>Ga0180437_10009819_pt1 | contig 11771 bp, 11 predicted proteins | sample SS_ome_4_FD_132410 | JGI IMG/M metagenome (GOLD analysis project Ga0180437, IMG submission 132410) | Hypersaline lake sediment archaeal communities from the Salton Sea, California, USA - SS_3_D_1 metaG | ecosystem: Environmental > Aquatic > Non-marine Saline and Alkaline > Hypersaline >... | reverse complement strand
CTTAGTTAATTTTAACTAACAGCCTTTGTATCTAATATACCCTAATAGAGTGCACCAAAGTCCTTAATACTGGCTATTAAAGAGCCTAATAGATCAAGAAATGAGAGACTAAGTCTAGTTAAATTTATCACTCTCTAAAATTTTTAACTCACTCAGTTAAATTTATCACTCTCTAAATTTTTACTCTCTAAAATTTTAACTAACAGCCTTTGTATCTAATATGCCCTAATAGCGTGCACCAAAGTCCTTAATACTGGCTATTGAAGTGCCTAATAGATCAATAAATGAGAGACTAGATCTAGTTAAATTTATCACTCTCTAAATTTTTAACTAACATTCTTTGTATCTAATATGTCCTAATAGAATGCATCCAAAGTTCTTAATATTGGCTATTAAACTATCAAATAGGACACTAAAACTAAAAGAACTATACTAACTAAGTCTAGTATTGCCCATAGGGCAATGAGGGAGAACAAACACTCAATTAGATGTTGGAAATTCTGTATCATTAGATAAAAGTCGCAATGGTATTATATGAGCCATCGCAGTTTTCTACAACTTCTATATCCTTTCCATCTAAATCTAACATCAAGTGTTCACTAAACCATTGGTAAAACACGCATTCATACCATCCTTTCACACCCTTTAAATCATTAAACCTATTTTGAGTTAAACATTTCTCTATAAATTCCAAAAAAGGAGTGTGTCTCAATACAAACCAACGGGTTAATTGTCTCAACATCACTAATCCCTCCTCACTTTCAACATCTACAGTTGATTCTCGAATCTGCAATTTAACTATTCCACTAACACTATCTTCACCACTCATATCGGTCAATCTTTCCACTTTTTGCAATAATTCAGCAAAGGAACCATCTCTTTTACTGACAGGGGCCCAACGTCCAGTAAATTTGATTACCACTGTGTCTGGTTCGGTCACTATTTCACGCAAAAAATAACGTTGAATCAGAGCTTCCCCATAACCTTTACCCCATCGATGTTTCATTGGCAACTTGACTGAAATATAATGAATATTACTTTGAGGAGTATCCAGTGCCAAGTCAGAGAAAGGATTACCATAACCACTACTTTCAATTATATAAATTGGATGAGGTAACTGTAACTTTTGCCATTGTCGAAAACTACGGCGATAACTTTCGACTCTCTCTTTGATCTGGTTTTGTTTAACGCCTATACAACGCCCGGGATCAATAGTTGCTGTTAAAAGAATTACTATTTTGGACATAGACTATATTAAAACATTTGGAGACTAACCAATATTGTGTCAGACGAATTAATCCAATTGTTCTTTGATCCAGTGATAAGTTAATTCCAAACCCTTTTCCAATCTTTCCTCTGGTCTCCAACTCAGTTTTTCCCGAATCATTGTGTTATCAGAATTCCGTCCTCTAACACCTACTCCCTTAAAAGCAACATTATTAATCTTAATATTCTTTCCAGAAATTTGGATAATCAATCGAGCTAAATCATTAATAGAAATCAAACGTTCTGAGCCAATATTCACTGGACCCTTAAAATTCATTGATTTCATTAACCTCCATATTCCTTCCAAACACTCATCAATATACAAAAAACTGCGAGTTTGTAATCCATCTCCATAAACCTCAATTATGTCTCCAGTATAACAATTAGCCACTTTACGACAAAGAGCAGCTGGCGCCTTTTCTCGTCCCCCTGAAAAAGTACCATATGGTCCAAAGATATTGTGGAAACGTGCGATTCGAACATCCAATCCATAATTTCTGGCGAAAGTCAGATAAAGGCGTTCACTGAATAGTTTCTCCCAACCGTATTCTGAATCCGGATCAGCTGGATAGGCTGATGGCTCAGTACAAATTGGATTATTTGGGTCTAATTGATTGTGTTCTGGATAAACACAAGCCGAGCTAGAATAGAAGATCTGTTTCGGTCTGACCACTGCACATCTTTTTAAAACATTAATATTAATCAAACAAGAGTTAGACATAACATCTGCATCATGATCACCAGTATTAATATATGTACTACCACCCATATCTGCTGCTAATTGATAAACTTGATCTACATTTTCCGGTATAACTTGTTCTACTTTACCATAATCACGGAGATCCGCTAGAATAAACTGATCACCACCAAATGTACGGAACTCTGATTCTTTGATATCAACTCCGACCACATAAAATCCTTTATCTTTCAAGAAATAGGCTAAATGTCCACCAATAAATCCACCGGCACCTAAAACTATAGCACTTTTCATTCTATAATAATTAGCAATCCATGTATTTGGCTGATAATAAAAAATTCATACTTCTGAATGATTGGAAAAACTTGATAAAAGAAAAAAAATGTTTGTTTGTTTGTTTGGTTATAACCAAACAAACAAACAATGGGTGGCGAATGGTATTGTTGGCAAAATAACGATCAAGTATCTCAAATGCAAGTCGATAATTATCGACTATGTTTGATGGCAATTAGATATTATTATCAAACCCACCTAGATTATTTTGAAGGAGATAATTATACTATCCATTTTGCTCCTACATTGGGAAAGGCCAAGGAAAATAATGTTTTTATGTCAATAGGACCACCCAAACAAAAACAAGTTTTAATGTTAACTTCAAGCGACGGTGAAGAATACAATGTCCTGGAAAACCATGGTGAAGATGTAAGTGAAGATGATAGTGAGGCTGATGATGGTCCAGTTATTACCTTTCCTTGGAATCCAAATGACCCAGGAGGGTTTAAATATGATTATCGATATAACAGGACTTACAATAAAATGGACGATTTTATTCTAAATTTGACAGAATTGATATGTGAAAATTCCTTGGCATTTGATTGTGATATAGACGAACGAGATTATTATTCAGAAGATGGTGCGGACTTTTTATCATTTACTGGGAAAATTTTTTCATGGAAACCTAAATTTTCAAGATCACGTAAGAGATGGGGATACTCTAGTTGCTGGGTACACCGTAGTAACAACAACATCAAACCATTATCCGATCATCCTCTTCCTGAAGAATATTTTTTTGCTACGAACTTCACCACTAGTGACGATAGTTCTAGTGATGACAGTGATTCATTGTTAAACACATTTGTTTGTAAAATGACATCTAGGACTTTCGAATTTGAATATCTTGTTGGATCGTCAAAATCAGTTAATTTCAATCCAGTGCCATTAAATCAAATTGATGCATATGAGTTGGGACGCGAAGTACTCGGAAAACTTAATCTCAGTAATTATCAATACAAAGTATTTGAATTAACATTGCCTAGAGGTAATATGGATTTTCTAATAAATTCAGCAGAATTCATATCAGAAAGAGATCCCTCTCTTGGGTTTCTAGTAATGTCCTATGATTGGTTACGTAAGACTGCATGTCTAGCTTGTAAATCTGGCTCTCAATTCAAGGCCAATGAGTGGTTAGAATATATTGGTAATAATACTAGTATACAGGATGCATCTGATGAAATGACAACCACGATGGTGGAACCATCGTCAACTATTACCGTTCCAATCAAGATCGATCCCATTACGAGTATCTATTATGGCAAATTGGAAGGTTTCCCTCAGGTTGAAATGGTTAAAGATAGTTTTATTTCCCACGGAATTCAGATCTTAAAACAGAGAAACTTAATCGAAGAGAAAGAAGATGAATACATTATTAATCCTGAAGATCATGGATTAGATCCTTGGTAAGGTAATTCCAAATATTAGCGTACTATTTGGTCGCATCTTTATATAGGAAAAAGATGTATGATCTTATCAAATATGACAAACATAATGGGCAACTTCGTTTTCTAAATATCTTGGCTACTGATGCTACTGAACAGGATCTCTATGATTTCCGCTTTGACGCTAATATACATGAGCATATGTGGTTTTACACACCAGAAAGACTTCAGGACTTTCATAAATCGATTTCAATCAAAACTTCAGAAGATATAGTTAATAAAGAGAGGTTCAAAAGAAGGGAAATCCGAAAGATAGGTTTTATTTCTCGTGACTTCAGTCAAGGGAGACCAAGTGGACAACTAGCTGAACATTTTTTCGATCAGTTACACCAATACGCCAAAAAGACTGGACTTGAAGTATTTTTCTATACTTTTCCTCGATCAACTACCCCTTGTTTTCGTAACTTTGCCACTGTTAGAGAAGGTAGAACCGTCCATAAATTAGCCGAAATTATCTATGAGGATAAACTTGATATATTAATAGATATGCAGGGGCACATGCATAATAATTTCAATATCACTCTTATTAAAAAACCGGCCCCTATCATTATGCATTGGCTTGGCTATCCAGGTACCACTGGAATCCGAGAAGTGGATTACATTTTTGCTGATGAAACCATTTTACCACGATCGAGTCAACAATATTATCGAGAAAAAATCATCTACTTACCCAATTGTTATCAAATTAACAATCCCAGATTACTAGTAACTGATGAAACTTGCTGGTATAAGAGATCAGATTACGAATACCCCGAAGATGGGATTCTTTTTGCCCATTTTAATGATAGTTATAAACTAGACAAGAATACATGGATGATCTGGTGTGACATACTAAAACGAGTTCCTAATAGTTATCTAGTCTTTCTCAAAAAATACCAAAAAGAGACTGAACAAATTATCAACGATGCTGTTGAATTCGGTGTCAAACGTGAACAACTCATTATTACTAAAAGACTCAATCGTATGCATCATATACACAGACTCAATCTCCTCAATATTGGTTTAGATACATACTACTGTAATGGTCACACCACTAGTAGTGATCTTATTGCTGCCGGTCGTCCAGTCATTACGTTTCCAAGATCTACTTACCATGGTAGAGTTACACTTAGTATCTTGCGAAGTTTGGATCTAGAGGAATTGGCCGTTTCGAGTTGGCAAGAGTATATTGATTCGGCGGTCAAATTAGCGACAGATAAAGAATATTATCAAAGTGTTTGCCGGAAAATTGTGCAAAATAGGGAGAAGACACTGTACAATCCGGAATTATATTTTGAAAACTGGATCAATGCAGTTAATGAGACTTGGCATAATCATGATTTTACCGTTAAATCATTGAATATACAAAAAGTTGACGTGGAAGAAAAAGATTAGGACCCGTCGTTCCAGGGGGACAAATGAGTCTACGATTATGTGCAGTTGCCAAGCTCTGGAATCGTAGATTCTGTGCAGCAAACTGAGTTATTAGTGACGAAGTCATTACTTTGCAAGTAAATGCTCTATTTGCTAATAGCTTCAGCTTCTGGAATACTGGATGTTCATTCTCTAAATAATTACAATGAGTTATATAACTTCATAAACGTCGAAAATGTGCGATTGGGTCAATGCTAAAGTGTTTTCCAAAATTTTAGGTTATCGAAATACAAAAAATTTTAGAGAAGAGTATGAGAGGGTGGATAAATAGAAAACCGTGCACTTTTACTTTATCTTGCCCTGAGCAAATTGGAGTAAAATATACTATTACTACTCCGAAAGAGATTCTTGAATTGGAAGTGGAGCATTTGATAGGTACAGCTAGTGGTGAAGATGGTGTGGATCGGATGGATGTATAAAGTAATATTTTTCCATCCAAAACACAAAGATGAGTTTGACAAATGGTTCATGGGATCTAAGACTTTAAAGTCTTAATGAATTGTTCCAACCTACTTTCAAAATCAGAGTCAGTATATACTAAGTCTCGCGGTAGAACATGTGGATAATTTCCATAATGAATAGCAATTCCCGTTTTCAAATAACATGCACAAGTCGAAAAACTGGAAAGACTTGTTACTAAAATATCACAATTAACCATCCTATCAAAAGTTTCAAACGCAGACTCATTTATAAACTTCCTCAAATTTGGTAAAACATTAAACATTTCTAACTCTTCGTCTATCGGAACCACTTTATGCTGTCGCTTACCTAAATTCACTACACCATCAATATTACCTGACACTATAAAGGATTCAGTTGCTGATTCTCCATAAAGCTCTATTTGGAATGGCAAATCATGGTTTTGGCATAACAATGACACCTTTTTCGCCACATCCAAATAAAAGTTAATTGGTAATATTCGATGTTTATGTAACCGATTAAATGCAAGATCGCCTCGGCGAAAGTGAATCCCTATGGTAAAGATCTTATTCCGTGGTATAGTTACATGGTAGAGATGTTTTCCTATAGTATGACGAAAAATTCGTGGGTTAATATGTGTAAAAGTATAGGGACTGTGAATGCGATATAACAGATTGAAAGCTTTCTTATCACATTCATCTTTTAAGGCCTGCAGACTTTCGTAGGTCAAGTATTCACCGCACATTTGATCTCTGGACTCCAATTCCTCGAAAGTAGAAATATCTACAGTCGAAGCGAGAAATATTTTATTATTACATTCTTGTACAAACCCTGACGTCAAGGACCTTTTTTGTAAAGCCAATATACCTTGATTACCAATAGATGTTAGAGGTGAATGGTAATAATTTATTCCCAACTCCAAGCAAATTGCATAAATTCCTAATATACGCTCAAATTGAGCACCAAATCCATCATTTCCCCCAGTATATGTCAAAATTAACATATTATATACTAATTGGACAGTATTGTTTCTAGACGTTTTTCCAGATTTTCTGCACCACAAATCCAATTCTTATTATGTTTAAAATAGTGATTAGTACAAAAACCCAATTTATCCGAAATCATCTTTTCATCATAATATACGATATTCTTATTTACCATACCAGCAAAATAAGAAAAATTGGACCCGAAAGATAATACTAACAAATCACTCGACACCATATCATTCAAAGATTCCAATAAATCGCCCTCAATAATAAACTTGTACCGACAATAAATTCTCTTTTTGCCCAACAATTTATTGAATTCATCACTTATGTCTGAATCCGAATATATAAAAAATACTATGGGTAAATCAGTAGCTATAGTATCCACCACCAATTCTACTGTATCTACGAAAAAACTCATTCTGTTATACAATGAAATCCAACATGACTTTAAATCACCGCGACGAATATGAAGAGATACCTTAAACCGTTTCTCAACTCTTGGATCTAACCGTTCTTTTGTATGGACAGAACCCGGAATTTTATAGGCTTTTCTTATTAAATCGATATTGGTTTCGGAAAATAGATTTTCAAATGGAACCAGTTTCATCCAACTTTGATCAGGTAAACTCAAACATTCACTACTGCTAGCTCTCATTAATTCACTATAACCAACCGTTACTGTTTCGTCAGTAACTAGATCGCGGTCCAAGATTTCGAAAATCTTTTCCTCATTAAATTGATCTTGATAAGGCCAATGTATATGTTTTTTCTCAAAATGTTTAGCTGCTAAAAAACTTAACAAATGTCGCATTAACTGGGAAAACAGGCGATCATTATGATATTGACGAATAATCACTTTGCATTGTTCTATCTTTTCCATCTTTAATATATTATATAACAAATGGTCAAAATTGTCGACTGTATAATTTTTTACAATGAAATCAAAATGTTGCAATTCCGACTCGCTGAGTTGGCACAAATCGTAGATTATTTTATTATCTGTGAAGCACCCTATACTTTTGCTGGTAATTCTAAGCCTCTCTACTATCAAGAAAATAAGGGACTTTTCAAAGAGTATGACAGCCAAATCATCCATGTTATCGTAGATGATATGCCTAATAATGGTAATGCATGGGATAACGAATTTCATCAAAGAAGAGCAGTTAGTCGTGGTTTGAGTGAGTTAGAAATGGAGGATACGGACTTGATCCTAATTTCTGATGTTGATGAAATCCCGGCTAAAGGGACTTTGCAACAAATTAAAAGTGGTCAAAATAAGATCTTAGAAAGAGACGGTGTTGCCATCTTACAACTGGATGTTTATTTCTACAATTTTACTTGTAAAGGAGACTTACCATGGGCTGATCTTAAAATAACAACTTACAAATATTTCAACAATTTGGACAGTGGGGGTCGAGATCTCCAAAAAATCAGAAAAAGTTATCGTTTAAAGTATTGTTATCAAGTGATACCTGGTGAAAAGGAAGGTGATTCCAAATCACTTTATAGATCAAAACCAATAGTGAGAATACCAAATGCCGGTTGGCATTTAACCTATTTTGGTGACATTGAATTTATTAGAAACAAAATTCGAAATATTGCTCATCAAGAATTCAATAAACCTGAATACCTTGACGAAAAACTCATACAATCCAGAATCGAAAAGTGTGACGACCTTTTTGGCAGAGACAATAAAAGAACCCATGGTTTAAAATATGTCCCACTTAAAGAAAACAACAATTTACCGGAAAATTATCAAATGTTAACAGAGTCGCTAAATTAGATAAACAAATATTGCCACTTAGTCTACGACTAACATGAATCATAATAGTCCAATTGGTTCGCATAGCTTACTATGCGCCTATGATATAGTGGGATGTTCTTTGACTTATATTTTTACCAATGATGAAATTCATTGCTTATGGCAAATTTTTGAAAAACGCGAATGATGATATATTTTTCAAAATATTATAGGTGATAAAACCACAGATAAAAATGTCTGGCGAGGAAATGACACAACATCCACTCTATGTCTATTTTCATATCTGTTGTATTAACAATTGGAAAGAAATCACTCTAAAAATAGTCTTGAGTATTAAAGAGAGTAGTATATATGAAAAAATAACGAAAGTGCGATGTTTTCTCTTAGGAAAAGTCCATGATAGTGACCTAGAATGGCTAGGGGGGTTAAGTTGCAAGATAGAGATAGCGGGAAATAATCAAAACACTAAACTCTATGAAGCTTTCACTCTCCAACAACTCTGGCTTGATAGTCAATATAATGACTTTAACGTACTCTATCTCCACGCCAAAGGTGTTAGTTGGAAAGGGCGACGTTCTTCTGTCAATGATTGGGTAGATTATCTCATCTATTTTAACGTTGATAGAGGTGATAATATGTTAAAATTATTGGATCAATACAGTGTTATTGGTGTGAACTTGCAATCATTACCCGAACTTCATTTTAGTGGCAATTTTTGGTGGTCCAAAGCTAGTTATATTAAAACTTTGAATAATGATATGACACAGAACTATTTAGCTGCCGAATTTTGGATCTGTAGTGGCACGGGTCATTTTAGGAGTCTTTGGAATAGCAACATTAATCACTATAAAGACCGGTACTCGCCGGAAGAATATAAGGACCGAGATATTAAACTAATCGAAATTAGTAATTAGTTTACCGGTTACTAATTCTTTCCACCTATTTGTCATTTTATCAACCCACCAACCAGAGTTGGAATTCAGGTAGAGATTATGAGGGTTAATTATTGATAAAATTTGACTAATACCACCACGATGGAGCGCCAAGTGATGAGCCTTTCTAAAAATACATATATGATCATCAACTGACCCTTCCAATATAAAATAGCAATTAGGTATTTCCGATAGAAAAGTATTAATATGTTGATGGGCAGCACTTCTCACATTTTCAAGACCCATTGTCTTGGCATATCCGGGGATCAATCCAGTAAAAACAATTAAATATCTAAAATTTCCTGCTAGTCTTTTAATGAACTCGGTATAGTCTCGATCATAACTAGTTTCTAATGTGGTATCGCCACATCTAAGGTGAACACATAAAACATCATTACTTTGTATAAATTGTTGTAATTCTTGGAATCGGTGCGATAAAGTGGACTGACATGTTGTTTTGATGTCCCAATAATCATTTATGGCCTGCAATAATCGGTTTTTATTTGGTAATTTTTCTCTATTTTCAAGAGGGGCTACGAAATAAAATTTCAAAATTGAAAGAGGGTAGACCGAAATCATCAATTTTCTAATTTCTTCGGTTGTTAATCCTTCTTGCTCTTGGTGAAACTTTTGTTTCCAGTATCGAACTCCAGTTGGACTTAAATAAAGAGCTGGCATTTCAATGAGATCACCTAAATTATATCCTATAGAATAAGTTTCCATGTTATCCAAATCTCGTTGATCAAACTGAATGTCTTTCAAAGATACTTTTTTCAAGAGGATTATTGGTAACTGATCTTTACTCATAGTATTACTATAATAAAAGAATTCAAAATGAACACTTAAAAAATGAAAGAGTTTACCAGAATTTCTTTCGTAATTTGGAACTCCTGGTAAATTATTAGTTAAAAATAGACGGTATTGGTATTATACTAAACATGGAAAGGATCGGCATGCATTTTTTTCCAACGAGTATTATTTTTAATAACCTCACTTAAAGTGGCTTTTTCAATATAGCATTTTTCCCAACCTTCCCAATTTTGATTTTGGTACCAGAAACGGTCACCATCGCGAATTCGAATAAACTGGTCACGTAATATAGTATAAATCAATTCTCCAATCGGTAAACTATTATAATGATCTTCACAAATTGCTCCTACCCATGGATCAATCGCTTCAATTGTTTCATAGAGATCTTCTAGGCCACTGGCTATATCGGTATCACTAGTAATTTCACTCCAAGTGGTTTTCTTGTTTAAGCCGTAGGCTTCTCGAACACTATTATAATCTGGGATACCGTGATCCCGTCCTCTAGTGATATTCAAGGTGGCCAAATCTAGGAGTTGGGTGCTTGTTGGTGGTCCAAAAAGGAAATTACGGACATCATCAACAATTTTACTATCTATTTTTTCAGCTAATCCTTGACTGGCGCCAAAAATTAATTTATCAACGCCATTTTGGTCAATATATCCAGGATTGAAAAAAGCTTCACGTAATTGAATCTTATTGCCTTTATTATCAGCATGAAGTAGACTAGATAACATACTATGTCCCACTCTATATCCAACAGTTGAAAATTCAGTATGGATACTGCTATCAACATTGGCTTTATAGCCTGAATATGAAGGAATACCATTTTTGCCGAGCAAAATAGGTAAAAATTCGTGATAAGTAATCTTTTGTAAACTGGCAACTACCAATCTGCGTGCCTTTTGGAAAATTAGTTCTTCATGTCCTTTTAGGCAAGGATCGCATTTAACAATTTCGTCACATAAACGATTATGCTCTCGCATAAACAATGTATGCATGCCAGTTAAATAAACATTTTCATTGGCTCGGATATCACCTGAGACAAAAAAACTTTCAGCTGGACGATGTGGTGAATCTTGTGCATTAGGTAAACCGAATCGGTTTTTGGGGAGGAGTATTTCACCGCAATCACATTTATACATTTTCATTTTGCCAGTGCCATCCATTTTTCGAAGTGTATAAACTCGTTCTCTATCGGTACCATAAATCACACCTCCATTAATAAAACTACAAATTTCATTGGGATGTTCACGAGGCTCACTCATTTCGATAAATTTCGAACGAGTAAAAGGAATTGTTCTCTGTGGATCGCCATATTCCTCATATGGATCACTGGTACTAGTTGTAATAGTAACAGTTTCTGTACCGGCTGGTTCTGTTAAATCGAGTTCGTGGTCAAGGAACTGACCCCAAACCCAAATGTAATCGCTCATTTGGTGACTATTTTTGATACTTTCTGAAACACTACAAATACGATTACTAACAACTCGAGGACTTGGGTCCTTGGGCCCACGAATTGCTAATGTACTAATGCCATCTCCATATGCATTATCGGCTCGTCGACGCAGTTGGGTTCCAACCGTACCCCATGTGGGATGGGCTAGATTGTTACCGTAACCAGTATACCAAACATATCCTTGAACTTGGGACATAGTCAAATACAATTCTTTTCTTAATTTTTGGATGAGACATTTTTGATATTCGAGT
>Ga0180437_10009818_pt1 | contig 11771 bp, 5 predicted proteins | sample SS_ome_4_FD_132410 | JGI IMG/M metagenome (GOLD analysis project Ga0180437, IMG submission 132410) | Hypersaline lake sediment archaeal communities from the Salton Sea, California, USA - SS_3_D_1 metaG | ecosystem: Environmental > Aquatic > Non-marine Saline and Alkaline > Hypersaline > Sediment... | reverse complement strand
TCTGTTGTGATCACTCGCTGGTCCGCAAAGATCCCGTCGCCGAGGTTCTCATACCAGTTGATCTTGCCGCCAGATGCTGATGCCGAGAGCACATCCAGGTCCCGGTCGCCGTCCAGGTCCGCCGCGTGGACAGAATTGGCATAATCGGCTTGCGTCGTGATCACCTGCTCCGGGGCGAAACTTCCGTCGCCGAAATTCTCGTACCAGGCGATCTTGCCGTCATACCCCGACGCCGAAAGTACGTCCAGGTCACCGTCGCCATCCAGGTCGGCCGTGTGGACGGAACAGGCGCCATCGGCTTGCGTCGTGATCACCCGCTCCGCGGCAAAACTCCCGCCGCCGAGGTTCTCGTACCAGGCGATCTTGTCGTCATACACCGACGCCGAAAGTACGTCCAGCTCACCGTCGCCGTTCAGGTCGGCCGCGTAGACTGACGAAGCAGCATCAGCCTGCGTGGTGATTACCTGCTGGGCCGCAAGATTCCCATCGCCGAGGTTCTCATACCAGGCGATCTTGTCGTCGCCCGACGACGCCGAGAGCACATCCAAGTCCCCGTCGCCGTCCAGGTCGGCCGCATAGACTGACGAAGCATCGTCAACTTGTCCGCTGATCACCTGCTGGGGTCCGAAGATGTCCACCGTGGTGGCGAAGTTCCACGTTACCGCGTCGTTGATCCCGGCGTAGTCGTTGCCGTCAAGATCTTCAAAGGCTCCGGTGTCGACCTGCACGTGGTACGCCGCCCTGGCGCCCAGGTCCGAGTTGGGATTGATCGTGGCCCGGTTTCCGGAGATCGTCACCTGGGCGCTGGTCACGGCAATCGTCTCGAATTCCGCGCCGTCGCTCGACCTCCGGATGACGATGTTGCCCATCCCTTCTTGCACCGCCTCGCTGAAGTCGATCACCAGATCCGTGTCGATCGCCACCTCGGTGGCATCGTCCGGCGGATCAAGATCACGCACCCTCGGCGGGCCGACCGTCGCAGCGTACCGCAATAGCGAGGGGCGGCCCTCGTTGTGGATGGGCGACTTGTCCCGCGTCTTCACCTGATAGGTGTAGGTTGTCCCCGGCGAGAGGCCGGAGTCTTCATACGTGTGGGCGTCTTGCCAGCCGCTATCGCTGCCGCCCGGATTTCCCGAAATCTCGTCGAAGTAGTACTCCACACCGCTAATGTCAGTGGCCGGCGTGGCCGTCATACGGATGGACGTTTCCCCGGTGAGGTAGGGTTCCGTCTGCCATGTGCTGGGATTTGGCGCCGGGGGTACAGCATCGACTCCTGTGAAGTTCTCATACCAGGCGATCTTGTCGTCGTTCGGTGATGCCGAGAGCACATCCAGGTCCCCGTCCCCGTCCAGGTCCGCGGTGTGGACGCCGTAAGCACCATCGGCTTGCGTTGTGATTACCTGCTCCGCGGCGAAACTCCCGCCTCCGAGATTTTCATACCAGGCGATCTTGTCGTCATTCTCCGATGCGGAGAGCACGTCCTGGTCGCCATCACCGTCCAGGTCGGCCGCGTAGACGCACCGGGCCCACTCAGCCTGTGTGGTAATCGCCTGCCCGGCAGCGAAACTCCCGCCGCCGAGATTTTCATACCAGGCGATCTTGTCGTCATTTTCTGATGCGGAGAGCACGTCCTGGTCTCCATCGCCGTCCAGGTCGGCCGCGTAGACGGACATCGCCTCGTCAGCCTGCGTCGTAATCACTCGCTGGACGGCGAATCCCCCGCCGCCCAGGTTTTCATACCAGGCGATCTTGTCGTCGGAGTATGACGCCGAGAGCACATCCTGGTCTCCATCGCCGTCCAGATCGGCAGCGTAGACCGACCTGGCGCCATCAGCCTGTGTGATGATCACCTGCTCGGTAGTGAACCTGCCGCCGCCGCGGTTCTCATACCAGGCGATCTTGTCATCAGAGTACGACGCCGAGAGTACATCCAAGTCTCCGTCGCCGTCCAAATCGGCTGTGTAGACCGATCTGGCGCCATCAGCCTGTGTGGTGATCACCTGCTCGGCGGTGAAGCTGCCGCCGCCGAGGTTTTCATACCAGGCGATCTTGTCGTCATTCTCAGATGCCGACAGTACATCCTGGTCCCCGTCGCCGTCCAGGTCGGCCGCGCGGACTGAGAAGGCATCATCTGCCTCAGTGGTGATCACCTGCTGAGGTCCGAAGGTTCCGCCGCCTTGGTTCTCATGCCACGCGATCTTGTCGTCGTAGGATGATGCCGAGAGCACGTCCGGGTCACCGTCGCCGTCCAGATCGGCCGTGTAGACTGAATAGGGACGGTCCGCCTGCGTGATAATCACCTGCTGGGGGCCGAAAATGTGCAGCGTGGTGGCAAAGTTCCACGTGGTTGCGTCGCTGATCCCCGCGTAATCGTTGCCGCTGAGATCCTCAAACGCTCCGCTGTCGATCTCCACGTAGTATGCCGCCCTGGCCAGAAGGTTCGCACTGGGATCGATCGTCGCTCCGCGGTCAACGATCGTCACCCGGGCGCCGGTCACCAAAATGGTCTCCACCACGGTGTCGTCCCGCGAACTCTTGATCACGATGTTGCCCGCCCCCTTTTGCACGTCCTCGCTGAAGTAAATCGTCAAATCGGTGTCGACCGCCACGTCCGCGGCATCGTCGGCCGGTTCAAGTCGATGCACGACCGGTGGGCCGACCGGGGCGGCGTACCTCGACGCCGAGGGCTGACCCTCGTTCTGGATGGCCGACTTGTCGCGCGTTTTCACCCGGTACGTATAGATGGTCCCCGACACCAGGCCCGTGTCTTCGTAGGTGTTGCTATCCTGCCAGCCGCTGTCGCTTCCGCCGGGATTGCCGGATGTCTCCTCGAAGTAGTACTCCACGCCGTTGATGTCGCTGGCCGCGGTGGCCGTCATGCGGATGGACGTTTCGCCGGTGGCGTACGGTTCCGTCTGCCACGTGCTGGGATCCGGCGTCGGAGGCGTCGCATCCAGGCCCGTGAGATTCTCGTACCACGCGATCTTGTCGTCATAGTATGAAGCCGAAAGCACATCCAGGTCACCGTCGCCGTCCAGGTCGGCTGCGTACACCGAAGAAGCACCATCGGCCTGGGTGGTGATCACCTGCTGGGCGCCGAACGTCGCGCCTCCCTGGTTCTCATACCAGGCGATCTTGTCGTCATAGTATGATGCGGAGAGCACATCCTGGTCGCCGTCGCCGTCCAGGTCGGCGGCGTAGACTGACCGGGCACCTGAAGCCAGCGAGGTGATCACCTGCTGGGGCCCGAAGCTCCCGTCGCCCAGGTTCTCGTACCAGGTGATCTCGCCCCTTGAGTATCTCAGGGAGAGCACATCCAGGTCGCCGTCGTCGTCCAGGTCCGTCGCGTGGACTGACCGGGCGCCCAAAGCGTATGTGGCGATCACCTGCTGAAGTCCGAAACGGCCGTTCCCCTGGTTTTCATACCAGGCGATCTTGCCGTCGTTCTCTGATGCCGAGAGCACGTCCAGGTCACCGTCGCCGTCCAGGTCCGCCGCGTAGACTGACTGGGCCCGATCAGCCTCCGTGGTGATCACCGTATGGGGCCCAAAGCTCCCGCCGCCGCGGTTCTCGTACCAGGCGATCTTGTCGTCGTACCGCGATGCCGAAAGCACATCCAGGTCTCCGTCGCCGTCCAGGTCGGCTGCGTAAACTGATCGGGCTTCGTCAGCTTGCGTGGTGATCACCTGCTGGGCCGTGAAACTTCCCCCTCCGAGGTTCTGGTACCAGGCGATCTTGTCGTCGTAGGATGAGGCCGAAAGCACGTCCAGTTCCCCGTCGCCGTTCAGGTCGGCCGCATAGACGGCATAGGCGCCGTTGGCCTGCGTGGTGATGACTTGCTGGGGCCCAAGACTTCCACCCCCTTGGTTTTCGTACCACGCGATCTTGTCGTCATTGTATGATGCCGAGAGCACATCCAGGTCACCGTCGCCGTCCAGGTCGGCCGCGTAGACTGAATTCCCGCCGTCGGCCTGCGCGGTGATCACCTGTTGGGGGTCGAAGATCTCGGCCTTCGGCGGGCTGGCGCTAGGCGCGTTCGCGTCGTCGATGTTGTCGACCGAAAACACGGCCAGCAGCCACCGCGGCTCCAGCGCTTCGAGCGCGAGCTTTCTCCGACGGCAATCGACCGGTCGGCCGTCGGGAGAGGATCGGGAACGGGACGCGGACGAACGTCGAGATCGGGACGTGCGGCGGAATCTCACTCGCTGGCCCTCCAAGGCAAGGCACGGAGTGGCAGTCCGATAGGGCGATTAGCCTTTACTCTACCCGCGGTGGAAATCGCTGTCAAATCAACAGCTGGGGCCTTGCGCACCGCGGAGCCGAGGCGAACAGCCCGGCCCCTCTTTTGGGAGATCTCCGACGGCCGGGGACACGCGCTGGAGTTTCTGCGGGCCGGGGCAACCTTTGAAGGGGCAGGACCTTCGCCTGCCGCGACAACTGGCCGTAGCATCGCACCCATGAAACGCAGGGAAGGCGGCCGCTCCCGCTTGCTCGCATCCCGTGTTTTACCTGTTCCAATCGCGGCCCAATGCACCAACCGGCATCTGCATTTCCCGACGACTATTGACCGGCGGGCACAAAACGCTTCGCGTTCCTTGTATCGATTCCACGACCCAGAAGAGCCTGTGGTATTGGGGTCAGACCGACTTTAGTCGTTAGTGGACGGCGGGCAACTGAAACTGGCCTGATCCAAAGGGCCACTAACGACTAAAGTCGATCTGACCCCAATCCAGACGTCCCACCCATATATGTGTAGAATAAACGACTCGAATGAGACTGCAAGGGCCCGGCTGCGACCAGACCGACTTTGGCCGTAAGAGCTTGACGGAAAACGACGACTTTCAGTAGAATCCGGTCATGGCCAGACCCTTGCGCATCGAGTTTCCCGGCGCGCTGTATCACGTGATGTCACGTGGTATCGAACAGCGGCCGATCGTCCGCGACGACGGCGATCGGCTGAAGCGGCTGGAGTGGCTTCGGCGGACCGTGGAAATGCACGAATGGCGTCTGCACGCCTTCGTGTTGATGAACAACCACGAACACTTGTTTGTGGAAACGCCGCAGGCCAATCTGGCCGTCGGTATGCAATTGCTCAACGGCAGCTACACCAGCTATTTCAACCGCCGCCACAGCCGAGTGGGCCACCTGTTTCAGGGACGATACAAGGGTCATCTCATCGAAGAGGAGGGGTACTACCTGGAGGTCAGCCGATACATTCACTTGAATCCGGTTCGGGCGAGAATGGTCCGGGACCCCGACCAGTGGCGTTGGAGCAGTTACGGCGGTTACCGGCTTGCCCGCCAGGCACTCGATTGGGTCACCTACGACGGCGTCTTGGGCGAATTCGCCCGGGAAACTCACTTGGCCCGTCGAGCCTACGTCCGCTTCGTCGCAGCCGGCCAACAATCCGGAGTGCAATCACCCTTTGCACGGGCGGTCGGCAGTCTGCTTCTCGGTTCGGACAAGTTCATCACGCGCATCGCCAGATTGCTCGACGACCGCCCCGAGGATGAAGAACTGCCGCAACTGCGAGAGTTGCGCAAGCGTCCGTCTCTGGACGACGTGATCTCGGCAGTCTGCCGGCATTTCGGCTGCGATCGTTCGGCATGGACCTCGGGCCGTCGGGTCGACGATGCCAGCCGGGCCGTGGCCGCCTATCTGGCCCGCCGCCGCTTCGGCTACCCGGCCGGCGAGATCGCCCGTGCGTTGGGCTATCGTCGCCACACCAGCGTCAACTCGGCGGTGAGACGCGTCGAAGGCGGAACCGCGGACCTCGCCAAGACGGCCGAACGGCTCGCAGCCAAACTCCACTAACGACTAAAGTCGGTCTGACCCCATCCCTCACCCAGCAGCGTGGGCAGGTAGCTGATGCCGTCGATGTCCTTCGGCGCGTCGATGCCAGCCAGCTCGCATGCGGTGGGCAGGAAGTCCCAGAAGGCCGAAATGAAGGCTGGATTGGGGTCAGACCGACTTTAGTCGTTAGCGGGGCCATCGGATCGGGCCAACTACAGTTACCAATCACTCACTAACGACTAAAGTCGGTCTGACCCCAACCCAAACCAAAGTCGGTCTGATGCTATAACCGCCACGTGCAGTCCCCCTGCCGATGGACTAGGATGCGTGTGTCCAAAACCCATCCACAGTCCACCAGACAAGGAGACTTATCATGTGGCACGTTGGTATCGATCTGCATCGGAGTATGTTGGTCATGGCGGCGGTGAGAGACGACGGAGAGGTTGTCGATCCCCGACGGATTGAATGTCAGGACACGGCGGCGATCCTCAAGGCCGTCGAAGACCTGCGGCCTTTCCGGGCGGTGATCGAAGCCACAGGCACCTATCGCTGGCTGTACGATCTGCGCAGCCCGCATGGCAGCGTGCTGCTGGCACATCCGCTTCGTCTTCGGGCCATGATACAACGCCGCGCCAAGACCGACAAGCTGGACGCCCAGTTGCTGGCCAACTTGTTGCGGATCGATCAGATCCCGCTTTCCTACGCTCCACCGAAAAACTACCAACAGCTTCGAGACCTCACTCGCGGCCGCGCCCGGCTGGCCCGCGGCCAGACTTTGTTCTGAGCGTACAACGGGAATTCACCGAGACCCGCACCAGCAGACCCCGCGACCGCACGGATTGCCAGAGTGTCCCCTTTTCATTTCTCACACCCCCATCCATGGCCCGGCCGGCATTGCTCCACGACGCCATCGATCGTGGTGCTTGTTGTTTACAGATTCCGCAAGTCCCGGGTATAATCGACACGCAGAGCACTATGGTCGCCCGGAACCTGATGGTGATCTTGTGAAAGCCAAGTTCCTCAACAACCTGCAACTGAAGGTTACCGTGGCCTTTCTGCTGGTTTCGCTGGTGCCGGTGGTGACCGCGAGCATCTTCTCCGTCCGGACGGCCAACAACGTGATTGAAAGTATTGTGCAGAACCAACTGGAGAACGTTGCCGCCGAGAAACAGGCCCTTCTGCAACGATGGATCGAGGAGCGGAAGGCGGACATGGAGGTGCTGGCCGGATCCAGCGCCGTCAAGGAGATGCACTCTGCTGAGGTTGCACCGTACTTTGAACTGGTAAGTGACCAGTACGGAGTCTACCGGCGTTTCATCATCACCGACCCTGACGGCAAGGTCGTCTACGATAGCGAGGGGACCTCCGATGCCTCGTGTGCCGGCGAAGTGTGGTACCAGCGGGCGATCAGCGGCCAGCCGTACATGTCAGAAATCGAGTTGGCGGCAACCGAGCAGGAATCCATATTTCGTCTTGCCACCCCGATCCGAGGTCCGGCCGGCCGGGTGCAGGGGGTCCTCTGCGCCACCGTCAGCACTCAAGCCATCGCGGCAAACGTGCTGCGCGTCGAGTTGGGCGAGTCGGGTGAGTGTTACCTCGTTGACAAAGCCGGCACGTTTCTCGCCCATAAGAACCCCCAACGCATACTCCACGAGAACATTGCCCAGTCCGGCAGCTTCATGCATATCTTCGACAGTGCGGAGGGGCAGCCCGTCTACGAGGATTACCGCGGAATCCAGGTGCTGGGTGCCTCCCGTTCCTTGAAGGGAATCGATTGGCACGTGGTCGTGGAACAAGATCGAGACGAGGCCTTTGCCGATTCGGATCGGTTGCAGCGAAACATCTGCATCGTGATCGCGTTGACCGTGGTGGGCGCCGTCGGTTTCTCTGCGTTGCTGGCGTGGTACGTGGCTTCGCCGATTCGAACGCTCAGCGAGACCGCGCGCACTCTGGCGCGAGGCGATTTCGAAAACGCGCTTCTCGACACGCGGACCACGCGCCGCGACGAAATCGGGGCACTCTATGCGGCCTTTGAACACATGGCGGATCAACTGAAGGACCGCCATGCACGACTGGAGACGCGGGTGGGGCTGACTGAGGTGGAGCTGCAGAAGGTCGAGGCGGAATTGAAGGGCACCTTGGAGGCAGCTGCGCGGTCCGAACGCTTTGCCGCACTGGGGCGCCTGGCTTCCGGTGTGGCCCACGAGATTCGCACACCGCTGACTTCCCTGAAGCTCTTCCTGCAATCCGTGCAAGAGGACATCGCAGTTTCTCCCGAGCAGAACGAAGATTACCGGATTGCCATGCGGCAGGTCACGCGCATTGAAAACACGATCAATCATTTCCTCGACTTTGCCCGTCCCCAAGAACCCGTCCTTGCGGATCTCGACTTTGTGCAACTGGTCGACGACGTGTTGGAAGTGATCCGGCCGCGCGCGAGCCAGCAAGAGGTCGAGATTCGCGAGTCCATCGCCGCCGAACTGCCCCGCGTGCCGGGCGACGCGCGGCAGATGGGTGAGGTCTTGGTCAACCTTCTGGTCAACGCGCTCGACGCGATGCCCGACGGCGGCCGGCTGACGATTTCCATCGCCGCAGAGGTTACCCAACCTGGCGCGATCGGTTCGACTTGGCTTCGCATGGACGTTTCCGACACTGGGCCGGGTATCCCCGCAGAGGACCTGGATCACCTGTTCGAACCTTTTTTCACTACCAAGGCAGCAGGCTCGGGACTGGGGCTGGCAATCATCAAGGGGACGGTCGAACGCCACTGCGGTACGGTGCAAGTAAACACACAATTCGGGGCCGGCACCACCTTCTCCGTTCGCCTGCCCGTAGCGATGGATTGAAGGATACGAAAGAGACACAAGCATGGGTAATATCCTGATTGTCGACAACGACGAAGGGCTGATCCACTTCCTTACCCGCCTGTTTGTCAAACAGGGCCATGAGGTAGTGTCCTGTACGGACGGGATTTCCGGCTTGGAGCAGGTCAAGGCCGAACCGTTCGATCTGATCCTGCTGGACTACAAAATGCCGGGGCTGAACGGGCTGGAGACCCTGGTCGAAATCAAGAACGCCCAGATCAAGACTCCTGTAATCGTGATGACGGCCTATGGAACCACCGAAACGGCCATCGAGGCAATGAAGCTCGGCGCGTACGACTATCTGTTGAAACCGTTCGACAGCGAAGGGCTCAAACGACTGGCCGCCGATGCCCTGGAAGTCAATCGGCTCATGAAGGAGATCGTCGACCTGCCCAGCTCGGTAGACAAGATCTTGCCCCCTGTGGGTGGTTTGGTGAGAATTGTGGGAACCAGCCCCCAAATGCAGGAGGTCTTCAAGCTCATTGGCCAGGTGGCCGAGAAAGACGTGGGGGTGCTGATCACCGGCGAGAGCGGCACCGGCAAGGAACTGGTCGCACGGGCCATCTATCATCACAGCCACCGCAAAGACAAACCGTTTATGGCCGTCAACTGCGCGACCGTCCCCGATGCGCTCTTCGAGAGTGAATTGTTCGGCTACGAGCGCGGCGCCTTTACCGGCGCCCACCGCTCGTACGTCGGCAAGTTCGAGCGCTGTCATACCGGCACGCTCTTCTTCGACGAAATCGGCGACATGTCTTTGACCACCCAAGCCAAGGTGTTGCGAGTGCTTCAGGAAGGAGAATTCGAGCGGCTCGGCAGCACGGACAGCATCAAAGTTGACGTGCGGATTCTGGCGGCCACCAACAAGAACCTGGAAAAAGAAATCGAGGAAGGTCGCTTCCGCGAGGACCTCTACTACCGCCTGAAAGTCATCTGTATCCATCTGCCTCCCCTCCGCGAACGGCAGGATGACGTCCCGGCGCTGGTAAAGTACTTCGTCGGGCGCTTCTCCCAGGAGTATGGCAAGTCGGTGCATTACGTCGCCGACCGCACGATTCACAGGCTGCAATCCTACCCGTGGCCCGGAAACGTGCGCGAACTGGAGAACTACCTGCGGCGAGCCGTGTTGATGTGCAAGGGAGGAGACGTGCTGCTCGCGGAGCATCTGCAATCCGAGGCCGAGCAGGAAGACGCGCTCCAGGCGGACCTGCCCGACGAGACGATCCACGGCTTGCAGCAACGTCTCGCCGACCTGGTTTCGGAGGTCCTTCGGTTGGCTAAAGACCAGTGCGCCCACGCAAATGTCATCGACCTGGTCGAGGAAGCGCTCATCACCCGAGCCCTGCAAGAATGCGAATACAACCAGGTCCGCACGGCACGGATGCTGGGCATTAGTCGCAACACCTTGCGCCACCGGATCAAGAAGTACCACCTTGGGGCAAACGGGGAATAGCCTCATCGCTGGTGCTCGGACACCATCCGTGTTCAGCAACTGAGCAGCGTCGTAAACAGCGTTCCGGAAACGAGTTGCGCGCTACTCCCCGCGCGTGCCGGTAAAAATTCCTGGTGTTCTACCAGCAGAGGCGATTCGCCACGGGATCGCCGGCCGACCGGATCCGGTCGTCCTATCCTGCTTGCTGCAAACCACTTGCGACTCGTCTCGTCCCGCACGTTGCCCATCCGGCACAGCGATTGCCTGTACGATGTACCGAGTTTCTCGGTTCTTGTCCATCGTCTGGCAAAGGAGAGCATGTTGAAACCTGCTATCTGCGGGGCTTGCAAGAAGGGTAGCAACTGCAGGTTCCGACAGCCGGGAACCTGGGTCGTCGAATGCGACGAATTCGAGCAGCGCCCGATACCTGTGCCGACTGGCGTGGTGCCGGGAGAGTTCGCGGAACTGGAGCAACAACCGGGGGACCAACCTGGTGCGTGAACAGCCAGCCTGCAAAATGAAGGAGGTAACATGCACAATACCTATCAATTACCCGAGGAAGAGCGCCTCAAAGGAGTGCTGAACACCGAAGACCGTTCCGCCGAGAGCGCGCTGAAAAACTTTCGCTACGTTGTCGCCAGCGTAAACGGCGATGCCCAGAAAGTCTGGGCGGATTTGTGGAACGAGCTCCGCGAAGGCGTTACCCCCGGAGGAATCGTGCTGCCGACCATGAGCAAGGGCTTTACACCGTCCTGCGGCTGGTCGGAGTTCCTGGAGAAGATGTGGCTGCTGAAACACTATCTCGACTACGTCCATCGTTTCTGCGACGCATCGACCAGTACTTAGACGCGCTTGAGCGGCCACCCGTTGTCCGCCCAAAACAGGCTCCGCGGTAGCTGACGCGATACCTGCGGCTCGAAATACGCCTGACGACAAGACTCATCACGTTAAACAGGAGAAAGGAAACCAATGCACGAATCCGCGACAGAGATCACCGCCCCCCAGAAAGCGCGTTACTCGACTTCGACTGCGGTGGACGACTTCATGGAAACGATTATGGCCAAGAACCCCGGCGAAGTAGAGTTTCATCAGGCGGTCCGGGAGGTAGCCGATTCGATCATACCCGTGATCGAGTCAGAGCCGGCCTACCAAGAAGCAAAGATTCTGCAACGACTCGTGGAACCCGAGCGGGTGATCATGTTCCGCGTGCCTTGGGTCGACGATCGTGGCGAAGTGCACGTCAACCGCGGATTCCGAGTGGAAATGAACAGTGCCATCGGTCCCTACAAGGGCGGACTGCGATTTCACCCTACCGTCAATCTCAGTGTGCTCAAGTTCCTTGCCTTCGAGCAGATCTTCAAGAACGCCTTGACCACGTTGTATATGGGCGGCGGCAAAGGGGGCTCGGATTTCGACCCCAAGGGCAAGAGTGACGGGGAGGTCATGCGGTTCTGCCAGTCCTTTATGAGCGAACTATTCCGCCATATCGGCCCCGACACCGACGTGCCCGCCGGAGACATCGGCGTCGGCGGACGCGAGATCGGTTACCTGTTCGGCCAGTACAAGAAGCTGTCCAACCGGTTCTGCGGCGTCTTGACGGGTAAGGGCCTCAACTTCGGCGGCTCCCTGATCCGATCGGAGGCCACTGGGTACGGGGCAGTCTACTTTGCCGAAGAAATGCT
>Ga0180437_10009814_pt1 | contig 11775 bp, 8 predicted proteins | sample SS_ome_4_FD_132410 | JGI IMG/M metagenome (GOLD analysis project Ga0180437, IMG submission 132410) | Hypersaline lake sediment archaeal communities from the Salton Sea, California, USA - SS_3_D_1 metaG | ecosystem: Environmental > Aquatic > Non-marine Saline and Alkaline > Hypersaline > Sediment... | reverse complement strand
GGCAGAGGTCCACATAGATCTGCTTGCCCAGCTCCCACATCTTCTGGTGCTCGGCGGTGACGTCGCCGATAAGTTTGGCGGGGATGCCGACGGCGATCTTCCGCGGTGGGATGACCCCCTTGACGGTTACCAGGCTGCATTCCCCCACTATGGCCCATTCACCCACCGTAGAGCCGATGCTGACGACGGCCCCCATGCCGATGGTGGCGAAGTCCCCCACCTTGGAGCAGTGCACTATCGCCCCGTGGCCCACGGTGACGCTGCTGCCGATCTCGCACGCCGACAGCGGGGCGGCATGCACCAGGCAACCCTCTTCGATGGCGGTCCTCGGCCCGACTATCACCGCGCCGTAGTCGCCCCGGATTATCGCACCGGCTCCGATGAAGCACTCGCCGCCTATGTTCACGTCCCCGATGATCTGAGCGCTATCGTGAACGAAGGCGCTCTTGGCAATACGCGGCGACCTGCCCTCAAAGGAATACAGCGCCATCAGCCGTCGGTTCCCCTCTTTATAACATCTCTGGCAGCCGGCACCCCGGCCAGTGAATCGGCCTGCTCCACCGCCCTGACGATAGCCTCGGCCACCACCTCCGCCGCGACCGCACCGACCAGGGTGACATCGCCCGTTTCCCTCTCGCCGGTGGCCAGGGCGAATATAACATCGCCATCGAACATGGTGTGCGCCGGGCGGATGGCCCTCGCCATCCCGTCGTGCGCCATCTGTGCCACCTTGTTCACCCCTTCCTTATCCAGCGCGGCGTCGGTGGCCACCACGGCGATGGTGGTGTTGGTGAAGGAAGTGATTATCGGCTCGCCTGACCGCTTCATCACATCTATGGTGTCGACGAAGCCGCCTCTCTCGATATCGCGGGGGCCGGCGATGGTCTCGCCGTGCCGTGGGTCGATCACGTCGCCGAAGGCGTTGACCGCGACGATGGCACCGACGGTGATGTCGCCTACTACCTGACAAGCAGTGCCCAGACCGCCCTTGGTCATCCTGTCCGCTCCCAGTATCTTGCCCACGGTGGCTCCGGTTCCGGCGCCGACACAGCCCTCGGCCACCGGCCCGCCGGATGCAGCCAGGCACGCCTTGTACCCCTCCTCCGGGCCCGGCCTGACGTCTGCCTTCCCGATGCGCAGGTCGAACAGGATGGCCGCCGGAACGATGGGAACCACGGCCGCGCCGGTATCGAAGCCGCAACCCCTCTCCTCAAGGTAGCGCATCACCCCGCCGGCGGCGTCCAGCCCGAAGGCGCTGCCCCCGCTCAGCAGGATGGCATGCGCCCTGCCCAACAGGCTCATCGGGCGCAGCGGGTCGGTCTCTCTGGTGCCCGGGGCCGCCCCGCGGACATCGACGCCCGCAGTAGCCCCCTTCGCGCAAAGGATCACGGTGCAGCCGGTGGCGGCCTCCCTGTCGGTGTAGTGCCCCACCTCTACGCCGGGAACATCGGTTATCGCGTTATGCGCCATTCTTAAACGTATAAAGCCTTCCCGCACAACGCCGAGAAGGCTTCCAACAACTGCCCCTTATACACCGTCTCGGTCGTGCCCGATCCAAGCGATCCTTTTTAGTTTTAACCTGCTGGCTTCACCGCCCCCGAAGGGGTCGCTGTAGCTTTAAGTTAGCATATGCTGCGGCGGCTTGTCAATAGCTCAGTTAAGCGATTTGTTAATTATTTATCACGATTTATTGCGTTTACTTTGCCGCTTGCGATACGGCTGACACCGGGGACAGAAGTAGCTGCCGCGCTGGCGGATGGGGATGCGCTCGATGGGCGTCCCGCACGAGGGGCACGGCTGGCCCTTGCGGTGGGCCACCTTGAACGCAGCCTGCGCCGTGCCCGTCTGGCCCCCGGGGCGCTGGTAATCGCTGATGCTGGCCCCGCAGCAGTCGATCCCCCGCTCCAGCGCCTGCCGCATCGCGGCGTACAGCCGCTCCGCCTCCCCGTTCGACAGGTTGTCCGCCGGCCTAAGCGGGTGTATCCCGGCGGCGAACAGCGCCTCGTCGGCGTACATGTTACCGATGCCCGCTATGATGCCCTGGTCGCACAGCACCGCCTTTATCGGCGCCGAGCGCCTGCCGATCCGCTCGCCGAAGATAGCGACGGTAAAACTGCTGTCGAGCGGCTCCGGGCCCAGCTTGCCCACCACCTCGCCGGCGTCCTTCACCAGCCACATCACGCCCAGCTTACGCGGGTCGCGGAAGCACAGACTGCTCCCGTCGTCGAGGTGGAACACGGTCCGGGTGTAGGGGTCGGACTCGCAGCCGGGCTCGACCAGCAGCGAGCCGCTCATCCTCATATGCAGTATCAAGGAGTCGCCACTCGCCAAACGTAATATAAGGTATTTGCCCCGCCTGTCCAGCCCGCAGATAGTCTGGCCTATCAGCCCCTGCTTGAAGGCCTCTGCTGACTGATTTTGCACCGTTTTAGGCCAGTTAAGGGTCAGGGCGACGAAGCTTTTCCCCGTTATCCGTGGGGACAGATCCCTCCTGATGGTTTCAACCTCCGGCAGCTCCGGCAAATTTTAACCTTTCTCGTTCGTGGATTTCTGGCTGCTGTGGCAGCGAGGGCTAATGTTATTATCTATAGTGGCGTAAACGTGACAGCGGGCGGAAGTCGGCGTCTCTAGTTTATTTACCCCATCTCGCCCCAGTTGTCGCCGGACTTGACCTCGACGGTCAGCGGCACGCTCAGCTCGAGGGCGTTGGGCATGACATCGAGAACCAGTTGCGTCATTGCGTCTCGCTCCTCCCGCGGCACCTCGAACACCAGCTCGTCGTGCACCTGCAGGGTCATCCTCGATTTCAGCCCCCGCTTGGCCAGTTCCCCGGGTATGCGGATCATCGCCAGCTTGATGATATCGGCGGAAGTGCCCTGCACCGGCATGTTGATCGCCATGCGCTCCGCAGCCGCCCGCGCCTGGCCGTTGGAGGCGTTGATGTCGGGGATGTACCTCCTCCTGCCGAGCAATGTCTCTACGTAGCCCTTCTCCCGCGCCTGCTGCCTGGTCGCCTCCAGATAGTCCCGCACCCCGCTGTACTTCTCGAAATAGGTCTTGATGAACTTGGATGCCTCCTCGCGGGATAGCTCGGTGGCCTGCTCCAGCCCGTAGCCGCTCATGCCGTACAGCACGCCGAAGTTGACCACCTTGGCCAGCCGCCTCATGTCCGGCGTCACCTCGGATGGTGGCACGCCGAAGTAGTCGGCGGCGGTGGCGCGGTGGATGTCGTCGTCGCGCCTGAAGGCCGCCAGCAGCTTCTCGTCCTGCGACAGGTGCGCCATCACCCGCAGGTCTATCTGCGAGTAGTCCCCGCTGAGCAGCACGCAGCCGTCCCCGGCGACGAACGCCCTGCGCACCTGCCGCCCCATCTCCCCCCGCACCGGGATGTTCTGCAGGTTGGGGTCGCTGGATGACAGCCGCCCGGTGGCGGTGCCGGTCTGGTTGAAGCTGGTATGTATCCTGCCGGTCCCCGGGTTGACCAGCGCCGGCAGGGAATCTACGTAGGTGGACTTGAGCTTGGTTATCTGGCGGTACTCCAGCAGCGGGGCGATGATCGGGTGCAGCCCCCTCAGCCCCTCGAGGACGGCGGCGTCGGTGGAGTACCCGCTCTTGGTCTTGCGGCCGCCGGGGAGCCGCAGCTCCTCGAACAGCACCGCGCTGAGCTGCTGGCTGGAGTTGATGTTGAACTGGTGCCCCACACTGTTGTAGATATCGGCCTCCAGCTCGGCGGCACGCCGGCCCATGCCCTCTGACATGGCCCACAGCGCCTCCGTGTCCAGCGCCACGCCGTTACGCTCCATCTGAAGCAGCACCGGCATCAGCGGCATCTCCACATCGTGGAACAGGTCCCACAGGTTTTGCCCCTTCACCTCGTCCTCCAGCAGGCACGCCAGGCGGAAGGTCATGTCGGCGTCGGCGCAGGCGTACGGCGACACCTCGGCGACGGGCACGTAGTCCATAGTCACCTGCTTGGCCCCACTGCCGATGAGGCTGGCGATGGGGGTCATCTCCACCCCCAATCGATTAAATGCCAGCGCCTTCAGCCCTATCGACTTCTCCCCGATGAGGTGAGCGGCGATCATGGTGTCGAATTCCAGCCCCTGTACATCGACGCCGCTGTTGGCCAGCACCGACATGTCGTACTTGCCGTGGTGCGCCGACTTTTTGTATTTGGGGTCGGTAAATAGAGGCCGAACCTTATCGAGTACCTCATTCAGCGGCAACTGCTCGCCGAGGCGGTGGCCCACCGGCACGTAGAACGACTTCCCCGCCGCGTGTGAGAACGACAGGCCCACCAGCCGGGCATACATCGGGTTGAGGCTGGTGGTCTCGGTGTCGAAGGCGAACGATTCAGCCGCCCGCAGAGCGTCGACCATTTCGCCCAGCGCCTGTTCCGTATCGACGGTGCGGTAGTCGGTCTCCACCTTCTCGACCTTGACCGCTGTGTCGCACCCGGCGGAGCCCAGCTCATCGAGACGGCCCATCAGGCGGTTGAACTCCAGCTCGCGGAACAGGTCCACCACCCGGTTGCGGTCGAAGCCACCCACGGCGCAATGCGGCAGGTCGAGGTCGATGGGAATGTCGGTCACGATGGTGGCCAGCCGCTTGCTCTGCCGCGCCGCCTCCTCGTTCTGCGCCAGCGCGCTGTGGGCCTTGGCCGGCTGCACCTCGTCGATATGCTGATAGATGCCGTCGATGGTCTGGAACTGCTGCAGCAGCTTGACCGCGGTCTTCTCGCCGACGCCAGGGACGCCGGGGATGTTGTCCGACGCATCCCCCTGGAGCCCCTTGAGGTCGGCTATCTGCTTGGGCGTCAGCCCGTACCGCTCCTGCACCTTGCCCTCGTCGTACAGCACGGTGTCGCTGAACGGCTTGCCCGGTTTGGGGGTCATCACCTTCACCCTGGGCTCTACCAGTTGCAGGGTGTCCATGTCGCCGGTGACGATAATCGTATCGATGCCCTCCTCGGACGCCTGCCGCGCCAGCGTGCCCAGTATGTCGTCCGCCTCGTAGCCCTCCGCCTCGAAGCTGGCGATGTTGAAGGCGTCCACCAGCTGGTGCACCCGCTTGAACTGCCTCTTCAAATCCTCCGGTGCCTCCTTGCGCTGCGCCTTGTACTCGGCGAACTCCCTGTGGCGGAACGTGGGCGACGGGTGGTCGAAGGCCACGGCGCAGTGGGTGGGCTTGAGCTCGGAGAGCACCTTGAGCACCATGGTGGCGAAGCCGGACACCGCCCCCGTGGGCTCCCCCGTCCTGGTAACCGCCAGCGGGGGCAGGGCGTGGAAGGCGCGGTGTATCAGGGCGTTGCCGTCGAACAGGACGAGGAGGGGCTTCTTGTCCGCCATCACGGGCACATTATAAGTCCCAGCGATGGGTTATAGCAATCGCAGAGGGCAAACGTTGACAAACACGTTGTTTAGATGTAATCTTGCGCCATCTGATGGTGCGGGGAAGATTAAAATGTATAGTGTGATAAAGGCAATTCTGCACTTTCTTGGGCACTTTCTCTCATCTTGGTCATAGTCATGCCTGTCAGATTAGATAGCACTTCGTAAGTTCACCGGTTATCCCATTGACAACCGTACGCTGCCAATGTACGCTTGCGGCACATGAGATAGAGCGATGAAACTCACAAAGCTTGTATTAGCAACACTACTAAGCATCCTGCTGGTCAGTGGTATGGCTTGTGGCGGTGGGGTCAATGAGGTTCTGAAGCCCTCGTTTGGCTATGTTCCTGCGGAATGGGAGCTTCTGCAGAATGTCCCGTACGATGCAGATAGAACACATCCCTATGAATGGGGGAGGCTTTCATATGAAAAACTTTATGAAGCCGATGGGCGTCCAGTTTTGATTGCGGGAGTTACGATTGCGTATGCAGACGCCAGTATCTATATACCACAAGAATTTCAAGGTAGAGAATTAGATGAAGAAACACTAATTGAGCTAGCTGATGAAGAAGAGGGGAATCAAGGAACTGGGCCGGATTATGAAGGAACGATGATTATAGACGGGGAGCTGGCAGGGTACGTTGAGGATTGCGTACCGCCTTTTGAAGGATTGAATTTTGAACATTGCTATAAGTACATAGTATTTGTAAAGGAGTCAACATATATAATTATTTGGGTGTTTTATGGAAAGAATAACACCCAGGATATTATGGATATAGAATCGATGTTAAACAGCATAACATTCGATTAGTCTTACCCATCGTGGCTTGTAGAACCTCCTTGTCCTCTATTTCCACTCCGTATTTTGGCTTTGAATTTAATTGTGCTATACTATTTATTCGTTAAGGACATGCAGCTATGAAAGACCTGATATCCGTAGCAGACCTCACCTCTGAGGAGATAGGCCAGCTCATCGAGGACGCGCTGGTATTGAAGAAGCCCGCCAGGCAGACCCACCTATCGGGCAAGACCATCGCGCTCATCTTCGAGAAGCCGTCCCTGCGCACGCGGGTGAGCTTCGACGTGGCGGTGAACCAGCTCGGCGGGCACGCCATCTACCTGTCGCCGGCGGAGGTGGGACTGGGGCAGCGGGAGCCGGCGCAGGACGTGGCGCGGGTGCTGTCCCGCTACGTGGACGGCATCGTCGCCCGCACCTTCGCCCACGAGACGGTGGTTCAATTGGCGAAGCACGCCACGGTGCCGGTCATCAACGGCCTCTCGGACCTTGAGCACCCCTGCCAGATACTGTCCGACCTGATGACCATACAGGAGAAGAAGGGCAAGCTCGCGGGGCTGACCGTGGCCTACGTGGGCGACGCCAACAACGTGGCCAACAGCCTGATGCTGGCCTGCGCCATCGTGGGCATCGAGTTCCGTATCGCCTCGCCCGGAGGCTACGAGCCGGGCGATGAGGTGCTGGCGGCAGCGCGCAGGCTCAAGGGGCGGGTGACGGTCACCGGGGACGTGGCGCAGGCGGTCACCGCCGCCGATGTGATATACACCGATGTCTGGACCAGCATGGGGCAGGAGCAGGAGGCGGCCAGGCGCCTCAGGGACTTCGCCGGCTATCAGGTGAGCCAGCAGACGCTGGAACTGGCACGGAAGGACGCCCTGTTCATGCACCCGCTGCCGGCGCACCACGGCGAGGAGGTCGCCGCGGGGCTGCTGGACTCGCCGCAGTCGGTGGTGTTCGACCAGGCGGAGAACCGCCTCCACATGCAGAAGGCGATACTGGCGAAGCTGGTGACATGACCAAGCCGATAGTGGCCATCGTGGGCCGCCCGAATGTGGGCAAGTCCACCCTGTTCAACCGGCTGGTGGGCAGCCGGGTGGCCATAGTGGAGGACGAGCCGGGCACCACCCGCGACCGCCTGTACGCCGACGTAGAGTGGAGGGACAGCGCCTTCACCATCGTGGACACCGGCGGCCTGCTGCTGGACTCGCCGGACGTCATGGGGCGCAGCGTGAAAGACCAGGTGGCTGTGGCCATCGAGGAAGCGGACAGCATAATCTTCATGGTGGATGTTCTCGACGGGGTGACCCCAGTGGACAAGGAGCTCGCCGAGCTGCTGCGGCGCTCGGGCAAGCCGGTGGCGCTGGCGGCCAACAAGGCGGACAACGAGCAGAGGGGCTACGATGCCGCCCAGTTCTACCAGCTTTCCCTCGGCGACCCCCTGCCCGTCAGCACGTACCACAACACGGGCATAAGCGACCTGCTGGACGGCGTGGTCGAGCGCCTGCCCTACGTCCCTCCCGAGGAGGAGACGGGCATGCTCAAGGTGGCGATAGTGGGCCGCCCCAACGTGGGCAAGTCCATGCTGCTCAACGCCATACTGGGGCGGGAGCGCACCATCGTGGACGACCGGCCGGGCACCACCCGCGACGCCATCGATACCGCGTTCGAGCATGAAGGCAATCGCATGCTGCTCATCGATACAGCAGGCATCCGGCGGCGGGGCCGGATAGATGTCGGCATCGAGCGCTACAGCGTTATGCGGGCGCTGCGCGCCATCGACCGCGCCGACGTGGCGCTGCTGGTCACCGAGGCCACCGAGCCGGTCACCGCGCAGGACGCCCACATCGCGGGGTACGTGCAGCAGGCGTTCAAGGGGATGGTGCTGGTGGTCAACAAGTGGGACCTGGTGGAGGTAGAATCGGACCGGAAGCATTTCACCCGGGAGGTGCGGATGAGGCTGAAATTCATGCCGTACGTGCCGGTGGTATTTACGTCTGCTCTGCATGGCAGGGGCATCGGCGACGTGCTGAGCGCCGCCGTATCGGTTTTCGAGAGCCGGCAGAAGCGGGTGAGCACGTCGCAGCTTAACGGAGCGATGCAGGACATACTGGCGGGGCACGCCCCCCCTGCGGTGGCCGGCAGGAAGCTCAAGGTGCTGTACGCCACCCAGGCCGAGATCAACCCACCGACGTTCGTGTTCTCGGTGAACGACCCCTCACTGCTGCACTTCTCCTACCGGCGCTATCTGGAGAACGAGCTGCGGCGCAGGTTCGACTTTCAGGGGACGCCTCTCAAACTCGTCTTCAAGCGTAGGAGCAGGGAATGATCGCACTGCAGATAGTTGGCATGGTGGTTCTGGGATATCTCATCGGCGCCATCCCGGTGGGGGTCATCATAGGCCGATTGAGGCGGGGCATCGATGTTCGGGAGCACGGCAGCGGCAGCATGGGGATGACCAACGTCATGCGCACCGTGGGCCGCGCGGCGGGGGCCTTCGTGTTTTTAGCCGACGTCGCCAAGGGAGCCATCGCCGTGGCGCTGGCATGGGCCATCATCGGCCCTTCATCGGACATGTTCTTCTGGGGGCAGGTCGCCGGCGGCGTAGCTGCCGTTATCGGGCACAGCTGGCCGGTCTACGTCGGCTTCAGGGGCGGGCGCGGCGTCAGCACCGGCTTCGGCGCCATACTGGTACTGTCCTGGCCGGTGGCGCTAATACCACTGGCCGTTTTCATTTTAGTCGTAGGCCTGTCTCGCTATGTATCCCTGGGCTCGATACTGGGCGCATTCACTATGCTGCTGGCGATGATACCTTTTATCGTCTATGATATAGAGCCGTTGGCATACATAGTATTCGTGGCCGTGGTCGCGCTGCTAGTCATCTTCCGCCACCGGGGCAACATCCAGCGATTGCTGGCGGGGACTGAATCCAAGATCGGGCAGAGGGTGAAGACCGGATGAAGGTCTGTATCATAGGGACCACCAGCTGGGGCACCACCCTGGCGGTGATGCTCGCCCGCCGCGGCATCGACGTGGCGCTGTGGGTACGAACCACAGATGAGGCCGAAAGGCTCGGTCGCGACAGGGAGAACGCGGCACGGCTTCCCGGCATCGCCTTCCCCGATAGCATGCTAGCGACCGCCGACGCAGCCGGGGCGCTGGACGGGGCTTCGCTGGTCATCCTGGCGGTACCGTCGCAGGAGATGCGCCGCAACGTGGCGCTGGTCAAAGGATACATCACGCATGGAGTGCCCGTGTTGAGCGCCGCCAAGGGGTTCGAGCGGGAGAGCACCAAGCGCATGACACAGGTGGTAATCGAAGAGCTGGGCGCCGGGCGCAGCGCGCAGGTCGGCGTGCTGTCCGGCCCCAACCTGTCGCGGGAGATCGCGCGGGGGCTGCCGGCGGCGACGGTAATCGCAGCGCAGGACGGCGGCGTAGCGCAGAGCGCGCAGTCGATCATGCACTCACCGACGTTCCATGTATATACAAGCAGTGATGTGGTGGGGGTGGAGCTGGGGGGCGCCTTGAAGAACATCATCGCCCTGGGGGCCGGGATGGTCGACGGGCTGGGCTACGGCGATAATGCCAAGGCAGCCTACATGTCCCACGGCCTCACCGAGATAGCCGGCCTCGGCGTGGCGCTGGGGGCCAACCCGCTCACCTTCCTCGGACTATCCGGCCTGGGCGACCTGCTGGCCACCTGTTCCAGCGACCTCAGCCGCAACCACACGCTGGGGAAGGGGCTGGCCCAGGGCCGAACCATGGAGCAGGTGATGGCTTCCATCGGCAGCGCGGTAGAGGGGGTGCCTACAACCGCCGCCGCACTAAAGCTGGCTCAAGGGCTGGGGGTGAGCATGCCCATCGCCGAGCGCATCTCCCGGGTGCTTTTCGAGAGCTACAGCCCCGCGCAGGCGATGGCTGAACTGCTGGGTCAGGGCTCTCTGTAGAGCGTGTCACGTTCGAACGATGTGTATCCGATGGTCCACCACCAAGTGCATCTGCTTACAAAGATGCGCCGCTCAAGGTGACCACGTGGATAACAAATCGTGTGTATCGTTGTCGGTGAGCTGTTTGATATTACCCCCGTCTGCGTCCATGACGTAGATCTCTAAATCACCGTCACGTTCGGATGAAAAGGCGATCTGGCTGCTATCCGGAGACCATCTCGGCCAGGCATCAGCAGCTGGGTGGTCTGTCAGCCGCCTCAGATTGGAACCGTCATGATCCATTACGTATATATCAACGTTTCCTGTGCTTAAGTTTTCCGATTGAAAAACTATCTTACTGCCATCTGGTGACCAGCACGGGAAATCGTTCAGAGCATCCTTCGTAAAGGTGAGTCTCTTAGGGCCCGATCCATCTGCGTTCATTACATATATTTCGTATTGCAGTAAGTCCATTGCAATTCGGTCAGATGAGAAGACAATCCTGTTCCCGTCGGGAGACCACCAGGGATGTGAATCATATCCTGTTCCAGTGGTAAGCTGCTTTATATTAGCCCCATCCGTGTCCATTACATATATATATGCCACAGTTCCCGTATAATCCTTGCGCTCAAATACGATCTTGCTGCCGTCGGGTGACCAGCAGACAGCCCCTGCATGTCCCGGCATATCCGTAATCTTCCTCTGATCAGATCCATCAGCGTTCATAACATAGATTGCCATACCGTGGTCATCACGGTCGGAATGGAAAGCGATCCTCCGTCCGTCTGGCGACCAGGCAGGACCCCAATCATCGAAATGGTTGTTGGTGATATTGATCTGATCTGTGCCATCGGTATTCATTGTGTAAATATCAAAGATGCCACCTCTATCTGATACAAAGGCAATCTTATCATGTGCTGGCGATATTATCGGTGTCGTAGCGGGAGTTTTTGTGGGTGCCGGCGACGTGGTTGGGATGGCTGAAGGAACCGTAGCTGCGCACGGGAGCGCATCCCATGCCTGGTTATTGGTAAACCTGACTGGATTGGAACCATCAACTCCGACTGAATAGATCTCGAGATTACCGTCGCGATTTGATGAGAAGAGTATTCTGCCGCCGTCCGCTGTCCAGCGGGGGGCGGAATCTGCTGCCGGGTTCTCGGTGATCCTGTTCTGATTAGAGCCATCGGCATTCATGGTGTAGATTTCGAAGTTGCCGCTGCGGTTTGAGTGAAAGACGATCTTGGTTCCGTCCGGCGACCAGTGGGGGTATGCGTCGCCCCCTTCGTTGTTGGTTAGTCTCCTCAAGTTTGTACCGTCTGCATTCATGGTATAGACCTCGTAACCACCATCCCGATCGGAGTGAAACGCTATCTTTGTACCATCAGGAGACCAGGTGGGAGCCAGATCGGCAGAGGAAGGATCGGTGAGGGCGGTGGGGTTGGAACCGTCGGCATCCATAACATAGATATCCGAATTACCATTTCTGTCGGAGACGAAAATGATCTTTAGGCCGTCCGGCGACCAGCAAGGTTCATAATCATTAGCCGTATTGTTAGTGATCCTGGTTAGATTCGACCCGTCGGCATCCACTATATACAGTTGCGCATTACCGTCACGGTTGGACTGGAAAACGATACGCATGCCGTCGGGTGACCACCACGGG
>Ga0180437_10009813_pt1 | contig 11776 bp, 8 predicted proteins | sample SS_ome_4_FD_132410 | JGI IMG/M metagenome (GOLD analysis project Ga0180437, IMG submission 132410) | Hypersaline lake sediment archaeal communities from the Salton Sea, California, USA - SS_3_D_1 metaG | ecosystem: Environmental > Aquatic > Non-marine Saline and Alkaline > Hypersaline > Sediment... | reverse complement strand
GAGCGGTTGGTCGAGCCGAACTCATCGCTCGGCGGGGCGATCCGCTACCTGCAGCGGCATTGGGAGAAGCTGACGCTTTTCTTGCGGGTCCCCGGCGCTCCGCTGGACAACAACACGGCGGAAGCGGCCCGCGGGTGTTGACGATTGGCGCGATGTTGGCCATCGTCACGTCCTCGCAATGCCGCAGGCAGGCATTGAGGAACGACGCGGTGAACAGGGCGTCGGCCATCGTGTATTGCTCTGGCAGGGCGTTGAGGTCCCGCTTGGCGATCAGGTCTTGGGCTTCCTTGTCGCCCGGTTCCACCGGCTTCTTGCGGGGGAAGCCCGGGTGATGCCAGGCCCGAAGGTTCCATTCGTCATAGGCGATCTTGATCTTGCCGCGATAGCCGGCCTCTTCCAGCATGTCGACGACGTTGGTGATCGTCTTTTCGATGCCTTCACTCAGCTTGACGCAGCGGTCGAACGGGGGGATCTCGTGCTTCCGCCACAGAGGCAGCCAGTAATGATGCACGGCGATCAGGTCCAACTCGTCGCCCGCGGCGCTGAGTAGCGGCAACCCCCAATCGCGCTTTGCCTGCCAGGTGGCCGCTGCCAGCTTGATATCGGGATCGACTTCCTGCATGAGCTTCGCGCACTTGCGAACCAGCGGACCCCAGGTCTTGGGCGTTTGCCGACCGATTTCCCAGTGGCCGTAGTTCTCGTTGCCGATGCTCCAATACTTGACGTTGTACGGCTCGGGATGCCCGTTCGCCTTGCGCATTTCGGCGTACTCGCCCTCGGTCGCGTTACAGTATTCGACCCACTGCCGCATTTCCTCGGGCGTGCCGTTGCCGGCGTTGGTGCAGATGTACGGCTCGGCGCCGATCAGCCGGCACCAGGCGATGAACTCGTCGGTACCGAAGGTGTTGGGATCGGTCACGCCCCAGACTGGGTCGGCCACCGGCTTGCGGTTCGGCCCGACGCCATCTTGCCAGTGATACCCGCTGGCAAAACATCCGCCCGGCCAGCGGACGATGGAGACCTTGAGTTCCTTCATCGCCTCTACAACGTCCTTGCGAAAACCGTTCTCATCGGCCAGCGGCGAACCTGGCTCGAACACCCCACCGTAAATCTGCCGATGAAAGTGTTCCAAAAAACCACCGAAGATGTAGCGGCTGTATTCTTTCGCGGGCACCGTGGTGTCGACCGTGACAACGACGTCGGCCTGGGGCGCGTTCCCAGGTGTGAAAGCGCTGCTTGATGGCTCCGCCGCACCGGCAATACCATCGAAGCAAACCAACGACAATACGATGCCGCCCCTGCAGGTCCATGTGCAGGCAAACACCACCAGTTTACTAAGTTTCATGGTCGCGGCTCCTTCTTCAAGGTTTCTTGACGTTTCCGCCAGTGGGCGTGGTCCTCCAGGAGGATCGTTTCGCCTTCGTCGATTTCGAGATCGATGTACGCGCCATGGTATTCCTCGACGTCGCCGTTGTCTCGGCTAAGCTTCAGAAGGCCGCCGGGCCAGGGGTTCTCGAACCGGCACGGGCGTCCCCGTTCACTGGTGATACGGACGAACTCCACTTCACCGTCGGCCAACCGACTCGACACAAGGAAGGCGCCAAACACCCGCACCCGCCAGGGCGAGTCGAACGGCAGCGCGGTCTTGATCGGCTCCTTCTGGTCGAGTGGGAAACGGAACCGCAGCAGACCGCCCTCGTTATGCAAATGCGGCAGGCAGTAGCTGCCGTAGGTGGCCGCCTGGGCCAACAGAACCCACCGCTCTGGCTCCTTGTACTCGCAGAGCAGAGCCAGCGAGAAGTCGGGCCCGTCGATTCGACCAAGGTCGTTTTCGTAGCCGCATCGGTTCGGATGCTCCTGGCCCCAGTAGGCGGGTTCTCCGGAGAGCCAAAAGCCGGTTGTCTCGGCAGAGATCGTGATCGGTCCCTCGCCACCAATGGCGTAGCGAAAAGCGACACCGTCATCGTAGGCCCGGAAGATCACATCGAAGCCGTGGCCGCTCTTGTTGAAGTGCAGGGTCAGTTGGTTGGCCCGGTTGTGATAACTGGACACCTTCCCCTGGGGCAGCGTGTAGGTTTCGTCGATCTCCGTATTATGACTGCCCACATAAACCAGCCCAGCCGTGAAATCGGCCAGGTCGGTCGTCAGCCCCAGCGGGCTCTTGTCGACGATGGGCACATCCCGGCTGGTCACTCGATAAGACAGCGAGCCGTCGGTCTCGTCCAGCAGCACCGTGATCCGCGTCTTCCCATCCGGCGATGCGACGGGGAATGTAGCGCCATGGAGGTCGAAGTCCGCGAATGCTGCCGTCATCACCACGAGGCAAGAGGCGGCATATCGAAGGAGGATGCGCATGCTGGTACTCCTGGTGCTCTGTCAACATTGAAATGACGGGTTGGACGCCATGCCCACGCAAGCATGGGCATGGCGCCCGTACTGCAACCCCGATACGACAATGTAGCGAAGCCCCAAAGTGCTTGGGCGGTGGACAACCTTCCGACTTCTTCCGTCACTGCGGGGTTTCGCCTCGCCCGAAGCCGTAAACATCCTTCATCTGCCACGCATCGAGCAAGTTGAGTTGTGCCTCGCGGCCAATCGCCCGCAGCGAAACGCCGAGACTGTCCGGCCGGTCGGGATATACGCGCGCCGCCACGCATTGCCTGCCGTTGATGAACACTTCCACGATGCTGCGATCAATGAAGACCCGCAGCTTCAGCGGTTCGTCGTCGTCCAGTTCCACTTGGGCGGTTTCGGGCGGACGCTGTTGGACATTCGCCGCGGTGGAGGTCTGGGAGGTATCGAGCGAGACCACGCAGTTCATGTTGCCACCGAGCCGGTACCCTCGATCGCGCATCGCGAGGATGCGGGTGGTTTCCTGCCCATCCGGCGACCGCAGCACATTCAATTCCAGGGTCTGGTTCTGTTGCGGCGCGATCTCGACAAGCAGTTCGACGGCGTTGCCGCGCACGTTTTCCAGAACCACCTCGTCGTTGGCGGGCAGTTTCATGGGCTCGACGCGGACCTTCTCCCCACGAACCGATTCGATATCACCGGCGGGCTCGATACCCAATGGATTGAAGACGCCCTTGCGGAGCGTCAGCCGACGCGGCAAGGACATGATACGATTCCACCCCGCGGTGCGTTTGCCTTCGTTCATATTGAAGATGACGATCACGCCGCCCTCGCCGTCGGGATAGCCCGAGGGCGCATGCACGCCGCACGGGCCCCATGAGCCGAAATTGAAGTCGCCGCCGTTGGTCACCACGAACTTGTGTCGATTCATGTCATAGTCGCCGAGCATGTACTTGCCGCCGCTCATGTGGCTGAAGTGGAGCAAGATGTGCTTTTCGCCATTCTTGCCGATCGGCCAGAAATAGGGGCAGGCCCCGTCATCCCCGACCAGGCCGTAATGGTCGTGTTCGAGAAACGGGTGGAGGTACTCCCACGTTTCCAGATCTTTGGAGCGATGCAGAAATTCGGTACGGACCACGCCGCCCGGCGCCGGTTTTCTACCCGCGGTGAGGATGTAGTAGTAGTCTCCCTGCTTCCAGATGCAGGGATCGAAAATGTTGTACGGCAGGTTCGGCGCGTGCGGGATGACGGCCTTGCCGGTCAACTTCTTCCAGTTCAGCAGCAGCGGATCATCTGACACGGCCACCATCGTGCCCTGGCCGATACCGTGATACGCCGCGATCACCCGGTCGTCCTCCACGAATGTCGTGCCGGAAAAGCACTTGTCCTCCGGGCCGGGGTAAATCGCATACGGCAGATCGCGTCAATGGATCAGGTCGTCGCTGACGGCGTGGCCCCAGTGCTGACGCCGATCCTCCGGCGGATAGGCCTGATAGAACAGGTGCCAGCGCCCTTTCCAGAAGCACAACCCGTTGGGATCGTTCAAGGTGCTTTCCGGATTGACGTAGTGATAGATCGGCCGGTACCGATCCTGGTGCAGCCGCTCGCGCGACTCGGCGAAGCGCTGCATCAGTGGATTGTCCTTCAGAGCCGTCTCTTGTTCCTCGATCGTCTCGGGATACGTGAACCGCGGAACGCGGGAGGTGTTGTCTTCCTGTTTCGGCTCCGCGGAGGCGATCGATATCGCACTCAACAGGGTTGCAACACACATTGCGATTGGCGGTTGTCTCGTTAACAGGTCTCGCATGGTTCGATACTCCTCTCGTGGTAGGGGGACACAAACAGGATCACTTCTTCGAAACCGCCGCGTCGAGGCGCCCGCGAAGCTCCGCGATTACGCTGCTATAAGCTTCGTCCCCGGCCAGGTTCTTCCACTCCCACGGGTCGTTTTCGTGGTCGTAGAGTTCCTGGGAGCCATCGCGGTAGCGGATGTAGCGGTAGCGGTCCGTGCGCAGGGCATGGTTGCCCTTACCCTGCGTCATGATCGCCGGGTGGGGCCAGTCGGCGTTGGGGTTTTTCAGGAGAGGAACGAGACTGTGGCCGTCGTTGTCCTCCTTCGGCGGCAGGCCGCACAGCTCGAGCAGTGTCGGGTAGATGTTCAACAGCGTCACCGGCTCATCGCAAACGCTGCCTGGTTTCGTTACGCCCGGCGCCACGATGATAAACGGCACGTGGTTGGCCTTCTCCCACAGCGTGAACTTGACGCAACTCTCCTTGTCGCCGAGGTGGTAGCCGTGATCCGCCCACAGCACAATGATCGTGTTCTCGGCCCGGCCCGATTTGTCGAGCGCGTCGATGAGCCGCCCAACCATCTGGTCCGCGAAGTCGGCGGACGCCTGGTAGCACTGCACCATGCGCTCGATGCTCCGCGGGTCGGGCGGGTCGTGCTGGGTGACGTTGCTGTAGATGAAGAACTGGTTGTGCGCCAATGCCCTGCCGATCTCGGGCACGTCGTCCAGGTCGTTTTCCGGCATCGGCGGCAGTTTCGTCGCGTCGATCGGATAACGCTCGAACACCTCCGGCGGAGCATAGAACGGCAAGTGCGGCTTGAAAATGCCCGCGGCCAGGAACATCGGCTTGTCCCATTTCTCGGCCATGACCCGCTCGGCATATTCCACCGTGTCGTAATCGACCATCTTCTGTTCGTGTTCGCCCCAGTCATAGTAAACTCTGGCCAGTGCGGCGGCGCCGGGCATGCCCCGCCGGTAGGCGCTTATGCCGATCCCCACTTGAAATTTCCCGGCAGGCGCAGCCGCTACGATGGAATCATCGCCCGCACCTCACCGCAACTGGCGGCCCGCGCCGCCGAGGCCGGTATTCCCCTGGTCAACGTTTATGCCAATGCCACCACGCCCGGCCTGGTGACGGTTGTTCCCGACCGTGTTGCGGTAGGGCGAATGGCGGCGGAACATCTGTTGGGCCGCGGCTATCACAACTTTGGCTTTGTCGGCTTTCAGCGAGACCGCGTGAGCGCGAGCCAACTTGCCGGCTTCCGCGACCGTCTCCGCGAGGAAGACCGGAACTGTTCGCATCACCTGGCCAATCACACCTTTGACCAAAGCGAGCAAGGCTGGCAGCGGTTTATCCGCGGTATCGATGACTGGATCGACACGTTGACCCTGCCCATCGGCGTGATGGTCAGCGTCGACACCGTCTGCCGCTACGTAGCCGAAGCTTGTCGCCGCAAACGGCTGTCGATACCTACTGACGCAGCTTTGATCGGCACGCAGAATGAGACGGTGATCTGCCTCCAGCCCGAGCCGACGCTCACCAGCATTGACGTCGGTTACGAACAGGTGGGTTTTGAGGCCGCGCGCACGCTGGACCTGATGATGGAGGGCGAACCGCCGCCGGGCAAACTCATTGCGACGCCACCGAAGGAATTGGTACCCCGCGCTTCGACTGACGTGTTGCTCGTTTCCGATCCGCTTGTTTCGCAGGCGATGCGTTTCATGGCTGAAAAGGGGCACACCGGTATTCGGGTGCAGCAAGTGGCAGACGCCGTGTTTACCTCGCGGCGGACCCTGGAGCGGCGGTTTCGCTCGGCGATGGGGCGGCCGATCGCGGACGAACTTGCGCGACTCAAGATCGAGCGGGTGAAGCGACAGTTGGTAGAAACTGACACCCCAATCAAACAGTTGGCCTGGCAATCGGGCTTCATCGATGGCAAGCAGATGGGCAAGACGTTCACGCGGCTGGTAGGTGTTTCGCCCAGTGAGTACCGCCGGCAGCGAAAGACGCAGTGACCACGGCGAAGATGGCGTCAGGCGACGCTCGCTCGGAGTCGTCTGCCTCCCTCAGTTGTCCGTTTCACTAATCCAGACGGTCATGCCGCCGGGCTCGCGGTTGGCCCAGGCGTAGTAAGGGATGGCGGTGAAGTTGACCGGCGGCTGTTCTTGGGGCTTGTCCGCTGACAATCTTGCCTGGCCCGTGATTACCGTTACGCCGCCCAGCAGGTCGGGCCGGAACCGGGAAGAGAGGTTCGCGCTGCGGGGCAGGGCGATGGCAAACGGATGGGCGTCCTTGTTGTCGGCGGTCTCCAGGCAGTAGACGAATGGTCCCCGCATTAGCGCGACCTGGCCACGATTGCCCTCGACCTTCTTGTGGGCATAGACCCGGCGTACGGGCATCGGCAAGGCGAGTTCGACGACGTCGCCGTCGGTCCAGCGTTTTTCCAGGTGAAGGTAACCGTCCGCTTCCGCCTCGGCGTCCATCGGGTGTCCGTTGAGCGTAAGGACGGGCGGTGAACTTTTTGAATCGGCATAGCGATAGAGGTCGGAGGAGACCGGCTTTCCCTGGGCCCAGCCGGGAAGCCGCAGACAGATGGTGAAGATACCGGGCTTGGACGTCGCCACGTCGATACGGACTCGCCCCTCCCAGGGATAATCCGTCGTTTGCCTGAGTTGCACTTCGTTCCCGTCGGCCAGTTCTACCGTGGCCCCACCGGCGGCGTAGAGATTCACATGGATTCGACCGTCGCCGTGAACGTACGCCAGGCCGCCGACCTGGGGAATGATCCGTGCGAGGTTGGTTGGGCAGCAGGACAGGCCGATCCACTCCCGTCGCTCTCTTCCCTTCTTGCTGGCCAGCGGATTCTGGTAGAAGAACGCGTCGCCGGAGAGGGCGATGCCACTGAGCACGCCGTTGTAAAGGGCCAGTTCCATCACGTCGGCGTACCTGGCCTCGCCTTTGAGCAGATTCATGCGGTGCTGCCAGAGGACGTGGGCAATGGCCGCGCAGGACTCGCAATAGGCCGACTCATTGGGCAGTAGATACGGATCGCCGAAGCCTTCATCGTGATACTGGGCCGTGCCGATGCCGCCGGTGAGATACATCTTGCGGCCGACGACATCCTGCCAGAGATGGTCGAGGGCCTGTTCGTATTGGCCCGCCGGATAGCCGGCTTCGTAGCCGCCCTTGTCATGTTCGTCCATCAGCCGCGCGACGTCGGCCATGGCGGCGTAAACGTAGCCGGCCCGCACCGCGTGCCCCACCGCCTCATGCTGCTCGACGAGCGGCTTGTGGTCCTGCATACGGCCGTTGCGGATGCTGTTGCGAAACCGCCGCCGGGCGCGGTCTCGCTCCTTGGGCGGCAGCTCCTCGAAGCTCGGAATCTCGGCGGCGACTTGCGCGGGATTGAACGGTCGTCGCTCCTCGCCGTGGGCGTGGCCGCGTTCATCCAGGAAGAACTTGGCCAATTCCAGATACCGGCGCTCTCCGGTGGCGCGGTAGAGCTTGATCAGAGCAAGCTCGACTTCTTCGTGCCCGCCGACGTCGTACCGCTTGCCGGGTCCGAAGATACCGCCGATGTGGTCGGCGAATTCTGTCGCGGCCTTAAGGACGCGTTCCCTTCCGGTAAGCCGCTGGTGGGCGACGGCCATTTCGAAGAAGTGGCCGGCGTTGTAGAGTTGATGATTCAGTCGCATGTTGTCCCACCGCTGCCCATAGTTCTCAGCAATCCAGCACGAGATCAAGAAGCCATTGTCCAGTTGGGCGGCAAGAACGCGGTCGATGATCGCCTCCACGCGGCGACGCAGCGCGGCGTCATCCACGTGGTTCAAGGCATGGCAGGCGCCTTCTAATGCCTTGTGCAGGTCGGAATCGAAAGCGTGATGGCCGCACAGGGGCCCGTCGAATTTGCCGGCCGCCTTATCGAAGTTCGTCACATGGCCGTCTTGTTCCAGGTGGTCGAGCGCATGGGGGACCGTGACCGTGCGAGTGGTCTCGATTCGCGGACCCCAAAAGCCGCCCACCAGCCGGACTTGCCCAAGCGGAACCTCCTGCAGCGACCGTTTGTGCGGCGGCTCGGGCGGTTGCTCCGCAGCGGCGACGCCGACAACGAGTCCAATCCAAGTAAGGCCCGCTACGTAGCGATATAACATCATCACGGCTGCTCGCTCTCCGGTGAGGTTGGCTTGGATACCGGCATTGCCCGCCACCAAGCGATGACTTGGGCGGTCAACTCCGCCACGATTCGCGGACGCCGCTCGGCGAGATTGTGTTCTTCCCCAGGATCGTCGTTCAAATCGTACAGTTCTGGTCGGCCGCCATCATAGTCGCACAGCAATTTCCAATTGTCGCTGCGGGCGGCAAGGTCGGGAAGGTTCCGATAGCCGTAGAAATTCTTGCGGTCCGGCGGGCGGCTGAAGAAGATCGGCTCTTGACGCGATTTGCGGGAATTGCCGAGCAGCGTGCCCAGCAGTTGTTCACCGTCGTACGTCACGCCCTCGGGCTTTTCGGCGCCGGCAAGCTTTATGAGCGATGGCGCCAGGTCCATCGCGGCGAAGACGGACGTCTTGTTGCGACTGCCGGCCGCCTCCTTGGCGATCAGCCCGGGGCCCCAGACCACCAGCGGCGAGCGGACCCCGCCTTCGTACAAATTCGTTTTGCAGCCCTTGAAAGGGCCGGCCCGGCCGGCGCCGGGTTCGGGGCCGTTGTCGGAGCAGACGAGGATCAGCGTGTTCTCGCAAAGCGCGTCGCTTTGGCGGACGTAGTCGAACAGCGGAGCGAATTGCCGGTCCATCTCCTCGAGCACCGCCAGATACAGCTCGCGCTTGTTGTCGCCCCATTTCTCTACCGGCGGATACAGCGGGGTATGCACATCGTCCGGCCAAACGTTTACATAAAACGGCTTGCCTTCGTCCTCGGCCCGCTTGATGAAGGCGAGGGCCGCCCCCACGTACCCGCCGGTGATCCGCGATCGCTGCATCCAGGTGACCGGGCCGCCCAGTGCTTCCGCCTCAGCCCAGATGCGGCCGGCCTCTTGCCAGCCGGGTTTCATCGTCAGCGACAGCAGCTTGGGGCCCATGCCTTCAAAGTTCGTCAGCGACTTGTCGAAACCGTAGGCGGTAATCGGCGGGGCGTCGTCCACGTCCCGTTGCCCGCCCATGTGCCATTTGCCGAAGTGTCCGGTAAGGTAGCCGGACTGCCGAAGAGACCGGGCCAGCATCGGCGCCTGCGGGTCGAGCCACTGGGCCATGCCTCGCTGCCTGTTCATGCGGCGGTGCGCGAGGTAGGAGGTGATCCGCCACCGTTGCGGATATTGCCCGGTCGAAATGCCCACCCGCGAGGGCGAGCAGATCGGTGAGTTGACGTAAAACTGCTCGAAGGCGATGCCCTCCTTTGCCAGGCGATCAATATGAGGCGTTTCCGCATCCCGATTGCCAAAGCAGGAGAAATCGCCCCAGCCCATGTCGTCGATAAAGACAAGGACGATGTTAGGCGACCGGGCGGCGTCGGCGCGACACGCAAAACCACCTTCCACGAGCGACACCAGGAGGATGGCGCACAACATGGTCGCCCACGGCATTCTCCTGATGGGATGGTTGTGGCGCAATGCTCTCACCGTTTTTCCTCGGTGGTCGGGTGCGACACTCAACGCGGTGACCGCCGCTTTGCTTCCGGCCGAGCCTGATCTGCCAACTCGTAGTCCTGGCCATGATAGCTTTCGCGGACCGATTCCTTCCAGCGTTTCAAGGCGGTCTGCATGCGGCCGACGAATTCCGGGTGTCTCGCGGCGATGTCGTTTTGCTCGGAAATATCGTCCGCCACATCGTACAACTCGAAATTCTTCGGCCCCCGCTGATACAGCTTGTACTGATTGTCGAGCCAGGCGGCGGCCGTATCGTTGAGGATGCCGCCCTTGGCAGGATGCCAGAAGCCGATACCCTTGGGCCGCGTCTTCATCCTGCCGTCAATCAGAGGCAGGATGCTGATGCCGTCACGAGGCTGCGGTGTATCGTCAACGTTGATGTTCAGCAGTTCGATAACCGTGGGAAAGATATCGCTGGTCACCACCGGCACATCAACGACCTTGGGTTTCTCGATCCGGGCTGGCCATTCAATGATGCCCGGAACCCGCACGCCGCCCTCCCAGATTTGGCCCTTGTGACCCCGCAGGGGACCGTTGGAGCCGTAGTGGTCTGGCCCATCGGCCGGGTTCTCCCAGGCGCCGTTGTCACTGTTAAACCAGAGCATCGTGTTCTCCGCGACTCCCAGATCCCGCAGGCCCTTGCGGAGCGTTCCCATGGCGCGGTCCACGCCGACCAGTTCGCCGTAGTAGGTGTGGCCGTTCGCCGTCTTCAGGTCTTCGCCCGTGGGTAGCAGTGGAATGTGCGGGCTGCCGAACCAGACCACCGCCAGGAACGGCTGGTCCGCCTTGGCTTGCCTTTCGATAAAGGTGAGCGCCTCGGCCACAATCGCGTCCGAACCGTCGCCCGGCACGGTGACCCGTTCGCCCATGCGGCTGAAGGTCCAATCGGTATCGAACCAATTAGAGACCGTGAACCAGTAATCAAAACCGAAGTTGCCGGGGTGCAGCGGATCGTCCGTGGGCAACGCTCGCCCGGCCCCCGGTTTGCCGCCGCTTAAGTGCCACTTGCCGAAGTGCCCGGTGGTGTATCCCGCCCGCTTGACGGCCTGGGCGATGGTGAACTCCTGGGTGCGGAGCTTCATGCCGGGCCAGATCACGCCGCAGCGATACGGATGCCGCCCGGTCATCACGCTGGCGCGTGTCGGTGAGCAACTGGGGTGAGCGGCGTAGAAACGGTTGAAGCGGATGCCATTGGCGGCCATCGCGTCGAGGTTGGGCGTCTCGATTTGCTTCAGGCCGTTGTAACTGACGTCGCCCCAACCCTGGTCGTCCGTCATGCAAAGAATGATATTGGGCCTGTTGGTTGGCGACTCGGTCGCGGATGCCCGGGCGCCCGAGGCGATTGCGGCGCCGATCGTGAGAATCATCGTAAGGGATGGCGCCAGGACGAACTTCATCGCTGAACGGTTCAACCTTGGTGAGAACATGGCCGGCTCCTGATACGGTTTGAGGAAGCTGATCGCATCCGTGGGCTGCAAAGCGAATGCATTTCGTACCATTGTGACTGGTCCCGACTCCTAGAAAACCCTCTTGTGCGACAATTACCACTCTATTTGCGACGCTTCTTCGTGTCTTGCGCCGCACTCGACCTCTTCACCGTTCCTACCCAAGTTGTGCTTCCCAAGCAAGTTCCCTGCGCCCGGTTTGACCTTGGGCCAGATTCTCCTCACGTCGAACAAAGAGTTGGCCGGCGGCGGAATTGTCGAGCGAGTGTGCTTAATTTCTTGTCTTTTCGTGGCATTATGTTGTAGGAGACCATTACATCACACGGCGCGGCCGCAGCGAACGGGTCGACCCGGTAACGGCGCCACAACCACCAATGGGCCAGCCGGTTGATGACAAAGGGATGCTCGTTTTCTCACGCCGTTCGGTATCCTCTCAAGTGCTAGCGAGCCTTTTCTTTGTAGCGTGCGTATGGTTGGGCATGGGCATCGTCGATATCGAGATGATTTTGAAGCAGGCTGAAGAGCGGCTGGCCAGGGCTGGGGAGTT
>Ga0180437_10009811_pt1 | contig 11776 bp, 21 predicted proteins | sample SS_ome_4_FD_132410 | JGI IMG/M metagenome (GOLD analysis project Ga0180437, IMG submission 132410) | Hypersaline lake sediment archaeal communities from the Salton Sea, California, USA - SS_3_D_1 metaG | ecosystem: Environmental > Aquatic > Non-marine Saline and Alkaline > Hypersaline >... | reverse complement strand
CCCGCATTCTTCACGGCCCCCCAAGCCATGCGGGCGCATTTCGATTTCGACTGATTTGTTTCTGCCGGATTTTTATCCCGACATGAAGAGTAAACTTCCCGAAGAATGTCTTTGACTTCTTTCGGAGCCTTCGGGCCTGCGTCTGGGGGTGTCCATTGTCCTATCGGCATTTTATGAAACCTTTTTCTTCAGTGACTTGATCACTTTATCGACAAGCACCGGGAAGTATTCCCTTGAAAGTTCCTTCGCAAGATCGATCCCTTTTTGTTTCGCAACTTCTTTGGATTTGTTCCACGCAATATCAAGTGCGGTCTGGATTTCATCCTTCGAAAGTTTACCATCTTCGTTTTTGTCTTTCGTTTCTTTTACGAAGATATCAAAGGAATTCTTCACGCCTTCTTCAACCGACTCGAAGATTTTTCCTTTCTTCCCTTCGGCAAGATGATATTTTGCCTTGACAACTCCCCAGATGATCAGAATCAGGGTGACCGCACCTTGAATGATCAGTTTGAAAAGATCGGCATCCATGTTTTGACTCCTTTTCGAAATTGTTATTGACTCAAAAGTTCTTTTGCTTCTTCTTCTGAAACCTTGAAGATATTTTGCGGATGATCCAGAACTGAAAATGCCGCGACTTCTTCAAGATTGATTGTGTGAATGATCGAAAGAACGATCGGGGTTGCTTTCCATCCGTCAATGCGCATGAAGTTCGGAAGATCGTTTTCGTTCGTTTCATTCGGCATCGGTTTCTTCAATGCAAGCAGTCGATCCATGATCTGCCCTGCGATTTTTCTTGAATTTTTCTTTTCCATAAAACAGGAAATTATATTCCCACTTTTCAAAGTGAAAATAAATTGATCGAATTCTTGAACCCCTGTTTCCATATTATACCACCCATTCTTCCGCAGAATCGTTTCCAGTTCTGACCGGAAACTTTTCTGCGATATAATAACCCAGTGCGTCCGAGATATGACTCAACGTTTTTTCAGTCTTGTCGATTTCCCCGGCAGTTCCGTCAAGGATCGTCACACCTTCCAAGTCAAGCACGACCATCGGGGCATTATACGGATCGACAAGAAGATGCTTTTTATCATCGGCAGTTTGCAGTCTTGCATTGACGGAATTGAGTCTGACTTTTTGTTTCGGATTCTGCCTTCCGACTCGCATCTTCAGTTTTGTTTTCGGAAAATGTTTCGAAAGATATTGACGTATGATATCCCAGTCACTCCCTTCGATCTGGGAAGTTCCCTTTGCCCCGCCTGTTGCATCCCCGTAAAGAAGAACGTTCGGAAGCGCCGCAAATTGTCTTGGCGGCAGTTCGGTTTCTTTCGGGTAAAACTTCTTCCAATCTTCCCCCAATTTGTTACAGATACGGGGGGTGTTTGAATCCTTTGGTATATAAACTTCCGAAATTACCGCCGTAAAACTGGGGGCAAGTAGGGGATCATTGAAATAATTTTCCGGGTAATCGTGGATCGTCTGTTCCTGACAGATCGCGCAGACGCCCGGGGAAACGTTGAAGTCAAAACAGAAAATCAAATCACGGTTTTCGATATGTTTCAAGGAAGTGTAAGCGTGAGTCGGTTTTGTAAACGGATAATATGCCCGACCCCCGAAGTCAACGAACTTTCCTTCATATTCCTGTTGATATGTTCGGCGATCCATATCGCGTTTTGCTTGTTCAATTTCTTCGGGGTCAAGAATGTCGGCGCTGATCCAGTGATATGATTCCCATTCAGGCCGATCGGGTGACTTTGCATCGTTTGCGATATGGTAATAATGATTTCGACCTTCGGGTACACCGATCAGCCACGCCCAACCGAGCCGGCCCGGGGTTGAAAGTGCCGGTCTGACATGCGCAGTCCAGACATGACTTTTCATGTTCCCGTACTCGTCAATAATTATTCCGTCAAGGGGTCGACCTTCAATTCTTGCGGGTTCATCCAGACCCAGAACGGTTATTTCGGCACCGTTGATCAGGGTGATCGACATATCCGTTTCATTCGGTTTTCCGATTCGCATTGACGGGGGTACAAGTTGTTTTATATCCCGCCAGAAAATTCTTTTTGCCTGTGCGCGAGTAGGTGCGGCACAAACGAACCATCCGTCCGGAAATTTGGTAAACGAAAGTGCTTCTTTGACAAGATATCTTTTCGCCAGTTCGGTTTTTCCTGAACGTCTGCCGGAATGAACAACCCGGAAGCGGGTATCTTCGTTCCACAACCGGAATTGTTCCGGATGCGGTTTGAGTTCGTTCCATCTTTTTGTGAGTCCAGTTGACATTTTTCGTTTCATCCCAGTTTGAGTACACCGAATTCGGCGACTGAAAAATCCACCCCGACTACGGGGGGCCGGCGCATCACCCCCCAGAGCGCAATTCCGATGGTATGGGGGGTTCTCGCATAAACCGCAAAAATCTCACTCTCCACACTTTCCACTCTTGCTCACGATGCCCGACACCGCTGTGCTTCATCGCAAATTCCGGGGTAACGGGGTATTGCGGAAGAACAGCGGTTTCCGGCATTTACTCACTACCCGAAAAAGTATCACTCTTACTCTTTTCAGGATTCGGCGGACTTCCCACCTTTTCGATATCCTGAAGAATTCCCTGAACAGCAGCAGCAAGTTCTTCAGGCGATTTCCCTTTATCGGCGGCGATGTGTCCGTGTAGAATGTCGAGTCGTTCCTGTGCCTTCAAACGATCCTTCAAAGGATTCGTTTCATCGTCAACAATCGACTGATAAAATCTGATTGACTTTTCTTTCGAAGAATCAGAAGCAACTTGCGTGACCTTCCGATCAACATCAAACCCGATTTCATCTTCCCCGATCGTTTCGAATCCGATTGCCTTCAGGAACTTCGTTCGTTCTTCTTGATCTGGGATGAAAGACCCGATCACTGTTTCAATATCGTTCATGATCCCGTCCAGTTCCTTCCGGACTTGTTCCTTGACTGACTGATCGGTTTCCTTCCCTTCGATCCTGTTGAAGATCATACGAACGAACGGGGCCGCAGAATCGGATCGTTTCGACATTGAATGATCCAACATCTTCCGGACAAGCGCTTCGGCCCTTGATCGTTTCTGTTTCCTTGACTTCGGATAATCTTCAAGAAGAAGCTTCTGAAGAATTCGTGTCAATGAAATCGTTCCCTTCCGCATTCCCCCCGGGTTCGGACTTTCGCCTTTCTTCCACGGTTTCAGACCTTTCATTGACTTCGGATTGTGTGGTTTGAATCCCCGTTTCTTTCTATATTTGGCAGTTTCCTTTTTGATCTTCGGGGGTTTTGTTTTCTTTTTGGGTGAGGTTTTTGCGGAAGTACTCTTTTTCTTGGAAGTACTCTTTTTATTTGAAATACTCTTCTTCTTGTTCTTTGCCATGATCCCGTTACCCCGTGTAAAGTGCAAATATGAGTAAAGAACTGTTCGTCTGACTGATTATATTACGGGATTTGTGGGAAAGTCCAGCGCATTTTTGCGAACCAAGGCGCGCGATCCCCTATACATATATATACATGGTGAGAAAACTACCCAGAACTTTTTTTCTTTTTATTTCGTACCCTTCGAACTTTTTTCTTTTTATAATATATAAAACGTTCCCTGATATCAAAAGCATCTTCTTCAAGTAAACAGGAAGGACAGACAATTTTTCTTCTGTCTGCCCTTCGCCAGAACTTCTTTCCGCATGGACATTGAAACCGATGCCAGTTCACAACCCGGCTCCATCTTGCCCCGATTATGTTCATTCCTTTGTCCATTTTAGAAATCAAGTTTTCCTTCCGCTGCCATTCTGTTTGCCAGAAGTTCCAAAGCATCTTTGACAGTTTTACCCCAAGCATCAAACGTTTGATATATTGCAAACATTCCACCCGTTTGACTTTTCCGGATTTCGATTGAATAACAGTTATGCAGCAGAACTTCCATTGCCTGATCAATGTCCTTGAATTCGATCCGAATTCCTTCCTTCTTCACACGTTCAATTCGTTTCAATTCCTTCTTCCGTTTCTTCTTCCTGACTTCCTTCGCAACTTCGTTGATCCCTGTTCCCTTTTTCTTCCTTGTTCTTCTGATCCTTCGCATAACTCATGTTCCTTTCCATTTTCATAATTCGAACCCGATCAAGCATCAAGTCCAGTTTCATAAACAGATCGCCAAGATCATCTTCAATCGGATCGCCTGAACCCCTTCGTTCTTCAATATCGATCCCAAGATTCCGACTTGCAAACTTGTTCCGCAGATTCCGTTCCGAATCCCACAAAAACCGTTCAACGTTTTCAATCAGTTCTTCACGATCCATTCCCCCACGTTGCCAGTTCGAAATAATATTCACCAAAACTTCAGCAAACTTTTTCATTCTTTTGTCCTTTCCTTTTCCTTTTCCTTTTTACGTTTTTATTTTATCAGACTCATTTTCATAAAATAAACAGGGAACTTTTCATTTCTTCCCATTATTATATAAAGGTATATATATTTATTTTATTATATATTTATAATAAAGTAAACAATACACTTCCCCCTATATATTCAACTGGGAAGTTTTCGATTTTTCCCTGAATCGCTATAACTCCAAACTCCACAACATTTTACTCGCAATCCCACCAAAGAATTATTTTCCTGTTTTCTTCTGTTTTTCTGTTCCGTTTTCATTTCTTTATTTTATCATGCCCGGAAAATAAAGAAGAATAAAGAATCGCAAACCCCAGTTTTCCGGGGGTCACGGTTTTTTCTTCCTTTTTCCTGACTGACTCCTGCAAAATTATCGTCCGCGACTCGCAAACATTTCGTTGATCGTCAATACCATCGATCGACACATTCGGCCCCCGTGATTCATTTCCATTGATTGCTCGACTGAACTGATCATTCCGTTTTCAAGCACCTGTTCAACATAATCAATCGGAAGACTCCCGGAACGTTCAATGAAGTCGATCAACTTCTTTCCGATGATATGTTCCTTCGTTCCCCCAGTTTGACCCGACTTCGATCTTTTCTTTTCTTCTTCAAGTTCACGAATTATCTGATCCCGTTCTTCCTGAATCCCTGCGTAAAATTCGTTCAGTTCATTTTCCCGTTCTTCAACCGCATCTGATATCGCATCTGCGATCAACTTCTTCAACGATTCCGGATCAAGTGAAACGTCTTTCGATCCGTTCCTTGCTTTGTCCACTGCCATATCAACCGCTTTTTTCCAGACAAGATCGGCCCTTTCATCTGGGGTGATGGATTCCCCGGTTTCTTCCTGTTCCGATTTGTACTGACTGAACTCGTCAAACTCGCCTTCGAATTTCGTTTCGTACTGTTCCCGGAACTCGTCTTTTGTCATTGGCGGGATCGAATCAAACTTCATTGTTTTCATTGTTCCGTCTTTTACCGGAAAGTGAAACGCACCACCCATTCCCAATTTTTCAATATGTTTCAACCATTCGATCAAAGAATCATTCAAAGAATCATTCATCCTTCCGGTAGCTGTTCCAAAGGCTGAAAGTTGTTCGAGCGGTACCCCGGAAATTATTTTCCCGTTGCCGCCGTATGCTTTTGCGAATTCAAGATTCTTTTTCCGAAGTCTTTCTTCTTCTTCTTTGGATCGTTTCTTTTCACGATCGTGCATTCGTTGAAGGGCATTCCGTTCTTCTGTCAACGCACCGAAAGTTCGGCGAAGGAACTCCGCCTGTTTCTTTTTCTTCTGTCTTTCCTTTTTCTGTTTCTTCTGAATTTTACTTCGGTGCTTCCGTTGCTTCTTGTTCATTATATCCCCCAGATTGCCCCCAGAACGATCAAAATCAAAAACAGGATGATTGCCCAGATCAAGATCAAACGGAAGATCAGGGGCCGTTCAGATTCGATTGTTTCCGCAAATTCATCGACTCTTTTTCCAAGTTCGGAAAACTCCCAGATCATCGATCCTTCGATCTGTTCCCTGAACTGTTGAAGATGCAGACATTCAGTTTCGTTTCCCCGTTGATCACAATAAAAAGCGATCTTGCGATCCGGACAGTTGAATTCGCAAAAGTGTCTTTCAATTTTACTCCTGTTCATGAAGTACCCTTCCTTTCATCTGTTCAAGTTTGTACTCCCTGATTTTCCGTTTCAAGTACCAAAGATACACTTCCAACCCGATCACAACAAGATCAAGAGCGATCATAATCAGCATCGTTATTATCAGAAATATTTTCATCGTCTGAATTCCTTTCCTGTTCCGCCTGCTCGATTTCTTTCAACGATCCCCCGATTCGGAGAAAAGCCCTTTCAAGATTTTTCATCCGATTATAAATTGCACGATTCGCATTTGCCTGAAGTTGATTTTTCCTTCGTTCCTTGTCAAGCTCGATCGTCAACTTCATGATCCGATCGTTTTCAGTCCGTTTCGCCTTCGCCGATTCCATGTGTCGATTCAGTCTGTTGAGTTGATTCCGATTCATCTTTTGTTCCTTTCCTGTTCGCTAAAATATTACTGATCAAATCGATTGTTGCTTCCGCATCGTTCAATCTGTTTTCCAGATCGTTGATCTGTTCCCTGTACTCCCGATGATCCCTTTCGTATTTGTCGATTTTATCTTCTGCATCCTGAAGTTCGCAAAACTCGATCTTCAGTTTCCGAATAGAATCAAAGAAGTTCCCGTCTTGAAGTTCCACAACTTTCCGGATATCTTCAGGAAGCAACCCCAAAAACTGCGGAGTCAATTCAAAAGCCTTTTCAAGATCGGATCGGTTTTCGATTCTGAACTTCAAGATCATTTTCGATTCCTTCCCTGTTCGCGTTCTTTGTATTCCTTTGTAATTTCATGATCGAACCTTTTATTATAAAAGGCAACTTCCCTGAAATCTTCCCGATCTTTGAATCTGGGTGAACGTGAATTCCCGGCGATCGCCTGAAGGATTTTGACCATCCGGGAAACGTAACGGATCACTTCCTTTTGAGTAATCCAGAAGTCACCCCGATTAGACACAAAAACTGTTGAAGCCAGATGATACACATGGGTTTCACCCGTGCAACAATATCCCATGCGGGAAATCGGACAGAAGAAACAGAATTCATCACCCGGAAGAAAATCAAGATCATGATTTTGATCTTTTCCTTTGTTATGTTTCTTGATCAATAGACTTTCCACTTTGCAAAGTGTACAGTCTTTTTCTTTGAGTACATTCCGCCACTTTTTCGATCGGGCATGTTTCAAAGCTGGAATCCACTTTTCCCGAAGTGCTTTTTTTGCGGCATCCCTGAAAAGTTTTCTTTGTCCTTGATCCAGTTCCGGGATCAGTCGAATGATTTCATCGAAATTTTCTTGTTCCTTTTTCCATCGCACAAAGTCTGGATATTTTCCGAGTACTTTCATGATCTTTTCCTTCCTTTCGTTTCAACGAGTTTTTCCCAGTGTTTATTTTTCCCAAGTCTACCAAGTTCATAATTCCGTTCGCAAGCTTCATCGTCTGTCATTGAAACTTTCCGAAGTTCCTTGATCCCGGTTTCAGTTGTTTTCACCAACGTGTAAAGTTTTTTCTTTTCGAAGATCATGCCCGTTTCCTTTCCGATTGTTTCCTGTCAAGATTGATCGTTGCCGCCAAGTGCGAAGGAATCCGGCGATTTTCTTCAAGGAATGTTTTCCTTTTCTTCGCATCTTCAAGACTCCGTTCATATGCGACCGGATGAAAGTACCCTGTGTAATCTTCGAATCCGACAACAAAGAATTTGCAACTTTTTTCGATTTTATATTCGATCATTTTATTTTCCTTCCTTCAGAAGTTCAAAGAAAAAGTCCGGGGGATTAGTACCCCCGAACTTTGAAGTTGAAAACGTTCCACAAATTACTTTTGCCGATGAACCAACGTTTGACAATCAGGGTAACAAAAGCGCCGGAAGTCCAGACCGCGCAAACGGATTTCGGAAGCCACTTTTGAATCGTGTTTTCCCGTTCCCCGATCATGAAGTCAACAAGAATTGCGCGTTCAGTTTCCCGAACGATTTCAATGCCCGGGGCATCCGAGTAACCTTCCGGAAGATATGAATCCGAAATGTGTTTCAATCCTTTGAATCCCCGGATCGTTTTTTCTGAGTTGATCTGTTTCATGTTTTTGTCCTTCCTTCAAAAAGTTCGTTCGATTTTTCGTTCCAGTTGTGGGGGTGAAGGATTCGAACCTTCAAGATTCCCGTTCCCCCGTTCGGAATTATTCTTCCATCCCGACTTGAACTGACTGTCCGATATGCCAGTTCGCGTAAATTTTGCACATCTGAACATGATCCTTTTCAAGAAGTTCTTGCGCGAAATCGGTTGCGGAATCCTGATCCCAATATTTCGAACAGCCTTCAATCTGGCCCCCGTCACATTCCGCAACGACTGTGAAGAAATCAACTTCCCCGTAAAGTTCGACGCAGGTGTCAAAGACGATCTTCGAAGCGCTGATCAAAGTTTCGTTCAGTTCTGAAAAGTTTTTTTCGTTTGTCATTTTTTCGTTCCTTTCGTTTTCGTTCGTTTGATTTGTTTCGTTGTTTCTCATGCCCCCATTATAACGAAATCCACCCCGAAGTCAAATTCTTTTTTGAAAAAGAACGAAAGGTTTTGACATAACTCCACACAGTGCAATGAGTTATAAAAAGTTATTTTTTGAAAAGACGGTTGCAAAGTCGAATTCAAAAAGGGCGATTTGCGGTTTCGTTCCACCAACTTTGAAATAAAAATCGCCGCAAGTGCTTTTATTCTTACACTTATGGCATTTTTCGAGTACCGTGTTTTGAACTGTTTTCGGATCATGTTTTCGACCTTCCTTTCCTGATCCCTTTTCCGTTCCTGATCCCTTCCTGAATCCGTTCCCGATCCCTGAATCTGGGGGCAGAATGACCTTCAAACGGCCCGTTCTGATCCCCCAGAGCGCGCAGAATCAACTTTATTTCCCGAATATAACCGGAACGACCTTTGCGATCCCCAAAGACTTCAGAACGGCTTCTGCAGCTTCCTTCCGTTCTTCTTCGGTCTGATCAGGAAGAACTTCCTTTCGACAATCAGAGCAAAGAACGTTCGCGCGACCGCCCGGGAATCCGGACTTCTGATCTTCCCAAGATTTCTTGCAACGTGAACATGACTTGAACATTTTCTTTTTCCTTCCTGATCAAGAAGTCCGATCTGATTGACCGGACTTCCCGATCTGTTTTTATTATTTGTTGTACCCGAGTTCCTTCAAGGTTTCGTTCAAGTCCGAAACAAAGTTCGGAGTTGTTTTCCCGACATTTCCTTCAAAAACTTTTTCGGGAACTGCAACGAAACTTCTTGGCCGTGCGGTTGAGTACTGGGAAAGTTTGATCATTTCTTCCGTCAACGTGACCGGATTCAATCCGGAAACTGTACACTTCCGCATTCCGGTCTGGGCATCGAAAACGAAAAGGATCGTTTTACCAAGTTCCTTGAACTTCTTTGCAGTTCCGTTCGGAAGGCGATCATATTTTTTCTTCTTCGGTTTTTCTGTTTCCCCGTTTCCGAAAGTTGAACTTGCTTCGATCATCTGAAGATCGGGATGCGGTTCAACTTTTGTTTCCTGTTTCTTCAGATCAGGGTGTGGCATCGGATTATAAATTTTCCCTTCGATCATCATGCGATAAATTTTGAATCCTTCTTCTGTCAATCCGCAATAATCATCATCGCCGTAGCTGTGAACACCCGGTTTCGATCCGACCCCTTCAGACCATGCGAGCTTTTTCTTGACAAGACTTCCCATGACCCCGGCAACACTTTTTGAATCGATTCCTGAAGAATCAATCGCCGACCAAATATAAGTTCCGGAACATTCTTCCTTCGTTTCTGGGATCGCACCGTTTGTCGGTTGATATAAATCTTCTGCGATTCCGATGATCAGTTTTCTTTCAAGGTCTGTTGTTTTGATTTCGTTTTTCATTTTTCGTTCCTTCCTGATTCGTTCGTTCGTTCGTTCGTTTTTGTTCCTTCGGTTTCCTGATCCGTTCCCCCGATTACATGCACCGGGGGGCAGAGAAACGACCCGATCCGATCGTTCCATATTCTTCGAAAGTGAAAAGTCTTGATCCGTTCGGTTTCCTTCCAGTGATTTGACGAGCGCAACCATATTCGCGCAGAAGTCCGGCGATCCCCGGGTATTTTTCAGAATCGGAATGAATCTGATCTTCGATCATATAATGAACGCCTTTGATCTTGATCGTTTCATAAGTCTTGCCATCGCGTACGACTGTTCCACCTGTTCCGTTTTCGTTTTCGATTACTTTGTGGGTTGTTTTTGTTTTCATTTTTGTTTCCTTTGTTTTTGTTTCGTTGTTTGTCATGGCCATATTATAACAAGTCCACTCTTTTTGATCAACCCGATTTTTGAAAGGAAACAGTTCCACTCGCCATAACTCCTTACAGAGTAACGAGTAAAAATTTTTGCATTTTCAAAGAATTCTTTCAGGAAGGAAAAAAAGAAAGGGTAGAAAGGCCGATTTCGTTCAACCCTTCCACCCCTAAATTTTCCATAAGTCCACTCATTTTCACACTTACGTCATTTTTGCGGGTCAACGTTTTTTCTTCTTCCTGAACTTTCGTTTCTTCGGTTTCTTTTCCTGTTCTTCTTCTTCCTGTTCTTTCTTCTTCTTCTTCTTGACGATCTTTCTTCTTCCGAAAACTTCAAGTTCCCAATTACTCAAAGGAAGCCACCTTCCCCCAGTTTCCAAAGGTCTGACAAATCCGATTACTCTTTGTTTTGTGTCAACTGATTCAGACCGAAGAATGATTCCGTCTTTTTCATCGTTTCCGAATTCAATGAAAACAACATGATCAGGATCGACACATGCTTTTTCCATCGCATCAAGAAGATCGATCAATGCCTTTCGATCAACGGCGATCCTTCCCCCGTCTTTCGTTTTTCGTTTTGCATTTCGAATGACTCCTTTCCATTCCGGAAAACGTTTTCTTTTTTTCCTTCCCCGGACAACTTTTTCAAGATTCAGATCGGAAGTTGTGATCGCAATTCTTCCGCCTTCTTCCATCGAATCATTTTCTGTTATGACTCCATAACCGAGTTCGATTGCAAGTCCGCCTTTCGGAAGATTCCGAAGTGTATCTTCAACAACTGGAAGCGGAATTCCGATCCCTTCCTTTTCGATTCCAGTTCCGCCAAGATCGGGCATCGTTCCCGGAATATTCTGCACAGGTTCAACGGCCATAATCGCGTGACCGTCCGATCCGACTGAACTTCCATCGGGTTCAATCCGAAGTTGATTCAATGATTCATCGGACTTTTCTTTCTTCGCAACTTTACTCGCCATCAAATTTGTTTTACTCAAGTATGTCATGAGATTAGCCTTCCGAGTTTTGGGGTGAATTCCGTTTTGAAACTTTTGATCAGAGTCAAGACGTTCCAGCGACCGCCGAAATCAATCAAGGATAATCCGATCAGGGTAAAAGTCACTCGGTTTCCTGTTTCCTGTCTTGAAACGATCGCATCTTTTTCCTTGAACTGGGAAACAATGTGTTCAAAGAATGATTCAAATTTCTTCGGCCCGCCTATCTTCAGAACTGAATCAACATATTGAAGATCAATTCCGTTTCGGTTGATCTTCAGATCAGGTTTTTCAAATCGAAGTCCGGCGATGTGTTCCGTTCCCGGTTCCCGGATGATTGCTTTTATTGTTCTACCCATTGCTCAATAACTCCTTTATACATTGTGCCAGAAGTTCAAGTCCTGTTTCAAGTTCTTCAAGATCGATCCTTCCTGATCGTTTGTCCTTTTTCCCCGGAACAAAACAATTCGAAGGACAAAGAGCGAATTCCGGGAACATATATT
>Ga0180437_10009809_pt1 | contig 11778 bp, 9 predicted proteins | sample SS_ome_4_FD_132410 | JGI IMG/M metagenome (GOLD analysis project Ga0180437, IMG submission 132410) | Hypersaline lake sediment archaeal communities from the Salton Sea, California, USA - SS_3_D_1 metaG | ecosystem: Environmental > Aquatic > Non-marine Saline and Alkaline > Hypersaline > Sediment... | reverse complement strand
CGTCCAACGATGGGTCATCGTCGATGATTACGATGTCGTCGCTAAGATCGAAATTCAGCGCGCTGCCGCCCATTCGCCCTGCGACCCAGGCTGCATCACCCATGACCGTGCCGTCGTTGCCGTTGCCGGATGAGTCGGCCGCCACAGTTCCGGAGCCCTCGTCAAACGTCCAGTGGCCGACCAGTCCCGCTGAAGCGCCATCGGTCAGAGCCAATACTACCACAAAAGAAATGAGATAAGCCAGTTTCTTACACATAATGATCCTCCTTCAACAAAAAGAATAGATACTAAAGCAATCTACGGTGATTCTTATGTTCACATGTTTGAATGCCCGTCCATGAGGGCCTTTTCCTATTGACATCACCTCCCTGTCAGCTACACACATGGCTCCCCTGTCAGTCCTAAGATTGGCAGAAGTGTCAAACGTAAATACTATCAAATTAGCCCCGTCGGATCAAGAAGAAATGTGTTATTCGCGCCTCTATCTGAACTTGGGTGCAATCCAGTTGTGGGCGTAGTTGTTGTGCGTCATATAGATTGAATCGGTCGCGCTGAATTTCTCCACGTGGCCGTCAAGATATCCTGCGTTCAATTTCAGCTTGGTCATATTCGCCGGTAGAGTAGCTGAGAACGTCGTCTTGAGTCCGTAGTAAGGTCCGGCCCGCAGAGCACCGGTGAACGGATGACAGCTATAATAGCTGTAATATGCATCGGCGGGATTAGGATACCAGGACAGTTCCGGATTGCTCTCCAGGTACATCAGCGTGTCCTGGATTACCAGGGTGTTCTTGTCCGCCACCGTATTGGGCGCATCAAAAGGTTTTTCGCCTCTGGCCGGAGGGTTGTACCCTTCAAAACTCCAGAGCAAGGCATACGTGCAGGGCAAAAAGGCGTAACGCCCGTTTCGATAGAACTCGCCGTACGTCCCCGCCGTGGCGCCGTACGGAGGCCACACGTCATCATCTTTGATGCCCGACAAGGGGCAATTGAAGACCTTGCCGTCCTTCAAAATATCGCCGAGATACTTGCCCACATAGTGATAACGGTTCTCGACGGATTCCATCTCCGCGTCCGTAAGCCGCCTGCGGGCGGACCAGTATTGCTGCGCCCAGTTCAGATCGTTGGGGCGATGCCACCCGCCGCCGCCGTTATCGGCCGAACTGGGCGGCAGCCTGGAATCATTGTCTTGAGCGTACGTTGCGAGCGCCAGGATTACCTGCTTTTGGTTGCCCGCACAAGCTATCATGCGCGCAACTTCTCTGGCTTTCCTCAAGGCGGGCATCAATACGCCCATCAATAACGCGATGAGAGCAATTACCACCAAGAGTTCTATCAAGGTGAAACCTCTTAGCCTGCATTGTGTATATGATTTCATGAGCAACACTACTGTACACTCCAGCCTCTATAATAGCATAGTATGCGGTTCGATTCCAACCTTTCCTGGGTTTGTATTGTGCAGCACTTGTCAGATCCCTCTACCACGTAACATACAACATATGGGACTATATACGCAATCCACAAGTACGTATTGGCCACAATAGCTTTGCAGGAAGACTGAAAAACCACTAAAAGAGTCTATCCAAATTGTAGTTGTCCTGATTTTCTTTGACTTTACACATCCAATTGGTACAATAATATTAGTATAGGAGCGGTGGCGGAAAGTCCGCAGGATGCCGATTCGAGCTTTCCCCTTAAATATGCTTGATTGTTGGTAATACGGCCGCTGAAGGCGGCTCAGCAATGGAGAAAGGAAGTAATCAGATGATGAAGTTTAGTGTGATTATCGTGTGCATGATCGCGTTGGCCTTTCCGTTGGTCCTGACAGGTTGCTGCAGCAGAGTCGAATTGAGACGCACCAAAGCGGAATTGGAAATAACAAAAAGCCAAAGAGACAGCCTGCAGGCAAGATTGAGGAACATCGAGCAGTCGTATGAGCAGGTCGGCGAAACCGCGGATGAGTCCGATCAATTTCAGCAACAGGTCAACCAGTTCATGAAGATCCGCGATGCTTTGCAACAGCGTGAGGGCGAACTGGCCCAGTTAAGGCAGGCGGCTCTCGCCGAGGCTCAGACCGCAAAAACGTTGATGGATACGCTCGCTGCCGAACTTCAGGCCGAAACGGAGAAGGTCAAAGAGCTACAGAACCAGTTACAGCAGACTCAAAAAGCCGTTACAGAACTCCAGAACAAGCTCAAGTAACAACAGAACGGTCTGGTTTAGCCCGAAGACGTGAAGAATCGCAAGCTATTGCCGGAATCGCACATAGTAGCGAGCAGATTCTCTATAGTGTTCTACAGCATTAAACGTGCTTCACAAATTATTTGGATCTCTTAAACCAATAGATCCATTTGTCCTCAACCTCGAATACACTAACCAATTCCCAGCCCTGTTGTCCGAAGCGGTCCACCTCATCTATTTTCCCGATCATGCCTCTCCGGGCATATGCTTTAGGCGTCTGGAACACACTATATTCCCACAGAACACGACTCCGGCCTTTGTTCGCTTGTGCCGAGTTCCTTCCGGCGAAAACGATCGTACAACAGATAATAATCGCTACTGCCAATATAAATGCGCGATTTCTGTCCATTTCCCATCCTTTCGATAAAAATGACGTGATTAACTACTACCCAATGAATCTTCCTTTATCTAATTGTCCAGGCTAATTTAACGATTGTCCACAATTTTCGGCACAGCCGATTGACGACTAATCCTGCACCGCTTAAAACTCGATTCGTCCGACCTTCTCACCATTATAAGGCACGCTGGATGTGCCGGGTAACAGCATCACAAGCCCCTTAGAATCATCGTTGCGCTCTGTATGGCGACAATCCGCCTATTTACAAAAGTTTGTGCTTTAAATTAACCCGGAATGTGTTATAATTATAGCGGCAAAGCATCGTGAGCATCATCATATCTAAAAGCAAATAACGTCGGTTTTTAACAACCTTCTAAAAGAAAGAAGGGGAATCGTCATGCGCGAAGGAAGAGATTTCACGCCTATTAAACTCACTCTATTAGGAGGCACTCGAATGAAAAATATGATATTTCTGTTTATAAATTTTCTGATCCTTCTCGTATTTCCTTTAGGTGTGTGGGCCAATCCTTATATCGAAGTCGTACCGCTGTATCACGACTTCGGCGACGTGCAGGTGGGCTCAACAACCACGACCATTATCACCGTCTCAAACGTCGATGGACATGACTTGGAGATCGGCAGTGTGGAACTTGTGGGCAGTGCAGATTTCTCCATTACCATGGCTCCCGATCCAACTGTCAGTCCCGGTATGGAGACAGGAGTCGAGGTCACCTTTGCCCCATCCTCTACAGGCTATGTTTCAGCAACCCTACAGATTGTGAGTAACGATTCAAGCAGTCCAACCGTATCAGTATCGCTCGGTGGCACGGGTGTGGCGTCCGAGCCGCCGCCTGCAAGTGTAGCCGACATTCTGGCGTTCTTTGACGCTTCTGTGGCCAATGGTACATTGGCGGGCAGCGGCCCCGGAAAATCGGCCGACGGACGCAGGCGGGCCCTGCGAAACATGATCGAGGCCGCGGGAGATTTGATCGACGATGGAGCATACGAAGATGCCTGTCGGCAGTTGCTGGATGTTTACAAAGGCTGCGACGGCCTGGCCAGACCTCCCGACTTTGTTTCAGGGTCCGCGGCCCCGGATCTGGCCGTGATGATTCTTGACCTGATTGCATCGCTTGGCTGTTAACGAGTGAGTTCTCTTCAGGTTGCACGTTTACGGAAGAGCAGTTTCGAGGCTATTGACCGGCCCGAAACGGGGAGTCGGAGCGATGAAGAAGATCAAGGTCAAAAACAAGGCGCACATAAGGCAGTTGCTCTACGCCGAGTATGTTTTCGGCATCAAGGGCGACCAGTATCGTTCTTTCGGCGGCTTCCAGCTTTGGTGGTTCGACAAGCACCGTGGTGTTTGTGATTGCTGTGAATCTCATTGGTCCGATCCGCGAAAAAAACTCACTCACTACCGCCTGGACAAGACAGCTAAGATCCTGTGGCACAACCGCCATAGTCTGTTCGTCCGCACCAAGCACATCTCTGAAGATAAAAAACTACAGATATTGGAACATTTGGAAGATGTCAAAGAGTAGACAATTCGACTGTAGGAATGACTGTGAGCATGGAAGCGAGCAGTCCTTTTTCCGGCCCCTGCTGTCCTCAATCCTCCTTCCGGCAGGGGCTTTCTTCAAACCATATACGTATCCTTTGGAAGAGAACCCCCAAATCGAACAGGCTTGATGTGAAATCTTACCTGCCGGTCCTGGAGCGCCCGGCCCGAACCTTTTCGTCAAATCAGACTAATCCGCTCAACACTTTTTGCTCATCAAGAGTCCATGTGAGCGTAAGAGTTTGGCTATCCAAAATATTCAATAAAAGCGGCCGAGATACCCCTTAGAGTGCAGAATTGCGGAATTAATACCGGCCATCTTGCCAAATCCAAACGACTTGTGATTGCCGGTATTTCCTTTGGCTCGGCCTTTTGATTTATCGAGATCAGCTTGCCGGGGCACAATCTATGTGACAGTTTGGGGGAAATTATGAGACAAAAACGTTAAGATTGTCTCTGTGTCGGCACTGGACTATAAGACAGCGCTGGATCGTGAGCGATTGAAAGCTGCGAAGCGCAGAGTATGGATGGTTTCAACGGCAATGCCGATATGCGTGAACATAAGACAAGCACAAAAACGATAACACCCTCAGGGATGGGAGGCGTTGGATGAAAGAAACGTTAATTTTGCTTGCATTACTCTTTCTCACGGGCCAGATAATTGCGGCGTCGCGCGCACTTATAGAGCGGTTACGTCGTCACAAAGGGCTCCGTGAACAAATGCTGCGGGGTCAACTTGACCGGGAGTAACAAGTGACATTGCTCTCGGCTTCTCATCTTGCTCAGAACGCTGCCATTGCCAGGCCAATCTGACGCAGGTGAGACGTACGGTGCGCTATGCGTGCCTGAAAAAGGGGCTTTTCTGAGGACCGGTATCAAAACGCCCACGAGCAAGACAATGATAGCAAGGACCACCCACGACTCGATGAGCGTAGAAGTTTTTTTGCCGTGAGAATGCATCGCCGCTCCTCCTTCAATCCAAATAAGAACGCACCAATCTCCCACTACTACCTATATCCGCCCTTTCAAACTGTACTTTCTTAACAACGCCAAAACAGAAAGCAGAACAATGAATGTCAAAAAAGATAAATTAGCGGATTCATAGGTCAACAATCCAATAAAGAAACCTCACGAGACATGTAACCTTTCTAATAACCTCTGCGTATAAAAAAGGGAATCTATGTATTAGGGATTTTCCATGACTATAATGCCGCCTCTCCGATAGAATGTTAAACAGTACCAGGTATTTTCCGAGAACGTGTTTTTCAAAATGTTATGAATCGTTAACTTCGGAGGTATGAGATGTCGCCGAAACTAAGAATCTTGTTTTTCCCGGTACTGCTTGCGTTAGTATCACAACCGGTCGCAGATAGTCGAGCCACAGTCGGCGTTGCGGCTCGGCAGGACTGGATTACCCAGGATGCAGTGGTAACGGTTGACCTGGCCCGGCCCAAAGAGTTGCTCGATCTGCTAACCGGCGACCAGGCAGTCAGCTTTGTGACTTCCCTGCCGTCGTACAAAGAGCAGGCAACGAAGCCCAAGTTCCAGGAATTTCTCAATATAGTCAGGTTCATGGAGACAGCGCTGGACACCGACTGGCGAGACGCTCTTGGTAAACTCACCGGGGGAGGGATCACGCTTGCCGTCCATCCTGATGAAACGGTCATACTGATCGTCGATACCGAAGATGAGGATATGTTGAGGAGACTTCACGAGATTCTCCTGAACATTTCCCGATCCGAAGCCGAAAAGAAGGGTAAGTCCGATCTCGTGGAATCGAAAAGATACGGCGATGTCACGGCCTGGACTTTCGATGGAAAAGAAGCACACGCAATTATCGGAAAACGCTTTATCATGGCCAACCGGCCGGAAGGGCTCAAGGCTATTCTGGACCTTCGCGCCGAGGCCGGGGGAAAGAGCCTTGCGTCGAATCCGAAATACAAAGTCGCTAAAAGCCAAACGAAACATGGTGCCGTCGCCACGGTCTTTGTCGATCTGCAAGTGCTGACGCAAGCTCCCGAAATCGCCGACCTTTTGAAGAAACAGGGTGAGAATCCTCTGGCGGCGCTGATTTTTGCCGGGATTGCTGAGGCAATACGTGATTCGAGTTGGCTGGCCCTGGGACTACACATCGAAGAACAGACACTAATCTGTCGGGCCTCAATCAACGGCAATACCGCACTGCGAACGAGCCCTGCGGCATTTGCATTTCCGAAGAATAATGCCGGGGGCGCGCTGCCGAATCTGGTCGTGCCGCATCGCATTGCGGCGATGACTCTATACCGTGACCTGCACCAGTTCTACGCCGCGAAGGACGACCTTTTCCCCGAGCGCACGTCAGGATTGATTTTCTTCGAGAACATGATGGGGATATTTTTCAGCGGGCGCGATATCACCAGCGAGGTCCTGGCACAGACCAGACCCGAAATCCGAATTGTGGTGGCCGAGCAGAAGTTCGATCCGGCGATAGGAACGCCCGCGGTAGAACTTCCGGCTTTTGCCCTGATACTTCGACTACGCGACGAGGAGGAGTTTGACGAAATAGCGGAAGAAGCATGGCAGAAGGCCATCGGCCTGGTCAACTTCACCCGGGGACAGCAGGCGATGCCGGGCCTGATCATAGACCGGCCTTCGCACGGAAATACCAAGATGACCGTTTCATATTTCTCAACCGCTGAGATAGAGGACAAGACAAAGCTGGCCCAGCGGTTTAATATTCGACCTACTTTAGCCATGCCGGGCGATTATCTCATCCTAAGCTCTACAGACGGGCTGGCCCGGGATCTCATAGATGCAGCGAACGGCGAGATCGAACGCCAGGTCGAGCCTTTGGCTCAAATCCACAGCCTCGTCGAGGTCGACGGAATCCAGTTGGCCTCTATACTGGAAGCCAACCGCCATACGCTGGTCCGCGGGGACATGGTCGAGAAGGGCCGCACTCAAGAGGAAGCCGAAGCCGGAATTGACCTGCTCATTACGATAGCAAAACTCTGCAAGCGGCTAAAGTTGGGCGTCGGCACGAACGAGGTAACAACCGAAGCGAAGCTGGAGGTGAAGCTCAACTTGCAGTAAGCTTGTGTTTGTGTCAACGTTGTATTGTGAGTTTGAATAGTAAAAGGACATCTCATGGCCGCTCAAATTAAGAAACCGACTGATCCCCGCCGGGCCTGGGCCATATACGAGCCTGACGCAGACCATCCGTGGAATCTTGCGCGAGCGGGACATCTCTACCGGCGTGCGGCCTTCGGTGCAAGCTGGGATCAACTGCAGGAGGCGCTTTCCGACGGGCCGCAACAGACCATCGACAGGCTGCTTCGACCCAAGGGCGACATAGCAGGATTCAACCGGACTTACGACGACTATGAAACCGCGACCGGCTCTGTAGATCAGTTGAGGGCATGGTGGCTGCGGCGAATGATGCTGACACCGCACCCTTTACAGGAGAAGATGACGTTGTTCTGGCACAGCCATTTCGCCACCAACGCCGAGAAGGTCAAGAACGCTCGCCTGATGCGAGAGCACGTCGGGCACCTTAGGTGTCAGGCCCTCGGCTCGTTCTGCTCCTTGCTGGAAGGTATATCACGCGATCCCGCGATGATTCTCTGGCTGGGCGCCGAGGCCGGTCGCAAAACGCGCCCTAACGAGAACCTCGCCCGGGCGATAATGGAGAACTTTACGCTGGGTCCCGACAACTGCACCGAAAGTGACATCCGAGAGGCTTCCCGAGCCTTCACCGGCTGGTTTGTTCTTCGTAGCAAGCTGCGCTACATCGGTCGCGAGCACGACGACGGCATCAAACAAATCCTCGGCCAACGAGGCAGGTTCTCCAGTGAAGACGTGCTGGGCATCATACTCGATCACCCGGCAACGTCACGCCGGATTGTTCGTAAGCTGTACCGCTGGTTGATCAGCGAGACAGAGCAGCCGTCTGAAGTTCTCATCCGCCCACTGGCCGAGTCTTTTGCAAGAGACTACGATGTGTCGAAACTCGTCGAAAAGATGCTGCGATCCAATCTCTTCTTCTCATCTTCGGCATATCGCAGGCGAATCAAATGCCCGGTCGAGTTCGCACTCGGCATCGTCAAGGCACTTGAGGCAATGGTCTCCACTACTCAACTGGCCGATGATCTCGCTGATCTCGGCCAGGACCTCTACCACCCCCCTACCGTCAACGGCTGGGCCGGTGGAAAACATTGGATCGACAGTGCCGCAATCATCGGGCGAGACAACCTTGCGTGGGCCATGCTGCGTGGTTCGGATCCGTACGGCAACAAGCTCAATCCTTTCACCATCGCACGGAAGTACGGGCATACTACAGTCGAGTCAGTCGCGAGGTTCATGCTTGATCTATTCATTCAGAGTGACACTAAGCCCGCCGTCTATGAAAATCTAACACGAACAGTCCAGGACGGCAACCCGGATAAACGCATTCGTCGCCTTGCTCATGCGGCAATCACGCTTGCGGAATTTCACTTGGCTTGATTTTGGGAGAAAATTAAATGTCCTGTACAAGACGAGATTTCCTGAAGACGTCTTTGGAAACGTCAACGCTGGTATCACTCGCCTCCACTGTGCCTGATTTTCTCATTCGCGCTGCGACCGCCGGCACCGTCGGGCAAAATGAGCAAGATACCGTCCTCGTAGTTGTCCAACTTTCCGGCGGCAACGATGGACTAAACACGGTGGTGCCGTATGCTGACGATGAGTACGCCCGAAACCGGCCCACATTGTGTCTGCCTGCAAGGAACGTACATAAGATCAATTCGCATCTGGGCTTTCATCCGCGGATGGAAGCACTCCATCGCATGTACAAAGAGGGGTACTTGAGCATCATTCACGGCGTGGGTTATCCCAATTCGGACCGCTCTCACGACGTCGCTATGCGCCACTGGCATACCGCCGAGCCGGCAAACCCTGATTGTCAGACAGGCTGGTTGGGCCGGACTGTTGACCGCTTCCGGAATATAAACCGGAAGGATACGCCTGCGGTGTTTGTAGGGCCAATCACCCAGCCTTTTGCCCTGAGAGCCGAGCATGTAGTCGTTCCTTCGATTCAATCAGCAGACAACTTGATCCTCGACTCAAAGACAGACAAATTTCGACAGGATGGCGCAACAGAACATGATAACGAACTGCTTCGATTCGTGCAGGAGTGCAAGGCAAAAGCTCTGGCCAGCAGCCGGCGAATTGAAGCTGTGGAGGGAGCTGACGGAAGTGCAGAGTATCCCGCGTTCCGGCTCGCCGGGACGTTACGAACAGTTGCCAACCTTATCAGGGCCGACATCGGCATCAGGATATTTTTCACCGAATTAGGCGGCGGCGGAATCGGCGGCTTTGACAATCACGCCAACCAGTTGGGCAACCACTGCGCCCTGCTGCATCAATTGTCAGAGTCGCTGGCGGCCTTCGCCTCCGATCTGAAGCGAGACAAGATTTTGAACAGAGTTCTGCTGATGACAATTTCGGAATTTGGAAGAACCGTCAAAGAGAACGGCCGCCGCGGAACGGGGCACGGCGCTGCCGCCCCCGTTTTTCTGGTGGGCGGCAAGCTGAAAAACCGCCTCGTCGGCACACATCCAAGCCTGACGGACCTGGATAATGGCGCTTTGAAATTTCACACGGACTTTCGGCAAATTTATGCAACGGTTTTAGACCAGTGGCTCGGATTCGAAAGCCGGCAAGTGCTGGATAAAGAGTATCAGCAGCTTGATATTCTGGATGTTTGAGAAGCTTGAACCATATCTATAGTCGTCATTTAATCGGCCCGCATAAGCTGAAAAAATGTGTATTTTGGGTGAAATGCGCCCTTAATTATCTTGACGGACAAGAATCGCATCTCTAAAATAGGGTAAGGTAATGTATGCGCTGAAAATGGATCTTTGCGGATGACAAACAGTGCCGCGAAAAAAGCAGTTTTTATATCCACTTTTCCACCAAGAAAGTGTGGAATTGCAACCTTCACGTCGGATCTTTCTAAAAGCACTTCAGCAGCAGCCAGGGGTAAATTCGAGCCGCTGGTGGTCGCGATGAGCTCGGAAGACCACAAGTACAAAGATCCGGTCAAGTTCGAAATCCGCCAGAATGTCAAGAGCGACTATATCTGTGCCGCCGATTATATTAACTTCAGCCATGTAGACATCGTCTCAGTTCAGCACGAGTTCGGCCTCTTCGGCGGACGGGCGGGCTCATATCTTAGCTTGCTGCTCAACAGGCTCAAGGCGCCCATAATAACTACACTTCATACGGTCATCGATGATCCGAATCCGGATTTTCGCCAGTCGCTGGTGGATGTTTGCAGCGCCTCGACAACCGTCATCACCATGAACAAGAGAGGCGTCGGCATGTTGCGGGACATCTACGGCGTGCCGGCCGAGAAGATAAAGTTGATCGCACACGGTATACCCGATCTGCCGTTCGTGGATAGTAACTATTATAAGCATAAGTTCGGTCTGGAGGACCGAAAGACTATTCTGACGTTCGGCTTACTCAATAAGAACAAAGGCATCGAGGTAATGCTCAGAGCCATGTCGGCTGTTGTCAAAACTGATCCCTCGGTCATCTACATAGTTCTTGGAATGACGCATCCGAACATATTGAAACATGAAGGCGAGTCGTACCGATTCGGCCTCCAGCAAATGGTCAAAGACCTTAATTTACAGGAGCATATAATCTTCCACAACAGGTTTGTGGACAACCAGGAGCTTCACAACTTCCTGTGCGCGGCCGATATCTACGTCACTCCTTACCTGAACGAAAAGCAACTGACCAGCGGAACGCTGTCATTCGCAGTCGGCGTGGGCAAAGCGGTCGTATCAACTCCGTACTGGGCGGCCACTGAGCTTCTGGCAGGCGGCCGGGGAAAGCTGGTCGGATTCGGGGATTCGGATGAGACAGCCCACGCGATAATTGAGATACTAAAGAATGATTCACTGTTCTATTCTTTGAGAAGAAAGGCGTACGAGTACGGCAGATCCAGAACATGGCCAAATATTGGCCAGAAATACTGGGAACTGTTCAATTCAAAGCGCCTACCCGCGGATATCGTAAAACGGGCAAAACTTTCGGCCGCTGAGACAATATCCAACATCGAGCTTCCCGAGCCGTCGCTGGATCACCTTGCAAAACTGACGGACGACACGGGCATATATCAGCACGCGAAGTATGCGATACCCAACCGCGAATTCGGCTACTGCACCGATGATAACGCAAGGGCTCTGATCGCAATGGTTGAGTACTACGCACAATACCCCGAGCCACAGGCTCTGAAACTACTCGATACTTATCTGTCCTTTATGATGTATTCCCAGAGAGAGGATGGTACGGTCAGAAACTTCATGGATTTCGACAGGAAGTGGTGGGAAAATGAGCCCGCACATGACGCATTCGGCCGGTTATTGTGGGCATTCGGGTCAGCTATGGCGAAGTCGCCGACACCGGAATACCTGTCTATCGCCAAGGATTGTTTTGACAAGTCCGTCGGACACGTCCAGAAGCAATTGCCGAGAGGCATGGCATACTCGATATTCGGAATGAGCGATTATCTCAAACAATTCCCCGGCGCCAGCGACATCAAGCGCCAGTTGGAGCTGGCCGCGGATGGGCTTGTGGCACAGTACCAGGAGAACGCCTACCCCGACTGGCAGTG
>Ga0180437_10009807_pt1 | contig 11781 bp, 4 predicted proteins | sample SS_ome_4_FD_132410 | JGI IMG/M metagenome (GOLD analysis project Ga0180437, IMG submission 132410) | Hypersaline lake sediment archaeal communities from the Salton Sea, California, USA - SS_3_D_1 metaG | ecosystem: Environmental > Aquatic > Non-marine Saline and Alkaline > Hypersaline > Sediment... | reverse complement strand
CTCAAACAACGGTGTGTCCGTTAGTAGTGGTATTTATCTGGTACAATTTAAAACAATGAATTATTTGCAGACGCGAAAAATAGTTCTGGTGAAATAAAAAAAAAGCGATGGCCGCGAATTTCGCCAGGCCATCGCTCCTTGGGGGTGGGTGGATTCAGAGTAGAGGTCATTTACTCTTGGGGTATATAGTGACTCATTACAATTTCATCTAAAGATTAAACTCGTTCGCTCGGTATGTCCCGGAAAAGTCACTTGAATCGGTTGATTTAAATCAAACCATCCTGGTAATAAAATCACTCCTTGATGAATCTGCGCATCATGAACAATGCCGCCAAATTGACGTTGTTGTCCCAGCGCAAATATATCAGTTGAATCCGCCGATCGTCCTGGGCGCCAGGTTCGTCCTGACTGAATAAAAGTGAGTTCTTCTGGTTTAAACTCGGTTGATTCTAAAGGTAAAGCAGAAACTGAAAAAATTAATGGATTTACTTTGTATTGTAATAGATTTTGAAGTGAGTTGGTTATTGCCGGGGAATAGGCAATCAGCATTGTTAATTTAATATTTGCATTTTCTTCCGATTTCATAAATAAAGAGGTAATTTTTCTTGTTGGGTTGAGACTGGCATTTCCTGCTTCATTCGCGGTTTCTTCATTCCATAAACGTAAAAAAGTGGTTGGCAGGTTTTGCTCGATGTCACCCGTGGCACCGCTTGAATAGGTAATATAACAGCCGAAAAAAATTAAAATGTAGGTGATTAACTGTCGTTGCTTGTTGTTACTTCTTAACATTTCCTGGACCTCCAGCAGTTTCTAACCGGCCAATTCTCCGTTCACCCCAACAATCCCTCTTCAAATCTACAGTATAAAATATAAAAATTTAAATTCTTTTTTGATTGATAGGGATCACAATCAGCGGATTTATTTGGTTAATTTAATTTGAACTGGTAAAAATGGATCAATCCAAAAAATCATCAACAGATTTTACTCCAGTCGGACAATGAATATAGGTTTATAAATGAAATTTATTAGTGACACTACTGTTAAGATAAAATAAACCACCGAATCAAACCATATCGCTTGACAGAAGTGAAAAAAACTTTACTCAAATATGTTAACGTGTCGGTAGCGTTTAAATTTGGGGGGTGAATGTCAAAAGAAGAAGTGGCTTGAAATGAAAGCAATGAGTTTAAAATCACCCGGAACTTAAAATTGTGTGAGCAAGGACGTGAATTAAATAATTCAATCCGTTACAATTGCCCGTCCATTAACAATTGATAATTTTTAAAACCAAATTATTCAATTGACTTAATTCACAGCCCGCATCCATTCTGAAAAGGAGCTCAGGCCCAGATACTACTTTTCCGTTTTGGATTAACCGTCAAATTAATAATATATTCTGAGTATTCATTTTCGGTGTCCACGATAATTTTACCGCGATGATACCCGCCCCATAATCCTCGGGAGATAATTTGTACATCTACACAATTCGTTGTTCCTCGAAAACGACGCCGTTGGAGACGAATCCAACGATCCTTTGTTCTAACCGCCCTTTGAACCTGACGATAGGTGAGTTCTTCATCTAAATAGATGGTTAAATACTCATTCGTACCCTTTTCAACTTCGATGTCAATTTCTTCTTGCATGATGTTTCTCTCTTAGATTGTGGTGAAATCCGCTCAATACTGGAATTTAGCTGGTCCAGTAGTTCTAACTAAGGGACGTGAATTAAAAAATTTGTCCAACGGCAATGACTTAGATTAAATAAAATAAAAAGCTTTCCGTGTAACGCTGACAAACCTGACGAATTCACAGTCCTAAAGAACAGAGGTAAATTAATCCTCTCATACATTGGAAAGTGTTAGTTTCTGGTGAGGGAATAAATTGGTTAAAATTGTAGCTGTGATAATTTATAAAAATACAGTTAGTTTAAGTATTTTACCTCTACTCTTTACTTTTTATTAACAAAGTATATGCCAGATTTTGAACAAGAAGTTGAATGTAATTCTATCGAATTGTTATTTTGAATGTTACTGGAGAGTAAAAATTTAAGGTTGCAGAGGAAATTCGCGGTTCATTGTTGGCACGTTCTCCAATCCTATTGGTTTCGATACCAACATTATTGTAAATCTTCTAAGGAGAATCGAATGGAATTATAATCCTGATTTCAGGAGAAGGGAACCCTGCATGTTCAATTTTACAAATCATAATTAAAAGCAGGGAAGGGCAAATTCAATATCAATCGGAGAGAATTATTTGAGGAAAATTTCTTTCAAAATATTGCTACGGCGCGAATGTTTCAATCGTTTCAACGCGCGATCTTTCAGCATACGGACTTTATTGGGGGATAAATCTAATTTATAGGCAATTTCTTCAATACTAAAAGCACGGTCATTTTCAATGCCAAACGAAAGTTTTATGATCTCGGCTTGTACCGGTGTCAATGTACTCAATACCTCATTGAGTTTGCTTTTAAGGGAATCTGCCTCAATGTTTGTCTCGGGAGAGGCATCAAAATCGTTCCTAATGGTTTCACTTAAGGGGAGCGACTCGTCTTGAAATTGGGGGGCTTCCAGCGATACCGAAAAGGGAGAAATCAGTAAAGTTTCCGAGATTTTATCGACTGGCTGGTCCATTGCTTCCGCGACCTCATAGATACTGGGATTTCTGGAATATTCCTGAGCGAGGTGGAGATATGTTCGCGTGATCTTTCCAATATCGGTAATGCGATGCAATGGCAAGCGAACCACCCGAGAATGCTCGGTCAACGCCTTTTTTATTGCCTGACGAATCCACCACACCGCAAATGAAATAAATTTAAAACCACGCGTCTCATCAAATCGGCGGGCCGCTTCGATTAAACCCAAATTGCCTTCATTCACCAGGTCCTCAATGGGGAGTCCCTGATTTTTATACTTCCGGGCAATTTTGACGACAAATCTCAGGTTAGCCTTAATCAGCTTTTCAAAGGCTTCCTGGTCACCCGCGTGGATTCGCCGGGCTAGCTCGAGCTCCTCCTCTTTATTGAGAAGCGGAATTTTACCAATCTCGCGACAATAGCCCTGCAACCAGGAATTGTTCTCATTTTGATTATTATTTGACATGATACCGCTCCCTTCTACTGGAGCTAAAGCAGTTCAATCGTTCATAAAATACCACTTGTTGTATTTGAGTACGCTTCTTTTTTAACCATCTATAAAGATACTTGTTTCATTATAAATTTTACGTATCAAGACCAAACCAATAAATTGAGAATTTTTCAAGGTTTTTTATATTGCTTTAATCCGAGGACGAAATAAAATTCCCTCCTGGAATCATGCCATTTTTTTTCACCGCTTAAGGCCATATATCACCATCCAGATTTCCGGAGAAGACAGTATTCGTCAGGTCGGGTTGAGCATTGTTCGATCGAAAGATGCCCCAATGCTTGCTATAAGCAATGGTACAATTGGTAATTTTCGGTGAAGCACCTTCGAGATAAATATTCGCCGGCCAACTGATATCGCCTCCACCGTATTCAATTTTACAATAATTAAGTTCACAAAGCGCGGCATTACAGTCCTGACTGAAATAAATATAATTCCAACTGCCGGGATTGGGAAAAGCACCGGTAAAAGTAATTGCTCCGGCCGGTGAAAGTCCATCGGCGATTAATGCTGCTCCCGCGCTGACACTAATGCTGGCGTTGGGATAAAGTTCAAACACCGTGCCGGGTTCAATGGTTACTTTTATATAATAAATGTCCAGGCGTCCCATCAATCGATACGGGATTTGAAAATTGGGAATATTGCTCCCCCGAATTAGATTTCCACCCATGACTTCAATGTAATTCTCATCGTTATTGTAAAATTGATTATTTTTCAATGAACCGATTACCTCCGGGGTAAGCTGAATGGGGGGACCTGCATTTAAAGTGAGCCTGTTATTCTTAAATTCGTTCAGTTCCTCTACTTTATCAAAGATAATAGCATATCCCCCACTGTTTTGAAAAATGCAATTCGAAAAACCAGCCGAGGCCGCCCGACAATAACACAACGTCTTTACTAAATTCCCGGTGGTGGTCATTATTGATTGGGAACCACCCCCGTCAAAAATACAATGCTTAAATTGAGAGTTGGCATTCCGGACATTGTCAAGCAAGAAAATTCCCCGCCAGAAGCCCTGACCGGCGGAAGCGCCATTAAAATAAATCATTGAATCAGGAGAACCTTCCGCTAAAAGCACGCCCGAGTAGGCAATTTCAAAACCAGCGGTGGAGGTAAATTGTAATTTCACACCGGGCTGTAACGTAATTTGGTGCGCTTCAATGCGGAGTTCCGTTTCAATCTGATAAGGTACATCCAGCGCTCGCCAGATGACATCCTTCACCAATTGACTGGGTTCGACAACCCGAATCACATCTTTACCATTACCGGTAAAACTACAGCTCCGTTGTAATGATGAAATTGCGGACATGGGGAGCAAAATCGGAGCGAATTGATTATTGCGAAATTTGTTGTGACTAAAATTATTAAATTCAGCCTGACCAATTAAACGCAAGCCATTGGTTCGACTATGACGAAAGGTTGAATACTGAATCGGTGGGGCGACCTTCTCACAGATTAACATGGCGGAAAGGCTGTCGCCGGCCCCTCCGTTTTCGAAAATACAATATTCTAACTGGCATAAATCAAGGTTACAATGCGGATCAAAATAAATACTTTGCCAGGCCCCCAACGAATTTTCCTCTACCGTAAATAAAATTGAGTCCCTGGCTGTGCCAATCGCTTTTAATGCCCCTCCAGCGGCGACGATTATTAAAGTACTGTCTTTCATTTGAATTTTTGTCCCGGCCTCAATGGTCAAGGTGGCATTATCGACAATAAGATTATTGGTAATGATATGAATCTGGCTGGCAGACCAGGTTTCATCCTGGGTAATTCGTGAAGCGTGGGCGACTTTGTCCGCTGACTGGACGGTGACCGGATTATTTGTGCTACAGCTTTCCAGCATTAAAAGTAAACTAAAATAAAAAACCGTCAGTTGCAACCTTCTAAAAAGCTGAATCACGACGGCTCGTTCCATTGGGCTACTCCTTTAGTCAAATTATAAGACGGACGAATAATTATGAATTTCACCCCGTAAAATTACGATTTAAATTCCATTAGAATATATACATTATTTTTAAATAAATCAAATAAATTTTTAATCCGAAAATAGTCAAGTGACCTTTTTAACAAATGAATATTTTGAAGCTTTATTTACTCCTTGAAAGATTTTTCCCTCACCCCAACTCGCTCCGTCAGCCAACGGAGAGGGCATCTGGCTCCCTCTCCGTCGACTGAGGGAGCGGGTTGAGGTGAGGGAAAAAAATTTAACGCGTATAAAAAAATAAAAACTTTCCGGAAACCACCAGAAGTAGCTTTTATGAACCACAAAAAAAATCCCGTAAGCTTATTCAGCTTACGGGATTTGATTTTAAAAAATTTGATTCGATTTGTAGGGTTTTTAAAAAAACCTGAAAATCGACCGTTTGGTTTTACTTCAAAAGCACCATTCGTTTGGTTACTCGAAATTCACCGGCCTCAATTCGATAAAGATAAATGCCGGAAGCAACGGTCTGACCACTCTGATTGCGTCCATCCCATTGAAGGGTGTAGTAACCTGCATTTTGTTTTTCATTAACCAGCGTTACGACCTCCTGACCGAGAAGGTTAAAAACAGACAATCGAACGGTCGCCGCCTGTGGTAACTGGTAACGAATTGAGGTGGTGGGATTAAAAGGATTGGGGAAATTTTGAGCCAATTCAAACTGTTTTGGTTGAGCAATGGTCACGGCAATTGGTTCATGCAAGGTCCGTTTCCCACCTAAATCAATGTCTTCAAGCTGGTAGTAGTAAGTTCGACCAGCAATAACATTTTCGTCAATATATTCATATTTCAATGATGAATTTGCCGGAATCGGCTGGCTATTTATCTGAGCGTAAGTCCCGTTTTTGGCGACACTTCTCAGAATATTAAAACCAGCATTTTCAGCTTCAAATCGGGATTCCCAGGTTAATCTCACTCCGTGAAAAGCACTTAACTCAGCGGAAAATCCAGACAGTTCAACCGACGTCCACAACATTTTCCAGACCACCTTAATTGAATCGGTACCGTCAGAAGCGGTGGCGTGGACCTGGTAACTCCCGGCGGGGTGCTCCATTGAAGCAAAGCGAAAATGCGATTTTGTGGAAACCAACAGCGTTCGTCCGGCAAACGTTTGATACCAACGAAACTGAATCGGATCATTGTCCGGATCATTTACCACAATCTGGAAAGTCAAAGTATCCCGTTTCGGCGCATAAACCTCTAATGCAGCCGGTTTTTTGGCAATGAGCTGGGGCGGACGATTCACGTTTCTCACCGTAATCTTTACATCCTCGGCATCAAGCCCTCCCCGGGCATCGTAGGCCAAAAAGCGAATGGTGTGTCTTCCGGCTTGCTTTAAATCCGGCGTCCACTTGAATTCTTGATTCCCCGTGGAATCAAATTGCGCACCGCGCGGTAAATTTCGGGCACCAAAAGTTACCGGTTCATTGTCACCATCGGTGGCTCTTACCGTAAAACGCACCGGCTCATTTTCTTTAACGCTAACGTCCAGAATCGGAGAAATAAGTGGAAACTTATTGGTTACTCCACTGGCAATAAATGTTAATGGAGAATTTTTCAATCCTGATTTAATGGCATAAATTTTATTGTTGCCCACTCTGGTGTCCAATTTGAGTCGATTCCGGGCAATACCACCGGAATCAGACACGGAAACCTGACCGTCCAACAGCGTTCCGGTGCCTTCTACCACGGCAAAGGTAATATCAACTTCCCGCACCGGATTGTCATAATTATCGGTAACCAACACTTCGAACGGAAAAACCAGCTCCCGACCAATCGTCCCATTTTGATTATCACCGCTCACGATTTGCATTTTGGTGGCGGGTTGTGGCAGGGCAACGATTTTAAATCGTAGCGGAGAATAGACTAAATCTCCTGCCTCGGCTTCAACCCAAACAAGACCGGCATGATTCCCCAGACGAACGCGACTGGAGGCCAGACCCCGGTTATCCGTCACCTGCGGTTGTGATTCAAGAATCGAGGCATTCCCTTCAATGACGGTGAACGTGACTTTTTGACCGGCCACGCCATTCCCGTTGTAATCGGTGACTTTAATTTGAAGCGGCTCGGGTAAATAGCCGCCGATTTTTGTCGACTGGTTGTTACCGCCAACAATGTAAATCATTGAGGCTTTACCCGCCGTCCCATTCGCGACAAAAGTGAGCGGCGATCCGGTTAGCCCCTCGGAAATTACCCGCACAATATTCATTCCGATTTCATCGCCCAATTGAAATTGAACTGAAACCTGGCCAAAAATATCTGATTTAAAATGTTTTTGCTTTTGTCCGTCAATAAAACCATCACCCAAATCCACTTTAAACAGTACCGAGTGATTCCACACAGCGCGACCTTCGGAATCAAGCACCTTCACAACCAATGGTTGCGGCAAAATCGTACCACTCATCGCCGTTTGATTGTTACCGGAAATACTTTCGATTCGGGTCGCTTTTTTATTGAGATTACTCGCCATAAAACGAACCGGTGAATTTTCCAAACCTGACGCATGAGCTTCTACTGTCTGAGCAACGCCCGGAATGGTACCTACTACCAGTGTTGCCTGCGCGATCCCATTGGTGTCGCTGAAAATCGGTTGTACTTCGTATAAATGCCCCCCGCCAGCGGTTATTTTAAATTCCACTGGGAAATCAATAACCGGATTCTCAAATTTGTCGAGCACCTTCACCTGAAGCGGTTGGTCTACCGCAGTTCCAATGTTGGCAATCTGGGCATTACCGGCGTGATAATCAATGCGCGTGGCGGCCAACGCCAGAAAGCGAACAGCGGCAGCTTTTTCCACCGTCATTGCATCACTGACATTGTGGGCCGTAATTTTTTTCAATTCCGCTTTGGTCGATTTCAATAAAAATGTGGCTTCACCATTACTGTCTGTCGTTTTTTGTGCCGGTTCAATAAGGTTATTTGCTCCCGAGACGATTATCTTGACTTGTTTATTACTAATCGGGTTATTAAATTCATCAACCAACGTGACCGTTACCCGGCAGGGAGTCGAGCCATCAGCCGGAACTTCAGCCGGTTGACCCTGTACAGAGGATTTAACCGCCGAAACCGGACCAGCTTTACCTCTGGCTGAAAATGTAATCGGCGAACCCGCCAACGGTAATTGTCCATTCGTAGAAACGGCTTGAACAACGTTATTGTCAGCCGCACCCGGACTTAAAGTGAAAACCACCTGAGCCTTTCCGTTGGCGTCTGTTTCCACTGTCTTGGATGAATCTAAATCATCAATTCTTCCGTGACCTGCTTTAACCGTAAAAGTAACCGGGTGGCCTTTGACACCATTTCCAGCGCGATCAGTCACTTTAACCACCAGTGGGTCTGGTAAAGGTCTTCCGGCAGCACTATTTTGATTATTGCCGGAAACAAGGACCAGGTCGCTGGCGGCACTCGTCCGGGCACTGGCTTTTAAATAAGCGGGCGAACCCTGTAAATGGTCTTCTCCTCGCCTGGCAGTAGCCATGACAACATTGTTCGTATCACCAGTGGTGGGACCGAGTGTTAAGACAAGTGAGGCAACTCCATTCGCATTTGTTTTTATTGTCTTACTGGTTTCCCCGTCAATATTGCCGCCACCGGCCATTACTTTAAAAGTCACCGGATAATCCTCGATTTTATTCCCCCCCAGATCGGTAATTTGTATCCGAAACGGTTCAGGCAGGGCATTTCCAACCACCCCGCTCAGATAATTTGAAAGGACATTCATTTTAGCCGGTTTACCGACCCGAGCGGAGGCAACAAATCGCACAGGAGAACCCTGTAAAGGACTACCATTGTAGTTACAGCGGGCGCGGGCAACGTTGTTGCTATCACCGGGCGTGGCCCCTAAAGTCCACCACACTTCAGCAATACCATTTTCACCGCTTAAAACCGCATATTGTCGTTGTCCGGCAAAACTACCATCTCCAGCAATCACTTCGTAATTGACAGATTGACCGGCAACGCCATTATTATTTTGATCTAACACCTGCACTTTAATTGGCTGGGGCAGCACCGTACCGGCTTCCCCGATTTGTCCGCTTCCGGAAACATATTTAATCTGTTTTAATCCAACGGTGGTCGCCGTAAATTTAATCGGATTCCCGGTTAACGGAACGCCATTTAAATAGGCCCGTGATTCAGCCGAATGATTAGTCCCCGGGATTAATCCTGGTGTAAAAAACAGTTCGGCAATACCTTCGTAGTTGGTGGTCACCACCGTATCCGTTGCACCATTAAAATGACCATCCCCTTTGGTTACCACAAAATCCACCGGATATTCGGGGACCGGATTCCCGAAATTATCAACAATCCGTACCTGAAATGGCATCGGTAAAGGGTACCCGGCTGAGCCTTTTTGTTGATTTCCTGCCACGTACTGAATTTTTGCCACCGTTCCCGAAGTCGCCTTAAAGCTGAGCGGTGAACCATTTAGTGGTGCACCCGCGTGCTCCGCTTCGGCCTGCACGCGATTAACCACCTGGGGTTCAGGACCAAGCGTTAACGTGACCGCCGCTTCCCCGGTGGCCTCTGTATATTTCGTGAGGGTGGTTTTGCCTTCGATTTTTCCGCTACCGGCGGTAACCGCAAACACAACCGGATGGGCGCTAACCGGATTCCCGTACCGATCGACGACTTTAACCACAAAAGGTTCGCGCAAAGGACTCCCGGCCGCGCCGGTTAATCCATCTCCGGAAACCATTTCCAATCGTTTGGGCACATCCGGCATTCCTTTGGCCCAAAAAATAATGGGTGAACCATTGAGCTGACCTTGCTTCCCTTCAGCCGCGGCACGAACAGTGCACGTGTCACTGAGGGTGCCGAGAAAAAAATCGGCAGCAGCATTTCCGTGATTATCGGTGCGCACATTTATTTTTCTGAGTGCATTGCCATCAAAGGTCCCATTACCGGTAACAACCTTAAATTCAACCAGATGGTTTTTCACTGGTTCGTTGGTCGCGGTTGTTACCTTAACCACAAATGGGGCCGCCAATCGCTCCGTCACCCTGCCAATCTGACCATTCCCGGAAATTTCCTTTAGATTCTCAGCAATACCACTGGAAGCGGTAGCATTGAAAGTCACTGCCGTACCCGGCACGCTGTCACTGGTAACCTTGACCAGATTTTCCTGGGCCGCCGTGCCTAAAATGAAATGAGTAATCACTCTACCAGAATCGTTGGTATATTGCGGCTGGGGTTCACTGAAGGTACCACCCCCCTGAACCGCCGTAAACATCACCGGAATGTTTGCCACCGGATTTCCGTAACCATCGGTTATCCCAACCACGAGCGGTTTTGGCAATTGTTCGCCCCCAACACCTTCCTGATTGTTTCCCGAGATTGCAAAGAGAGAATCCGGTGAATCCGCTCTGGCGGTCAACGTAAAGCGCACGGGTGAACCAGTTAAACCGGGAACCGCCGCTTCAACAGTTTCCACACCGGCTTTGGTACCAAAAGTATATTCAGCAGCCGCAATGCCCCGGCCGTCACTGACGTATTCCCCATATTCTTCTTTATCAACGGGAACGAAATTGGGGTCTTTAGTAAAAATAAGAATATCAAGTTGTGATTTAAATTCGCGCTCTTCGATAGTAAAAGTATGTAAGCCCGCATTCAAATTAAACTTAACCGGATCAACCTGGGGTTTAATTTCCGTCCCGTTTCCGCGATCCGAAACCCGGTCCCACTGCCATTTCTTTTCCCGGCTATCTAAATCCCAGGTAATTTTTTCGCCACCATCCATAATGAAAAAGAACGAATTATTATTGGCACTGGGTGCTTTCACTCGCCCCCAGACAATATATTCGCCAGGATCCTGAATAAAAATTTGATACTTCGCCCGACCGTCACCCGGGTCACCCGAGGGGGGGGTAATATATTTCCCGCCGGAAGCATTTGGGTCATCCGAAAAAACCTTCATCGGCGGAGTCAATATTCCTCGTTCAGCTTGAATTCGCAGATTGTCATCCGGACTGGCCGCGATATCAAACGAACCATTTCCTGAAATGACACTGTAATCTACCGTAACCCCTTCAATTGGATTGCCGCCGTTGTCAGTTACACGCACGATTAGCGAATCTTTCAGTGAATGCGTAACCCGGCCTTCTCCATTATTCCCGGAAATATATTCCAGAAATTTCGGTTCACCCACCTCGGTCGCAATGCCAAAGGCTTCAATGTTATTGGATTTGCCACCATGTAACATCACGCCGGCGTAAAAATCACCGGTACTAAGCTGGCGTTTTGGCGGATCAGATAAACGCGTTAAATATTGTTTATTTTTATACAAATCAAAATGATTTCCATTTTCATCCTGCATAACGGCAATTTTAAATGTATCCCCCGCAGCGGTAAAAGGGCCATTTTCCCAGGGCTTATTAATAACGGCATTATCGGGCTTGCCATTGACCACTGTCCAGAGGGAAAGCATTTTATCACTCTCTCTCACCCAGATCATATAGCCATTGGCATTCGGATTCGTATTATCCAGGAAAACCAGCGCACCACGGGCAATCCCTTCAATGGTTACTGAATTCGCCCACTCTAACCAGGCTTCTACCGGATTTTTTTTCACATTATAAACCGCGACATAGTCCCACTGGTCGGCACCACCGCTATTGGTTAGTTGACCGGAGGCAATTTTAAATTCCGGATCAGCAT
>Ga0180437_10009805_pt1 | contig 11783 bp, 9 predicted proteins | sample SS_ome_4_FD_132410 | JGI IMG/M metagenome (GOLD analysis project Ga0180437, IMG submission 132410) | Hypersaline lake sediment archaeal communities from the Salton Sea, California, USA - SS_3_D_1 metaG | ecosystem: Environmental > Aquatic > Non-marine Saline and Alkaline > Hypersaline > Sediment... | reverse complement strand
GTAATGGAGGTCTCTACCTGGCGCAGGGGTTATCTGATCACGGGCGGGCAGAAAGATGGAGCGCAGTTCGTCCGCGAAGTGCTTGAGCGGCTCCTCGACGACTTCCAGAACGAATACCTGAAGGCCAATCCGCAGTCTGAACAGACTAATAGTAACGAGGAGTGAGTCATGCCGCGCGCAACCCGTGACGGCGCGAGAGTAGACGGAAGCAGCGGAGACATGAGCCATAGTTGGACTCGCCAGCAAGAACAGACGCTGCGGCAGATACGAGAGGCCGAGCGCGAAGGCCGCGAGGAGGCGTTCCGAGTAGCCGCCTTGACCCCGACGAGGGAAGAGGAACGCTCTGCCGCCTTCGCTCTAGGGTGGCAGAACGTGCTGCGGGCGGCCGTGGTCGTAGCTGTCTTCTTCTCGGGGAGGCTGCCCTTGTGGCTGGTACTCTGCGTGGCACTAGTGATCGGTGCGTGGTGGACGTGGGACGCAGTTGAGCGGCCGGGCTGGTATCGGCGAGGGCAGTGAACCGCCCTGGAGGCTGAGCCCGGTCCCATCTCCGCTTCTTGCGCGGCCGTCCGCTGTTTCCGCGCGCCTGCCCGAGCGCCCGCTCGCGGCAGCCGTAGCCGCCGCCTCATGGTAGGACGGAGGTTGGCACCGTGCCTACACGGAGGAAACGTCCAGCAATCTATTCTCCCATCTCCAGCGCTCCGGCTATCGGCCCGACGTTAGCTCTTCTGGGCGTCAAAGATTCGCAAATGACACGCGCTCTGCAGTTATCTTGCCTGTATGGCCCCCCGAGAGGATACTTTTCGCCTATCTGGGGCCGGGAAACGGCCCCAGATCCGACCTGCCTTAGAATCCTGTGGCGGAAACGCCGTGGGAGTTCGAGTCTCCCCTCGCCCACTCTTGAATAGCGCAGTTGATGCGGTATGGTGAGGCTAAAGACCCGCCGCAAGGAGGTCTCCGACTGCTTCCGTCCTATCCCCCGAATTTGCCATCGTTCGACGCTCCTATCAAGCCCTTTTCTTGTCAAGCGACAACCTGCTGCCTGAGGCGGACAAACGGACGTGTCCGGACAGAAAATGTCCGGACATTCGGTCATGGACATGTCCCGTGTCCGTTGCGGACATCGAGGTTGCCCGGAGAGCGCCTCAGCAAGGGCGGACATTGTCCGGACACACTCCTCTGGGAGTGGGAAATGTCCGCGGACATTTTCGCCTCTCGACCTCACAATCGCGCGTGCTGCTTGCTGTCCATACGAGCAAGCCGAAAGCTCTGCAACCAAGCGACGTGGGCGCGCGCATGAACCGCCCGCGACTGCGGCCACTCGCGCCGAACCACCCGAACTCACGATTGCGGCCGAGGCTTGACAGGGACTCCCCCCGCGCCTTAGAATGCTGTCGCGGTGGTGGACTGGATATTCGGGAGCGGAAGTAGCTCAGTGGTAGAGCGTCTCCTTGCCAAGGAGAGGGTCGAGGGTTCGAATCCCTTCTTCCGCTCCAGATGATTGAGAGAACTGTCGCGGCCGGCCCGCGGAGGCCGGATTCGGTGGAGGGACCTCGCCTCGATGCGGCGAGGTCATGTTTTCGAGAAGGAGCCACGTTGTGAGCAGCCCTGCGAAGCGCGAGCTGGATGTGGACGTCGAGGTCACGGAGCTGGATGGCGGCCAGGTGGAGCTGGCCGTGCGCGTGCCGCCGGAGCCGGTGAGCCAAGTCAGGGAGCGGGTGCTCAAGAGCTTCGCGCGGCGTGCCAACATCCCCGGCTTCCGCAAGGGCAAGGCGCCGCGCGCGGTGCTGGAGCGGTACATAGACGAGGAGGCGTTCAAAGAGCAGATCATCGACGCGTTGATGGAGGACGCCTGGGACGCGGCGCTGGAGAAGGCCGGGGTGAAGCCGCTGGACCGAGCGGAGGTTCGCGAGGCCGACCTCGAGGACGACGGCGGGCTCACCTTCTCGGCGACGGTGACGCGGTGGCCGGAGATCGAGCTGGGGGACTACAGGGGAGTGGAGGTGACGCGCCGGATCACGCGGGTGACCGACGAGCAGGTGGAGGCGGAGCTGGAGCGGGTCCGATCGCGCAGGGCGCGGTTCGAACACCTCCCCGAGGACGCGGCGGTGGAGCAGGGCGATCTCGTCGTGGTGGACTACGAGATGTTCGTGGATGGGGAGAAGCGGGAGGATGCGAGCGCGTCGGGATATCCGCTGGAGGTCGGCAAGGACGAGCTGTTCCCGGAGCTGAACGAGGCGCTGCCGAGCGTGCACCCGGGGGAGACGCGGGAGGTCGAGATCAGCTATCCGGAGGACCACTCGGAGACATCGCTCGCCGGCAAGACCGCGCAGTTCAAGGTGACGGTCCGGGAGGCGCGCCGCCGGCGTCTGCCCGAGCTGAACGACGGGTTCGCACAGGAGGTGTCGGACCTGGAGACGCTGGAGGCCCTGCGCGCGAGGGTCCGCGACAACCTGGAGACGGTGAGCAACGCGCTCGCGGACGACGACGTGCGGAGCCGGGCGGCGCAGCGCGTGGCCGACGACGCGTCGCTCGATGTCCCGCAGGCCCTGGTGGACCGGGAGACCCGTCGCCGCATGGAGGAGATGGAGGAGGAGATGGAGCGGCGAGGCCTGACGCTGCAGCAGCACCTTCAAAACATGGGCCGGTCGTTCGACGACTGGAGGGCGGACATCGAGTCGGACGCGCGGCAGGCGGCCCGGCGCGCGTTGGTGTTGGAGGAGATCGGAGAGCGGGAGAAGCTGGAGCTGACCAGGGAGGAAATCGAGGAGGAGATCCGACAGCGAGCGAAGGTGGAGGGGATCGAGGAAGATGCGCTGCGCAGGCGACTGTCGGAGTCGGGAGAGTCGAGCCGGCTGGTCACGCGCGCGTACCACCGGAAGATCGTGCAGTTCCTGGTGGACAATGCGAAGGTGACCGAGGAAGTCGTAGAGCCCGAGGCAGCGGAGGAACCGGAGAGCCCGGGAGAGGAGAGCGGCGAGTAGCCGGACGGAGGTGGCGGGAATGAGGACATGTGTGTTGGTCGCGTTGCTGGTCGTATCGTGCTGTGCGACGGTGTACGCAGGGGCCCCCGATGTAGCGTTTGAGAGGATCGACCTGAAGCATCTCCCAGTATGCGAGATCGCTCCGCTGCTGGGGCCGCAGTTCGGCTATGCGAAGGAGCTGTGCGAGCCGGGCACCCGACACGATGCGGGCGTAGCGAGAGAGTTCCGCGGGGTCGGCCTCATCGCCGCCTCCCATCCCAGCTCTCGCTATCTGCTCGCGGCGGGCACGGCCCAGGGAGTCGCGGAGCTGCGGGGGTTTGTCGAGCGGCTCGACGCGCCGCTGCCGCGGGTGCGCATCGCCGCCGAGGTGTATCCGGCGGCTCCCGCGGACATCACGGGCTGGACGTACGTCGCGCCAGGCCTGGCCGGAATCGACGTGCGAGCGCGGGTGGTTCCGGCCTCGCAGAAGCTTCGGTTTCCTGCCCTACCCCGCGATCAGCGGCCGCACGAGATCGCGGTCTCGGGCTACTGTGGGAGGCCGGAGTTCATGCCCCTGCCGGCCTTCGCCAACTGGCCGCAGGTGCTGCTCGCGGTCGCCGCCGATGGAAAGAGGAAGGGCACGCTGGTCGTCGGCGTGGGGGGCCTCAACGGGGAGAGGCAGCCGCTGGGCGCACTGAAGGAGGCATGGGCGCTGCGTAACACGCTGCGAGTCAACGCTGAGGAGGTCTTGATACTGCTGCTGAAGCGGGAGAACTCAGCAGTGACGGTGGTGCTGAGAGCTTCGGCGGTCGGCATGCAGTGAGAGTCCACCTGTCCGGCGGACGTGAATCTGGTCGCCGTGCCGCGGTCGGGACGCAGGTCAGTGGACGGAGCCCGGAGTCTGGGTCACCTGCTGGGTGGCGTCGGGCCGGGCGCCGGGCCGCCTGGGCGCGGTGAGGGGGACCTCGCGGCGTCGACGCTCGTGGAGGGCGATCTCCAGGACCTGGTCCATGTTCTCGACGAAGCGGAACTTGAGGTCCTCCTTGACGTTGGCGGGGATCTCCTCGAGGTCTTTCCTGTTTTCCTCGGGGAGGGCGATCGTCTTGATGCCAGCGCGATGCGCGGCGAGCACCTTCTCTTTGATGCCGCCGACCGGCAGGACTTTGCCGCGGAGGGTGATCTCGCCGGTCATGGCGACGCTGCGACGAGTCGGACGGCCGGTCAAGGCGGAGACGAGTGCGGTCGCCATGGTGATGCCGGCCGAGGGGCCGTCCTTGGGTATCTGGCCGGCCGGGACGTGGATGTGAACGTCGGTTCGGCGGTAGAAGTCCTCGTCGAGGCCGAGATGGTCGGCGCGGGTGCGGGCGTACGAGAGAGCGGCCTTCCCAGACTCCTGCATGACATCGCCGAGGTGGCCTGTGAGCAGGAGATTGCCCCTGCCCTTCATGAGGGTGACCTCGATGAAGAGGATGTCGCCGCCGAACTCGGTCCAGCCGAGGCCGGTTGCGACGCCGACCTCGTCCTCCTTCTCGGCGATGCCGTGGCGGAAGCGCGGGGGTCCGAGGTGGCCGCGCACTGACTTGGCGGTGACGCGAGCCGCCTTGATCTTCTCCTGAGCGATGCCCTTGGCGACCTTGCGGCAGATGGAGGCGATTTCGCGCTCGAGGTTGCGGACGCCCGCCTCCCGGGTGTACTCGCGGATGATGCCGCGGAGCCCGGACTCGGTGAATCGGAGCTGCTTGGGCTGCAGCCCATGGTTCTTGAGCTGCTTGGGCACGAGGAAGAGCTGCGCGATCTTGAGCTTCTCCTCTTCGATGTAGCCGGGGAACTCGATGATCTCCATACGGTCGCGCAGGGCCGGCGGGATGGGGTCGGTCAGGTTGCCGGTGGTGATGAACATGACCTCGGAGAGGTCGAGCGGGACCTCCAGATAGTGGTCGCTGAAGGCGTTGTTCTGCTCCGGGTCGAGGACCTCGAGCAGGGCGGAGGCGGGGTCGCCGCGGAAGTCCACGCCGATCTTGTCCACTTCGTCCATCATGAAGACGGGGTTGCGCGTGCCGGCGGTCTTCAGGTTCTGGACGATGCGTCCGGGGAGGGCTCCCACGTAGGTGCGGCGGTGGCCGCGAATCTCGCCCTCATCGCGCACGCCCCCGAGCGAAATCCGCACGAACTCGCGTCCGGTGGCCCGCGCGATCGAACGCCCGATGGAGGTCTTGCCCACGCCCGGCGGGCCGACGAAGCACAAGATGGGACCCTTGATCTGCGGGTTGAGCTTTCGGACGGCGAGGAACTCGAGCACGCGCTCCTTGACCTTCTTCAGCCCATAGTGGTCCTCATTGAGAACGCGCTCGGCGCCGACGATGTCGAGCTTCTCCTCGCTGCGCTTGTTCCACGGCATCCCGATGAGCCAGTCGAGGTAGGTGCGGACGACGACGACCTCGGGGGAGGCGAGGGGCATTCGCTCGAGGCGCTCCACCTCCTTGAGCGCCCGCTCTTCGACTTCCTGAGGCATCTCGGCTTCTTTGACGCGAGTGCGTATCTCCTCGATCTCGCCGGTGCGGTCGTCCCGCTCGCCCAGCTCCTGCTGGATCGCCTTCATCTTCTCCCGCAGGTAGTACTCCTTCTGGGAGTCCTCGAGCTCTTGCTTCACGCGGGAACTGATCTTGCGCTCGACCTCGAGGATCTCGATCTCTCGGTTGAGCACGTTGGCGAGGATCTCGAGCCGGTGGCGGTGATTGCCGGCCTCGAGGATCTGCTGCTTGACCTCGACGGGGATCTGAGCGTAGTAGGCGATGAGATCGGCGAGGCGGCCGGCATCGGTGATCCGCCGTGCGGCTTCGAGCGCTTCGGCCGGGAGGTTCTTGCCCAGGTTGATGAGCCGCTCGAACTGGGCGACGACGTTTCGAACGAGGGCCTCGGTCTCGATGCCGGGCTGATCGGCCTCGACGATGGGCTCGATGTCCGCGCGCAGGAAGGGGTCCGAGTGCACGTAGTCCTTGATTCGAATGCGAGTGGACCCCTCGATCATCACGCGAATGGTGCCGTCGGGAAGCGGAAGCGTCTGGACCACATCGCCGAGAGTGCCAACGGCATAGAGGTCGTCGGCACCGGGGTCGTCGACATTTATGTTGCGTTGGGCAACCAGCCCGATGCGCCGATCCTCCTTCATGGCGGTTTCGAGCGCGCGTATGGAGCGCGCCCGCCCGACGAAGAGAGGCACGACGAGATAGGGGTAGATGACGGCGCCGCGCGTGGGCAACACCGGGACCTGCTTGGGGATAGGGCCGGCCTTGGGCTCCACTTCCTCGGCGACGACTGGTTTTGCGTCCTTCATCTCGGCCACGGTGGGCCTCCTCAACCGGCGCTCTGCTCCTGGGCCTGCGGGGGGGCTGAATCCTCTGCTTCGCCGCGAGAGGACTCGTTCTCGAGGGATCCGAGCAAGGTGGCCGGCTGCTGCCGGCGCACGGCCTCGCCGGTCACGAGGCACTTGGCGGTGCCGCGACGGGAGGGCACCTCATACATGATGTCGAGCATGACTTCCTCGATGATGGTCCGGAGAGCGCGGGCGCCAGTTCCGCGGGCCAGGGCTTGCTCTGCGATAGCCTCGAGCGCGTCCTGGGTGAACTCAAGCTCGATGCCGTCCCATTCGAGGTACTTGCGATACTGCTGCACGAGGGCGTTCTTCGGCTCGACCAAGATGCGGAGCAGAGCCCCCTTGTCGAGGGCGTCGAGCGAGGCGACGACCGGCAGGCGCCCGATGAACTCGGGTATGAAGCCGAACTTGAGTAGGTCTTCGGGCAGGATCTCCCGCAGGACCTCGCCGATGGTGCGATCGCGCCGGTCTTGTAACGAGGCGGTGATGCCGAAGGGCCGCTCTTCGCTGAAGCGCTGTCGGATGATCTCGTCGAGCCCTTCGAAGTTGCCCCCGCAGACGAAGAGGATGTCGGTGGAGTCGATCTGGATGTACTCCTGCTGGGGGTGCTTGCGGCCGCCCTGAGGGGGTATGTTGGCGACCGTTCCCTCGAGGATCTTCAGCAGTGCCTGCTGGACGCCCTCTCCGCTGACGTCGCGGGTGATGGACCGGTTTTCGCTCTTGCGAGCGATCTTGTCGATCTCGTCGATGTAGACGATGCCGCGCTGTGCGCGCTCGACATTGCTGTCGGCGGCCTGATAGAGCTTCAGCAGTATGTTCTCGACGTCCTCGCCGACATAGCCGGCCTCCGTGAGGGTGGTGGCGTCGGTGATGCAGAACGGCACGTCGAGGATTTTGGCGAGCGTCTGTGCGAGGAGCGTCTTCCCGCTTCCGGTGGGCCCGATGAGCAGTATGTTGCTCTTCTGGAGCTCCGTGCCGTCCTCTTCGTCATCGTGCATCTGGATGCGCTTGTAGTGGTTGTAGACGGCGACGGAGAGAACGCGCCGGGCATACTCCTGTCCGATGACGTATTCGCTCAGCGCCTCGTAGATATCTTTCGGGGCGGGAACCGCGAGCTGAAAGAGCGCTTCCTGCTCGGCGACCGACGGCCGCTGATCTTCCTGGAGCAGCTCGTGACAGAGACCGGTGCATTCAGCGCAGATGAACACGCCGTCGCCTGCGATAAGGCGACCGCCGACTTCGCTCTGTGTCTTGCCGCAAAAGGAGCAGTGAGGTTCCGGCCTGTGCGTCCGCATCAGCATTCCTCCGTTGCCGGCTGCCCGGGAGAGCTTCAGGATGAGGGGACGGCCTCCTTCGCCGCCTTCGCTGCAGGCATGGCGAGCACTTCGTCCACCAGGCCGTATTCCTTGGCTTCGTCTGCTGTCATCCAGCGGTCTCGTTCCGTGTCGTGCTTAATGGTTTCCACATCCTGCCCGGTGTGGTAGGCCAGGATCTCGTTGATGCGATCGCGGGTGCGCAGGAGCTCGCGCGTGAAGATGTCCACGTCGGACACCTGTCCGTAGGTGCCACCAAGAGGCTGGTGGATCATGACGCGGGAGTTGGGGAGAGCGGATCGCTTCCCCTTCGTGCCCGCGGAGAGGAGAATCGCACCCATGCTGCAGGCCTTGCCGACGCAGAAGGTCTTGATGTCGGGCCGGACGAGCTGCATCGTGTCGTAGATTGCCAGGCCGGCCGGCACCTCTCCGCCGGTCGTGTTGATGTACACCTCGACGTCTCGGTCGGGGTCTTCGTTCTGGAGATAGAAGAGCTGACCGATGACGAGGCTGGCGACGGTGTCGTTGATGTCGCTGCCGATGAAGATGATGCGGTTCTGGAGCAGCCGGGAGAAGAGGTCCCAGGCTCGCTCGCCGCGCGGTGTCTGCTCGATCACGCTCGGTATGTACAGCATGCGTCTCCTCCTGTCCCCCGGCCCTTGTGTGCAGTGCTGTGGGGGGAGTCTGAGCGGCAACAGGCAAATCGGGGGACCCCACTAACTGGTACCCGAAAACCACACAGGTCTCACCTTCTTGTTGTCGGCCCGTGCCACACCGGGCGGACGTTCAGAGGCACACGCAGAACTCGGCCGATGCCGCCAGCCGGGCCGGCCGCGGTGTATGAATACCACGTTCGGCCCCGTTATACCTGTTCGGTGGGCGCGACAGGGCACGCAAGCCGCATGCGCGGCCGGCCGCCGCGGCGGGCCGTCAATGGGAGGTCGGCGATTCGACCTGCGAAGCGGGCCGGCGACGGCTCGCCGAGAGTGCGGCGTCGGCGCGAATCACATGGCAGGCGGTGTCGATGAGCTTGCGATTGCGGTTGCGGCTCTCGCGCTGGAGGCGCCGGTGCGCCTCTTCCTCGGTAAGCCCGAAGCGGCGAATGAGCACCTTCTTGGCACGCTCGACAATCTTCCGGGCCTCGATCGACTCGCGCACTTCGGTGAGCTGGCGCTCGAGGTCGCGCATGTCCCTGCCGCGCGCCGCGGCGACGCTGACGGCTGCGGCAACGGCCTGGGCGGGAACGGGTTCCACGAGGTGAACCAGCGCGCCGGTGTCCAGCGCGAGCTTGATGGCCTGCCGGGACCCCGTGGGCGTGAGGAGGACGAGCGCGGGTCCGCCGTTGGCGGAAGCGCGGGCGAAGGAGAAGGCGAGCGAGAAGCTGCGGGGGCCGCTTCGCAGTACGACGACGCTCGGGCGGAGTTCTCGCACGCGATCGTACGCGCTGCGCACGCTCAATGAGAAGGGACGGACCGAGTAGCCGGAGCCGCGCAGCGCGCGGGTGACCTCGTTGGCGGCCGCGGCAGAGTCGGCGATGACGGCGACGCGAAGGGGATGATCTTTGGCGTTGGGCGATGGCATGGCTTCCCTCCCTGAACAAAGAAGGCGCCTTCTGTTCCCAGTCGGGAACGGAGGGCAGCCATTGCCCTGCGGGCCTCAGCCGCCGTGACCGAGGTGGCCGCGCGCGTTTACATTGTGATTGGCAGTATAGCCGATGTCCGGCGCTCTGGCAAGAGAGTGGATGTTTGAGTCTGATCACAACCAAGGGCGGGCCGGCGCTCCCGCCGGCATCGGTCTAGTAGGCTCGGAAGAGCTTGCCCCACTTGGTTTCGAGGGCGGCGTTGACGCGGTTGGTGCCGACGCAGGGATACCAGTAGACGTCGTGATAGAGCTTGGATGCGAGGTAGGACCAGGGGGCGATGGCGGTGCGGAGGAGGAACTTTTCGAGAGGCTTGAGGGGGCCCCAGTAGATCATCTTCTGGCCGCGGCTGGCAAAGGTGTTCTGCTCCCGGGTGAAGCCCCAGCTCTCGCCGGAGATGTCGTCGCCGGCGATTTCGATTTCGCCGACCTCCCCCACCCCGAGGCCGGCCTCGTGCGCGAGGCGGATGAAGTCGAGGGACATGGGATCGAAGCCCATCATCTTGGCGACGACGGCGTCAATGGCGACTTGATCGGCGCTTGCGAGGATGAGGTCTTTCTCGTGCGGGACCATGCAGCGCGGTCCGGGGCCGTCGCCGGCGAAGGTGGCGTCGGTGACGGCGAAGATGGCGGGGTGGATCTCCTTCTGAATGGTGAGCAGGTCCACGAGGGTCTCGTGGATGACCGAGTGCGTCCAGTGGCGCCTCTCGTGGAGCAGGCCGCCGAAGGCGTTCTTCATGGCGCCGGTCATCGTTGTGAAGACGTGCGTCTTGGCGGTGGGGAGGTGGATGATGTTGGAGCCGAGGAGGCGTTTGGGGATGCGAATGCCGTCGGGGTAGATCTCGGGAAGCGCGAGCATCTTGCCCTTGGGCTCGTAGGTGAGCCAGTCTTCGTCGGGCTCGTAGAGGTGGATGTTGCGGATGCCGTGCTTGTCGAGGACGGGCTTGTGTTTGTTGGCGGCCTCGCCCTTCTTGGCGGAGACGACGACGGTGCGGTTGTGCGCCCCGTAGAGCTTGCTCTTCGGCCATCCATCGGCGAGGAGCTTGCGGATGACGCCGTCGAGCTGCCAGGGGGTGGTGGAGCAGGCCGGGTACCAGTGGTGCCAGGAGATGTTGATCTTGAGCGCGACCTCGGCCTCCACGTCGAGGTGCGCGCGGTAGTCGGCAAGATCGAGGAGCCTGGCGTAGTCGTCCAGGACGGTCTCGGGCTTGGTGTGCAGCACTGCGACGATGGGTCGTTTCACGGCGTCGGCTCAGCGCAGGTAGAGTACCACTCCGACTATACCCACCCAGACGAGCAGGTTTACGACGAAGGGACGGTCGGACAAGATGATGCGGTCGGGGTCTCCGCCCTGGCCCTTCTGATGGACGAGATAGAGATACCGGAAGATGCCGAAGATGACACAGGGGAGGGTGTACATGAGACGCTGGGAGCCGAACTCCGCGACCGTCCGCGCGTCCACGGTGTAGAGGGTGTAGGCCATGAGGGTGGAGGCGGTGACGACGGCGATCATCTGATCGAGGAGATAGGGGCTATACTCGACGAGGCTGGCGCGGTGTGCGGAGGCGTTGTTTTCGAGGAGGACCAGCTCGTGGCGGCGCTTGCTGAGGGCGATGAAGAGGGCGAGAAGCAGGGTGCAGATGAGCAGCCAGTGTGAGATGACGACCGAGATGGCCGCTGCGCCCGCGGCCGCTCGTATCACGAAGAAGATGGCCACCGCGAGGACGTCGAGGATGACGACGTGCTTCAGCACGAACGAGTAGAGCAGATTGAGGGCGAGATAGGTGAGGCTCAGGAGGGCGAACGGGAGGGTCACCAAGAGGGACAGGCCGACGCCGAGCACGGCGAGGATGACTGCGACGGGGAGCGCGAGGGAGACGGGAAGCCGACCTGAGGCGATGGGCCGGGTGCGCTTGGCGGGGTGCTCCCGGTCCTTGTCGGCGTCCGCGATATCGTTCAGGATGTAGACTGCGGATGAGAGCAGGCAGAAGAGACAGAAGGCGGCGACGCTCTCGACGACCGCGGGAGCGTCGAGGAGCCGCTGGGAGAAGACGATCCCCGCGAAGACGAAGAAGTTCTTCGTCCACTGGCGGGGGCGCATTGCTTCGATCAGCGCGAGGAACACAGGCACTCTCTCCGCATGATAGTGAATACCACGCCGAGGAACAGTTTCCCTATCGCGCCGGCGGGAAGGGCGAGGGGGCGGAAGGAGCGTGCGGCAGACGGCTGAAACATCAGGGCGGAGGGATCGCGGATGGAGGAATCGCTTTTCGACCGAAGTCGGCTGAGGGTCCGCCCGCTGGGCGAGCGAGACCACGATATGACGGTGGAAGAGGTGCTCTCGCTGGACGCGGAGACGCCGCCCTTCGAGCATCCCGACCTGCCGCAGCTCGCCGAGCGGATCGCAGACGCGCGCGCCAGGGGCGGCGAGGTGATCGTGCTGATGGGGGCGCATGTGATCAAGCGAGGGCTTTCGCGGTTCCTGATCGACCTGATGGG
>Ga0180437_10009804_pt1 | contig 11783 bp, 11 predicted proteins | sample SS_ome_4_FD_132410 | JGI IMG/M metagenome (GOLD analysis project Ga0180437, IMG submission 132410) | Hypersaline lake sediment archaeal communities from the Salton Sea, California, USA - SS_3_D_1 metaG | ecosystem: Environmental > Aquatic > Non-marine Saline and Alkaline > Hypersaline >... | reverse complement strand
ATGAGCCGGTATTCGTTTCATTGATGACTGTCACATGATCGAGCACACCGACCACACTGGATCCACCAGCGCATCCTGTACAAGTCCCTGTGATAGTCAAGTCACCGTTGATATAATAATCACGGTTCTCATACTTGGTATGATCAGCGTAAGCTTGTACACCAAAAAAGAACAAACCTGTCAGAACCAGAAGGACAACAGATGCAATACGTTCTTTAGTTTTAGACATCATTACCTCCTTAATCAGACGGGACGCCAGGTTTCCCAGTGACAGGACTGGCACCCACATAGGATGTAACTGTGCCTGTATTACTATCCACACCAAATCTCAACTTACACCCACCATAAAATGGACCGTCGCTATAAATTCCTGTAGCTGTAATAACATTACCGTCAAACCATGTCGTCTGTCCACAAGGTTGGATCTGTACCGTTACATTAGCAGCCGCAGAAACAGTTACATAAAATGTTAAATGAGGTGTCCCACCAATATCAATGGTGATCCCATCTGAAATTGTAGCCGATGTTGAATCAAGTGCTTCAACCGCACCAAAATCCGTGCCCTTCAAACTCCCATGCTTATTAGCAGTTGGTTTGATAGCGGCCACTGTTACCAAAGAAGTGACGATGACCAATGCCAATACCAAATAGGGAACTGAAGGTGAGATTGATTTTACCCATTTCTTAATTAGTTTCATCCCGCCATCATCCTCCTCTACTGAAATAGATCAGCAATAATTGCTTTAGATCTGCTCATTCTACATCTGGAACACAACTGAGATCTTCATCCTCATCCCGCAGTCCAATCAACATATCGTGAGCACGATCCAATACAAGTTCAGCATACTGCTCTTCTTGTCCACCACCGTGAACTGGAGCACCAGCGTTAACACCCTTATGACCGATACTGAAACCGATCAAACCACCATCAGGAAAGATCTCCTTAATGCTCTTGACGAGACACCGAGCCAATCTCTCCTGACCCTCCTCCGTTTTAATAAGTGCTGCCTGTTCTGGATTGCTGACAAACAGCGGCTCTAAAAGAATTGCTGGCATATTGGTGTAATACAAGTTGTGGTTTCCACGTCCTCGATAACCACCAATTAGCAATCCTTTATTTTTTGTTCCGAACTCCTCGGATACGAGTTTGCAGTAGAGTCTCCCCCACGCTTTACTTGTTGAACTGGCGTTGGATCCGGTGACTACACAAGTGTAGTTAGCTTTCTTCCCCTCAGTGGAGTTGAAGTGGTGTTCAACATACGCTACACAATTGTCAATGTTTGCTTGACGCTGACGTTTCTTGTAGCGCCTCTGTCCATAAAATTTCACCTGATATTTACTCATTCGTCTACTCCCAACTGCTTCTTGATCCATGCGATGAAGAACCCAAGCAGCAGCGCAGTGATCGCATCGCCAGCTTCCTCAACAATAGGATGCCATATAACACCGCTCTCAAAACACATCTTGTTCCACTTCGCACTCCCTGGTAATCCGGCGAGTTTTTCCTCGCCTTCCTCACCATCAATCAACCCAATGTTCCATGCTACGTTGCCAGCAATCAACTTTTCCAATCCATCCGGTGTTTTGTCCACAGTCATAATTTCCTCCTTTGGTTAGCGGAGTCCCATTCTACGGCTACAGATTTTCCAATCTCTGAAACCGCTCTTCCTTATCCGTCCGATTGACCACCTAGTTGCCCATTCAACATCGGTAGCTTGCTCGTAAGTTATGTGTCGATGAGCTTTGAGGTTGATCTGGAATACACCATACGATCTCTCGCGTCGGCTTACATTCTTTGCCTTTGGATTTAGACTAGACTCACACTTTGCCAACTTAATTAACTTCTCTGGGTATGGGTATCCTTCTTCCTTTGCCACTTTCCTGATCCTGTCAGCTACCGACATTGGTTTCTCTGGTTCCGGTGGAATCAATTCCTGCTCGAGTTGGTGTACCCGTTGAGTGAGCATGTCTACCTGACATCTTAACTCGTAGTTGGTTCGCTCCAGTTCATCAACCTGATCCCTCACGCCATCAAGTGTATCCTGTTTTGCCAGTCCACAACCAACTAACAGTCCCACCACACTTAATGTGTACATCGTACATACCAAAGCAAATTTTCTCATGGTTAGATCTCCTTTGCTTATTCGCCGTCAGTCACATCAGGGGGATCGACCCCCAACTTATCCATTATTTTAAGCATCATTTGATGTTGTTGCTTCTGATTCTGTCTAATTTCTGCCAATGATTTATCCAGTTGAGCATGGACAATCTTGCAAACATTGATGTCCACCCGCTTGTTGATTTGAGTCCACATGATGCCCCACAAAGCAGAAACTAGCGCAAGAACAACCGCTCCAGTGAAGAATACATTTAGATCCATAATTTACCTTCCTACGGGAAGTGTCCCTGATCAGTCGAGTATTTAATTGATAAGTTCCAAGCAACATCTCTAGCGCCAACCCCAAGACCAGATGAAAATCTCATTTTTAGTGATCCATCAGATGAATCCGCAAAAATAAAACACCCAGTTATCTGATTATCTGTTCCCAAATCAAGTCGTGGTCGTGATGTGCCATCCGTATCTCCAGATTCCGTATATAAAAACTGATCACTGATCTGGACTACTCCGTTAAGTTCTGCAAGATCCCCATGTACCAAATTTGAATTAATATATTCGTCGTACGTCCCACCTGGAACGACTACAGACGGATTTGTTCCAGCTGCTATAAATCCACCGAGATTAACATATCGATCGCGCCAGTCAATAGAACTATCAATAGTAATTACTCTTGGATTTGAAGCATCATTCGTATCAGTGCCATCCACATAAATCAGTGTAGTAGAAAGCTGATAGAGATAGTCCAAATTACCACGGATTTTATCCATCAGCGTTTGGTTAAGCGGGCTATTAACATCTGTCTCACTTGCAGCAATGGTAGTCCATGACCCAATCAGCAGGATTAAAACGTCCGGTCTGAGAAGATCAAATTGGTTCAAAATATGAAGAGCACACACGGTCATTGTGAGTAGTAGTAATCCCATCACAAATGACGGACGACACGCCCGTGCCGCAACCACCTGACCTCTCTGTGTATCTTCTGGTGTTAGCCTATTCCAACGATTTCCCATTCGGAACTCCTTTACCATATCATATATCCTTCTGTATCATCTGTAAAGTCACCATCGCTGTCCACAAAATTATCCGTTGCGTCACCGACCCAGCCATGTTTCCTACGGTGTTCATCAGTTGCAGCGCTATACAACATTCTCACGTCTGTTCCTATTGAGTGTGCCACATTAGAAGTCCCATTTACACCACGAGTTACACCCGTCAATCTGATCACATCGGACCCTTGATCAGTCACGGTTGTGTAGGTAATCTCCTCGTCTTCTATCCTGACCTGATGAGTATCACCAGTTCTCCAATCCGCAAATTCCAATGTAGTCCCAGATAAATCTATGTCTATAGTCTGAATGGTGTCATTGATTCCTACATCCAGAACACCGTTCTCCGGTCCAATGGTGGCATAGTTATATGCCGCAGCAAATCCAGCCTGTTCAAACGTGAGTTTTAATTTACTCCACCCATCCTTGACCTTGGCCACAACAATATAAAATACCTGTTGGAGAACGCCATAAGCATCTGCATCCTCTTTGACCGTCAACCTAACCAGATCCATCAACTGAATGTCATCATCCTTGATCTCAAGTGCAGCGTCCATGGTGGGGATGCCGTACCTAGTCCGAGTAAACGCATGCTCGGCAAGCCATTTTGCATCTCCCTGTTGGTACAGCCACTCCGCACAAATCGTTTTGATCTGGACATCATCATAAACTAACTCGTTCTCTGCTTCATAATCAACATATCCAAACACACCAGCATACTCATCTTGTAGCTTGTTTACGCCCGAATCATCATCTCGTGTAATAATCTTGGGATCAGGCTCACGAGGATTGTACCAGACCTGCACTCTAGACTTACGAGTCTTGTCATCATCCATCCAGTTCTTTGATCCCTGGATGAAGTCATCGTCATCATAATCAACTGTAAAATCAGTAATGGGTGGCACCTGAAGACTAACATCGAGTTTGCCATCAATTCCCGGCCACACGTTAGCAAACGCACACGCTCTCCAAGTTTCAATTCGTTTAGATACCGGTCGTTCACTCTCGAACCGAGCCTTAAATAACAGACCAGGGTGCCAATGTCCCAATGCTTCAGTTACCGCAAATATATAGAGGTCATCACCGTTAGTATGAGCCGCCGCAGTCGTTCGTCCCTGTCCACGGACACAATTAATAAGGCTGGTTCCTAAAATAGCCTTGTACCAGATAACCTCATCGTTGATCCTAATCACACCGGCCTCTGGCAGATTGGCCACTCCACTGACTGGAATCGTGGTGTCGCCTGCACCAACATTAGCAGTAATTGTGATACTGTGATCGTATACCTTCATGTAATCAAGTGGCACCTTCGCATAGAACAACAGGAGGTCTATCAAACAGATATCAGCTAGGATACCAGTACAATCGTCCCAATCATCAGCATCATCCTCTGAATAGACTGTTACCTGTTCTGCCTTATCACCTTCACTATGAGATGCAGCAGTGGTTCCGTAAGCGCCCCTGACCAATGTAGAAAAGGTGGTCCCGCCAGCACCAGCCACCATCGTATCGTAGATTACATACTCATCTCCAATCTTTAGCGTTCTAGTCCGATTTGCAGTTGCCTCATCGAATAGATCGGTTCCATCAAAGGAACCCGTTCCATCATCAAGTAGCAAAGATGTAGCACTAGCATTGATGTCAGCAGCAAGCACGATTGAATCAGATACTTGGACGGGGAACTCTTTGTTAGCAGTCTCCCATAGGAAACTACGGACTAATAATCTAGCACCCTTATCATTGACCTGAACGTCAAACAATCCACCTGTAAATTCGAGCTCGAAGTCGTCCAGATCTATGTCTGTAAAACCTGTGTAGAATTCCACCAGACGCATGGAGTAGTTCTGGTTCCGGGCTTTCCATGTAATCCAGAAACTAGACCCCTCAGTCTCAAACAGGGAGTAATCACCGTCACCATAAATATTCTTCTCTGGATTAACCATGTCCCAACCGGACAGGGGAAAATCATCGAGTTCGAATCGTAGCTCACCAACCTCCGTTTTGAACTTCTCGGTGTTGACCTTGATCGGCAACCGAATAGTATTCTTTTTCAACACAGGATAGCACCCAGGTAACGCAGCTTCCCTATTACAAAATTGAAATGTCCGAGTTCCCTTGGTGTAACTTGCATTATCTTGGCAGGTGAACCAAGTATACGCACACTTTGATGTAGCATTACATTCATCAGGCTCCGCACCAGATGAATCACCCTCCCCAATTGAAGGATTGAGTTTCGTGCATGTGTCCACATGAATTTTGAGTAGCGAGCATGGTCTACGAGCTATCTCAGCACGTTTGTCATCAATGACAGTCATTATTCTTCCTTACGACCAGTGAGCGTGAACGATAAACTTCTGTAAAGAACTTGATTATATGGCTGAGTATTATCACGACCGGCAAACTCCATCAGATAAACCTCATCAAGCCTATCCGAATCCCAATTCCAAAAGAATGGCTTACCACGATGATCTTTTCTGAACGGAAGCCATTCATCATTAATGAAAGTAGGGCTTAAAGCAGGGTAACTGAATGTTGGATTACGGTTCACAAATGCAATGGATGATCCCAGCAAGATGCCTGACTCACTCCTCTGAGTCTCCAAAACCTCCATACACTTGTCTGGATCTATATCAGCGTGGAATGGATGTAGCGGGATCTCCATATACTCACCGAGGAATACAATGCCAATCTGTGGACTGAAATCCGATCCACCATCATTGTTAATCCTGATCCTGAAATCCGAATAGTTGACCAGAGTGAATTGATGGCACTTACAAAAATCATCACCCGGATAGGAGTACGCTGTTAAATCAGTCCATCCACCACCTGGATTATCCGATCCCTGCAATTTGTAGCGAGCACCCTGAGTGTTTAAGTTGTGTCCCATAAGGCAGAAAGATGTAACGTCTACACCAGCCGAAGGGAACTCAAATGTGATGTCGAATGTATTATCTTCTGAAGCTTGCCAGATTGAATTCTCCCGCCAGTTAGCAATATTAGTAACAGGATACCCTTGATCTGATGCAGTAGCGCTAATCGAATCAGCTTCCGACACTAAATTGTCCCACATTATTCGTGACTTACCCATTACCGCACCTCGAAGTTAATGCCCATGTCTGTTAGATCATTGAATTCCTTTACAAACTCACGGATGAAGTTGCCCATGTCGGTGGTGAATCCAGCCCGACCAGCAAGTTCGCCGGCTTCAATCACAACGTCACCCTTGGTGAACTGTCCCTGTTCTTGAGCTTCCACATCTGGGGTGGTCGCCAGTGGCGTGACTCCACCTCCACCTCCCGATCCTGATGCGCCAGTGGTCTTACTCGCCAATCCTCCGAATAGTGAACCGAGTGCCTTCAACGCAATACCACCAGCAATCATGGCAGCACCAACTGCCTGCTGTCCAGGAGTCACCAACATCGGGATTCCTGTTGTGATAAAGAAATCACCGAACGCACTCGCTAATCCACCAAGTAATTGATACGTCGAAGCGAGCATATTCTCACCAGCATCATCAATGCCAGTCGCCATGCCACCGACCCAATTAGCAACAGCATCGACCATTCCATCACCGAACGCCTCAAAGCTGTCTTTTGTCAACTCTTGGAATTGCACGTTCTTGGCGAAGACTCTCTCTAAGAAATCGCTCATTGATGTAAACGCTTCTGGACCAACAGCGGTCATCTGCCTGATCATTGTCAGATACGGATGTTCCTTTTCAAATTCTTCCTGAGCAACACCAGCTGCTAATTTTTGAGCTGCTTCATGCTGGGTTTGCTTAAGTCTCTCCTCTAGATCTTCTAGTTCTGACGCTACTTCTTTTTGCCTCTCTAGATCGTTGATGAGAGATCCCAGCATCTGCTCCCGCATCTTACCGAATTCAAGTAATACTTCCTCTGACTTAATTGCGTGCTCTTTGAGCTCCCTCTCCTTATCAGTAAGTCCGGCGAGTGCAACCTGATTCTCCATGTTGTAGAAGAACTTCTGAGCGGCTATCCTGTCGCGCATCAATTTGATCTCAATGTTCAACTGCTGCTTCTGCCAAGCTATCATCTTGTTCCGTTCCCGCTGATCGAACTTCGCCAACTTCAACTCAAATGACTCGGCAGTGTCCTTCTTTGTCATCTTGGGAATCGTACCAGGGACAAGCTCTTTCTTCCTGCCCAGTTCCCTGACTATGGTTTCCATGCGCTCGAGTTCCGTGTTCATCTCTTTCAAATCTTGGTTATCGAAAGCACGATCTCCAATGACCCTGAATGAATCCATCAACTCAGCAGTTCGTTCTGCCTTCTCCACCATAGCTTCTTCGTAATTCTTGGAGACATCAATCGAATCAGCCACAAATTCCACCTGATCACTCAATACACCAAGCCATCCAGTTCGCATGACGTGCCTGATCTCGTGCATCATCTCTGGAAAGATCGAGCGCTTCACCTGTTTAACGTGCAGTCTAGTACTCTCTGCGTTAGCTCTATTCACACCACTTCTGAATGTAGCTACAATCCGATTCCATCCAGATTGAGTGACGCTCACCATCGAATTCATCATACGAGACATGGTATTAGTAGAAGTGGAGCTCATAGAGGAGAGAATAGACTGGACTGATGCAGACATCACCGTCATGCCAGTAGACACACCAGCGATCATCACGTTCACTCCATTTGTGACCGCAGTAGTGACGTTCTCCCATCCAGCAGTCATATTCGCAGCCATGTCGGCCATACCAGCACCACCACCGGACTCAACCAAGGTCTTCCAACTGGAGAAGATGTTGGTAACGGCATTGGAAGCAGCGGTCAATGGCTGGACCATAACAGCATCCAATCTAGCAAACTGATCAGCGATGGCGTCTACCATATCTGGAACGATTGACTGGAGAGAGACTTGATTGGCCATGTCACTCACATTGGTTACTACGGCATCAGTCCCGGTCTTCATCTTCTCGCCCATTTGTGAAGCACCAGTCTCCAACTCACTGTTCACTTGAGTCATCATGTTCTGGGTGATAGCCGCTGCATCATCAGTCGGAATTGGAGCAACCTCTCCCACTCCCTCTGCCTGCAACTTATCAATCGCTGCCAGCTTTCCTCGGATCTGATTAATCTCAGCTTCCAAGTCCGAAGCCGTAATTCCAAGTGCATCTTTCAGTCGTTGCTTCTCACTACGACGATCAATCTTCTGATTTCTCCCGCCAAACTCAGTGTAAATGGCAATCAATTCATTGAGTCTTGCTTGGGTATCAGCTTTTACCTTCCCCAATCCTTCTGTAGAGACCTGGGCCTGAACATCCAATATGCCCGTGAGCATTGTATTATATTCATTTCCAATCCGCTGGAGTTCTTTTTTATTAAAGATGTCTTCGAGGAATGGTCCTTGGATCTCGCCTTCTCTCCTATCCTTTCTCCTACTAGCTCTGGTAGACTTTTCTCTCTGCGCTTCCAACATTGCATTGAAAGTTTGGTACTCTGCAGCAATCACTTCGGCTTGGTTTTTGATCTGACCCTTGATAAAATTAGTCTGCTCGGCCTTGAAAAGTCCTTCTATTGGTGACTTGAACTCAGCTACGTCCTTGCCCAATATCTCCGCATTGTTCCTCATTTCTTCCCGGGCAGCGGGAAGATGAACTCTCATTCCCTCACGCCATGCTTCACTATACGCCTTGGCTACATTGCCACCATTGTTCCTTGCAAGGGTTACTGCATCCTGACCATACTGCTCTTCCAACTTCCTGATCTGACCTCTTGTCTTGCCCTCCAACTCAACCCGATCTTGTGCCATTGCACGGAGGTTGCTCAATAAATTAATTTGAGAGAGTGTTGCTTCCTGAGCGCGTGTGTCCGTAATCTTAAGCTGACCACTAGAATCGATGTCTTGTATGCCAAACTCACGATCCATCCCTTGAACTTTTCGGAGTGATTCGACCTGTTGTTCCATCAACTCAGCATTCTTCTTAGCATTGGTCAGATCCGGTCCCTCTCCAAGTCTCTGAAATAGAGCGTTGATTTGTCCGATTGGGGTCTTCGGGACTTTATCAATGAAGTCAAGTACGGTTTTCGCAACGCCACCCATCTCCTCTCTGGCTGCAGCAGCGTCCTTCTTGATTCCCTTATACTCATCTGCCACAAGCGCCAATCCATTGACAGCCGTAGCTAAATCATCCACTGCCTTTTTCGCAGTATCAAGGAACCCTGTGTCACCAACAGTAACAGTAAACCGCTGCCAAGAACTTTTAAGTTCAGTCATCTTGGCATCAAATGTCTCGGTCTTAATATCTACCGCCAGATCTAGTTTGTCCGCCATCTTGGTAGAATCAATCAACTCCAAGTACTTCTGTTGTACCTTCTCAGTTCCAAGCAACATACTTGCAGCAACTCGAGCACCCTTACGAGTCATCAGATCGACCATCTGCTCATCGGTCTTCTTCATTACACGCTGGACTTCCTCAAGCGCCGGGACCAATCCTTTCGTCTTGATCATCTTTCGGAACTGATCCATGGAGATTCCAGCTTTTTCAATGGCCTTCTTAAACTTACCTGACTGACCTGTGACTTGGACAAATAACCTACCGAGGAATTGCTGGGCCTGAGCCGCCTTTAATCCACCAATGGTCAAGGCAGCAGTCATCGCTGCTGTCTCTCGGAAAGTAATTCCAGTAGTGTTTGCGAGTGCAGCAGTAGCACCAAACTGACTGGTCAGATCCGATACGGTGAGAACACCAAGTCGGACCTGCTCGAACAGGATGTTAGCAGCCTGCTCTGCCTCATTTATATCAAGTCCGTAAGCATTAATGGCCGCCGACAACATCTTAGTAGTAGCTGTGTGCTCACCTAATCCAGCGATTGACAGTTTAGTTGCAGCACGGAGAACATTAGTGGCGTCGGCTACATCAGTAATACCCGCTGAGAAGATGTGGTAGGATGACGCTGCAAGTAAGTTCTGCTCGACAGGGAGTTCCTTAGACAGATCCATGATGTTCTTTTTCATGGCTTCCATTTTAGGTACATTACCCTGCACAATCGTACCTATGTTCGCCATAGCATCTTCAAACTCAGCAGCATTCTCAATAATGGATCGGGGAATCCGTAGTGACTCCATCAAAACTGTACTTGCAACCATATACTTGGCAAAACTGGCGAGGGAGGCTCCAAGTCCAAATGCAGCAACACCTCCTCGACCTCCTCGAGCACCACCAGCAACAACACTAGCACTGGATACTCTGGTCATGGAAGCTGCGGCTCGTTCTGCTTCTACTCGTAATCGCCTGAAATTGTTGGTCACGGCATTGATGTTTCGGCCTGACGCAGTAAACTTGACTAACGCACCGTTAGCCGTCCTGATCGATCCCGTCATGCGGTTGGTGGCCTGCTCCATCTTCCGGGCGTTCTGCCTAAGCGTAGCTGTGCCCTTTGCCAAGGCACCTTGGAATTGAGAAGTATCAATTCTCAAACGAGCACTTAATGTACCAACATCAGCCATTGGAATCCCTCATTTTGTTTGATTGCTTGGCAATTTGGAGGGCAACCTTCTCCATTTCCTCTGGAGATTGTGGAGTATCATCCTTGAATTGGAACAAGAACTCGCTTTCAGAGAACACGCGCTTGTGACTATGTGCGTTTGCTATCACTTGACAGATCCTAGCCATCCTCATGTCATCTCTTTCGACGCCTCTTGGTTCCATCATAAAGAATGCCCGCCATTCAGCTAACTCACGAGCATCCAGCAAGTCGTACAATTTGTTAGGATGCGCGACCCCAAGTGCTAAGCAGAGCTCGAATCGCCATCGTCGCTCGGGGTCGTTTCGGAGTTTTTTACTAAGTTGTCCTGATCCTCCTGGGTCATGCCGTTGAGCTTCTGAATTGCTTCGGTAATAACTCCCATCGCCTGACTTGACTTCTTTCCGAGTTTACGAGCATCGGTTTCTGTAAAGACCGGATCTCCCTTCTCGTCCGAGATCCCTAAAGCACAAAGCCGCGCCCGGAAGTTCTCCAATCGGTTGATCACATTATCATCAGGATCTTCAATCATCGTTGCCTCAAAGTGATCACGCTCAAACGATGTCAGTGTTCTAACAAATACCGAATCGCCCCAGACAGGAACGAACACTTCCTCAATTTTCATATCATCAATACTAAGTATTGAATCTTTCGTGGTTAATGGCATGGGTAGCCTCCCTTCTGGTTAAAGGTCAAAGGTTTAGCTGCCACTGTCACTGTCGGTCGTAACCGGACCAGTGATCTTAATGTTACAGGCAACTGTGATGGCATCGTCTTTCGGGACATCAAGAGGGATCTCAGTGACAATACCCTGAAACGACAGGGAAAGCTTACCAGTACCAGGCAGAATCATCTGATAATCCCGCACAGTACCGGCCAAGAAATCAGCCTCAAGAACCTCGTAGGTATCCCGTCGAAAGATCATGTCAAGCTTCATATCACCAGCATCAATTAGGCCAACGATGTACTCCATGAATCCCTGAGTCGAGTCTAAGCTCGTCACATCAATGGTATTCCTGGTCATTCCTGGCCCGGTGATTTTGGTGATCTCAGCAATGTCTTCGTAGACTGATCCGTTCAGACGACGAAATTTGGTTCCGACACCAGACGTTCCTAGCGACATAT
>Ga0180437_10009803_pt1 | contig 11783 bp, 29 predicted proteins | sample SS_ome_4_FD_132410 | JGI IMG/M metagenome (GOLD analysis project Ga0180437, IMG submission 132410) | Hypersaline lake sediment archaeal communities from the Salton Sea, California, USA - SS_3_D_1 metaG | ecosystem: Environmental > Aquatic > Non-marine Saline and Alkaline > Hypersaline >... | reverse complement strand
TTTAGATATATGTTTTTTCGATAAATGTTTGGATTTGTTAAACATATCATTATCTTTGTAATTGAAATCAATAATCATTAAAACAAAATTTTCAAAATTATGAAGAAAATCTTTATCACACTCCTTGCGTTTATTGCAATAAGCATTTCCGCATACTCCCAAACCGATTTTAGTTTATGGGGTGGCTATTCGTGGCTCAACGGTGTCGTGGGTGCAGAAGCACAGTATGGCAACTTTGCGATTTCAGGTGGCTACTTTCCAGCTAAGATGCCCGGTTCTGGCGAACGCATATCCTCTTTCAGTGCAGCCATTACTTTTTACGGTAAAAATAATGAATTCCTTAATAATCATAGCGGTGCTCTTGGTGCTTGTTATTATGGCAGTATTGGATTCGCATCAGCAGGTTATCGTGCACAAACCAGTTATAATGGTGGGTCATGGACAGATGACATAGTAGAGCCAATGACCATTGCAATGGTTGGTGTCAAATCATATGCCAGCAAATGGCAATTCAAATTAGGACTCGGTTATGGCTGGTCTTCAATTGCAAACTCATGGACATGGGAAGTCGGATTGGGATATGCATTATTTTCAAGTCATTCGTGGTAAAAGAAAGGAAAGAAAATGAAAAAAATATTACTTAAATTTGCTGCGGTTCTCGTCATTTTCGGCTCGGCAATCATGTTTTCATGCGAAGAACCTCCACCACCCATTCCCGATTGTGAAAAATACGGATATGGTGAAGTTACGGTGAAAAACAACACTGGGTATCAAATAAAAGTAGACGTTACCTATACTTCTACAGGTGTTAACTACGAAAAATGGCTTAACAATGGCGGTAGCTACATCTATGAAATGGACGAAGGCAAGGTCTATATCTGGGCAAGTTTTGATGGTAATGATTGGGTATACGAGACCTATTATCTTGATGCCTGTGAAAACCTTACCTATACTTGGTATCTCAATAAAAAGAAGGGAACACAACTCTTGTTTGTAAATAACAAAGGAGAGGTTTTCGAACCCAACATTAAGAAATAATATATTTCATAGATTTAGTTTTAGGTTAAAAATGACGATTCTAAGGGGTCGTCATTTTTTTTGTGAGTATTTATGTGTAGATAACATTTATTAATTAAAATGACATTATGAAAAACCTTTGGGAAAAAATTAAGAAATGGGCGAAAGAAACCGCTTTGCCTTGGTTAAAGAAAGCATGGCTTCAAATCGTAAACGTAATCATTGTATTGTTTGCATATGGACAACTGGATGACGCAGGTCTGGGAGTAGCAGCAACTATTGTTGGACTCTGGGGATTCATTCTCTTAGGATATTGGATTTTCTGGAAATTCTTTGGTGCAGATAAAGCTGTTAAGGCTTGGATTGCTCAGAAGAAAAAGAAATAAATTTCTGATATAGAGACAAAAACAGAAAGCCAGAATCCACGGAGGTTCTGGCTTATTTTTTCTAATTTTTTTAAATAGTGTTTTGACTATCAGAACTTATCGAATTCGGGTATCCAGCGTTTCGGCATGCGTTTGAATTTGAGTGCCTGTTCATCGGCTTCCCTATATTTTTCCTCACGTTCTTCCTCGCTCAAATCGTAATTCCAATCGACATAGGGTCTCACCACAAATTTACGGTCTTCTTTTTTCGGTTTACCCCTTCTGGTTGACCTCGTGGGTTCGTGAATACCAATACCGTCTTTCCAGAATTTCCAGATATCTCTATGACTACCGAGATACCAGAGACTGTAGTTCACGAAATAATGGGTTTTAATGTTTTTCTCGATGTACTGCTCGACTTCACGCATATAGCCTTTCACCACTAAATTGCCTTTGCGTTTGGAATAAACAAAAGCCAGTACATACGCACCACCCACCATCCCAGATTTTCCATCAGCAGGGACTTCAATTACTGGGTACTGTTTGTTATTGGCAAGTGCTTGCTGGCGTTTCTCGATTTGTTTCTCGGCTTCCCGAATGTATTCCTGAAATGGTTCGGACTCCACAAGTTTATCGACATGAGCGGAGTCAGCATCGGGTTTGAATTTGAAATCAAGTTTTCTCTGAAAGATTTTCAGAGCGAGTTCTCGTACTTCGGGTTTAATTTCCATTTTAAAAAGTTTAGGAAGACACGGGAAGATATCGATTAGTTAAGCGTCTATATTTCAACCAGCTTCCCGTGCCTTCGGGTTTGTTAAGCAATCTATATTTCAACCACTCTCTGCCGAAGCAGACCTAAACAAAATAATCCTCATTTATGAAGATACTTAGTCGTATGCACAAATATACGAAAATAAAATAGAAAGGTTACAATTTTTTAAAATATTTTATCACTAATAGTATGATTTAGGTTTCCGAGTTCCAATCCTATTAATATCGGTACGATAACATACCAGTTGATTTCGGGCAGTTCTGCGCCTTTTACTGCGATAATCAATGCTGGTATCGCCAGCACATATATGAGTCGCACCACAGTGCCTAAAACGATGCCATGTGTCCAAATGCTTCTATGTGTGAACATGAGTTGATACGGAATCCAAATCATTTTCAATAACCACCACCTGTTATATGGTCGGCTATTGGTGTCAAGGTCACCATTAAACATTAGTGAGGCGAAAATATATGCAGACATTAAAATCGCTGTGGTTTTGATGTCTCCTATCATGAGATAAGTAAATCCCGCAACAACTGGTGTTGTTATTAACGTAATTTTGTCATGTGTCTTACCGTTAGGCATATCATTAAAATTATTGTTAAGGATATTATACGAAATAAAAATGAAAAGGTTACGTTTTCGTGCAATCATGTTCGATACCGAACACAATTGTGTTCACAATAAACCCATAACATATTGCGATTCAATCTTTTATAATCTTTGGCATCTGGTTTGTTTTTATGGTTATAAATCAGTAATAATGAAAAAAGCAATGACAATTGGGGCATTAATCTTTATCGGACTCATATTATTAGCGTCTCAAATAAAAACAGTGGAGTCCAAAACACAAGACGTTATTCAGGAAGACGAACTCGTACTTGAAGACTGGATGACGAAACCATTTATAATTGATACCGTAAAACAATAATTATGTATAGACTTAGAAAAGTAACGGGTAAAGAAAAGCGAATATTTGGTGTCTGTGCGGGAATCAGCAAATATATTGACCCCGAAATCGACCCCGTTGGACTCAGAATATTGTGGGTTATTCTCACCATATTCGCAGCACCGCCAATGATTATATTGTATCTGATTCTGGCGATTGTTTTGAAACCCGAAAACTATGATATCGAAAAAGAAAAACGGGTAGATGACGAGTAAATAATGCGTTTCCAAGTATTTATAGTAAAATATAAATATGGAAAGTTTTTACCCCATAGTAGTTAAAAAAGACGGTACGGTTATACACGATATCTTCGCAAGTAATCACAAAGACCTGCTGAATAAATATCTCAGCGCAACGGAAATCGCAGAGAAAGATTATTTCGTGGGACAATATCGTCCCGAAGACGGTTATAGACTTGATGATGTCGATAACTACATGCTTCTCAATAACAAATTATACTTCCCCGATTGGTTTACTGGTGACGTTCGTAAGAAAGTCATGTCGGAACTCAAAGACATTGTTTCCGCAATGATAATCAGGGGCAGAAAAAAATTGTTACTACACGAAGGCGTTATTCTCAATAAAATGAGTCGTGTGGAAGAAGCCAAGCACAGCGTTATATTTGCAATGTATGATGAAGCCAAAATAGATGTTGTAGATGATTCGACTATAATTAAAAGCATGACAGACGATGCGTTTATCGGTAAAATGAAAGACGGCAGTAAAATCGATGAAATGATGGGATTTGCTAAAGTCAAGGAAATGCAGGATTACAGTAAAATCACGAAAATGCTCGGCAGAGCCAAGGTTGGAGAAATGCGTGACCACTCAAGAATCGGGGTGTTGAAAGGCGATAGTAATATCATGGAAATGCGTGATGACAGTCAAGCCGATAGACTCAAGCATCTGTCAAGGGTTGATGAAATGCATGACCATACCGTGATTGAGGAAATGTGGGAATGGACGGTTGTGGAAAAAATGTTTGATTACGCCCGTATTAATTTCATGGATGAAGACAGTAAGGTATTGGAAATGTTTGGTGACAGTATGATTGAACAAATGTTTGGTAATTCCGTGGTGGAGAGACTTTATGAAAACAGTTTGGTGCGTAAACTCCATGATGCTGCACAAATACTCAGCAGGGAACTCTAATTGATACCCAGAACAGATATTCAAGGGACAGCCAATCGGTTGCCCCTTTTTTTTCTTGCATATTTAATTTCTTTGTTATATCTTTGCTTACATGTTAAAAGAACTCGAACGATATTTCATTAATAGGGGTTGGTATGACAGAACTCGTGACTTTCTCACTATTCGGTTAGAGGGTGGATTCGAAGCATTTAGTGGTAGAGCATCTGAGACTTGGGAATATCGTTGGGTCGTGCAAACCCACAATCATCCAGACATGGGAATTCCCGAAATCTTCGTCAAAGGCAAGAGATTCGAGAGTCTTGATGATGTCTGTGCACGGGCACTAAAAGTATTAAAAGAAAAACCAGATGAAACCAATATTGGCTGACGAATTCAGTAGTCATCACAGCGCACAGAGTTGCGATAAGGTCAGATATGAAGACACGGTATATGAGGAATGGCATATTGCTAAACCTTATAGTCAGAGAAACAGATTCGCTGTAAGACTAAAACATGCATTATTGGTGCTTCGTGGTAAGGCGATTGCCGTTCAATACTTCCAAGACCTGAGTCAGGACGAGAAAATCGAACAATTATTAAAAACACACCAATCTTCAAGCAAAGCATGAAAACCAAAGAAATTATAGAACTCGGAACGAAACTCGGATTGGTCTTCAGAGAAGAAACCTGCTTCCCCAATGACCTCATGAAAAACATCGTGGTATTCGATGGCGTGAACGGTCAGCGTTTCCTAATCGATGGTAACGAAATGAGTGATGACGAGATACTCGGCAGAATGGGTGACGCATTAAAACTCATGGGTAGAAGACAGCTTAAAATGGAATTACATCAGAGATTAAATATAACCAGTGATGGCTAAAGACAGCATCGACAGATACACGAAGAAAAGTGTTGTGGGCAGGATTACCACTCACAAGAGAAGAACAAGATTCTCGCTACTCAAACCTTTCTGTTACTTCGGCAAGGAACACGATTACATCGAGGTCACGGAATGGAAAAACGGTGAGGGGTTCGATGTGGACATCAATGGCAGAAAAACCGAACGCATGCAACTCACGTGGGGTGAATTCGATGCTATTAAGGCACTGGTAAAAACACTTACAGATGAATAGAAAAAAACTTGAACTCAAAATCATTGACCCCGTGGGAAACGTGGTGAGAAGCCATCATTTTCACTACGAAGCGGGTGGAAACAATAAACTCGTGCTGACCGTGGGTGACCGAATATTTCATCTCAAACCCAATGGCACGCTTATAGTCGATGCACCAAAAGAACAGAAACCCGTGAAAAAATAAGGACGGAAACCATAAGAGGCGAAGCCATCCGGTTGCCTTTTGATTATAAAAAATTATAAAACATTATGGACATCAAAACCAAGTTCAACAAAGACGACACCGTATATTTTCTGACGACAACCGACAGAATACTGCATTTCGGTGACACCAAGGAAAACAAACCCTATATTTGCGAGGGCATCGTTGATAGCATTGACATTAGTTACAAACACGGCAAACTCGTAATAACGTATGCCGTCAAGGTCAGAGAACCACGTGGTTCGGGCGAAGACGGCTTGCATTGGATGGATGTGCAGGAAGACTGGTGTGCTCCTGATTTGGTACAACTGGGTCAGAATGTCAGTAACAGATTCAGAGTAAATCACATGAATCCCAAAAAATCAAAGAAAAAGAAATGACAACAGAACAATTCGAAGAATATCTTCAGAGTATCGGGGGTCTCGTCAATGGTTGGCGAGAAGACCGAGACCCCATTGTGTCCCGACACTTCTGTAGCGTGGGTGATGGCTGGCTGCAACTCCTGCATGACTGCATTGAAGAACTACTGGCTATGGGTTGGGATAAACATATCCTGCAAATCAAGGAGAAATTCGGGGGTCTGCGTTTCTATATTGGAAGCGGTACTGAGGGAATTTATGAAATCATTAATAAATACGAGCACCTGAGTTACGAGACCTGTGAGGTTTGCGGTGAAAAAGGTAAATTATATCGAAACATGGGATGGTGGCGTACTCTATGTGATGACCATTACAGGGAATACGTGGTTACCAAAACTCAAGAAGCTATACAAATTGGTGTGAATAGCGTGATGAAAACAGGATTCCCCGTTGTGATGACCAGTGTTCCAAAGAAACACGAAAGATGGAATATGTGGGAAGTCAGCGTGTTCTGGGAAATCCCCAATTACCATAAAAGCGAAGCCTTTACCGATGTACTGGAATGCCTTAAGGACTGCGAAAAGTTCATAGATAATATGAGCAAGGAAGACAAGGAAAAACTGAGAAAAACAAAATGAAAACACTGGTAACCGTTGTATTCGAAATCGATTGGGAAAACAAGTATGACGCACATGGCGACCCCGATATGCAGGAAGCCATGCGTGAGTTCCTCAATGAAGAAGTACTAACCCGACCTCTGGGTTACGAGTGGGATATGGAGGAAGACGTGGCATATATCGAAGGCGAGGTAAGGGTTGTGAATATCAGTGCCAGTGATTTAGTGAAACCCGTAATTAAAGCATTGCCGTTTTGCGAACACTGTGGTGAGGGACACGAGGAATTTGGTTGTGAGTTCGAAGTCGATGGCACGGTATGGTGTCTGAACTGTTATCTCAGTGATAAGAATGATGGTAGAGGATATCTTTACGATTATTATAGCGACATGGTTAGGAAAGCCGAAATCAAGTATCTCGAAATCAAATTAAAAAAATTGAAGAAAAAATGAGTTGGTTCAGACGTAAAAAGAAAATACCGACAATCGATTTGGAACTCGAAACCAAAACCGTGGAATGCGAAGTCCGTAAAATCAAAGTCGAACTCGATGAAAACCATTTGCCACCTTACGACCCACCCAGTGACAAGGAAATCATCGAGGGACTGGAATTCCAAGATAACTACGAGGCAGCGTATCGCCTCAGAGAACTGAAAAAAGAAAATGCTGCACTCAAGGGCAAACTCACGAAATTGCAGAAGAAACATAATGCTCTTAAAGAAAAACTAAACGACTGGCATGACTAATTTAAGAAAAGCAATATTCTATTTGCAACAAGCACTTAGAGAACCAGAGCATAAAAACGATAAGGAACTGCTGGAAGCACTTGATACATTAACAAATAAAGAAAATCGATATGACAACAGCAGAGAAAGCAAATAAGGTATTTCAGTCGGGATTTGCATTCCGTATCTGGAATAAACCCGTGAAGTTTGACCAGATTTGGGACATCAGGATTTTCTGGGCACATATGGAATACGATGGCAAGTCGCAACTCACCCTGAATAAAAACAGCGAGGGTTTCAAGGACATCGATGATTGTCTTGACGACATGCTGCAATACATTGAAAATCAGAGAAAAAATTAGAAATATTTAGAAAAATTATAGATATGACAGTACAGGAATTCTACGATTACATCACCAAACACATGACTGCCGAAGAAGCACTTAAGAAATTGCTGGAAGGCACTCTCAGGACTTACGAACACCTGAAATTCGATAACCAAGAAGAAGCCGTACATCCCGCCATGATAATTGCAATGGCAGCACTTGATATGGGTTGGAGCATGGCGATTCCCGATGGCGGTGAAGACGATGTGCTTAAAGGCATAACCGTTGGCACTGACGAATATCTCAATGAATTGTTTAACGACAATCCAGATGATATCTTGCCAGCAGAAGAAAATTAATATCATATAAAAACCGAAACAATGGATGAAGAAAAATGTTGTGACGAATGCTGTGACCAACAGCAAGACCAAGGACTACGATACGCTCCTGATTATCAACCACAAGGAGACGCTATTGAAAGCGATGGTTTAAGTGGAACTGTAAGTTTTAATGGAAGTGGCATGACTGTGGGTGGTGATTTCCAGACCGATAATAAAGTTAAAATGCATGACCTCGTAATTAAAGAAATGGATTACGGTTATCTGGTTAAGGCGGGTTGTCAGACATTATGTGTCGAGACTCCAGACCATCTCGTGACTTTATTTAAAGCCTATGTTAAAGACCCTGAAAAAGTCATGAAACTCCATAACAGCAAGAAACTCAATGAACTCTATATCGAAGACGCATTGGATAGGTCACTGGAGAACCGAAAGAAAAGAAGAGAAGAGGCGAGACCCGAAGTCAATATTGCCGTAGTCGGTAATAGCTTGGATGATGTCAAGAACTTCCTTGCTGATGTCGTGCCTCTGGCAGTTAGGGGTGCTACTGCCGTGCGTAAGTACATGTTGGAAACCCCAGACCACATTCTGTATTATTACGCTGTTAGTAGGATTGACCATACCAGAGGCATGGATTTCGATAGGGTCGTGGAAACCCATCGTGCCAGAGAGAATCGGGACTTCCCAGAAATAATTGAAGCCACAAGAATCAGCTTAAAAACACAGAAATGAAAAACACGTATAAATACAGGTGGCTCGTCATACCAGTGATGTATCTGGCAGTGTGCATCTGGACGTATTTCACGGCAACAGTGGAAATCGATGGCATGGCATTGCCTCAACACGAAGCGGGTATGTGGGCATTAATCGCCCTGCATATCATGGCATTACTTGCTGTTATTGGGGCATATGCCCTGCATTGGCTCGTGGAAGGCTTGACTTGGGTGTGGAGAAAATTGTTTAAATAAATGCTGCAATGGTTAAGAAATCGGGTGATTATATCGAGAAATGGTGTCTGGAATGCAATGGTGAGGGCGAGATAAGCGCATGTTGTCAGGACTATGTGGATAATGGTAGATGTGCTGTTTGCGGTAGGTTCTGTAAGACCGATACGTGTTGTGAATGCGAGGGACAGGGTTACCTGAGATTTGGTGTTGGTGATGAAATCGAGGTCTTCGTATGTGTTTATAGTCCCGCATATCTAAAGGAATTACTATACAGTCCCAAGGAACTCGGAGACGCTAAGACTTATAGAGGTACTATTACCAAACTCATAGACGAACACCATGTAGAAGTCAAGTTACGGGGTAAGGCGAAACCCGTTAAAATACATATTGAAGAACTCCAAACTTTTTAATTAAAATCATGATACTATTTTTAAGAGACCGAAACAATAACAGCATAGTGGATTTGGAATGCTATATTGACAGGGGAGAAGATAATAAGGACTACAGATTTATTGAACTCCATGTAACCGTAGACATCATGTATTACTCCATATTTCTATTGGAAAACCTCGATAAGAAAGAAGAAATCATTGCCACGTTTTCCGATATTCAGGAACTCCGTGGCTGGCTATGGGAGCGGTATTTCATGGGCGGTGATAATGACCCCGATAAATACGATGATGTCATTGCCAGACTCCGTGAGATATTGAAAACCGTGGCACAGAAATACGATTTAAGTTATGTCGAGGACTAAGTATTTATAGACATGAAAAAACTCGTGTTGATATTTTCGTTATTACTGGCTGTTCTATTGGGCAGAGCACAAGACACCCTTTATGTTAATCAAGTCTTGCCTGATAGCGTTGAAATCTATGATGCCAACTATGAATACGTGAATTATGTTTTGATTATCAGTCAGTACCGAGACAGTAGTGCTACGTATCTACAGACCCGTACCGTTAGATTGAGAATCTATCCCGATAGGGTCGTGAAAGTCGATGATAAGGTCTATTATAGAATCAGCAAGAAAGACAAGAAATTATAACTCGTCCCTGAATGGCATGTAAACGCTGTCAGGGTCGATTCCCGCATCATCACAAAACTCCAAAACGCTTTGCTGTAATTCTTTTTTGAAGAAATCCTCGTCAATAATTGATGTTGTTTGACTGGTATCAGGTGTTGCTCCGATGAACGAAAGTGTTAATATTGTGGCAATTGCGAATATTTTCATGTCTGGTTTGCTTTTCTCATACATAATTACTACCTTGGGTGGGTATTTATATTAAGAACATGTTAAATGTTTATTAAAATGTTGTTACATATGAAGAAGTTATTTGCATTTCTGTTTTTAATTGCGTTACTTAGTTGTCCTGTGACATTTGCTCAAGAAGCCGAAAACATGGGTAAAGTCAGAGAAGAACTGAGTTACGACAAGCAGGACAGATTACACGGACAATGCCTTGCATGGGATGCCAAGGGTGTACTCATTGGTGAGGCGAATTACAAACACGGCAAGAAACACGGTGTTTGGCGTATCTATTACAGCAATGGTCAACTCGCTTATGAAATGCATTACAGCAACGGTGAGAAAACAGGTACTTGGAAACATTATGATGAACAGGGAAAACTACTGAACGAAAAAGAATATTCGTAAATGACGAAAAAAGGTTTTAGAATACAAGACCTCATTGACAGAGACGTTATCAGACCGAATCTGCCACAGGAATGGCTGACCAAAATCAGTTTCAGGGAATTCAATCGTTGGGCACGAGCAGAAGCCGATATAATCAGGTTCAGAGGCGGTACAAGCAGGGAAGCCGTGGCATTGCATATCGAATCCGAGATACAGCAACAGGAGAAAATGTATCAGTTGCTGAAATCCTTGGGGAACAACGGCTTGAAGAAAAATAATGATGTGGTGAAGTGGCAGAATGAAAAGACTTTTGATTTGGTTGCGACACCAAGTACGAGAAAGGCAGTACTGGATTTAAAAGACTGTTATAAACCCATGACAGCCACTACAACAAATATGTATTACGACCCGAAATCCCTGTATGGCGAAAAGTTTGTTTATGAGAACGACTACAAAGAAAAATATCTGAAACACAGTTTTTAATTAAAAATGGAAAACAAACCGAAATACTTCAATACAAAAACCAAGAAGATGCAGGAACTGTTCTGCGAAGAAACCCTTATTCCGTCTTGGAGCGTGCAGTACCAAGACCCCAACACAGGTAATAATGGCGAAAGCGTTACCATTAATATAAGTGCCAAGGACGAACAACAAGCCAAGACACTGGCACTGGCATGCAGCGATTTTAATCAGTACATCACACCTGAGTTCTACGACAGCAAATACCTGACAGCGTTTCCAGCAGTTGGGAATTTCAAAATCGGAGAAGTACGGTATTTCGAAGGCGACCCAGAATTATAATATGGAAAAACAAGAACAGGAAAAACAGGCGGTAATTTATGGTGTGAGGTCAGGAGAGACTTATCATTATATAGGTAAAACAATTCAAGTTAATCACGAAGGAAGGGTTCCGAATTCCAAAGTCACACGTCAATACACTAATCCTGATGTGCGTGAGGTCTTCGTCAATAATGAGATACAGATTGATGAACTCAGTATGTGTAGTACTGCGGATTGGTATGACGAGAAACTTCAGGAAGTCGTGGATAAACACAAGGACGAACATCCGTTGCTTAATGCACAATGGATGCTCGATGGTAAACGTGGGTATTGGGAAGGCACAACTGGTGTGTGGTTTGGTAAGAAACGAGATGCACTGACACTAAAAGCATTGAGTAGAAGCAAATATAAGCGAGTCTGTCAGTATAGCTTGGAGGGCGTATTGCTTGAGGTCTGGGACGGTGCAAAAGAGGCTGGTATTCATGTTTTTGGT
>Ga0180437_10009802_pt1 | contig 11786 bp, 11 predicted proteins | sample SS_ome_4_FD_132410 | JGI IMG/M metagenome (GOLD analysis project Ga0180437, IMG submission 132410) | Hypersaline lake sediment archaeal communities from the Salton Sea, California, USA - SS_3_D_1 metaG | ecosystem: Environmental > Aquatic > Non-marine Saline and Alkaline > Hypersaline >... | reverse complement strand
CACGGGCCCCTGCCTTCTCAGTTGATCTTATGCACTTTCACCGCTCACCCTGACTTCAGGGTTGTTGTTGCTGTAGCTGGCCGTTCCGGCACCAACCACTTCCTTCACCCACACGGCCTTTGATGCATGTTGAGTGCTGAAGTTGAGCTTCTCGCCTTGGGCCCATGTGCCGCCGAACGAACTGGCCGCAATCCTGAAGTAGTAGCCTTGCGATCCAGACACATTGGGGTTCGAGGGCTTGAACTCACTGTTCAGGGCCTGTCCGGTTGCGATCACACCGGCAAAGGTTCCGGTACACTTGTAGGTAACGTCTCCGGCCTCGATTTCGATTTCCCAATCGTCATCGATGGTCCCCTGGTTGTACGTGCTGGCATTCGCCTCGACAAACGTACCGAGAGAACTGGTCACGACGAAAGAATCGATCGCAGAGGTCGTGTCTCCGAGATCGAGATATCCTGCGAAATAGACAGGATCATCCACCGTGTAGGCCGAATAGCCGTAGCTGAGTCCGGCTGCAAGCGTGATGGTTGCGGTATTCACGATCCAACTGACGTTCGTGACTTCAACGAACTCCTCGTTGGTTCCGTCAGAGAGCCATCCCTTGCTGCCGTTGTAGATACCGCTGTTTGTCTCGAACAAGACCTCGATCTCGGTCGAGTCAGCAATGACGGCCTGGTTCAGACGACCGCATCCAAGCCAATTCGAGTACCCTGAGGCGGCAGACTGTATGTCTGTGTCGGTCCCCTCTTTGACCTGGATGTAATCATCGGCAGGGGTTTGTTTCTTGATCCAACACTTGTGGTTGTAGAGCACCTCATTTCCATCATCATGCACCTTCGAGAACATCTTTCGATACCGAGTGATCCCGGCGGTACGCTCGGCCTGGGTCACGTTCGGGAACAGGTTTGTGGCCTGGTTGCTGATGATTTCGCTGTAGCTCTGACGACCACCGTTGGAAGAACCATCGTTTACCGTGGCACTCTTGTACAGTTTGAGGTCAGCAGCTTCAATTGCCATTTCGTTTTCCTCCTGTTATGCCCTTAGATGGGCGTTGTCCAACGATACGTCCTGTACTCGTGTACTATATCGAAAACAAGGTGCATGACGTTCGACACCCTATGAACGACAAATACGAGCAGGAACAGAAAGAGTAGACTGGTCAAGGTAAAGATCGGGAAGCCGAGTGCTACCCACCCGACCACCGACACGAATCCCGAGACCCATACGCTAAGGCAGTACTTACATCTCAACAGTTCACTCAGGAACGGGATTTCCTTGTCAATGATCTTGTTTCGCAGAGGCCTCGTCAAATCAGACGAACCAATGATCTGCGTGATGGCTTCACATACGATTGGAAGAACTCCAAAGGCCATGACTAACCAGATGACGATGTTTTCCATTTTACTTCTCCCTCTTCACATATTTTCTACCGCATCTCTTGCACACATACAAATCATCCCGTTTCACTTTCCTTCCGCAGCATCCTGCCTTTTCAATCTTTCTGAGTCCTACCCGGCAATAAAGACAGATTTCAGAGTTCGTATATATGTACGACATCACTGTTCCTCAGCCACCAGGGTGTAGGTCACGGTGTTCCCTTCATAGGAATCAACAAAATCCATGATCGACACGGTGTACTGAGGAACATATAGATAGATGTTCTCCCCGTTGATGATTTCGGTGCCAAGGTCCTGGTACACGGCTCTCGACTGAGTCTCACGCTCCGCAATCGGGATGAAGTCTATCAGCGTGATGTTGAACTCGAGAGCGGCCCGTCTCTTGATATCCTCGATCTGGTCCTGGGTCAACCCGCCAATGCTGAAGCTGTACTTCCTGGCCGATACGTCCTGACTCAGGAGAGAGCCGGTTGTAGTCCTGGCAAAAGACCCCTGCTTCATGTACTGCTTCGAGTACTTATCAGGGTTGATCGTCAGGGTCAACCCTTCTATCACGATGTTGGACTCGTATGCCATCTCACCCTCCTAGAACTGATACATGATGACAGGATTCTCGTACGAATACCATGGAGCAGAATCCTGGATGATCAACTCACCATCCTGGTAGTGAGAAACGGTATTGACCCTCACGTTGTTCAGGGCAAAGATCATTCTGTAGTTGCCCTTGCCCAACGAGACGGAATAGTTTCGTTTCGTGTTCTGCTCGTATTCCAGGACCGTCTGCAAAGAATCGAAAGTCCAGGTCAAGACCCCATAGGTCGAGGTCTGTTGATTCAAGAGTGCCTGCGGCACTGCCCCAAATCCAGAAGATCCTACCGTCAAGGAATTGTGCATCTCGATGTAGAATTGACGCATCTGCTCCTCGTTGTGCTCCGAGTAGACTTTGATATCCTCCAGGGCAATGATGTCGTTGTTGTCGACGTTGCCAGGATCCAGGAGCGAAATATCATTTGTCGAATCAGCCCCCATGAAGGTCACGTGAGTCACGATGGGATCATAGACCCGGAAATTGAAAGAGATCTCCTCGATCTTGAGCCCACTGTATCCGAACAGGACCCCACCACGGTTCAGGACCGCCGACAGGCTGATGTTGTCCTGGTAGAAATTGTTCGTCTTGGTCCTGTGAGTCAACACGATCTTTCTACCAGCATCTAGTTGCACCCCATAGACCAGGTCTTTCACCTGGTGGGTCCTGGCGACAGTGCCGCCCTGGGCCCTGCTCGAACCCGTCACTGAGCCACCGCTGATGGCCGAAATCGTGATGAATTCGTCATTGATGATGACGGCATCCACATTGTCGAAGGCACCAGCAACATCCTCGTTGATGGTAAAGCTGGTCGAATCAGCCGACAAGCCAACATCCAGGTATCCAATCAGGATCCCCCAGGCATTGTTGGAGGTCGAGAACTCGTAGCCGTCGATCTCGGTCCTGGTCCCCAAGACACACCCCGTGATCCAACTCCAGGCCTCATTCTCGAAGGTCATCTCGGCAATGATGGTGCCCTCGATCACGTGCCGGGTCGAATGCCTCAGTGAAGCATGGATCTTGTTGAATTCCCTGATGTGCTCGTAGTTCATTTGCTTCTGGAGCCGCTCGTTCGTTATGTCGATGGTCTGGCCCCTAGCAAAATTCGGCACATTGTAGGAACTCTCTATGTCGAATCCAAAGATCATTATAGCCTCACGAGATTCTGCCGTTCGAGTTCTGTTGCCAATTCGTCTACCGTATCCTTGCTACCGTACAGCGGGAACCTACGCTCAGCACCGTTGACGTTGAGGACAAGATCAAACCTCGAGGTGCGTTCACCACCCTCAAGATCCCCGACGATATCGCCCACAGGACCACCCGTCACGATGCCGCCAAGCTGGAAGTTTCTCTTGTCTGAGAATTCCTGGGTGGCTCGCTCAAGGGCATCCATACCTCGCCTGCTGATGACGAAACTACCGGCAGGCAAGGCCGTCATGATGTTGTCGATCCCTGGAGGCCCGGCAAAAGTACCGATCGGGAACCTGGCAGGGGTCGAGAGTCCCTGGTTGATGGCCTGAAGAGCGGCCAGGTTGTGTTTCGCAACACCAGGCGGCACATATCCTTCACCTGCCGAAACCATCACGGTGGCGGGATTCGAGATCAGACCACCGAACTGAGCCTTCTGTCTACGCTCCGTTATCTTTTCCTCAATCTGGATGACGTGTTTCTTACTCGTGAGTTCTTCGAGCTTCTGACCAAGATCGTCGATGGCCTCGACCGTATTCTTGATGTACTCATCAGTCCCCTCGAATCCACTTCTGATCTGATCAAAGAATCCTTCCCATTTGACTTGCTCTAAGATCTGGCTCGTGTCCTGAATTGCCTGCTGAAATTCCTTCATTCTGGTACGGGCATTGAGCCAGGCTTCGGTCTCTTGGTTTTGATTCTGAATCGAAACCTGAATCCTGTCTCTCTGAGCCTGGAGAAGTTGATCTTCGATCTGTTTGATTGCATCGATGTTCTCCTTGGCAAGCTGTTCTCTTTGGTCCCGATACTGAGTCTCGTTGATGATGCCTCTCTGGTAATCGATATCCAGGAGCTTGCTTCTCAGCTGAAATTCCTCGTTGACCCCTGCCTTGACTTCATTCAGGTACTGCTGCTGTTTCTGAAGAGCCTCATCCCGTTTGTCTGCCGAAAGTGTTTCGTTCTTTGCAATCTCGGCCTGAGCCTTAGCGGCCTCAAGTGAAACATCGATCGATTGTTTCAGGATATCGTGTTGCTGCTGAAACAATGGCATTGACTTTTCGAGAGCACCATTCGACAATTCCTGAGACTTCATGAATTTGTCTTGAGCATTACGGTATTTGTCGAGCGATTGAAGGGCCTGGTCATAAGTCGCTTCAGGATCAGCCAACATCCTGAGATATTCCTTCCTGGCATCTTCTGCCGCATCACCAAGGCTCCTGGTTTCTTTCTCCAGTTTGATGGCTTCATCAACACCAAGACCGAAGGAAGCCTGAATCTTTACAAGCCCATTGACCGCATCAACCGTCATCTTGTTGAGTTCATCGGTAAGGCTCTGGGTAGCCTTCTTGGCATCATTCATCTTCTGCTCGGCCTGTGACACAGCGTTCACGAGGGCCGGGCCAAGCTTCTGGGCCTCTGCGTTCACATTCTGGAAGTATTGGACAAGCTCAGCCACAGTGGGCTTGCCCTTCTCGATGAGAGCATCAAACCCCTGGTTGAAATAGTTGATCATGTTGAGCGAAGCTCTCTGTGTTACCTCGTCAGACCTTCTCGAGAACTCTTCAATGTAAGCAGTGGCTTCAAGAGAACCCGTCCTGACATTTTCGACCATTTGACCAAGGAAGTTGTACTGAGCAAACTGAGTAACAAGTTCGTTGATGAATCGCTGTTTCTCAATCATCCTGTCGTAGGCATCAGCCAGTTTGCCTGCCGCATCCTCAACAACCTTGAAGGCCGTTTCGTACGCCTGTTTGAAATCATCCGATTCTTCAACCATGGCCTCGATATTTCTCAGGTTGTTCAATGACTGATCGTAAGTCCTCTCGTATGATTCCACGATCGCATCGTTTATCGACAATTCCTTGCCAAGCAAGATGTTTCTGCCAAGCTGAGTCTTGTGGAGATTATCCAGAATGATGGACATCTCGTCGAATGAACCGACGTACCGATCAATGTCTTCATCAGAAAGCTTGATGCCCCTGAGGCTATCGATGGAGTCAGCCAAGATGTTGACACTAGCGACCAGCAATGCGGCCTTCTTTTGTTGCTCATCAAGAGCAATCCCATGCTCCTCAGCGGCCTTTGTCGCCTCTTCTTCGGCCTTCTTCTTCTTGAACAACCATGCCACAAGACTGATGATCGCTCCCACCAGGACAACAACCGCAGCAACAATCCCACCGATGATGATGGTTGCGACACTCAGGCCTGCTATGAAGGCCCCAATCGCTGCCCCAACCCTCACGATAATGGGCAGTAAGGTAGACTTAAATGCCGCACTCAAGAGCAATATGGCTTGATAGACAAGCCCAACCACATTCAATATCTTATCGAATGAAAACACCAGAATCGCCGCCACCTTCTCTGAAGCGGCAAGGGCCAAGAGTGCAGATCCAAGAAGGACTACTTTCTCAATCAAGAGTCCAAACAGGACAGTAACGGCTGTGATCGTGACGGCCCACGATGCAAAAACAAGGATACCCCTGGGGATTCCGCCGAGAACATCATTGATCTTGCTCAACCATCCGAAAAGAGTTGTTATCACCTTGATCGTGGCGGTCACGATCGTGATGATTGGCTCAAAAGCAACGATGGCCCCTTGCAGGATGATTTGCCACAACTGACCGAAGGCCCTGGCAGGAGCAGCCAACATGATCTTTGCCATCTTCGAGGCAGCATCTTCAGAGGCGTACTCGAGTTCTCGGATGTTATCTTCGAATTCCTCCACATTTTGAGCCAACGTGATGAATGTCTTGGCACCACGAAGACCCATGCGTTCGAATGCGGTTCCTATCTTCGAAACCGAAAGGGTCCCGTCACCAAGATTCTTGTTGACCTGCCTCATGACATCCACAAGATCAAGAGGTTTTTCTGGATCAAACGCAACCTCAAAGGCCTCAGCGAACTCTTTAGGAGTTCTCGCAATTCTGGACAACATTGCCTGGAGCGACCGGCCTGCAATACCAGCCTTGATCAAGTGGTCATTCAGGGTAGCGAGGGCCGCAGACAAAGTCGTGAACGACACACCCACGGCATTTGCAGTGGCGATCGAGTATTTCAAACCATCATTCAACTCATCCATTTCAACCTGGTGCAACCGGAAGGTCGTGACCAGGGAGTCGTTGATGGCTTTGAATTTCTGTGTCAGGGAGATGTTCTTATTCAGCTGTTGCCCTTGGGCCTCAGCAGCCGTTCTGAAGACTATGAGCCCATCTGCGGTCTCATAGATCTGGTCTTTCATGTTGTTGTAGACACCAGCAACCAGTTTCGTAATGGTCGTGATGTCGGCTTCAGTACCGATCACGTTATCCATTGTGCTGTCAAGGGCCGCAACCGCCTCCTCAGCCGTAAGACCAGCAGACCCCAGCTGATACATGACCTCTGAGACTTCCTTCGCACCAGAACCCGTCCTGACCATGGCATCATGCATTTTGTCGAAAGCGATCTCGTTGGCTTCAGCCGCCGACAAGCCTTCCTGTTCAATGACTCGAGCCGTCCGGGCAAATTCATTCTGGATGTTGATGACATCCTGGAAAGCCTTGACGATCCCGCCGATCGTGGCACCAATGACGGCAAAACCGGCCAACCATGACACCTGGATACCGATCATGCGCCCAAATCCCTCGGCGGTCAGCCGGGCACTTCCGGCAAGGCCCTTCATGACTCCTTCAAGGCCTTTGGACTCCTTAGCCATCTGGGTGGTGTTCTTGCTGGCCTCCAATGTCACGCCGGAATAGGATTTCGTAGCCGTCTGTGCTTGTTTCATCTGGTTCGTCGTTGTCGCCACCACGGTTCCCTGTTTCTGGATGGCCTTGTTGGTGGCATCGACGGCCTTCTTGGCCTTCTCGGTGTCTGCCGTGAGGGTCCTGGTGGCCTTAGACTGGTCTTCGACCGCCTTCGACTGCTTACCAATGCGAATGGCAGCAGCCTCGGCCTTCAAGGCAGCAAGCTGAGATCGTACGGCCTGGATCTCCTTGTTTGCCCGGTTGATTGCCCGGATCTGGAGTAGCAAATCTCTTGTTACAGCAGCCATTTTGCCCCTCAAAAATCAAAAAGCAGGGTTAACGCCTCCTCAACGACTTCGGCGTTACTGAACCCTGCCTATGAGATTGCCTTGCCTGTTTTTCTTTCTCTGAGAAGTATTCTTCCCTTATTGTACTCTGTTCGGTAACGACAAACTCTCGAAGCTCATAGTACCAGTTCGCCTCATCGAACAGTGTACCTCCAGACGGCAGCTGGCCGGTAGCCTCCGACCAGTTCACAAGAGATATCAAGTACAGCGAGTACGGATCAACCTCGTTCAACGGACACTGAAAAATCCGGTACTTCTTACCAAGTACGATTTCGAAGGGCATCTTGAGAGCCCTTCCACATTCAGGGCACAATGGCTTACCAGTCGACTCACTAAAATCAATTTTCTCGTACTTTACCGTACCGTGAGAGGCACAATATCCGTCCAGGTTCCCCTTGCAGTTCCTTGTCTCTTGTAGGCCTTTCTCTTCACAATAGGCACAATCCCATACAGCAGGGTCATCCTTCATCCTGAGGAAAGCAGCCCATCTCAATGCCAACCTTAGGGCCGCTATTCGTCTTCCCCCAGGACAGCCTCTCCTCTCAGTTCCTCAGCGAGTTCCTGACGAACTGCATTCGGGAGACGATCAAGGTTGCGATCCATGATCATGTCCCGGCCTTCTTCGGTTCTTTCCTGGTTCGGGTCTTCCCACTTGACCTCTTCACCATCTTCGTAGTGGAAATTCTTCCAGCCGACCAGGCCCTTTCTCAAGATGAGAACAATCTGAGTACCCGTCAGGAACCGTTCCTGCCTCTTCTTGCCCCACCCAGAACTCTCATAAAGCTTGTTCTGGATCTCGGCATGCTCACGAGTCGACAGGGGCCTCAGAAGGAAGGTGGTCCTTTCCTCAGGGGGATCTCCCCGTTGGGCCTTGACCACGTATTCAACGATGGATCCCGCCTTTACTCCGAATAGCTTTCCCATGATGATTCTCCTCTACGTTAGTTGCCTCTTGTTGTCCGTCTTCCTCTGCCTACCACGACTCAAGCACCAAAGTCAACTTTCTCCAGGAGAGTTGGGGGCCCGTAAGGGCCCCCGGAGCAAGGAGAAAGTGATGATGCTTTACAGGTAGGCCACGTTGTTCACCAGCGTGAGTCTCAACTCGGGAATCCCGAGAGAGTCACTGTAAAGGGCATTGTACGGCATATCGTGTGTGATGATCTCTTCACCTGCGATATTCGGCGTAGTGCCCGAGAACTTGATGTTCGGCTGTCGAACCGTGAGCCCATACTGAGAACGGCTGTTCCCGATCTGAGAACGATCAACATTCGACACGTACGTGTCGGATATGAAGATCATGGACAGATCGCCAGGTGTCTGGTTCACAAACCGTCGGTAAAGATCGAGGTTGTCGAACTCGACATTCATGGTCCCCTCGACAGTTCGTCTCTGCTCAGGGAGGGCCGCTCTGGTTCTTTTGCCAAGATGGTACTTGTCAGCATACAGGTTGTTGTTCACGGTGCAGTTCCAACTCTGGATCGGTTGCTCAGACCCATCGATCGTCAAGATCCCGTCGAATCCAGCGAATGGATCAAGAGTTCCGTAGCTGGCATCTTCGGCCAGCTTGAAAGAACTGATCACCCACTTGTCACCCATCACGAGAGCCGTGTTGTCAGGGAAGAAGATGGTGAACTTCGTATCCACATTCCCGGCAACCCGAACTTCCGTCGCAACCGTTGCGGATGTCGTGTAGGTATCACCATAGGTCGCACCGGCATCATCAGAGAACTTCACCGTAGCAACACCAGGGACACCACCGGCAACCACTTCGCACAGGATGTTCTGGGCAATTCCGTCGTCACTCGTGTAATAGTCACCCCAGGTGACCGGCTCTGAAGCCACATCGGTCGAATCGAAGTTGAACATGACGGCTGTGATCACGGCAATGTCGACCGCAGGCCTGTCCTTCAGATCACTGGAATCGGCATCCAGGGACACGTAGTCAGCAATCGTGCAGGTGATGTAGCTGAGCGAATTCAAGAATGCAACGAGCCCACCAACCGTATGGATTGGATACACGACACCTGTGGTAGGATCAGTCCAGGGCACACTGATGTCAAGGATCAGATCCTCACTTGCGCTTCCACTGTCGATGGTGACCAGGTGATTCGTCTTGTCAATGTCGAAAGTACAGCTTCCGCTGCTTCCGTCATACTTGATGCTGAATGCATTTTTCTCGTTTCCGGTGTTGCCTGAATCCGGGATGGCCCGGCTCGCAGTCGTCGCACCCTTCGCCATGATGCCGAAGGTCCCCTGAAGAATCTCACCAGGATCAGCCGTCATGGTCATGGTCCCGACCTTACACCCTGCATAGGTAAAGGCCGCAACATCTCGACCGATCTCAAAAGTCAGACCCTGCGGAAGAGTCGCAGCACACTGGACCTGATGCTGATACACACCCCATCCAAAGCAAACCAAGAAGTCCTTGTTCCCGGAAGCATTCTTGATAAGCTCGACAGATGTGACAGCCTCAAGCTTGTTGGAGAGATCTGTGGCAACGGCATAGTCGCCAGCCTGGATGGTCGTAGAGTCCCCACCCGCCTGGTAACTTGAAACCGAATATGCCTTGAGGCCGGTCCCGGAGGCATTGATCAGATCCATGAGTTCTTGGACCGTATCAGCCGTGGAATCAGCCAGGTTCGCTGAAAAGTCACTTGCAACAGCCCCGGTGAAAACAACGTCAAAAGACGTGGCAAGACCAGCGGCTACCGTGATCGACAACTTGGCACTCGTGGCAGCAGCATCCGTCACTTTCAGCACGAATGCATGGTCCAGCCTGGTTGAGATGACCTCACCCAGGGAGTGCTTGAAGAGCGTCCCGAGACCTTCAGCTGCAACCTCGACATTGATGTCGCCACCGGCACTCTCAACGCCAGTGATTTGCTTGTGGACGGCACGATCAGGCCGAAGCGAATTCGAAACAAGAGTGCCAAGCTCACTCACGACAGACTCGTTGAGCATTTCAACGAATCTCGTGGGAACAGGCTGTTTGGATCCCCAGGAACCTTCCTGAGAAAATCCAACCTGGCCTCTTGCGCCCACAGCAGGATTTACAGCTCCCATATCATGTTCCTCCTGAAACTTAGTCTACGTCGGTTACCAGATACAATTTGGTAAGCCTTAGTCTTACAACGCCACCCGCCATGATCTTGTTGTCAAATCGGCGGGGAAGAAATTCAGTACCAAGAACCTCCGTCCCCAACTTCGGAACAAACCCGTTACAGGTCGTGTGCTTCATGAACATCTGGGCGATTTTCCACAAGATGTTCATCACGTCTTTCTTCCTGGTATTGGGGTTCATCTCCTCATGGTAGTACCACACATTTACCGTAATGAGAAGAGTATATCGATGCTGCTTAAAGCCAGCAATTCCTCTGTTTTCCCTCGAGGCATCCACTCCTTCGATATCGATCGAGACAGACTTGGCAATCGGGACCCGGATGTCCTCAACATAGATTTGATGGAGCCTCAGATCAAGTTCATCCTTTTGATAAAGATCGAAAACTTCTTTGATGTTTTCGAGAGCATTATCCAGGATGTTCCCTTTTCCACCAAGATCTATGTCTCTTGCCATTGGATCACCTGCTGTTCAAGACTTTTTCAACAAGTTCAAAGAAAAGATAGACAAGGTCAGCAAACTGTGCATCAGTAAGGCCAACAAGCTCATCTCCTCTTTCCTTCAACCATCGATCAAAGTACACAGGATATCCTCTGTCAAACTGTGATTCATCGATACCAAATTCCAACACCCAACCTATCCCAAGGATAGATCGAATATCAACATGTTCCCCATTGCCACCTTCTGTGAGGGCTTTCTTCGTGTCACCGCTTTTCACGCCAACAGGAAGATTCTTTTTGATTTTCCACTGTTCGTACCATCGTGTCTTGTAGGTCCCCATGTATCTTTGGAACCCGGAGAACCTTTCCTCATGCATCTGTCTAAGATAAGGGACAAGCTCCTCGAGAGGGATATTCAACGAACTGAGCCTTGCCTGCAATTCAGCAAGCGAAGCATCAAGTTTGTCAAAATTTCCATGGACCCTGATCTCGATCATTAGATTCTGTCCTCATCTTCATTGTCAACCGCATCAGTTGTGGTATCGATCTCACCATCAAAGATCTTCGGATCAAGACCTCCGATCCCAATCTCCTTGAAGATCACACCAACGGTTCTCCACTGCGGAGTCCCTACGATGCCTTCGGTTTGATACCAGGCAATGAAATCATCGATCGCCTTCTCTCCCCTCTTGTACCAGTTGTACACTGGTGAATCCTGGTCGATATCCTCGCCAGCAAGAACAGACGAGAAGATGTCGTATGCTGTCAACCTGATGGCTGCATACCTGAGACCACCAGGAATGTCGATACTCCAGTCCCATTCCCACGGGATGTTTGTCGAATCGCCAAATATGACACCGAGACGGTTATTGATGTAGTCGCTGGTATCACCTATGAATCCATCCAGGTCCTCGTTACTCACGTTTGAGTTGCTGATGAAAAATACAACATCATCAGCCTGTGCTGTCCCTGTCCAATCTGATGGACT
>Ga0180437_10009800_pt1 | contig 11787 bp, 15 predicted proteins | sample SS_ome_4_FD_132410 | JGI IMG/M metagenome (GOLD analysis project Ga0180437, IMG submission 132410) | Hypersaline lake sediment archaeal communities from the Salton Sea, California, USA - SS_3_D_1 metaG | ecosystem: Environmental > Aquatic > Non-marine Saline and Alkaline > Hypersaline >... | reverse complement strand
TGAATCGCTTGAACTTACAAAACAGCAGCCGTCGGCGTTGAACCGAGCGGTGTTAAGTGTGTCTTGTTCGGCAGCAAAGATGGGCACCACATTGCGGGGGCGAACCGAGTTGACACCGTTGGTTACACAGGCATTACCCCGGCGGTAGTCGACACCCTGGAGTTGCAAGAGTTGGCGGGTGTCGTGGGCGGTGTTGGGACCCCGGAGTGTGTTGCCGCTGCGAACTTGTGGTTTAGGTTGCAAGAGGGAGGCTATAGCAGAACGATCAAGAGTGAGACCGGGGTAGCGACCGGTGCCGTCGGAACGGGTGGCCCAGCGGCCATTCAGGTTGCGACCGCCCACGCCAGCATCGGTAGCCGACAGACCGCACTTGGTCATGGTGGTAGAGTTGGGACAGGTGTCCTTGATGTACTCGGTGGTGTCGCCGTTGAGCCAGCAGTTGGGGGAAGCGTTGCTGCTGAGCCAACAGTTCCGACCACATGCCAGTTCGTTGCGGGGACGGGTACCACGATGATGTTTGGAGACAGACTCTGAGGGTTGATGAATAACCCGACCGGGTGAAGTTACCTTGGTAGGGATTTTTCGCCACATGCTAAAGGAACCCCGTTGGCCGATAGGATTTCCGTCGGCATCGTATTCGGTTCCGCTAGTAGCACACCGTCGGGCAGGTGTATCCCTCCTTTGGTGCTGAGTCAGCGCTTTTATGCTGAGGGTCATTGGGGTATCCTATCTGAGCGCCCCGAAATTGATCCGGAGATGGGCCGAAAGTAAGGGACACATCACCACCATCACGATGGCTAGCCAGACATCAGCCACCGCTTTCCCGCAGAAGAACCAGTCGCAGCGTTCGCAGACAAAGTCCAAGGACTACACCCGAGCGCCTCGAGGCGAGGGATTTGACCTGCGGGGTCGGCAGCACCGGATTGCCCGAGAGAAAAACAATCAGCGTGAGACGAAGGAGGCACAGAAGCGCAACGAGGAGCTCATTGGTCGGCGCCTCCAAGCACTTTCGAAGAAATACACCGAGGAGTTGGATCGGCAAGAGGAGGAGGGTCAGAAGCGAAAGGGTGGACGTGGGATGCCGTTGCCGCTGTTTGGCGGGGGCGGTGGGGTCAAGGTGGACACGGAGGGGGTGCAGTTTCGTTCGAACGAGGAGGCGCTACCGACGCGTTGGTATCCAAAGGCGCCTCGGAAGCAACAGACGCAGCGGCGTCGGCCGACGGGGGAGACGTTCGATGCAACGGCGGCGGCATTTGGACCCGCACTGTGCGGGTCGGGTCCTGCTCCAGCCCCGAAACTCCCAGTCATCTGGGGTCCTGGCATGAACCCGTCTCCGTTTCCTCCAAGCAAAACCGATAACCCCGAGCCCAAGAAGGAACAGGAGCAGACCAAGGAGGCTTATACTGACCCTGCCACCGCAACGGTCAAACAGCCGTCGCCCATCAACTATGCAGAGATGGCCGCCAAGCTGCCGACGCTGCCGCGCCCACAGACTCCCGAAGACTTACCCACCATCACTCCTCTGGCAAGTACGGCGCCGACGAACGATGTGTGGGGCGCTGAGACCGACGAGGATGACGACGATGACGATGACGAACTGGGGGAGGAGATCCAGCCGGGGCAGGTGTGGGGGTCTGTATGAACCGAGTTGGAGTAAGAGGAAGAGAGCCGAAGAATGGAGCCGCGAAAGATTGGGTTCATTCTGACGGGGTTTGTTGTAGGGATTGCTGGAGTCTACATTTTCAATTCGTGGCGCAATGGGTCGACATCAGCAGCGCCAACGAACAAGGTTTTTGAAGAAGGAGAGGATAGTGAAGAGACCTACTAAACTGGCTATGATGCTAAATTGATTCGGTTTGCCTAAAGTGACGCAGACAACACATTCTGCGTACGACGCAATGCTTATCCGTTCCACTGACCCGAAGGCGGCACGCCTGCTAGCCAAGGCCCAGGCCCACTACAAGGGAGGGTATGGTGGCGACAACGCCAGGCTCAAGTACTTCAGCTACTTTCACGATCCTATGACCAAGTAGCTGATTGCGTTCGGCATTGGGTCGGTGTACGGCGATGATATGTCGCGTGCATCGCAATGGCAGTTTGGAACCAATCGTCACCGCCACCTGTGGATAGACTACATGTGGTCGGGGATGAAGGGGTACGGCAGCAAGGTCTACAACGAACTGGAGACGGCGCTGCGAAAGCACAGCGACAAAGCCAAACGCCAGAACATCTACGTCATGTCGGTCATCCCGGCGTTGGGGTTCTACTACAAGATGGGATTCCAGCCGATTTCGACGCCGGATGCAGAGGGCGACGAAGACTACCCCAGTGCCTTAACGGACGGATCAATGGTGGGATGGTGGGCTGCCAAGCCGTTGGCCGGGGAGGTGGTGGATCAGGAGGAAATCTACCATCCACGAGTTAGCACACTGGGCTACTTCAAACAGGGGCGCCGCATCTACCATACGATCTTCAAGGAGCCGACGCCATCAGAGGCGGACATGCGCGAGTTCATCGAGAACACCGAAGAGACCGAGAACGGTGACGAATGGCTGGCGGAAATGGCGATGCGGCTCAGAGACGATTGGGAGCGGGACAACCTAGCGTATTGCATTGGTTTTGACGACGCACTGAACGCACTCAAGACGAAATGAAAGCAGCAAGTAACGAGCGAGTGATAGGGTTGGGAATTTTCTCATTGGCGTCAAATTGAGAGGGGTGGCACCGTGCGGATCCGGGCATCACGGTCTGTGCCCGCGGGGCATGTCTACCACCGCCCCCAACGAAGCAGCTCACGCTCACACGTGCGCCATCTGCCTGGAGCCGCTCGCCTGCGGCGCAGCCGCCCAACATACCCACGCCACCACCTCTTGCAATCACAAGTTCTGCCATTCGTGCCTAGCCAAATGGTTGGTCTCGCACAATCGTTGTCCTGTGTGTCGTCGGAATCTGGGTGATCCCGACGATGTGCAAGAGGAAATGGATGAAAGCGAGGACAGACCGGGTCAGGTGTGCCACGTGGTGTTGTCGTTGGCACGATGCGGCACCTTTCGTCCGGATCCGGTGGATCAGGAGCAGATGTACGCTTGGGGAGCTGAGTTGGCGGACGGCATTGAGGAGGACGCATGGGACATGCGCTGGCGGAAGCGAAAGGACGAATGGACGCTAAAGTTGCGGGGGGTTGGGCGGCGGCACTATCTGATCCGGGCGGATGTGTTTGAGCGGAGCCAACCAAAGACACTGCCGTACGCTGTATATTTGGAATACTTCTTACTTCAAGAAATTGATCCGATGCGGGGCGTCGGAGGTGGAAAGCACACACGGCAACGATGGCGAGCGCACAAGCAGCCCAATCGTGTGGTGCGGCGTCGGTCACGACTCATACAGCCAGCCTCGAAGAATCAGTTCAAGCGCTAAAGGGGATTGTGCTGAGGACGCACGAGATCTCGGCGCAAGCCCATGAGCTGAAGAAGCAGATCGAAAAGGTGCTGCGAGAAGAGCACGAAGCGCAGAACCCGAACCCGCTGGCCAAGCTGGCGTGCGAGTCTTATATCGAGGTGTCGCTGCTGACACGCGAGCGGAACGCCCACTACGGCAGGACCAGAGTGCGGTCTGACGAACCAATATTGTACGAGAACAGGTTGTGGATTTGGTACCAGAACGCCACGTGGGTACTGGAGTATGATGCGAAGGAGCAGGAGTGGGCGGCGGTGGAAGCGTCGCTACCGGTCGGCAGATGGTGGCATCCAGACGAGCGGGTGCCGGCGAGCGCCGGGGCCGAGATTCGCTCGGTGCTGCCGATCAAGTACAAGACGTCGGACGGCGAGGGACGAGAGGTGTGGAAGTGGACCGAGGTTAGTCAACGACCGGCGTGGTGGGATGGACCCGACCGCATTCCAGTCTACACCAATGGCACCGACCATTTCTGGCTCGGCAAGACGGTGTACGATTATGATGGTCATACGGTGTACGAGGCTGAGCTCCAGTCGGTTTCGAGGGTGAGTATTGGCGATCTCACTACCGAAACCATTAAGCTCCTCTTGCAGACGCAACAAAAAACGAATGGTGCGACAGTCGCCGAGACGTACATCGAGGCAAAGAATGACGATCTGGAAAAGCGTGAGATAGACGGCGAGGAGTTGACAATCTACAAGGACGAAGAGGGTCATGAGTACGAAGTGGACACGGAGGAAATGATAGATAAAGACGGAGTCAAGACGTACATGGCGGTGCGGGTTATTTGAGGATGCAAGAGGGGGGTGAAGTGGTTTGGGTCAGGGGATTTGGACAAGTCGGATTAGCATTTTACTTTTTTGTATCGTGAGCGTTGTTTCGAATTGATACCCTTATTATTGTCGTTGTACCAAGTATCGAGTGGACATGCCGCCGTTCTCGCTGTGTCGCTATCTGAGACAAAAAACACACTTCGCCACCGCCATTGGCAGCGGCCGCCCAGGGAGTTAAGCCCCCCACACAATCACGATGGTGGAAAGGGGAGCCTGGGGGCTGTTCTGGTCTCGGGTGGGTTCACGGCACCTTTGACGACATTCGTTTAGGGCACTTTCTCCGCAAGTTACCGCCCAAGCAAGCTGACGTCACGGACTTCATGAAGGCACTCTTCATGCAGTAGTGTCGGCTGGCAGACGCACCTTACATGTTTTTTCGTCTTGCAATTAGCGTCGTTCCTGACTCGGCCTTTGGCCATATGGTGGCGGATGGAAAGGTAATCTGGACGGGGTCTTACATTTGTGCCAACCGAGACCAGCGTGCGGCGGTACCCAACCCGAGTAATGTCCAAGTCGGAGGAGCTGATGAAGCGGGTGCGGGAGGTAGTGCGGTTGTGGCGCGGTGTATGGGTTTTTCGACAGAGTACGAGCTGAAGAAGATCCTGAAGGCGTTCAAGAAGGAGTTTGCGTGCAACGGGTGCATAGTGGAGCACAAGGAGTATGGGAATGTGATCTAGTTGCAGGGGGATCAGCGGGATTCGGTGTGTGAGTTCCTGACGAAGGCGCAGTTGGTAAGCAAGGAGCAGCTGAAGGTGCACGGGTACTGAGGGGGTGTAGCGGTCCTTAACTGACTTCTTTTGGTTCTGTACTAAATTGAGTTGAGGCAGGTGCTGTGGGAGTTGACACACCCAGGGTTGAGATGGCGTCGCAGCGCATCGCGCACCCCCAAGATCGTGCCGACACACTACTCCTGCGGCTCGTCACGTTCGACACCGAACGTGGCGAGAACGGGTTACCCAACACGACAGAGGAAAAGCATTGGATCACCACTGACCACCTGACAATTCACAAGAATAAGTTGCATGTGCGGCACAGAGACGAACTTTACGAGGTGCAAGATCTGCGTGACCAAGAGAAATACACCGGGAACCGCTTGGTGTTAGCGACACGCTGGAAGGACTAGTCGACGAGTTCGACATTGTAATTAATAGGGAGGATTAGATCACCCAGTTTGCCGAAGCTGCGGTCGTAGCGTACCCAACCGCCGGTGGCCTTAGCGCCAGCCACAGCAGCCTGCACGCGCTGTGGCAACTTACTAACATCCACATCCTTTTTATCCTCTAGTAGAGTGGCGACTGCTTGGGCCGCCATGCCGAAGAGGCTGATGGAACGGGTCTTGACGTGCGTGGTGGTCATGCAGATCCGCCGGGGACAGCCCCACATCGGGATCCCGTGGATGCCATTGCGACGCAAAAAGGCAATGTCCTGCGGACGGAGCCCCCAGCGGATTAGCCCGTTCATTGTCATCTCAAGCCCTGCAAGCGTGGGCGACAACCTCATCACCGAACCATTGGCGGTGCAGTCGTGTGGTCGGGTGCTTTTCTCGGGATCGTCGAGATTAGTAATGAATTTACAGGTGCCGGGGATCAGCCAGCCACCAGCGTAGCGGGACTTGCCTGTTGGGTTCCACCACAGTCCGCACTTTTCGATCGGGATTTCTTGGATCTCCCATGTCTTAACTGAGGAGCCATTTAGCAGAGGCTGACGTTCGTGTAGGTTCATTAACCGTCCCAGATAGATGGTCTCCTTCAGACCGGAGTTCTTATAGTCATCGTTGATATAGTCGAGCAACGACTTGAGCGGGTGCGGCTTGGGTGAAACGCCAAGTTGTGACAAATACCACATGAATCCGTTTGTTACCAGCGATCGGGTACATATGTGATGGTTGGGTTGGGGCACCACCAGTTCCAGTGTGGTGGGGGTTAGACGGGTGAGCCGGAGAGCCTCCTTGAATTCGGGGTCATAGTTGGTGTTGTCGTTGTAGACGGCGGCAGCACGCTCGGCGGCTTCAGGAGAGTTAAACTTGAAGCAGAGGGCCACAATACCATCGCAGATCACACTAAAAGGCAGAAAATAGGCTTCTCGGGAGGACCAGAGGAAGTACGCTACCCCTGGGCGGGATTCATCGCAGCAGACACTGCATCCTCGAGAAACTATGTCCAAGGTCGCCCCAGAGTTATAGCTCGAGTAGGTTTCCTTGAGTTGGAAGTCTTTGGCGGGGTCACCCATGGTCCGTTGGTGTCAACTCTGGGAGTTGGCGTCAACTCGTTTTGAAGGGGACGGGAGGTCGCAAGAGGGGGTAGGTGTGATTGGTGTAGCGGAATGAGTTAAGGAAGGCGGGGTTCGCAGGGTGCGTTTGGGATGGGTTCTGGGACGAAGCGGGGGGTCGTAGGGGGCCAACTCCCAATTTTAGTAGACGATAGCGGGAACGCCCCCCGGGGCGCAGCCCTGGCAGTCAGAGGCGAATCGGCACTGACCTGGGTAGTAGCCGGGGTACGGGCAGCCGTAAGAGCCAGTGCGGTCGGTCATGCAGCCCTGGGCGCACGGGCCGATGACGTACGGACGCGGGAGGTAGGCGTTGGGTCCGTAGCCGGGTGGGTATGGATCGGGGTAGGGACTCCAACCGGCCCAGCCGCCCCACGGAAAGTAATACGAAGGGTAGAGCCACCAGGGCACATAGCCGGTCCAGCCACCTCGACCGCCGTGGAGCACCCGATTAACTGCCTGGGGGCCAGCCCGCCGTCCGCCTCGAGCGCCTTCATACGCAGTCAGGCACTGGACCACCAGCATGATCATCAGGACGATTCCGCCCAGGACGCCGATAGAGCGCATCGGATCCATCGGAAGAATGCCAGTCTGTCCAGCAAGACGGGTGACAAGGACGATAGCGACCACCAGGACAAACCATAGGGCTGACATTTCAATTGCTAATCTAGCCACCGATTATTGGGCGAACGGTGTGGGAGCCGAAGATGTAAGAGGAGAGGGTTGAGTTAAAGGCGTCGATGGTAGGCAACTGCCTAGCCTCGGCCGCAGTGGTAGAGGGCGCTGGATTAGCATCCAGCCATCTCGGCTTGCCAGGATCGGGGTAGTCAGGAATCATAATCGTCGGGAATCGCCCCCCCAGTTTTTCCTTTTGTGCCTTGGAAACCTTTCCTCGGGCGGTGCTAAACACATCGTCAAACGCTTCGCTATAGCTAGACGCAGTGGCTACCTTGTACACTAGCCCCGTGCCGCCAAGCATGGCAAGCAAGAGTAGTCCGACGAGAAGCATTTGTCCACGCCAGATCATGCGAACCCACCATTCCTCTACCATCACCAGATGTACCGCATTTTCAAGGACGGGTCCGATCTTTTTCATACATCCCACCATCCTCTTGCATTCTCCTGTCTGTTCGAGTTTTTCGATATCTGTCTGTTTGAGCTTGGACCACGGGTTGTGTGCCAGTTTGGCTTGGGAGCGTGAGGGGCCAAAGTAGTGTGTGATTGCGCCACGAACATCGCCTCTGGCCAATTTCTTAGCTGGTTGGACGTGTTCAGATGGATCAAGGTAGTTCATTGCTAACTTGATCCACCAAAAGGTTCCAAAGATTGAGAGGAGGCGACGGCGGGCGGGCAATGGCTAGAGGAGGCGTCCCCACAAGCAGACCTTCTTGTTTCCTTTACAGAGAGGGACGCCAAATATAACCAAAGTCGGCTTTCAGCTGATGTAATGCATAAGCTACACCTTAAACGGAGTTGGACTATTATGCCAGCCCGCATCCGAAGGGCTTTTGCAGCATCGCCAGGAAAAGGGAATAGAAACCGGGCGTGGCCTCCCGGGGACCAGATGCTCGGGCGTTCGGCGAGATTAGCGGTCTCCCTTACTGGCCCAATGTTGGTCCGGCGATCACCCGTGCCTTCGGTGACTATGAAGGCAGTGGTTGCTTGCAGTCTGTTGAAATCACTACTGAACAATATGGTGGGAGGCCCAGAGGGGATGCTCGGAAAACCTGGCACAACACGGTGACCAGAGTAATCCTGTTTGACGACACAAAGAGGAATGGGTTTTGCTCCTGCATGGTCCGGGCAGGGCGGCGAATGGGCAACCAGGCGTGGTGTGCGTGCTTTGCATCACCCCCATTCGAAATACTCACCATTCCCCCGCTCCCCGAGCGAGGTGTCGTTCACCGAACTATGCACTTCTGACCGGGTTCAGTAGTAAATGACCCGGATCTCTGATCACAGCAGTGTATAGTGCGGGCCTAGTATCGAAGCTCTTGGGGGGACCCGAGCGAAGGGACTAGCGCCAGTCGGCGGTCTGCCTATGTTTTCTTCAAACAGGGCAGAACACCACCGACCTCGGACTCGCCATCTTGTGGCGGCACGGAGGGGGCAACTAGGCTTGGCTCAAGGTCTGCGCTGGACCGTAGGTATGTAACGCTATTCGGGCCCACGGCTTCTGTTTCGCATCTCCTCCTCTATCTGCTTCGGGGACTGCGTCACCGAACCCCCGTTGTTGGGAGTCTTGATGTCGGGGACTGCGTGTCCGATACCCCCCCACACTAGGGAGGATTTTGCCCCCGTGAAGGGCTTGAGTCGCGCGTGCGGGGTTGCGACCGGTCGAAGTTCTCGGACAGACCGTGATCACGAGTGGAGGTGTAGTTCGCCAATTTTGATCCAGCCTCGGCGACCTGTGGGCGTGCAAAGCAGGGCAAGGGGGAAAGGGGGTAAGCGGCGGCGTGCGTGAGGCAGTGTTGGATTGACATCAAAGACCGAAAGGAATTGCTGTTCGCCTCACATTCCAGGACGAGCGTGCGAGGGGCGCATGGGGTTGCGTAATAGGCTGAACATTGCTGTTCGCCCCTCAGAATGAGCTCGAGCGCTCGGTCTAGATGGGTTTGGGATGTCGGCCCATTCCAGACCGATTATGTGGGATTTCTGGCGGTACCTTGTGGAGAGAATGAAAAACCGAAAGGGGTTGCTGTTTGTCACCGAACGTTCGGTGTGGAATGGGTGGGATACGAGAGGCCCACTGATAACTCGTAAGATGTATATGTGGGGGATTGCTGTTCGCCTCTCACTCTACCCTACTGGGATCTCTCTAAGTGGTTTTGGGGGCCGCGCAGCCCCCACAAAAGCCCGATGACGTCATCATACCAGCGGCAATGTATCACCGCCACAGCGTCATTGCATAGTCCACACCGTAGTCCGTCTCTGACGCTGGCTTCTTAACCCAGTTAAGAACACCCATGTACTCGACTGCCCGTCGGGTCCGCCGCCCCCAACCCCATCGGTGCGCTAAGACCTTTTTCGCCTTGATCATCAGCGTATACTTAAACCCCTGCTCGCACGTGCCCTCAAACACCAACTGATCACCATCCTCCTCCTCTAGCATTCGTCTCATTCGTACATGCCGACTACCTGACGCACTTTCTAGAAAGAAGGGAGGTTGGAGGTTGATGTAGTACGCTGGTGTACGCAGCCGTGCATCCTGCCAGAACAGTACCCGCCCACGTTTCACCAATTTCCGCAATGGAACCGAAAGATCCACAATTGGAGAATCGCGCCCGATCAGCGATCCCATTGGATCGTACTCACTGGCACGGGGGGGCACTGGTCTGCCCCAACAAAGACCCATTGGTCTGCCCTTATCACAGAATTAGTTTCTGACATTCAGTGTCCGCATCACGTCGTACAAAAATTTTCCATTTTCGTCGGTGTATACGAAGCGAATCTTGTCACCTCCGGGCGCCACTTCGACCGCCAGGCTGCCGAGCCCCGCCCGGATCCACCCTGGATGCCGTCGACGCACCGTCGAACGTGCTTCGCTGCTGGCCCCACTGATAAAGTGGTCGCACACCTGACCACCCTGCATTTGGAGTGCAGTATGTTCCAGGGTGTGCTCGTGTCCGCAGATATAGGCGTTGACCTTGTACTCGTTGAAGATCGGTATCAGCGCCTGCCGCAGATTTGGCGAGATTTCGTAAATACCGTTGGACACCAACGGATAATGGCCACAGACAATCGTATAACGGTTCTTGCGGGACTCCAAGAAGGCCCGCAGCCGACTCAGCTCCCGTTCTCGCAACTCGGGCTGCGGCAACCCAGTGGCGGCCTGCACCCGCTCCGGAGTGGTCCAAGGATCGCCCGGTCGACCCGATCCACCTCCACCCTTGGCCCAATTTGGCTGAATCTGCACCGTGTCAATCATCACCAATGATATCGGTCCCACGTCCAGAGCATAACTGTAGTCTGGCATTGTCCAGTGTGGCGACTTGAGAAAGATGCGGGCATCGTGACAGTAGTCGTGATTGCCGAGTAGCATGAGGCGGGGAACGTTTGCAAGAGGGGCAAAGGTGTTGAGCATCTCCCTAATGCCTCGTTGGGTGACGCCACCTGGGTAAAAGTTGTCACCGAGCAAACAAATGGCATCGGGGCGATCGCGGGGAGATCGCTGCGACTCGCGAATGATGAGTTCCTGGAGCGGTGCATTGTGGTGGCCAGTGTCCCCCAACATCAGAATCCTGAGAGGTTTTAAGTTGGGAGAGATGGGCGACGAGGTGCGGTCGGCCATTGAGGAGTGGTGTCTGCGCTTCCCCCCGAAAATCAGTTGACCTTTTGACTGCGGCGAAAACGAGCGTTCCCCTGGCGTCGTTGACGGTCCTCCTCGGTCTCCTGGTCATATGGAGCGTTCAGATCGGGTTCCGTCAGCGCAAACACCACCCAGGGCAGCGGCAACAGCCACCTTCGCCAACCCTCAGTATACCGCTCCGCCATCTTCCTGTCCGCCGTGCCCCTCCAGATGTCCCACCCCGGAGTTGACACGCCGTAGTTTCGTGTGGGCTTGATGTGGTGATGCCAGTGCCAAGCGTGCGAGTTCTGGACCGCCCACGACAGCATCGGCAGATGCTCGCCCACCAAATGCCCCGCTTCGTGCGATCCTTCGTAGCAAGCGTATAGTAGCGCAAACGTCCCCGAGTAGGTCAGCGCAGCCACTTCCGAGAAGAACCATCCTAGTCCTAGCACTGCAGTCAGATGAGCGGTCATGGACACCGGTCCCAGGTTAACTCGGATCTCCGGGTAGTCCCGACTCTCTTGGTGGTGGTACGTGTGAAGCGGAGCTTTGTAGGTGTGCAACGACTTGTGGTTAACATATTCAAAAGCGGGCCACGCGAACATTGCGATTCCAATGCCTAGCAGCGCGCTACCGGTCGCCCCACAACCCGCCAAGGCCATCCCAAAGGATCCGAGCGCAACACCCATGGCGATTTCGTACTGCATTACTCTACAACATTCCTTGCCTCTGACCCTTTTCAGATTCCTGGGGTTGTTAACTCGCCATCCTGATCCTTAACTCGCCATCCCCCTAAATATTGACCGACATGCACCCCGAGTTAACAACCTACACTCTTGCAATGTCGGTGGTCCCGCTCATTGAGGCGTACCGTGGAAAAGTGCTAGTGGCCCGGAACTAACACGACCCGCACGACCTGACCGACAGCCACGTCATCCGAATCGT
>Ga0180437_10009799_pt1 | contig 11789 bp, 9 predicted proteins | sample SS_ome_4_FD_132410 | JGI IMG/M metagenome (GOLD analysis project Ga0180437, IMG submission 132410) | Hypersaline lake sediment archaeal communities from the Salton Sea, California, USA - SS_3_D_1 metaG | ecosystem: Environmental > Aquatic > Non-marine Saline and Alkaline > Hypersaline > Sediment... | reverse complement strand
CTCGCCGCCAGCAAGGCTAAGCCCACTTAATCACATCTGAATTCTAGTATAGGTTTCCGGGGCATGTCAATAGCCTATAGGTACCATCGTTGACTTCGACTGAAGAAGGGACTAAAATCACGCCCGGAGGGATAGCGGAGTGAAATTGCAGCGAGAACAGTCTTTAGACATGCTCAGCAAAATGTACACAATCCGTTTCTTCGAAGAGACAGTGGATGATCTCTTCGCACGAGGCTTGGTCCATGGGACGATGCACCTCTCGATTGGACAGGAGGCGTCGGCCGTGGGCAGCATTTCGGCCCTGAGGGATACCGACTACATCCTCAGCACGCATCGCGGGCACGGGCATTGTATCTCCAAAGGGGCTGACCTGAACCTGATGATGGCAGAGTTCATGGGCAAGGAGACCGGCTATTGCCGCGGCAGGGGTGGTTCCATGCACATAGCCGACATGGAGGGCCGAAACCTGGGTGCTAACGGGGTGGTGGGCGGCGGAATCCCTCTGGCTGTGGGGGTCGGACTCAGCCTGCAAATGCAGCGAACAGACGAGATTGTGATGGGCTTCTTTGGAGACGGGGCGGCCAACCAGGGTGGGTTCCACGAGGCACTAATATGGCTGCCATCTGGACCTTGCCCGTGGTCTACGTGTGCGAGAACAACCAATACGGGATGTCCATGTCCACGGACCGAGCGTTCAAGATCGAGCGCATAGCCCAGCGTGCAGACAGCTACGGAATGGCCGGTATGACGGTGGATGGCAACGACGTGATTGAAGTCTTCGAAGCTGCTGTCGAGGCCGTGGAGAGGGCAAGAACCGGGGGCGGACCGACGCTCCTCGAGTGTGTGACCTACCGCTGGAAGGGTCACTCCAAGAGCGACCAAGAGCTATATCGAACCAAGGATGAGATCGCGGCCTGGAAGAAACGAGATCCGGTGAGACTCTTCCGCGAACGACTCGTCACCGAGGGTGTGATCACCGACGAAGAGGCGAGCAGCATTGAGGCCAAGGCTGACCGCACCATCACCGAGGCTGTAGAGTTCGCGCAGTCCAGTCCCGAGCCCGATGTGGATACGATACTCGAAGGGGTGTACGCCTAGATGAGGGAGTTAACCTACGCTGAGGCCATACGTGAAGCCTTACGATACGAGATGACCCGCGACGAGTCGGTGTTCTTGTTAGGGGAGGACGTAGGCAGATACGGGGGCGCATTTGGAGTGTCCTATGGCTTGTTGGACGAGTTTGGTGAAGAGAGGGTGCGCGATACCCCCATCTCCGAGGCCGGCATCATGGGCGCCGCCACGGGAGCAGCACTCATGGGCATGCACCCTGTGGCGGAAATCATGTTCATGGACTTCACCACCATCGCCATGGATCAACTAGTCAACCAGGCGGCGAAACTGCGCTTCATGTTTGGCGGTAAGGCGAAGGTGCCCCTGGTGCTCCGAACCCCGGGCGGATCAGGCACCGGAGCAGCTGCTCACCATTCACAGAGCGTGGAAGCCTGGTTCGTCCATGTGCCCGGTCTGAAGGTGGTCATGCCCAGTACCCCGTACGATGTGAAGGGCCTTCTGCTAGCCTCGATCCGGGACGAGAATCCGGTCGTCTTCGTCGAGCACAAGCTACTCTACAAGACCAAGGGGCCTGTACCGGAGGAAGAGTATACTATTCCCCTGGGAACGGCAGACGTCAAACGATCAGGCGAAGACCTGACCATCGTCGCCACATCGATCATGGTCCCCCGGGCGCTGGAGGCCGCAGAGACCCTGGCCAAGGAGGGCACCGAGGCGGAGGTCGTTGATCCCCGAACCCTCAAACCCCTGGACGACGAAACCATTATCAAATCGGTCATCAAGACCGGCCGGGTTATCGTCGCCCATGAGGCCTGCAAGACAGGGGGAGTGGGAGCGGAGATAGTTGCTCGCATCGTTGAGAGCGAGGCTTTCGACTATCTCGACGCGCCGATCAAACGCCTCGCCGGTCTGGACATACCGGTCCCGTACAACCGCAATCTGGAGCGGCACATGGTGCCCCAGGCGGAGAACATCGTCACCGCCGCCAGGGAGCTGCTAGGCTGAGCCTGCAGCACACCTCCCTCCTCCCTTGGACGGCACACCGTTGGCAATGAAGCAGGGATAAGCTAGCACCGTACCATGAATCAGGACTTCGAGCAGCAGGCAGAGACGTTCCACCAGATCCTGCACCAAGAGTACTACCTGGCGGAAGCTGGTCTCAAGGAACACCTGAACATCATCCCCATCTACGAGCGCTATTCCCATCTATTCGAGGAGCAGCTGGTCAGGCGACTGTTGAGCTCGGCCCGCACGAGACAAGAGACGTATCTGACGGAATGGACCACGCTGGAGTACCTGGAGAATCTGGTCAAAGGCCATACCGAGTACATCAGCAATGAGATGAGAAACGCGACTGTAGAATGGGATGGCCAACGGGTACCCTACCACAGCCTGAGGCCCATGATGTCCAACGAACCAGACACGGCCCGCAGGCACCAGTTGGAGGCACTGGAACGCGGAGTCACTGCGAGCGCCAATCCAGAGCGAGTAGATCGACTCAGCAGCCTTCATAGCAGAGCAAGGGACCTGGGCTTCGAGAGCTATGTGACTCTGTGTGACCGACTGCGCGGCCTTCAGCTCGACATGCTCTCAGAACAGATGCAGACCTTGCTCGACACCACTCGACAGGTCTTCTTCAGACGGTTGGAGGAATACCTGCACCACATGCAGGTGCCCATGGAGGAAGCAGCCCCCTGCGACATCCTCGCTCTCTTCCGCGGCAAGAGGTTTGATGCGCTATTCCTTGAGGACTCAATGATCCCCGTCCTGGCCAAGACCCTATGCGGCATGGGCATCGACCTCGCCCGCCAGGATAACCTGGAAGTGGACACGGAAGCCAGAGCCCTCAAAACATCGCGCGCCTTCTGCGCCCCCATCCGGATTCCGGAAGAAGTCAAGCTGGTCACCAAGCCCAACGGGGGCCCGGATGACTACTCAAGTCTCATGCACGAGGCAGGACACGCTCAGCACTTTGCACACGTGGATCCGAGCCTGCCGTTTTCCTTCAAACGTCTGGGTGACAATTCAGTCACGGAGGGCTATGCTTTCCTGTTCCAGTATCTACTACTCAACCCGCGTTGGCTTCGCAAGACGATGGGCATCACGGACAGTGGCGAGTACGTAGAGCTCGCACGCTTCCGAAAGCTCTGGCTTCTGAGGCGGTACGCCAGCAAGCTGCTGTACGAGAGGCAGTTGCACACTGAACTGGACGGGGCCGAGAAGGAGTATGCCAGTCTCCTCAGCGCTGCCTTGGGGGTATCCGTCAGCGCCGAGAACTACCTCGCCGACACCGATGATGCCTTCTATTGCGCGCAGTATCTACGCGCCTGGATCTTCGAAGTGCAGCTCAGGCGTTTCCTCGAGGAACAGTTCGGCCCCCAGTGGTTCGAAACCCGCGAAGCGGGAGACCATCTCATCTCTCTGTGGCAGCGAGGCCAGGAGTTTCGGGTAGAGGAACTGGCCACAGACATGGGGTACGACGGACTCACGGCAGAGTACCTGATAGAGGAGTTGGCTCAAACTGAGGCTGTCTGAGGGTCCGCGAGCGACCGGTGGTGCATTTGATTGGCTTGTAGGGTAGACCTGTGGAGATTACGTTCTGGGGTGCCGCCCGAGCCGTGACAGGCTCGCAGCACCTCATTCACGTCAACGGCAAGCTCATCCTCCTAGACTGCGGCCTCATGCAGGGACACCGTGCCGAGGCCTTCGAGCGCAACCACAACCTGCCCTTCGATCCCAAGAGTATCGATGCTGTGATCCTCTCCCACGCCCACGTGGACCACTGCGGGAACCTGCCTACCTTGGTCAAGGGTGGTTTCCGTGGAGACATCCACTGTACCCTGGCCACTGCCGATCTGGTGTCCATCATGCTTCGAGACAGTGCCCACATCAACTCCAAGGACGTGCAATACGTCAACAAGAAACACAGACGTAAGGGACTACCTCCGGTGGAGCCTCTCTACACGATAGAGGAAGCTGAGCGCGCACTGGACTATCTTGTGGCGCACAAGTACAACCGGTGGTTCCGTGTGACCGACGGCGTACAGGCACTTCTAAGGGACGCAGGACACATCCTGGGCTCGGCGATCACGATCATGGGAATCAACGACAACGGAAAGAGGGTTCGCCTGGGATTCACTGGCGATCTGGGTCGCAAAGACCTACCTATCCTACGGGACCCCGTTGTGGTCCAAGACCTGGACTACCTCATCACTGAGAGCACGTATGGCAACCGTCTCCACGAGGACATCACACAGGTGGAGGACGAACTCGCAGAGACCGTGTGGGAGACGTACTCGCGAGGCGGAAAGCTCATCATCCCCGCCTTCGCCGTCGAGCGCACTCAGGAAGTGATATACACCCTCCACCGACTAAGAATAGACGGACGGATACCGCACCTCCCCGTTTACGTCGACAGTCCCCTGGCCATAGATGCCACGGAGATCTTCCGCCTGCATCCCGAGTGCTTCGACGAAGAGACCAATGAGTTCCTGCTCCGCGAGCAAGATCCCTTTGGATTTCGTGGACTCCACTACATGAGGAACGTGGAGGAGTCGAAGAGCCTCAACGAAATGGATGGCCCAATGATCATCATCTCCGCCTCCGGCATGTGCGAGGCGGGGAGGATCCTGCACCATCTGAAGAACAACGTCGAGGATCCTCGAAACACCGTGCTCATCGTCAGTTTCCAGGCCGAGCACACCCTGGGCCGCCGCATAGCGGAGGGGAGGGAAACGGTTCGCATCTTCGGCGACGACTACCGGCTGCGAGCACAGGTGAAGATCATCGATGCCTTCAGCGCCCACGCCGATAGGGACGAGCTGCTGTGGTGGATTGGGCAGGCGAAACCCAATCTGAAGGCGGTTTTCGTGGTGCACGGGGAGGAAGAGCAATCGCTCGCTCTCGCAGATGAGATCGAAAGGCAGGGCATCCACCGCACAACGGTCCCCTACCGGGGCCAGATGGCCACCCTCTGAAGCTTCCGCCCTCCAAGCGCCGAACGAACCGGCTACTTGGGGGTCATCTGAGACCCGGCTACGGGGTCTGATATCGAATCACATCACCTACAGGCAATCTCTCCGGCGCCTCCACGTCACTGGACTCGGGCACTCCCATAGGGATAAACATCACCAACTCCAGATCGTCCTCGAGATCAAGCATCTCCCTCATGGTCTCGCTCACGGCCAGCGGGCCGTCCATGACGCAGGTTCCGTATCCCAGAGAGTGTGCCTTGAGCAGCATGTTCTGCACAGCCATGGCCACACTCTTCTGTACGGTGTCGATGACGATGGGCGTCACGTCCAAACCGATGTCTCCCAGCACACTGATCTTCTCGATGACCGTACTCATCGGCATCTTCAGTACCGGGTTTTGATATGGCTTCGTGCAAGCCACAATCACCAGTGGCGCGTCGGTGAAGAAGCTGGTGTAGCTGCGCAGGAACCGGCAGAAAGCGGCGACCCTCTTCTCACCATGGGCGAGCGCATCCTTCGAGAGTCCCTGAAACTTGTCGTAGACGACCTTGGCCATCCTGGAGATCGTTTCTCTGTCCTCCACGACGATGAATCGCCATGGTTGGATGTTGGTGCTGCTGGGTGCCCAGGAGCCGGCCTCAATGATAGCCTCGATATGCTCCCGCGGAATGGGAACGTCGGCTTTGTACTTCCTTATGCTGCGTCGCTGCCTGATGGCTTCGTCCAGGTCCATATCTCATTATCCTCCTCTGCTGACTGCTCCATACAACACCTGCCTACTCTGGAGGTGACGCACATCCAGACTACTTGGAGTTGCCTGGTCTCTTGATCGCTACTATGACCCCCACCAGACTCCCTTCATTCCGCACCTCTCGCCGTTCCACGTGGAAGACTGGATGCTTGAATAGCCTCTGGGTCTCCTTCCAGGTGCGCGGGGAAACCGTAACGCTAAATGCCCAGTTGAGCAACCTGCTCCACAGGTCCGCCTGGACAAGGCGTCCCCCCTCCACGATGACCAGCCGTCCTCCGGGCACCAGCACCCTCGCCATCTCTTCTTGAGCTACGGGGTCCAGGATGAAGTAGTCAGGAAACGTCGACACAAGCGAGTCGAAGGTTCCATCCGCAAAAGGCAACTGCTGGACACGCGCCCTGCAAACGGGTGCTTCCTGCTGGCGGCGGCGGAATTTCCGCTTGGCGATGCCCACCATGTGCGGAGATAGGTCCACGCCAAAGCACCGGCGGCCCTGGGTGGTCATGTCCCACAACAGGTTGCCCGTGCCGGAAGCAACCTCCAGCACCCGGTCGCCCCGTAGCTCCGGCAGGGCCGCGCGCTGCCAATCATGCCACTTCCCCCGGGAGACGATGCGGCTCACCAAGTCGTATGTCCACGCAAACTCATTATAGAAATGGTGGAAAGCAAACCTGACGAACCTGTACCAGATGCGCAACAGTCCAGTCTCCTCCGGGCCGTATTGTAAGTGCTTGCGAGCACCTCAGCAAGCCTCGGCGTGGCGGCGCAAGTGCACCTGCGCTATAATGGACGCCAAGGCCACCAGAGTGGAGGTGTAGTTATGAGGACAGACGTTAAGGCCCCACGGGGTACAGGATTGACCTGCAAGGGCTGGGGACAAGAGGCTGCCATGCGCATGCTGATGAACAACTTGGACCCGGAGGTAGCCGAGAAGCCCGAGGAACTGATCGTCTATGGAGGGGGTGGCAAGGCTGCGAGGAATTGGGGGGCCTTCGAAGCCATCCTGGCTTCCCTGAAGGAACTGGAGAACGACGAGACTCTGCTCGTCCAGTCAGGCAAGCCGGTGGGTGTATTCAAGACCCACCTAGACGCGCCCCGCGTGCTCTTGGCCAATTCCAACATCGTCCCCGCCTGGGCTAACCAGCAGTACTTCGACGAACTGGATGCCAAGGGCTTGACGATGTACGGTCAAATGACGGCCGGCAGTTGGATATACATCGCCACCCAGGGCATTCTACAGGGTACCTACGAGACTTTGGGCGCTCTGGCCCAGAGGCATTTCGGGGGCAGCCTCAAGGGCAAGTTTGTCCTCACCGCGGGACTGGGTGGTATGGGCGGTGCCCAACCCCTGGCGGTCACCATGAACGAGGGAGTGGGCCTGATCGTGGAGGTGGATCCGGCCCGCGCTCAACGGCGGCTGGAAACGGCGTACGTCGATGTGGTGGTAGACGACCTGGAGGAGGCAATGACCCTAGTGGAGGAATCCCTCTCCAACGAGGAGGCCAAGTCCATTGGGCTCATCGCCAACGCCGCCGACGTATACCCCGAACTAGTGGTGCGCGGCGTACTGCCCGACGTAGTCACCGACCAAACACCGGCGCACGATCCCCACAACTACATTCCGCAAGGACTCTCCATCGAAGAGGCAAAGACTCTGTGGGAGAAGGACCCTCAGGAGTACTCCCGCCGCTCCATCGAGTCCATGGGACGTCACGTCCAGGCCATGCTAGATTTCCAGCAGAAGGGGGCTGTGGTCTTTGACTATGGAAACAATATTCGACAGCGCGCGTACGAGGCGGGCGTGACGAACGCCTTCGACTTCCCCGGGTTCGTGCCCGCCTACATCAGGCCCCTCTTCTGCGAGGGCAAGGGGCCCTTCCGCTGGGTGGCTCTGTCGGGAGATCCTGAGGACATCTACAAGACGGACGAGGTAGTCGTTAGGGAATTCTCCCATGACGAGCATCTGGTTCGCTGGATCAGGATGGCCCAGGAGAAGGTGAAATTCCAGGGTCTGCCTTCGCGCATCTGTTGGCTGGGTTACGGCGAGCGGGCCAAGTTCGGGCTACTCATCAACGACATGGTGGGGCGAGGAGAGATCTCCGCCCCCATCGTCATCGGGCGGGACCACCTGGATGGCGGATCGGTGGCCTCACCCCATCGGGAGACGGAGGGGATGAAAGACGGAAGCGATGCCGTCGCCGATTGGCCGCTCCTCAATGCCCTCCTCAACGCGGTGGGCGGTGCTACCTGGATCTCCATCCATCACGGAGGTGGCGTAGGAATCGGGTACTCCATCCACGCTGGGCAAGTGATCGTCGCCGACGGCACTCCCGAGGCTGCGCGTCGGTTGGAGCGTGTGCTGACCACTGACCCCGGATCAGCCATCATGCGGCACGTGGACGCCGGATACGAGGAAGCGATAGCTGCCGCCAAGCGCCATGGGATCAAGATTCCCATGATGAAGTAGTCGGCATCCGCCCCGTTACGAGATCATCCAGCGGGATAGTCGCGCGACGGCTGCCATGCGAGGGACACAAAGGAATAGCTACGTGGCAGAGTATAGTCTGGCCATTCACAGCGCAAACCAGCTTCTGACCATCGCCTCGCCGGAGGAGCCAAGGCGCGGCCCAGCCATGCAGAAGCTGAATCTCATCCAGGACGGAGCCGTGGCGATCCAGGGCGATCGCATCATCATGGTGGGCCCCACAGACAAGATCCTCTCCGGGGCAGGAACCGGAACCACTCTGATAGACGCTTCCGACAAGGTTGTGATGCCGGGCTTCGTAGACCCCCACACCCACGTCGTCTTCGCTGGGGATCGCGCCTCGGAGTTCGAGAAACGCCTCCAGGGGACCTCATATATGGAGATCCTGTCCGCCGGGGGTGGGATCATGAACACCGTCCGCGCCACGAGGGCGGCCACCCTGGAAGAGATCGTGGATCAGAGTCGAGCGCGACTGGACAGCATGCTGGCCCTCGGAACCACCACGGTGGAAGCCAAAACCGGCTATGGCCTGGATACCGAAAACGAGCTGAAGATGCTGGAGGCCATCCGCCTGCTGGACGAAGCCCATCCTGTGGACCTGGTGCCCACCTTCCTCGGCGCTCACTCGATTCCCGCTGAGTACAAGGGACGAGGAGAGGAATTCACCAACCTGGTCGTGGAAGATATGCTGCCAGCCGTGAAGGCAAGGGGCTATGGCACAGAAGACTCACCGCTCTTCTGTGACGTGTTCTGCGAAGAGGGGGCCTTCTCCGTGGAGCAAAGCCGCCGGATCTTGGAGAGCGCAAAGGGCCTGGGCATGAAGCTCAAGATCCACACCGACGAGTTCAAATCCCTGGGCGGAACCTCTCTGGCAGTGGAGCTCGGGGCCACCTCTGCCGACCACCTGGCCTGCACAACGGACGAGGAGATAGAGCTGCTTGGCCAGTCGAACACCATCGGCGTACTCCTACCGGGAACGCCCTTCGGATTGGCGGAGGACCACTACTCCCCGGCCCGGAAGATGATAGAGTCAGGGGTAGCTGTGGCTCTGGCCACGGATCTCAACCCCGGCACCTGCTACTGCGAGTCCATGCCCTTCATCATGGCCCTCGCCTCCCGGCAGATGGGGATGACTCCGGCGGAGACCATCGTGGCCTCTACCATCAACGCAGCCCATGCGGCGGGCCTGGGGCGTGAGGTGGGAAGCCTGGAGGTCGGGAAGAAAGCGGACCTGCTCATCCTGGACATCCCCGACTATCGCCACCTGACCTACCGCTTCGGCACCAACCCAGTACGATCCGTAATCAAGGCAGGACGTGTAGTCAAATAGCGAAAGCGAGGCGCCCCATTGGAGACCTACCCCATACCTGATGCGGAAAAGGCCAAGATGCTGCGCAAGCTGGCCATCTTTTGGGACGGCCAGTGGTTCCTGCACAGCGTGGAGAGGTTCGGCCTGGAAGCGGCCATCGACCTGAATGCGGAGGTGCGCGGGGCCTTCGGGCGCATCGAGATGCGCACCGTGCTCAAGGCCTTGGGGAAGAAACACGCTGACGACCTTGCTGACGCCATCAGAATCATCGCCACCCACGTGGATCTGCTTCTCGGCGCGGGAGTTAGGGTTGCCTACGAGGTGAGCGACGAAGAAGCGCGCATCGTCGTCAGGCGCTGCGCCGTCTTCGAGGGAGCCAAGAGAGCCAATCTCCCTCGACGAGACCAGGCGTGCATCGCGTGCTCCAACGCGTGGGATGCCTGGTTGCAGGCTCTGCTCCCCCAGTCAATGATCGCCATCCAGTGCCAGCAGCGCCAAGGTATAGGGGATCCCATCTGCGAATTCCTTGTCGCGGAGGGGCCGTAGGCCTTGCAGTCCACGGCTCAGTGTAGTATAATCTTCTGTGAGCTGGAAAGGGCGCGGTGGACGTAGCTCAATAGGCAGAGCACTGGACTGTGGATCCTGAGGTTGCGGGTTCGATTCCCGTCGTCCACCCCATAGCCAGCAAGAGGAGCCACGGGTAGTCGACCTGGGCTCCTCTTTTGCACTCCGAGGCCCAGTGTGGGAGCCTTAGTGGACGTGCACACGAGCCGAGAGAGGAGAGGAAATGAGCGACGAATCAAAGGATGAACCAGACCATGGTAACCTGCTGCTCATAGACGGACGGACTCTCTCCATCGAGGATGTGGAGGACGTCGCCCGTAACCTCCGCCAGGCCAAGCTGTCTCCACAGGCGGTGGACAAGGTTGAGCGTTGCAGAGCGTGGGTCGACACGGTTGTTGAGGAACAGAAACTGCGGGTCTACGGACTCACCACCGGCTACGGCTCCCTGGCCGAGGTGAGCATCCCTCCCGAAGACGTGGAGGCCCTGGCACGCAATATGATCATGAGCCACTCTGCAGGCGTAGGCGAGCCACTGGACGAGGAAGTGGTGAGAGCGACCATGCTGATCAGGGCCAATACGCTGGCCAAAGGCAATTCAGGCATCCGGCTGGAGGTTCTGGAAACCCTGCTGGCCATGCTCAACGCAGGTGTACACCCCGTGATCCCACAGAAAGGTTCCGTGGGCGCCAGCGGGGATCTGGCGCCCCTTTCTCATCTGGCGCTGGCGCTCAGCAAAGGCACAGACGGCGGTGAAGTCATCTACCAGGGTCGCCGCATGAAAGCCGAAGAGGCCATGAGCAAAGCAGGCATCGACCAGGTGGCACTCAAGGCCAAGGACGGATTGGCCCTCAACAACGGCGCCACGGTCAGTGCTGCCCTGGCTGCTCTGGCCCTGTACGACGCGGAGACACTCATTAAGAACGCGGAAATAGCCCTGGCGATGAGTCTGGAGGCCATGCGCGGCGCGTCAGACGCCTTCCACGAGAGTATACACGCGGCTCGTGGACACGATGGACAGATCAGATGCGCGGCGAACGTCAGACGCCTGATGCAAGGCAGCGAACTCGTGGACTCGACAGACAGGATTCAGGACGCCTACTCGCTCCGCTGTGCGCCGCAGGTGATCGGTGCCGTGCGCGACGTCCTGGCCTTCGTCAGGCTCGCAGTCAGCACCGAGATCAACGCGGCGACGGACAACCCTCTGATCTTCCTCGACCTGCCAGAAACAAGGCCAAACAAGGCCATCTCTGGCGGCAATTTCCATGGCGAACCTTTGGCTCTGGCCATGGACGCACTGAGTATGGCAGTAGCTGAACTGGGAAGCATCTCGGAGCGTAGGGTGTTCCGGCTGCTCGACAACACACTCAGTGCGGGCCTTCCTGCCATGTTGGTGGAAGACAGCGGCCTTCACAGCGGACTTATGCTCACCCAGTACACCGCCGCGGCTCTGGTCTCGGACAACAAGACTCTCGCTCACCCCGATAGTGTGGATTCGATCCCCACGTGCGCCAACCAGGAAGACCACGTGAGCATGAGCACCAACGCAGCAAGGCACGCCAGGGAGATAGTGAAGAACGTGGAGCAAATCATCGGCATTGAGATGCTGTGCGCGGCGCAGGCCCTCGATTTCAGACG
>Ga0180437_10009798_pt1 | contig 11790 bp, 11 predicted proteins | sample SS_ome_4_FD_132410 | JGI IMG/M metagenome (GOLD analysis project Ga0180437, IMG submission 132410) | Hypersaline lake sediment archaeal communities from the Salton Sea, California, USA - SS_3_D_1 metaG | ecosystem: Environmental > Aquatic > Non-marine Saline and Alkaline > Hypersaline >... | reverse complement strand
TCGAGGTTTCTCCCCATGCGGCTTCCCCGATAATCACCTGGATTGCGCCTTCTTTTTCAATTGCCTGGATTGCATTCAAAACCAGGTTGAACAGAACCTGGCGAAGAAGGGCTTCATCAGCCTCTACTGTAATCGCAGGTCCCCGTATCTTGAGCTCTATGGATTTCTCCTCCATGTCTCCGGCAAGGGTGCGCTTTACATCGCTGATCACATCGTGGAGTTTTACCGGAACAGGGCGCGGCGTTGCGGGTCTGGAATAATTTATAAACTCGCTCAGGCGGTTTGTTACACGATCCACTTCTTCGACAATTCTCGAAGCCTGGCTTTTGAGCTCGGGCGGGATGTTCGCATCGCGGGAAATAATCTGCGCCTGTCCCCTCACAAGGTTCAGGGGATTTCTGGTTTCATGGGCAAGACCTGCCGCTGCTATGTTCAGCTCCTTTAAGTGCCTGTTCAATTCCGTGGCTTTGACAAGGCGAATTCGCAGGTTTTCCGATCTTTCAAAACTTCTCCAGGCAACTCCGATTCCCAATGCTGCAAAAAGCGTGATTATGATCACGGCAATCCGGAGCCAAAGATCGCGGGAACATTCCGTATAATAAGCCTCTAGAGTCATCTTGAGAACAAACCCATGAAGGCTCTGTTTTTCCAGGATATCCTTGTATTCTTCTTCTGAAAGCCAGGGGGGGCGGCGCAGCCTGCGGTGATCCCTATCCCGGGGTCTTTTGTGGCGCCAATCTTGAGACATTTTCCTGGTAAGGCTTGTGGGGCGATCCTCCGGGGGGGGCGGAGAGCTCGGAGAGCTCGGGGGACGCTCCGGGCGTTTCATAATAATGGGCACTGTTCGCGTTGTTGTTCCGTCCCGAAGCGTGATTCCGATATCCACGATATTTGTAATGATAACGGAATCCCTCAGCCATTCGTCCTTTTTCCCGGGAAATTGTCCTGGCGTGATTTGAATGGATTCTCCGGCTGAGGCAACAGTTGTTCCCACAGAATTAAGAAGCGCCACGCCCAGGAGCTCCTTGGATTTCACCAGTTCCTCCAGGGCGTCCGTGAGCCTGTCCTCCGCAATGAAACGGAACCGGAATTGGGAACGGAGCACCACACCGATCGAGGTGGAAATATCCTTTGCCCGATCAAGAAGGGTCATGCGCGCCCTTTGCCTCACCCGGGTGTGTTCCAAAATCTGCCAGGCTCCCATCAGAATCCAGATCAGGGCAAGAATTGCATATATCCTGATGCTGCGAGTTTTTGGATTCAACGTTCCGGTTTTCTCCTTTGTGTTCGGGTTTCTATTAATCAAGATTATCGATGTATTTGTCAATCTGCTTATTTGTAAACGCTATTGGAGCGAGCTCGGTTTTGTTCTTTTCCGCAACCGAGATTTCCCGGAGCTCCGCGGAATTCTCCACAACATGGGGAGTCAGGAAAATAAGTAGCTCGGTTTTGGATTTCTCCGTGATCTTGCGCCGGAATGCCATACCCAAAAGCGGGATATCTCCCAGGATCGGTATTTTATGCACGGTTTCCGTTTCATTATCTTCCATCATACCACCAATAACTACGGTTCTGCCATCGTCCACCACAACCCGCGTTTCTGCGGATCGTTTTGCAATCACGCGCGCATTAACCGTTTCCGAGATCGGAACTGTTTCTCCCGTGAGCGTGGAAATCTCAGGCACAACCTCCAGCTCCACAAGCCTTTCCGGGGTAATATGAGGCGTTACCTTGAGTATGATGCCGATATCCTCATATTCGATCGTGTTTATAGTATCCCCGTTTTCCGTAATCCTGCTGTTTCTGATAAAGGGAACCTCCTGACCCACGGTAATGGTGGCTTCCTGGTTATTGCGCGCAAGAACCGAGGGGCGCGATAGAACCTCCAGCTTGGAGTGATCCGCCATGGCGCGAATCAGGATATCCAGGTCTTCATCCAGGATCTTGTAAAATCCGCCGCGGGTTTCGCTGGCGAGCCCAAACAGGGTTTGTATGGTATCCCGTGTTTCCCCTTCGCTTCCGTAAGTATAGCTGGCTTCAACGCCCAGGTCAACGCCGTTCGTGTGCGTCACTTCCAGGAAGAGCACCTTGATAAGCACCTGGGGCACGGGTTTGTCCAGGTTCTCAACGATTTTTTCAATCTGCTTGTTCGTCTCCTCATCCGTGATCACAATCAGGGAACCGGTTTCCTCGTCAAACTGGATAATGGCGTCCCCCATGAGATTTGCGCCATATCCGTTTGAGGCGGAAGATTGCCCCTGCTGCCTTGCCCCCCTTGCCTGCTGCATCGGATTCTGGGCGATTAAATAACCCCCCAGGCTGAGATATAGGAAAACCAGTAAAATAATGTTTCCTGTTTTCTTCATGATCTTCTCCTTGTTTGAGTAAGTTCCTTCCATGATTTTATCGCGTACTTTGCCTGGATGTATTTCTTGTTGATGTATTGCGGGTGGATCTGGTGGTGTTGGATCTGTTGGTTCTGGATCCTGAGGAGTTTTGACGGGATTGCTCCTCGAACATCTCATCCATGATTTCCGCCACGGTTTCCGCATTTGCATTTTTAAGCGGGTACACATAAACCTTTTTCTCTTTTGCGGGATTCGCATCCAATTGCAGAATCATCTGCGCCACCTGCACCATGGTATCGCTTGCAGCGCTCACTACAACAGAGTTGGTGCGGGCATCCGCCCTTGCAATAACCTTGTTTTCCTCTTTTTTTCTCTGTGTGGTTTGTTGTTGATTGGAGCTGCGATCCCTCATCATTCGTCCGAAAAAGCTCCTCGGTTGCCTGGCTTGTGTTGTTCTGCCCTGTTCCTCGAAGATTTCCTCGATCATGTCCGCCATTTCTTCCGCATCCGCATATTTCAGGGTAAAAACCCGCACTTCTGTAATCTCCTGGCTAGTGACGTCGATTTCGCTGATCAGTTTTTCTATGGTGGGCATCACTTCCTCCGGTGCACTCACCACAACCGCATTTGTATTTTCATCCGCTGCCGCCACCACGCGGGAAGATGCCCGGAGCGCCTGGCTGTCCCCTTCGGAGCTGCTGGAATCCCTATCGCGATCCCCCCTCGAGCGCCCGAAAAAGGGAGGCATAAAATCCCGCCGGCTTCGCCTTTCACTGGTTTGTTCCACCTTGAACACATCGTTGATCAGCTTGGCTACATCCACTGCATCCGTGTATTTCAGCATGAATACCTTGAGCGTGGATATCTGGGATATGGAGGTATCCAGCGCGAGAATGATTTCCGCCATCCGCCGGATGTGAGATTGGGTATCTGTAAGGATAATGGCGTTGCTGCTTTCATTGGCGGATACTATGGCATAATCCGGAAGAAGGGGCTTGATATTTTCCAGGAGTTTAACAGCATTTGCATAGCGCACCGGAAGAATCTGCGTTACCATTTCATCCGTGTTGGGAATTTCCCCCGGATCTCTTCCCGTTTTAACCGGTATGTTGTCCTTGGATGCCTTATCCCTTTCCACAATCTTTAAAATCCTGCCGTTTTGCACTGCAGTGTAACCTTTTTCATTCAAAACAGTGTTCAGGAAATTCACAGCCTCCTGCGGGGACAGTGGTTGATGGCTCACAGCATCCACATTCCCATATACTTCTGTTTCCTTTATGATCGCGAATCCGGCAGCCTGGCTCATATAATCCAACACGCCATCGATAGGGGCGTTTTTGAAATTAAAGCGAAGCCCCTTTTCCGCAGCCTGGTTTTCCCCTGAGGCTGGGGATATTTTTGTTTCTGTGGTTTGGGCATCCCCGGAATCCACGGCTAGTAATTGGGAGTTTATAAACATCCCAGCCACGCTTAAAATAATCACCATTGCTATTGTCTTTTTTTTCATTGATCGATCTCCTGTTTGCGTCGCTCCATAAGTTTTTTCAGAATATCGCTCGCATTATTATCGGTTTTTTGTTCCTGTTTTATATCCGTTTTATCCTTTTTATGGTAATCCGTTATTGCCGGTTTTGTGGTTAGGGTCCATTTTTCCCTGTTGCTGGTAGTAATTCCCGCGCCTACCTTCATCTCAATTTTTTGTCTTTGGTTTTCAAGGATCAATCCCCGGGTTCCGATTTCCTTTATCCTAAGCCCGGCAATCGTGTCTCCCTGTTTCCACTGCCCATTGAAAGAGGAGTCCGATCCCTTGAAAAAGGCAATCGCCTCCCCCTTGTTAATGACGGTTCCCACGAGCCGGATTTCTTCTGTAGGAACCGGGGTTGGCTGAGGCGATGCATTGCTGAATGCGGGTTTTGCCCTCCGATCCGGATCGAAGATGTTTCGCTCCAGGATGATTCGGAAATCCGAGAACTCCGGTGTACTAAAAGATTGCCCGTTTTCCGCATAGGAAAAGAAGATTGCCGAAAATATCGTTATAATCATTATGATCCTTGCAGGTTTCATAAGTCTGCTTCCTTTAAAACCAGGCTCGAAAAGCGTGCGGTAATATCCAGCACCTTGCTTCTCTTATCCTTGATTGTAATCCCGATATCCTCCACGTGCATGGGAAGTGCATCGTTTTCCAGTTCATAAAGGAACCGGGCAATCTGTTCCAGCTTTCCCGTGGCGGAAAGGCGTATTTCCAGTTTTTTCGCCTCCTTGCCAAAGTCCGACCATCGGGGTTTAAGATAGTTTAAACTCATCCCGCTTTTTTTTGCCCATTTATCTACGCCTTTAAGAACATGGTTCTCTGCTGTTGAATCATCCTCTGAAGTGCAGGAGGTTCTCAGCTTGTTCCATCTTTCTTTGAGTATCTTTTCCCTGTCCAGGAGGATTTCTCCCTTTTCTATGGATTGTTTAAGGGAACTTATCTGTGCGGAGCGATCCTTCCAAGCCCTTGCCATGGGAGTTAAAATCAACCGGTCGCCCCCCAGGAACAAGACGCACAAAAGCGCTGCAATAACCAGGATTCGCTCGCGTTTCTTAAACTCCATTGAAACTGCCTTTCCATTGAAACTTGATTGTAAATTCCAGGGCTCCTTTTCCTTCCCTCAGCTGCATAACCTTGAGATCGCTTGTTGAAGGCATCTTTCCCAGCTTCGCCAGCATCTCCAGAAATACCGTGTTGCTTTTGGCTTCTCCGGAAAATTGCACCTCTGACATGTCCCTAACCTGGATTGTTCTCACCCACACATCCCCATTCTCCGGAAATGCCTTTGTAATATCCCGAATAAGGCTGAGGCTTTGAATCGAATCCTCATTCCATGCCCGGTATTTCCTTAGTTTTTCCTTGAGAACCTCCACCTTTCTGGCTCCGGGTTCCATGGCGCCCCATTTCCGCTTCAGCCCCGCTAAATACCGCGATTGAATCAGGAAAGCCAAAAGGATAACCAGTATTATCGCTCCGGAAGTTGCAGAAAGCCAGAAAACCCCTTTTGCAGAAACCCGCCCCATCAGTTTTTTGATACGGTTTATCGCAGGGGGGAGAAATTCAAACAATGGCGAGCTTCCGCTTAGATACCCAATGCTTGCGGAAAAGGGATACGGCAGCCGAACCTTCCCCTGTATACTTCCGGATAAAACAGCCTCTTCCCTTTTGATCTGCATGCCCAAGGGAGAAAGCTCTTCTTCCAGCTCGGAAAGGATTTCTCCCGAAACTCCATTCCCTAAGATGCGGATAAATTGAATTCCTTCCTTTACATCTTTCGGGAGCCTTGCCAGCGTGATTTTTATCTCGCGAACCAGCATTTCCCCGTCAATGGCATCGCCTTCTGTTCCCGCGTTGATCACATCGGGAAGGAACCTGATCAAGGCAGGGCCCGCCCGCCCCACGATTCCCATATCGATCCCTTTTTCATGAACCGCAAGGGTCAATGCCTCCAGTGCGTTATCCATACTCAAAAGGGAGCTGATCCCGAGGGTTAGGCTTCGGGCGCGAAGTCCTGCCGCCTTTAATACCTTTTGAAGAATAATGATATGCTGAACCGGAACCGCGGCTACAATTGTCAGTTCCCCTTCCTGAACCTTCCGGGAATGAATTGTCGATAGAAAAAGATCCTCCGTTGGATAGGGAAATTCCCGCTCCGCACGAAGGCGAATGTAGCTTTCTCTGTCTTCCTCTGTGAGATCCGAAGGGGGGCGAATGTGAAGTATATACACCCAGCTTAAGGGAATGCATACAACGCAATGCCTTTCCCGAATTTCCGCCTCCTCCAGATGCTTCCGGATCTCCGTCCCCACCAGCTCCGGATTCCCTGTAAGGAGGTCCTGGGAAAGGGTTTTGAATAAGCTGTGTTTCACAGTGAATTGTTGATCGGAAAATTCAATTTCAGTGGCTGAAAAGGTTTCTCCTTCAAACCCGAGCCCCAGGATCGATTTGTGTTTTGACAAAATCGTTTTCATAAAATTATTCTTCCGCAAGTTTCAGAAAATCTTCTTTTACGCTAGAGCCCAGCGCAAAGCCGAAACGGGCGAGGTCGCGCCGGAAAAGCACAACAGCCTTTTCCCCGCTTGTATCGAAAATCATAAGCTCCCTTTTATATCCCCTGCCGTGAAGCCCCAAAGCTGCAATATCCGCACAAAACTGGTAAGATCGCGTGGTCAGGTGCGGTCCCGCCTCAATGCACTGATCGTTTTCCAGGATTTCCGCAATCCAGGCAATGCTTTCTAAATCGTCGGCTGTTTTTTCCTTTCTAGCCGATACGATCTTTTCCGATGTTTCCTGGTCCAGCCCGGGAATGCAGGAAAGAACTTCAGCCGGAGCCGTGTTCACGTTTACAAGCCCGTTGATCGTTTCATCGTCAGTGATGGTAAGCGCATCCTTGATCCGGGAAAATTCCGCGAGAGTCATTTGGCTCCGCAGGTAATATTCCAGCACGCTTCGAATGTTTCTCAGGTTCGCTTGTGTTTGTGCCTGTATCTGGTTCGCGCGTTCCTGCCCGAAATTTTCCCTGAGCAAGGCTTCCAGCTCCTGGCGTTGGGTGGTAATATTGATGCGGCCTGAACCATCCTCCTGTTTGTTCGGCTCCCTGGAAAAAACAGTCACGTATTCCAGGATGCCGAAATCCAGGACACCGTCCGCATTATCCGAAGGGGGCGACTCTTCTCCGTCGTTTTCATTCGGGTCCAGGATTCCGTTGCGGTTTAAATCCTCTCCGTACAGAACTTCCCAATCCCCCCCCATAACGAGACGGAGTTCCTCTATGGATTCAAAGGGACCGTTTTTGCATTGGTAGGGATCATCCAATAAAAGATAATACTCTGATTCCGCGCCTCCGGAAGAGGGGTCCATATCCGTATCTCTCCAGTCGATAATGGCGGCTGCGAGCTCGGTTGTCATTTGCGGAAGCGCCTCGAGCATATCGCGGGTGGCAGTGTTCAGGTTCAGTTTGGATGCCTCGCTTACGATTCCGAAACCGGGAATATTTGCATTCTCTTCCGTGTCCTCGTCCCTGCCGATTATCCAAAAAAAGCCGCTGCCAACAGGAACCTTTTCCGAGACATAGGTTTCCGGATCCGGGACAAATCCCGGGTTGTCCGCATTTTCCAGGATAAAGCCCATATACCTCCTGGCGCCTTCTATTGCCTGGGATGCCTGCATTCCCTCGATGTTGTTTTCTGCGGCGCGATATTCCAGGACCATGGAATCGCAGAAATAGAGCGCCATTGTAATGAGGCAAAGTGTGATTCCCATTACAATGATAAACGTGGCGCCTTTGCTCCGGCGTTTTTTATGAAAAAGGCTGATGTCACGAAAAAATTTCACTATTTCACTCCTGTTGCACCGCGATTTCGCATATCAGCTCCAGGGGCGGTTTTTCCTGTTCGTTTGTATTCTGCAAGGCAAAATCCAGCCGAATTTTGATCGCCCGGGGCGACTTGTTTTCCATGACTGTTGAATCCCATGTATCCGTCCATGTTTCACCGTCAAAATAGCCGATTTCCAGGGATTGAACCCCGCTTAAAAGCCTTTGCTCCTCGGGTTCGGAAACCACGGATTCAAGGAGGTTTCGCGAAACTGCTCGAACTAAATCCTGACCTTCCTCATCCTCCCGTTCCTCCGGGGGCTCGGTAAGGTAGTATTCGATCTTTTGTACATCGCCCCAGGGATATTCCTCGCTTACGGTTCCTGAGGTTGTGTAAAATTCGATCCGGTCGGTTCGAAATCCTTCGGATTCTTCCGTTTCCCCGATCACAGCCCCTGAAAGAATCCCTACCGGAGCAGCCAGGCTTTTCAGATCGCGCCTCACTAGCGTAGTAACGTACGATCTGGGAAGACCGGCTTCCACGGTTTCAAAGGTTTTATCCCTGAGCCTGATAGTTCCGTGAAACACGGTATAAAGAGATCCCAAAAGAAGCGCTGTTATGGCTGTGGCGGAAATAACCTCAATAAGGGTGAAACCCCGAAACAGGGGAGAAGATATTTTTCGGTTCCTCATTCTCATTCTTCCGATTCTTCCTCCTCCGGTGCAAGGGTGCTCAGCTGCACGGATAATTCTTTCTGCTGAACCGTATAATAAACAGTTACAGTAATAAGGCGCATGGTATCCTCTTCCCATGCGGTTGTTGCCAGTGTCCATCTATAACCCGATTCGATCTGTGCACCGAGGTTTTCAAAGGTTCCTTCCTGTTCGCCTTCGCGCCAGGAATCATCCAGGATAAATTCCGTAATTTTTTCATCCGCAAGTTCCGCAGCAATGCGTTTTCGTTCCGCAGCCACCCCTGCGCGGCTCGCGATCGTGATTCCCTGAACTGCAACAGGGATTACTATCGCCATAAACAGCATGGAGGCAAGAATCTCGACAAAGGTAAAACCTGCGTAATGTTTTCGGGAAAGCATGTTTTTGAAAAAAGCCTTACTCATCTTCTTCCCCTTCATCGATTATGTATCCCATGCCAAAATTCGATTTTTTTATGACGACCCTCTTGTTTTCATCTTCCGCAATAATGATTTCATCCGGGTTTTCCACGTGCATGGAGCCATCCGGCTCGAATGCGATAATCGCCTTTCCCTCGCTATCCAGCTGCTCTGTATCCAATTCAAAATACTGGTTCTCCGGGAGCTGGTATTCAGGGGGCGGTTTTTCTTTGCTTGAGTATGTTACGCCCCTTTGGAGTCCGTATTCCCCGGTATTGGTTTGAATCCAGACCTCCACAGGAACCGAGCCGGAAACCGCCTCGCTCCTTGCGTAGCGTGTAAGGGCAAGCAGCCTTCTTGATTCCTCGTGCAAAGAGCGGCTCTTGAAAAATCCACCAAGCGATGGCGCTGATATAGTAAGCACCACAGCCAGGATTGCCAGAACACTGATCAGCTCCAAAAGCGTGAACGCCTTTTTTTGCGAGCCCCGTAACATGCCGTTTAATCTTCCTCCCAATTGGTGATATCGTCGTCTGTGCCCTCGCGTCCGTCCGGACCCAGGCACATGATATCGTAACCGTCTTCATTATGTTTCCCCGGGCATTCGTAAATATACGCATTCCCCCAAGGATCGAGCGGGATGCCTTTTTTAAGGTAAGGGCCCTTCCAGTTTTTTGCTTCATCCGGTTCTTCCATCAAAAGCTGCAAACCATCGTCGCCCTGGGGATAATAAGCATTATCCACTTCGAACGTATCCAGCGCAGTTTCAAAGTTGGATATCTGGGTTTGGGCTGCCGTGATCCTGGCTTGTTCGCTTCGCCCTGCAAACTTGGGAACCACAATGGCAGCCAGTGTTCCCAGGATCACCAGGACCAGAAGCATCTCGATCAGGGTAAAACCATGCCGGGCGCCTCCAAGTTTCCTGACTCTGTAATCGAAGGTTTTGTTACAAATCTTCATCAGGTTGGCTCCTTTATATTAAATTCTCTTTCATAAAATTTGTGATCAATCCTCCCGGATTATTTTATGTAATCCTGGAGCGTGAAAATAGGGATTACCATTCCCACGAAAATGGTTCCGATAAATCCCGCCATAATAAAAAGCATTACAGGCTCGGTTAGAGATACCGCGGTTCTCAGGCGCCTATCCAGCTGCTTTTCCGTTTCCTTTGCAAGGCGAATGAGTTCCTTTTCCAGGCGCCCGCTTTCCTCTGCCACGGAGATCATTTCTATCACGGACGCGGGGAATAAATCCCTGCAATCCGAAAGGCTCGATGCCAGGCTTTCTCCCTGGCGAACCCGTTCGATCGATTGCGTTACTGCATCAGTCAAGGTTTGGTTCCCTATGGATTCCCGCGCCACGCGAAGCGCATTTATAAGGGGCACTCCCGCGCCCACCCGGGTTCCCAGCATCCGGCAAAACCGCGTCATGGCAAACTGCGCCACAAGGGCTCCCAAAACGGGCATCCGCAAAAGCCGGCTTTGCCATATGCGTCGCCCCTGTTCGGATTTTACCCATTTTCTTGCAAGCAGAAAAACCACAATACCGATAATCAGAAAAAACGGTCCGTATTTTATCAGGGTCTCGCTCGCAAAAACAATGGCTTGGGTTATAAGGGGCAGGGAAGCGCCGAAACCCGCAAAAATCGTTTTGAACCGCGGGATGAAAAACACCAGCAAAAATATGAGCACGCATATGGCTAAAGTCATCAGCACAAGGGGATAAATGAGCGCGGAAATCGTTCGCGACTTCAAATCCTTTTCCCTGGATTGAAAATCCGCAATCTGCGCAAGTACCAAATCCAGGAAACCACCGGTTTCCCCCGCTTGAACCATGGCAACATACACCTTGGGAAACGTTTCCGGAAAACGGCTCATGGATTCCGCCAGGGATGTTCCGTCAATCACCAGCTCGTGAATTTCCTTCCATCTTTCTTTTGCAGTGTGCGATGACGTTTCGCGATGGATAATGCTTAGCGCCCGGCTGAGCGGCACCCCTGCAGAAAGCAAGCTCGAAAGCTGCCGCGTGAAATTCTCCAGCTCCCCGGAAGAGATTTTCTTTCCCCTCCATCCAAGAGGTATTGATTCCTTAGCCTTGGTTGATTCAGGAGCGAATTCCTCGATCCCCACCGGGTTTAATCCCATGAGCTCGAGTTTTTGAAAAGCCTCTGTCCTTCCTCCGGCAGAGATTTTTCCCCGGGTCATGGAACCTTCCGTGTTTATTGCCTTGTATTGAAATTCAGCCATAATTTTTTTATTCCCGCATTATTGAAAGCAACCGCATCCTGGTGTTTGATCAGGGAGAGCCTGGGGTGTGGTTGAATCCGTTTCCGTTCCTGCGTTCATCTTTTGTAACGCGGAGCACTTCATCGATTGTTGTCACGCCTTCCGCCACCAGGCGCCATCCGTCCTCGCTCAGGGTGCGCAGCCCCTCGCGGCGCGCCGCCTCCCTAATCTCCCCAGTCGATTTCATCTCCAGCACCATTCGGCGAATCTCCTCGCTCATAACCAGGAGCTCGAACACGCCGCGCCTTCCGAAATATCCCGTGTGCCTGCACCGCTCGCACCCCACGGGGCGAAAAAGCGGGACGCTCGAGCTGATCCCGATCTCCTCCCTGAATGCTGCTGCTGCCTGGGATCGATCCTCCACGCGGCACTCGTTGCAAAGCGTTCGAACCAGGCGTTGGGCTAGAGCCCCCTCCAGTGCCGACGCCACAAGGTACGGCTCCACCTTCATATCCACAAGGCGCGTCAGCGCGCCGGAAGCATCGTTTGTATGGAGCGTGGAAAATACCAGGTGACCTGTGAGCGAAGCCTGGATTGCAATCTGGGCGGTTTCCGTATCGCGAATCTCTCCCACAAGGATCACATCCGGATCGTGGCGGAGAATCGAGCGAAGCCCGCGCGCAAAACTCAAGCCCGCCTTCTCGTGTATCTGTATCTGGTTTACGCCCTTCATGTTGTACTCCACGGGATCTTCTATGGT
>Ga0180437_10009793_pt1 | contig 11795 bp, 30 predicted proteins | sample SS_ome_4_FD_132410 | JGI IMG/M metagenome (GOLD analysis project Ga0180437, IMG submission 132410) | Hypersaline lake sediment archaeal communities from the Salton Sea, California, USA - SS_3_D_1 metaG | ecosystem: Environmental > Aquatic > Non-marine Saline and Alkaline > Hypersaline >... | reverse complement strand
CGAATTTTGCAGAGACAAACCTCTGTCCCTTCCTCATCATCTCAGCAGCCACAGAGAGAGCGAACTCAGCGGAAACGGGCCAATGCTGGCTCACATACTTCCCCATTCTCTCGCAGGAATCACCTATTTTCTCCATCACTCGGCAGGCCTTCTCCACATCCATTCCTGCATACACCTGAACACAGGTGCTCCCAACCTGAACTATCTCCTTGCTGCTCTCGTTCCTGAAGAAGAAGATCTTCTTCCTCTTCCTGTTCGAAGAGCAGTGATCGCACCCCCTATCCAGATCTTCCCTCTTCTTCCCGAGCTGACCAAGAAGATCGGTCTCCCCAAACGTGTGAAGAGTCGGCTCGTCCCCATCGAACTTGGCGAGCCCCAAGATCGTCAGTTCAACTCCATTCACGTCCCTGACGACGAGATCCTCTTGCTCGAACTCAAGTCTTATTTCATCAACGCCCCACTTGTTCTGCCTACTCCCGAGCACCTTGAAGGTCGGCTTGGCCCAGCCATTCTTGCCGCACTTGCGGCAAAATGCCTCGAACTTCTTCATAACGTCCCCAGCTCTCGAAGCTGGGAACCAGTCACTTGTTACCATATTGCATCACCTAGATTTCCATCGGTCTGAGGAATTGGCCATCGTAATAGAACGTCACGTGGCTCTTCACCTCTATTTTCACATCATCGTAAACGTGAGAGGAGACGTAGTGAAATCTCCTCATAGGAGAGACGTACGGATGAAGATTGTCCTTGCTCCTGCACTTCCCCTGCCTATCGATGTGAAACCTGAGATCTCCCTTGCAGCAGCGAACACACTGCATCGCGAGCCCGTTCGGGGTGATTCTCAGATTGGCCGCCTGCACAAATCTCCTGCCGCAATCCTCGCAGATGAGGGCTTCCCCATAGCTCACGCTGAGACCCCCATCTCATTTTTCAGCCATTCTATCGTGCGGTCCTCAAATCCGAACGCTATGCTCCTGCACATCTCTCCGAATTTGACGGGGGGCATCAGCTTTGAGACGAACACGAGGAGCTTCCTCACCTGAAAATGAGGGAGCTTGTCTGGGAATCGTCCAGCGTGAGCCTTGTGCGAGCTCTGCTTGCGAACTATGATCTCCCTGACGTTCGCGGTGAACTCTGGCACCCTGATTGGGCGCGGGTCGTTGTAGGCACCGTCCGCCTTGAGTCTGGCGTAGTGGGCCTTGGAGATGCCGAGCATCTCTGGAGCCTTGGCGACTGGCATCACGAATGCCCGCCCGCCGTCGTTCGTGTGCGGCAGGCTGATGGACTGCATCAGCGTGACGAGCCGCGACGGTAAGTAAGCTTGCTTCATACCAGGAATGAGGAGCTGATTGAATATAAACTCAAACCACATTGAATTTACATTGAAGAAATCACACGGCGCTATGGTTCGCGGAGAGCGAGGGGGCTGATGGGTTGTGTTGAGTGGGGTGAGGGTTTACGTGGTTCTCCAGCGAGCACACCTCACTTCCGCAAACTCCCCAGTGATGTACACTCGCCCCGCCAATATAAGCGTTTATCACACCCTTATTAATTGGCTTTTGGCTGTAATTGACCCCCCGCGTCTCAATATTGAGACATTTCGGGCATTCCTCGGTCACATTTCTCAATATTGAGACGATCAGCGACAAAAAGAGGGAATATTTCCCCCCAAAGCGTCTCAATATTGAGACTTTGCCCTCATTCCTCGCAGAATGGCACCGTAAACCCCACACTTCGTCTCAATATTGAGACCCAATCCAGAATGGCGGTGAGGAGAGGTCTCAATATTGAGATCAAACATCATCTCCCCTGCCAGATCTCCCCCAGCGTCTCAATATTGAGACTTTGCCTCACATTTGCTCTCATTCCGAAATACGCGATCGACTTTTCGAAGGGGTTAGCTAGCCTTTTGATCAAAACGTCGCTCTCGAACCCTCTTCCGCATTCGGATCGGCAAACGGCTATGGGGGGCTTCGATAAAGTCAGAGGGGACCCAAGATTAGGGATGGGACTCCTCCACGTCCCCCCCTCCCCCAGGCGATCCCGCCCCCGGGCCTCACCACGGACTCCTCCTGCACCGCCTCATCTCCAGAATCTCCACCTCTCAAAGAATTCCTCCTCGCTGAACATCATCACGGTGCGGCGTTCCCCGATCCTGAGACACGCCGTCTTCCTCCGTTTCGCGAGGCACTCGAATTCGCACTCCCCGCAGTCCTTCGTGAAAACGGGATCCAGCATCGCCCCGCCCCGCAGATGCATTTCCTTGGCGATCCTCGCCAGCCTGATCGCGACCGTCCGTTCCTTCACGTCAACGACCACGACGATCTTCTTCTTCCTGAAAAAACGCTTCCTTTCAACCGTCACCTTCCACACACCAGCACACCTCATTCGAACGGCATCCCCCCGCACGCCTTCCCCGTTAAATCGCACCTCGTCACGATCCGCCCGCCGCGTCCCACGCACCTCAGCAAGCTGCACAGATCATCCCCAGCCCACAGAAACGGCCCGTCCACTTCGCTCCCCTCTCCAACTCTTCGTCTCACCCATTCCTCGGCCCCCCTCTCGTTCTCGGCATAGCAAGCTATCCACATCGGCCCGCTCCCGACGTTCTTCTCCCATTCCAGAACCCGCGTCACCCACAAGCTCACACAATCGCCTCCATCTTCACGAACACGAGGCTCCTGTAATATCCGCTTGGTGCCTTGCTCAGAATGCTCCACACTCCCATTCTTATACCCTCCTCATCTCAAGTTCGAGCTTCCGATAGCACAGCACGCCGTCCTTTCCAACCGTGTTTCCGCACTCCTTCCTCGTGCGCATCCTAAACTTGCATTCTCCGCACACGTCCGTTCCGTCCATCATCAACACACACTCCAAGTCAGCCCCATTCCTGTGTCTGTTAAGCACGATCTTCTCGGCTATGCTCGCATTCTTTGCCGACACCATCCACCTGTGTCTCTTCCAGTATATTCGCCCATTCTCCATCGTCCATCCGTCAAGCACGCTCACGAGCCACACCCCCATTCTTCACACCGTCCTCACGCACAGACCAATCGTGCACTTGCTTGGATCTGTCCGACATCCAGAACAGTGCCACGTCCATTCCTCCGTGAGCACCACTTCTTCCGCGATGAGGTTGTTGTCGGACGATTCCGTGATTGCCCTTGCCTGCGGATCCGTGTCCGCAAAAACCAAGCGCCTGTACCTCTTCCGAAACGAACCCACGAACTTCACCGCCATCACGATCCACACCACCATTCTACCACTTTCCTGGAATCACGAAGCTCTTGCTGATCATTGCAATCGCCTCTTCAAACATCGTCGTCTTCCACACGCTCCTCACGCCGATATCGCATACCAATCCTCCCCTCACCCTCCATTCCCACACGCACTTCCCCCCGAAGCAGCAGTCATCGCAGTCGTCCTTCCCCACCAACAGAATGGGGTCGCCTTCAACCTTCGCATCAAGATACATCTCCGCCGATTTTCTGGCGGACACGGAGCTGCTGGCGTGAACGGCCACGCCGCGCCACTGTTCCCCATTCCTGATGTGAAACTTCTCGAAGATCCACGTCCCGATCATCGGCTGTGCCTCCACACGACTTCCGACGCCTTCATATGCACGACGCACCCGTCCCTGTTGAAGCTCTTGATGACGTTCTCGCACCCCACCAGATCAGCGCAGTTCCTGATGCCGTTCCACTCGCACTGTCTGCACTCCACCTTAATCCCCTCGTCCATCAGCACCAGTTCTCCTTCGCAAACTGCTCTCGGGTAGTTCTGAACATTCAGATACTCCCTCGCATCCTTCTCCGTCTTCGCTGGAACGTAAACGGCGTCAAACGCAAAGCCCTTTTTCTGGTGCTTCTTCCACACGACCCACGCTCTCACGTCTTCACCCCGTACATATCCATCCCCTTCTTCATATTCCTCTCCAAGATCTCCGACAATCCCTCTTTCTTCGTTCCAGCCGTTCTCCAGACGCTCCTCACGGTCACTCCACACTCCTTCGTCCTGAAGCCAGCCCTCCTCCACGCGCATCTGATCACCCACTCGCAATCCTGACACTCGACATCCTCCACCAGCAGAACGGGGTTGCACAACCACACGCCGACTCTCTCCGACGCCAGATCGCTCGCCTCCGCTGGATCGTCTCGATTCACCACGACAGCCCTGTAACGGCCCCGTTCATCTCTATCGTGCTCGTGCATAAACACCCACATTCTACTCATCTTCAGACCCCCCATTCTCTGGATAAACACTTATGACCAGCACGTTGCACTCCCTGCGATCTCTCTGAAACTCGCAGTCACCGTCAAACTGACACTGATCGCAGGGAATGGGGGCAATCATCAAAACTGGTTCTGGAATGACAGGTTCTCTCGTACACAGTTCCAGCGTTGCCACGGCATCCTTTTGCTCCCATTCCGCCACCGCGATCCCCCTGAAGTGCTTGTTCAAACGGGTGACGAGGTGTCTGATCCCGAAAACCCACTGTCTTCTCACTTGAAAAACACCCACTTTGGCGTGCTGAGACACCCTCTGATGCACCAGTCCGCGTCTCCAGAACACACCCTGCACTCGATTTCTCCGAGAAAGAGAGCTGGTTCCGCGTCTTCCGCGACCCAGTAGTATCCTTCGGAAACCAGCTTCCTTTTCGCCTCTTCCACAGTCTGGCTCTTCACGGCCATTCCCTTCCACACCGTTCCGTTTCTCCAGTTGTTCTCGACAAGGAAGAACCACGTTCTCGTCACTCTGGATACACGCTCCTCGTGTACGGACATCTATCGGTGCACCTCGTCTTTCTGTCTTCGAGAATGTAGACGTGACAGTCCTCGCAGTAGATCCCGTTGATCATCAGCACGGGCTCGACACCGACCGCTCCCCTCGACCTGCTTTTAATGGCAATGTCCCTGGTATAACCTTTCACGGTGATCCCGCGCCAGTAGACTCCCTCGTAGAGGTGTCTCGCGAAGTACACCCAGTCCGTCATTCGTCCTTCTACCCCGCCATTCCGTCTGGTGATATGGAGCCGTCCCGTATAGAGCAGACCTCCCACGTTCCCGCCAAGATCGGGCATTCGATAGACCTGATGCACGCCCCGCAGTGCTTGTCGGGATGCCAGTCCACGGCGAGCACGGGAGTTGGGTCGAACCAGATCTCGGCATCTCCCCATCGCATCAGTTCGAGGATTCTGCTCTCGGCGTTCTTGATGGTCTCCGCCACGACCGTGACCCTGTAACTCTGCGGGTACACGCGAGGTCCTCTTTTTGTAACAGTGTGAATCCACAGCCTCACTTTCTCTCCTCCTTGATGATGTGCGGTATGCCCGTGCAGATCTCATCTGTGTTCTGACATCCACTGGCGCAGTTCCTGCACTTCGGTTCCCAGTCTACCATCAGGACTGGATTCCTGTGTATCAGACCAGTGTTCTTCTTGAACAATGCCTCGGCTTCCTTCATCGTTCTGGCCTTCACCGCCATTCCCTTGGAAACTATAACCCCGACACGGTGCACGAATTCGAAGAACCACCATTGATGATGGGGATGAAGCATCGGGATCCAATTGATTCGACCGTCTGCATTAACGTAATACTGCTGTCCAGCGAAAATCGGTTTTTTGGTCCTGTTCACCATTGTCGGCGTCGTGAACACCTTCTTACGATGAGATCGGATCTGATCTTATTCCTCATCACATTTCAATCTTCCATCTCTCGGGGGGATCCAGCGTGCATTCGATCTCGTTGTGACACACGCCGCTCTCGCGGGTCATACACTCGTAGCACCACACGAACGTCTTCTCAACAATCAGAATGGGCTCCACGACTTTGAAACCGCTTCTTTTCATTCTTCTCTTGGCGGAGTCCGCCGTTTTCGCCGCTATGTAACCGAGTATCTTTCCTTTGCTCTCGTACTTCCACACCGCCATTCTTTTCACCTCTTGAATCGTCTCGTCACCGTCTCGCATTTATTCCCCATTATGCAGTCGTTGTCCCTGCACCACATACACTTCCAGCAGGAAAACATATCCTTCCAATCTCCGACGATCAGCACGATCTCTCTTGTATCGTCCTTCCTGTGAGCCCGTCGTCTCGCCTCGTCAAGAGTGCTGGCGGGAACGATCAGAATGGGCCAAGGACAATCATTTCTGGCATTGGGGAGCATCCATTGTCTCACCTTCATCGGACGAACACCATCCTGACTGCTGGAGGGCAATCTTTAGAGTTGCAGCGGAGATACTCTCTGCTGCAAACACCACACTCGTACACTGGCTCAACCAAGAGAACTGGAGTCTCGTTGAGAGCGTAGTGTCCATTCTTGATGACGCTCAGATTGCGACCGCGGGTCTCGATGAGATCGCAAGCTTCGGCCTTGTTCGAGGACACCACTTCCAGTCTCGCCCATTCTTTGTCACTGCCGCAATGTGTGATCGAGAACATCCAGACCACCATTCTTTATTCCTCCTCTCTGGGGCGTGGCTTTACGAAAAGGTACCTCTCTGGGTTTTCGCTTTCATCGTACATCCAGTGGGTTTCGTCTACCTCTATGTCGAACAACGCTGTCTCGATTTCACCGTTTGGTCCAAAATCCGCCCCAATGTTCTTGCCTCGTTGAACTCGCCACATCGGTCTGACAAGGGCGTCGCATTCCATCGGAGCCTTGATCTGCGAAAGGCAGTATGACATATTGAAAATACCGCAGTCGAAACAGCTAAATAATTTATCTCCAGTGATGAGAATGGGGTCGAGCATCTTGTCCTTCAGTTGAGGGTAGTGTCCCTTCATCAGCTTAATGGCCTCAAACTTCTGCTTGGCACACACGACAACGCCCCTGTACTTGTCTCCGTTGAAGACGTTCTCAAATTCGAACATCCACTGATTCAAGGTCTCACCAACCTCGCAAGCGGGGGGCACCTGTCGCATTTCTCCCCAGTGTAGTGATGGGAGCATTTCTCGCACTCGTAGCAAGGCTCCACGACGAGGTATGGTTCGGAGACATCGGCAAAAACGCTCTCAATGCTCTTAGCAGTGATGATGGCTCTCTTCTTGTTGATGCCGTTGATTTCGAGTCTCCCCCATTCTTCGTTGGTGTAGTTCTTGGCAATGGGGAAACCCCAAACGTTCCGTTTTTTCTGCGTCAGCTGATGTTTCTGCTCAGCCATTCTCGTAGGCCTCCATATCTTCGAGACACCCTTCTAGGCAGTCGCAGTACGTGTTGTTGAATACGTCGAACTGATTACAATGTAAACAGGGGAGTCCTTCCAAGCGGAGAACGGGTTCCGAGACAATGTCCGTTCTTCCGTAGTCCGTCACAGCCCTGGTCTTGGCTTCTTCTCTGTTCTTCGCCATCACGACCCTCTTGAATCTCTTCGTGTCTTGCAAGTACCAGACAACCTCGACGGTCCAGATCACTCTTCTTCCCTCCAGTTCCAGCAGATCCATCCACCGCTCGGAATCACGCTTCCGCAGCCAGTTTTTCGTCTGTAGGAGCATTTCTTGCAGGATCCGAAAAGGGGGCCATCGTAAAGGACGATCTCAGCGACACTTTTGTGCTTGAAAGTTCCCTTTATCAGATCCTCTATCTGTGTCGGATTTTTGGCGATGGCTATGATCCTGTGCTCGAATCCGCCAAGATTCCTGTACACGACGAGCCACATCCTCCACGGGGGAAGTCCCATCACTTCGAACGTTTCCGTTACACTCGCACGCTCCTAATGATAGGTTCGCAGTCTTCTGGCTTGTTGTTGATGCTTGTTTTGAGATTGCATCTACCTCTGGTGAAGAGAACGCAGTCATCACAATCAACGTGCTTTCTCTCGACTAGGAGAACGAGATCGTTGATCTCCGTCCCTTCTTCGGCCTGAAAGTATTTGACGATCAGTTTCTCGGCCTCTTTCTTGGTTTCGGTGTTGACGATAACAGCGTTCCAGCGTGCTCTTCCAGTGTACCCAACTTCGTGTTCGTGCTGCAGCAGCCACTGATTAATGATCAGCCGCCCCCCTGTCGATGATGTAGTAGGAGAAGGTGCTGCATATGCTCTTCAGATCGTGCGTGAGACACTTTCCTCTCTTGAAACAGTGGCACTCCCTGCATTTTTGAACAGCAGAGAGACCGTTCGCAAGAAGGATTCCCTCCGTGAAGTTCGTGACGCGGTTAGAGAGGAGAATGGCGACAGCTTTCGGGTAGGTCTTCGCTGACACGATTGTCTCTCTCCGTATTTCATCGCCTTTAAAGAGGCAGTCAAAAAGCCACGCAGCCATTCTATTTCACCTGAAATCGATTGCGCTCCAAACGGTGAGATCTGTTGAGCAGACACTTGGTCTATGTCCGAGCTCGCAGTACCAGCCAGTGTAGTTTATCGGTTCCTCTGCAAAGAGAAGTTCTGGTCTGTTGCAGGTGAAGTAACCGCAGTTGATGCATTTTCTGGAGAAGGCTGTATTGTCTATGAGAATGGGGGTCTCTGAAATCTTTCCACCGAGGTACAGCTCGGCCTTCAGTTTAGCGTCATTCGCAGTACCATCATCAACAGTTATGACGAGAAGTTTCTTGAAGTACCTCTCATTCTTTCTGTGACGATGGCAGAAAAGCCACAGTCGATTCACCTTGAACAACTCCCCCACTCTCTTTTGATGGCATTTACCGAGAGGAATTGATCGGGTTCGCTTCCCCAGAAGCGCGGTTGAGGATTGCACCTTCCGTCTCCATTGTGGCAACATCCAACAAGGTTGAGCGAGCAAGTGTTGCAAGCCATTGGAGGAGCCTCTAAGATCAGAGTCGGTGGATAGGGTTCCACGGGAAACTTGAAGTAATGAAACAATTGCTCGTTCGCTTCTTTCACTGTCTTGGCATTAACGTTGATCTTTCTGAAAGCCGTGTCTCTAACGAAGTGTGGAAAATCGTACTGCCAATGATTCAGGATTGATGTCATTCCAATGACGATTACGACATCACTTAACTCGATGTTCGCTGCCCAGAGCATCACGATGTTTGCTCCACTTACTCCGTTTTCATCCACCGTTCTCATCGCCTCGTGTACTTCAATCGCCGTGTCTGGATGCAGTCCCCGCTTGAGGAAGAAGCGGATCTTCTTGTTGCCGTAATCGCTCCAACTCACAGGTATTTCTGCCTCCTGTATGTTTGCGGACAGACATTTCCAGATGTCTTGCTGTGCTTGCAGGTCATTAATCCAGAGTTTCGGTTGCAGACATCGCACCTCTTCTTGGGTGGATCGACAAGAAGAACTGGAACTGCGTTGCGAGAAATGCGGTACCCGAGTATCTTTTCGAGCTTGAAGATCGCTAGTTCGGGTGATTCGGCCTTGACAATGATCTTGTTGTACCCGTCTGGATTGTCCACGATGTCTTCGAGTTTGATGAGCCAGTCTCTCTCTCGCCGATCATCCATTACAGCGCCTCCAAGATCACATTGTTGCTCCAAGGAGTGTTTAAAAAAGGATGATCGCAGGAGTCCGTCCATCTGAATCTCTCCCGTCTTTTGATCGCACACGCCTTGAATCTGGAGCAGTCTTCGCACACCTGTTTTCTGATTCCGTCGCTCTCATCGACGTACACGACTCCGTGATCGTAGTGCTTCACCTCGTAGGTCTCGTCAACAACCCTATCCACGTAATCGTGAATGAGATCGATGGCTTCCTTTTTCGTTTCTGTTCGCACGAGGATCTCTGAGTACTTCATATATTTTATTCGATGCTTGAACTCGAATTTCCAGAGTCTCCCTTTTTTCCTTCGCGGTACTTGATGGTAGAGGCTCCCGTAATCGATAATTCTGTCCATCAGACCTTGTTCCCCCTGATCTTGCACTCGTTGTGCGGGTTTGTCGAGATCGCGTGCTTGAGAAACCTACATCGTCCGTTGACAGCATCGAGGTAGAAGCATTCCTCGCAGGTGAAGGACGGTTCTGGGAAATCGGCGATAAGAATGGGACCGTCATTCTCCAGTCTTCTGAGGGTATCGTCCGATACGGGCTCGATGATCGTGACGTTGACACCAGTGAGAAGACGCTCGATGATGCTTATTGCTTCGTCTCTCGTGTGCGCCCAAGCATCAGCGTACTCGTGGAACTTCTTCTGTCTCGCGAAGTTCACCTTGAAGCGCCACTTGAGCGGTCTTCCATCGCATTCAGAAAGGGAGTGGTAGCCACTGATCGCGGTCATACGGGAGTCTTCCAGATTCGGGGGTTTCGAAGATAACCTCTCGTCAAACCCTCATAAGGCTTGCAGTCTCAAAGTTAGGAGGCCGAAACGTATAAGAAGGCGAAGCGTCTATAGGATTCCTGTTTGACAAAATCCGAACTAATATTGAGACTCCCGTGAAGAAAGCGTCCACGCAACTTCGCCAAAACCCGAACCCCTCGGGAGTCGTGACGCACAAACACAGAGGAACGAAAAATGGCGGACCCAGCACCTGCTGAGTGCGAAAAATTCTACAAGGACACCAAGAACGTTCTCAAAGGCTACGAGCGCGGAGACTACGATGAGAAGGGAGCTCTGATCGCGATCATCAAGCTCCAGCAGGTAGCCTCGGGAAAGTATGAAAAATAGCTGGAGTAGCTGAGCGGACCAGCAATTCACAGTCCTAGGCCACTGGAACGTACGCGGGTTCAATTCCCGCCTCCAGCACCTTTTCGGTGATATTATGGGAAAGAAATCGACGGAATACGAGATCAAGCTCGATGAGACCACGCAGAATATGTACATCGATATTCCCGTGACCGTGAGAGTCTGGGAACAGGGAAAAAGCATCATCGTTTTCGGCTATCTTCCAGACAAGCTCGGGATGACGAATCCCCGATTTATGACGATCCCGCAGGGGAGCACGATACACGAGGTTCTGAAACATCAGTTTCGAATCGCCGAGGATCAGAGGAAGAACAGCGGGAAGAAGAAGGACAAGAACAAGGAAGAGTGGAAACAGTGAGTGAAGAAGAGATCTCTTTGGAAGATCTTCTGATGAGCGCTCACGCCATTTGTAAACACATCGATGCACTCGCAAGACGTATTCGTCTGCTCGAAAGGAAACATCGCTGTGGCGTTCATATGCTTGACCCTTCAGGTGTTTATGACCTTTCTCCTGATCCATTTTGGTGTTCCGTGAAAATGCGAGCAAGTGGAGTGAGAGAGACCACATCCCCGTGAGAACCATTATTCTCGAAAACTGCGAGTACAATGTCTTCGCAGAGACAATGGACGCCATTCTCGAATGCAAAATGCCCTTCATTCTCATAAATCAATACTACTCGCAACGCAGGAAGGAGGGCTTCTTCAATTTCTGGGACAGCGACTACATTCCAGACCAGATGCAGCAGTACATTCTCCATCCACCCGAAAAACGTGAAAACGTCAAGAAGCTGGATGAGATCCTGTCGAAGATAGAATATCCCGTTGTTGTCAGGGAGGTTAAATCTCTCACCCATTCTGTTTTTTTGAGAGGAGAGGCGAACGTTGATATACCCTGTGAGGACTCTAGAAGAGTGTTCTCGACGTTCCGTGTGATTCTGTGAAGGCAGACGAAAATGTCCATTGCACCGAAGAAAAAGCCAAGAATAGACGTAAGAGAAGAAATGGAAAAGAACTACGTGCGTCTTCAGCAGATGGCGGATGAACACGAGGATACGGACCCAAGACTGACTCTGGCCTGCATAAAGGAGTCGAGACCTTATCTCACAGAAATTGACGCGATGGATCGCGGAAAGAGTGATGATGATTCATCATACGCCGATCACATTTGGCTGGTCAGCAAGGCGGTAGGAGCTTCTGACAAGCAACGCAGGGGACGTT
>Ga0180437_10009791_pt1 | contig 11797 bp, 9 predicted proteins | sample SS_ome_4_FD_132410 | JGI IMG/M metagenome (GOLD analysis project Ga0180437, IMG submission 132410) | Hypersaline lake sediment archaeal communities from the Salton Sea, California, USA - SS_3_D_1 metaG | ecosystem: Environmental > Aquatic > Non-marine Saline and Alkaline > Hypersaline > Sediment... | reverse complement strand
GTCGAAGCAGCCCAAAGACCGTCCCGCACCTCCCGAAGATGCGCTGAGCAGCGCACAACCTCAAATACCACCATGACACAGCGCGAGGATGGCTCTTGACACGGTCATTCCATATCAGGGCGTAGAATGTGCGGTGCGCAAAGCTGTCGGACTTTAGAGGGGGTCAACGCTGATGGCTGGTGAATCACTCACGGGCAGGATGGTCTGTTATGCGCTTGGGATTATTCTTGCCGGGGTCATGATCCTTGCAGGTCTTTTGAATCCGGACGTCAGGTGGCTATGCTACTTGGGCCTTGTGGTCTGGCCGATCGTTTTCCTGATGACCTGGAGACACGTTTTCAAGTGACCAGAGCCGTATGTGTAGTTGAATAGGAGGCAGTCTCCGTGGAGCAAATTGGGATGTGGGAAGCGATACCGGTTGAGGTGGTGTACCTGATCATTGGAGTTGGATGTGCTCTGGTTGGCGCTTTGCTGGGTCTCCTCGTTGCCTATCTGGCGAGTAGATCCGTCCAACGGCGTGAGTGGCGGAAACGGGATTTGCAGAAGAGAAAAGAAGATATTGAAATACTGGGTAGTTGTGTCCTCGCGGTGAAACAGGAAATCCAGCAGAACCATGACCTCTTGTTACGAAAACATGAGGACTACGTTGGCGGCAATTGGGATCCGGCCTTGTTCCAGTTGAGCACCGTGTCGTTTGAGAGTTGTTGGCCGGTGTTCGTCCAGAAAGGTTTCATTTTCAAAGAAGAAGAACGGTTTCGTCATGTCAGCAGGCTCTTTCATGATTATGTTCGGGTGAACCAGACGCTTGTACACCTCAGGAATGTCATTACGATGGATAGACGTATGACTGATGCGACGAAAGTGCCGCTTGCCGCGATTACGAGGGAGACGTGGGAAAAGAATCTCAAGGAGAAGGCGGTCAGGGCGCTGGAGGAGATTGAGGCAGAGCTGGCAAACCGAAAGACTGAAATTGACGAGGAGCTGGGCCGACTGTAGCGCTCCTCTAAGAGAAACGCGAAGCTAATTTCAGTCTCCTAGTCAACGAGAGATGGTTGTTGCCGCGGTTCTCCTGCGCTGTTCGTTGAGGGTTTATTCGGGCGGTTCTCGAACCGCCCCTACATGCGGCTCTGAGTGCGCCACTCTAAGAAGGACCGTGCGTTAGCTCATATAGCTTTACGAAGCATGCTAATTGCGCTATTATGGACGTGGGGATATCTGTCGGGGGACTTTGTGAAGTTTCGGGTACGGGGCAAGGGTCTTCAAGGAGGTGATAGTCCATTCTGACGTGATACCAGAAGTTTGTTTCGAACTGCGTGGCACCTCTTTTCAAAGGAGGGTACATACGATGAGGAAAAGAAAAGGATTCACGCTGATAGAGTTGCTTGTGGTGATAGCGATTATCGGCATATTGGCGGCGATACTGTTGCCCGCGCTTGCAAGAGCACGCGAGGCCGCACGACGTTCAACATGCCAGAACAATCTGAAACAGTTCGGCCTGATCTTCAAGATGTACGCAAACGAGTGGAACGGACGATTCCCCCCGTGCGGCCTGTGGACGTGCTTCATTCCTGAGGACCCCAGTGAATACTGGGGACCTTACTGGACGACTTTCAACGGGCAGGCGGTCTATCCTGAGTATATGACGGACCTCCAGATCATGATCTGCCCGTCGGACGCCGACGCTCGAACCAACTTGAAAGAGCAAGGCTGGTTCCACCATGCGGAAGACTCCGATAACCCGATCGATCCGGGCTGTTTCTTCGATGCAAGTTATGTGTACAACGCCTGGGTGGTGACGGACGAGGATGAAGCAAGCGCCTGCTACGTCACGCTGCAAATGTTTGTTTCGTCAGAACTTAGTAGCGAAGATAAAGTGGCAATGATGGATGACGATCTGGATCTGGGTCGCGCACACGGTGCATTCGACGGTAAGGGTAACGCTGACAGCAACACGCTCTACCGTCTGCGCGAAGGCATCGAGCGGTTCATGATCACCGACATAAATAATCCGGCTGCAACCGCGCTGGCACAAAGCGAGATCGTCGTCATGGTGGATGAGTTTGGTGCCAATATGAGCGGTATGCCGAACTTCAACCACGTGCCGGGCGGCATCAACGTGCTGTACATGGACGGTCACGTGGAGTGGGTCGGTTACAAGTCCAAATTCCCGTGTACGGAAGGCCTCGCAGAGCTTTTTGGTTTGTAGAGGATAGAGAATCGTCGCAGTTGTTCTGCGCTGTACTCTGTGGGATCGTTGGGGCCGTTCGCGAACCGCCCCTACATACAGTTCTGTGGACGACGCGGCAATCTCGTTGCGTCGTGGAGGGTGAAAACCGAGATTGCTTCGCTTACGCTCGCAATGACGACAAGTTGTAGTTCGTCGTGGGAAACGCCGTGCGTAACGTCTTCCTCGTCATTGCGAGCGACCGGAGGAGGGAGCGCGGCAATCTGGTTGTATGGCACAGTGACACAACCCGACCATCAGCAGAGCCTCTTGCGCTAGTGATCACCGCGCCCTAAAGAGGGGGTTCATTTTGGCCGCGAGGGTTTTGACCTCTTCCTCTTCGTCGGGCGTGATCGGTCTGAACTTCATAGCCAGGTCGATAGCCCGGCGGAAAAGCTCTTCCTCGCCCGGTGGTATTGCAGCCGTTATAGGCTGGCTCAAGGTGAACCGGAAACAGATCTCCGCCTCGTGCGGATCGGTGATCGGTTGGTACCAGCACTTGGCGTATTTGTCACTGTCCGGATCGTGTTTCGGCCGACGTTGACGAGCCAACGCTTTGAGCGCGAGCCGGGTCACTCCTTTTGACTGCGCCGTCTCGATGATTTGGGCACCCAAATTGCCTTTGAAGTAGCAAGCGAAATTTACCGGAAACAGGGCTGAATCGAAGTCGTACCGGTCCATGGCGGCCAATGCCGCTTCGACCGAGTGCGCGGAGAAACCGATGTGGCGCACTTGTCCCGATTTCTTCGCCTCGATGAAAACCTCCATCGCACCGCCTTTCCCGAATGCGACATCGACATCCTTCTCGACGGACCAGATCCCGTGAAGCTGATACAGGTCGAAATGGTCCGTGCGCAACCGTTCCAGGGACTGTTTTAGTTCGGCTTCGGCACCGTCGCGCTCGCGCTGGGTGGTTTTGCACGCGAGGAACACGTTCTTGCGGTACGGTTCGAGTGCGGGACCGAGTATCACCTCGGCGTCCTGATACGTCGGAGCAACGTCGAAGTAGTTGACACCTCGTTCGACCGCTTCGGCAACAACACGGTTGGCGTGTTCCTGTTCGGCACCGGCTATCACGATGCCGCCGAGCCCGACTATAGAGAGTTTCACGCCTGTCTTACCGTATTCGCGACGCGGTATTGATGCGGGGTTCGAAGAGGTGGCCGTTTCGCTCATTTCGCTGGCATCTCCTTGTCGCAATGTCTTGTCCAGGCCAATAGCCGCGGTGGTGACGGCTGCTGTTCTCAAAAAATCGCGGCGGTTCATTGCAGGCCTCCTTTGGCGGGCGGTAGATTGCTGCATTGCGGTCAGATACTAGCCGACAGGAGCATCTTACCACGGTAACCGTCCGACGGACAAGGGACAAAGAAAAAGGGGACTGACACAAGCGTAGCTAGGCCGGAGACGTGTCTGTACCCTTTTTCTGAACTCGCTATGGTGCACGCCGCTTGACACGCTGCCCGGGCGTTGGTATTGTACCGACGAATCAGAGGTGGGGCTTTTCCGCGTGAGTTCGGCGTGCGTTTCAATTTCTTTCTGATGAAGTGACGACAGTCTGTTTTCTTGAGGCAACGAATCTGTGAGAATCGCTTTTGACGCGAGAGCCTGGGAGAAGCCGACTCACTCGTTCACTCGGGTGCTGCAGCTTCTGTTTGACGCGGTCATTGAGAGCGGCTGGGAAGTCGAACTGTGGGTAAGCGGGTCTCTACGGCCAGAATTCGCCCGTTACGAGCGTTACGCGCGTTCCGTCGACGAGGCAAGCCGAAAAACCGGCGCCCGGGTATTGTGGTCGCCGCAGATCGATGCCTATCGTGCCGGCGTTCCGGTAGTCTCGACCATTCATGACGTCAACCCTCTTCTGCCGGATGGACGGCCCGCGTTGGCTAGATGGCAGCGGGCTCGCCGGTTCCGTTCCCGCGTCGAAAGGGGTTTTAGCGAGTCGTGGCGTGTTGTGACGGATTCCGACTATTCACGTCGGCGCATCTCTTCGGAGTTTCCCGGACACGCAGGGCGGGTGTCAGTTGTCCCTCTTTACGCTGACAGACGTCTCAAGCGCGTCGACAGGGCTGACTTGGGTGAATTTGTGTCGCGTCTGGGCGCGTCGCCGGGGTATGTGCTTTTCGTCGGCAGCCTGCGGCGTCACAAGAACTGGGACGGGCTGATGCGGGCATACTCGCGTTTGCCGGAACAGGTGCGAGACGAACACAGTCTCGTCCTGGCGGGTCCGACACGTCGTAATGCGGAGCGGGCCGAGCGTCTTGCTGCCGCCCTGGCCATTGAACGTCAGACGTTTATTCCGGGGGTAGTGCCCGAAGAACAGATGAGCGTGCTGTACAGCGGTGCGGACGTTTTTGTCTTCCCCAGTTTTCTGGAGGGGTTCGGTTTGCCCCCGCTCGAAGCCATGGCGTGCGGGGTACCTGTTGTGGCTACAAACCGGACGTCAGTGCCGGAGGTTCTCGGCGACGCCCCGTTGTATATTGACCCCTCGGATCACGAGGCCATGTCCGACGCAATACAGACTGTTCTGGAGGACGCCGGTCTCAGATCGCGCCTGATCGAGTCCGGACGAAGTAGATGTGCGCACTTCTCGCCCGCCCGAACCGCTGCCGCAATGCAGAAGGTGCTGCGGGATCTTGAAGATGTGGACCGGCCCCTGAACACCCCCTGACTGCACGTCGATGGTTGACAACTGTTACCACTGCACCCATAATAGCGACAGACCTGTCCCTAGTTGTCATCGGCAGGTTCGCAGGAGAAATGTCAGGTAAAACCGGGAAGGCAACCTATGTCAAAAAGTGTCGATTTTCCAATGAGAAGTATCGACAAGTATGTACGACTCTATATCGAGAATCTGCCGGATCTTTCCGGCAAAACGGTCGTTGATGTTCCTTGCGGCGACGGTAGAGCGAGTTACTGGTTCAGAGAAAGAGGCGCTACCGTCAAGGCATTCGATCTCTATCCGGAGTTCATGAAGGTGGAAGGAGTACAAGCGGAATATGCGGACATGTCAGAACGTCTGCCAATAGAGGATGCCAGCGCAGATATTGTGGTATTCCAAGAGGGCATCGAACACATTCCAAATCAACCGGCGCTGCTTGCCGAGTTCAACAGAATCCTCAAGCCGAATGAGAAACTGGTTCTGACGACCCCAAACGTGTCACATCTGAGAGCGCGGTTGTCGATGTTCCTGCTGGAAAGTGATCTGTGGAAGCGAATGCCGCCAAGCGAAATAGACTGTGTCTGGTTTTCGGAAAAACGATCGGACAGGATATACTTCGGCCACCTGTTCTTGACGGGGGCGCATTACTTGCACACGATCGCCTGTATCTCGGGGTTCGAAGTAAGACAGCGCTTAGGGACAAAGATAAGCGGAACTTCCGTGTTCTTGGGTGTCTTCCTGTACCCCCTTGTCTCTATCGCAACAGCTATCGCATTCCTAATTATACGGGAAGAAGAATGTGCATATTAACGAAGAAGCGAGAAAGAAGGTCTTGTGCGAACATGTCAAGTTAAACCTATCAGCCCAGACGTTGTTCTGTAAACACATTTTTTGGATCCTTGAGAAGAGGTCAAGCATCCGGGAAAGTGTTGAACGCCTTAAACAGTACAGTCGAGAGTGCCAATAGTAGACCTCGCATCTCGCCTGGTCTGGTCATTCGCTCGCCGGTATTGGAATTCCCGACTTGAGTTTCCCGGCGAACGTGAGCAGGTTGATGACCGCTCGATCCACCATTCGCTCGCCTGCGCCCACCTCGACGAACGTCTGGGAACCCGCACCGTATCCACCTTCAGCAGCCGCCTGTATCGTGGGAAAATACGCCAGGTAGCCGTTGCAATACCCGAGCATGAACGTGTCCTTGAACGGAGACCTCGATTTCAGGTCGAGCTGGAAGTCCACGAAGATCTCTCCCGGCAGCCCGACAAAAGCGAGGTTGTCGTTTATGACCGCAGTGGGCATAGTGCAGAGCAGCTCCCTGAACTGGTCGATGTAAGCGTCAACAACTTCTTTTCCGTACGCGTCGTAGAGCGTCTTCAGTGCATCGGCCCTGTCGAGATCCCAACGCGGTTCGAAGTCGAACTCGTCCTCACGGAACTTGATGTTTGAGTTGGGGCAAGGTTTCGTGACTGTCTCCCGTGCGACGCGCAGCACTTCGTGCGCGAGCTGCTCGCCCGCTTTACGCATCTCCTCGAGCCCGTTTTCATTGATGGAAGTCTTGTCCATATAAGGATTGGTGTCCCCGGCCGCTCCCTGGAGGAAAATGCAGGTGCCGCCCATTTCACGTTCCACCATGTCCATCATCACGCCCGGGTAATCGGCTGAGAGATTAAGGTTATCCTGCCCGAGAACGACGGGATGGCATGTGTAACAGACGAGTATCGCTACAGGTTTGCCCGAGATATCGTCCACCCTTATCACGCCGACGTCCGGGTCAACCGGCGCAGTGGGTATCCGTTCTTCATTGCGCCACAGCATGTGGACGGTACCGTCATCTCTGACCGCCCTGCGGTTGTGGCCCAGATACGTCTCGCCGTGTCCGACGCCCATTTTGGCTTCCTGCAACTTCGAGTTGGCCTGTTCGATAACCTCGGCGATCTTCCTCTCCATTTCAGCCACCCACGGTTTTTCCGGTGAAGGCCAGTCTCTCCGCTCGATAACGGGTCCCTGATGCGTGTGAGACGCGACTATTAAGAGGTTTGTTATCCCTGTGCTTTTCCGTACCCGTTCGCGAATGTACTTCAGCCCTTCCCCAGGGGGGGTCCTGCCGAGATTGAGACCGACTATCGCCAGCTTATGTTCGCCGTCGTCCAGCACGAGCGCCTTGGCGTGCAGTGGATCGTGGACCTTCTCCGAAACGCCGGGCCTGTCGCTATACCCCCACATCGGGTACCCCAGAGGCGGTGTGACGTCCACGGTGGCGGCGCCCGCCTTCAGAGGGGAGCAAGAGGCTCTTGCGGCGAACAGAAAACAGCACGCAGTGAAGATAACTACGGCGGCTACAATACCAGGTGCGTGTAACGTTTCAACTTTCATCGCAGTCTCCTTCCTATTTGGCACATGTGCGGTCGAACCCTCCGACAGATTCGGTAGGACTTTACCAGATTCGGTTCGCGAAAAACAAGATTCGGTATCGCGTCATGCCGAGCCTGGGGTCTCGCGGGCTTGCTGTGGAGAGCCGGCCCGACAAGGGGCTGCAGCCCCTTGTCGAACGCGGGGGGCACAGGTCACAGCAGCGACCACCGCCATTCCCGTTGACATGCTCAACTATCGTTGGCGATTGACGCGAGAGCGTTTGTCTTTGACACGGAGGGAGCACTGTGATAGGTTCTGTTGGAAACCGGCTTGAAGAACTGAAGCGGCGCATTGACGTCGAGTCGTTTAAGGAGGAATGTATGAGAAGTGATATCAGATTGCGAATCGGTACGGCGTTGGCGTGCATGCTGCTGGTGCTTGTCGCGGCGTCTGGTGCTTCGGCGGCGACCAACGAGCTTAAGGGCATAGAGGATCTGTTCGGTAAGGATTGGTACGGGCTGTACCTGTTCGGTGGACAGAAGGTCGGTTACGCGATGACTGAACTCGGTCCGACGGAGTATGGCGGCGAGAAGGCGTACAAGCTCACCCTTGAGCAACATATGCAGTTCACAATGCTCGGTATGAAGCAAGAGTTGGACATTGCTGAGTTAAGAATCTACGGTTCGGACGGCGCGTTGCAGTATTTGCACGTCGATGCGCCTCAGCCTGTTGGGCCGCCAGTACAATTTCTATGCGAGGTCGTGAACGGCAAGTTCCGCGTGTCCAGGAAAACCGGTCAGCAGGAGATGACGATTCTTATCGATATTCCCAACGAGACACTTACGGACGAGCTTGCCGCGGCCGGCATGATAAACGAGAACACCAAAGTGGGTGATTCCCACGAGTCAAACATCTATGAACCCATTCTCAAGATGGAAGAAACGCTCCGTGCGAAAATCGTTGTGACGGGTATGGAGGACACAGTGTATAACGGCGTGCCGACCCGGGTCTTTAATGTGGAGACAACAATTCTCGATACGGGACTTGTCGCTGCCTCCAAGGTCGCTGCAAACGGTGAGCTGCTTGAGGAACGAGCTGGCCCATTGGTTATGAGGTTGGAGGATGAAGCGCTCGCGAAAGACGTCGGGTACGCGGTGGACGTCGTGGTTTCAGGCGCTATAATGACGGCGCGCCTGATAGAAAATCCGCGCCGGGTCACCAAGATGACCGTTCGTATCGATGGGCTCACCGATGAAGAGTTGGTCATCAACGACGAAAGACAGTCCTACTCTCTGGAGGTTCCAGACAGCCAGGATCCGACCTCTTCGGAAACGGGCGCGTCGGAACCGGCGAGACTGTATCTGCTCACCGTGAAAAAGGACAATCTCGACGCGGTTCCGCCTGCTACCGTCCCGATGAGAGCCGAACGGTTCGGGTCTGCACTGAAACCGAGCGTTTTCGTTCAGAGCGGTGACGAGAGAATTGTGGAACAGGCAAAGAGTATCGTCGGCGACGAGAAAAACGCTGTTGAAGCGATGAAAAAGCTCAACCGGTGGGTCTACCGAAACCTGCGCAAGGAGTTCACCGCGTCGATGTCAAACGCACTCGACACGCTCGAGCGGAAGGAGGGCGATTGTACGGAACATTCCGTCCTGTTCGTGGCGCTGGCGCGGGCTATCGGACTGCCGGCAAGGGAAGTGGGCGGTGTAGTCTATTCCGAGGAAGGCGGGTTCTTTTTCCACCAGTGGGCTGAAGTGTATGTCGGTAGATGGGTGGCTACCGACCCGACTTTCGGTCAGCCGGTAGCGGATGCGACTCACATCAAGTTCACCGGAGGCGATATACTGAGCCAGTCGAGAATAATGAACGTTATGGGACGTCTGAAGATCGAGATCGTGGATTTCGAGCACGATTGAATCCGCCGGATTGCCGTCTGCGCGTTGGGGTCGGGCCAGGCGCGGAAGAGCATGCTCTGTGGAGGGAACGATGCTAGACCGAAAGGTTTCCTCCTTCTAAAGATTTCTTGCCAACGTTGCGCGCCTGAGCAAACGGGAGGGCGAGGCTCCCGCCGAGCCGCAATGCACGATGAGCAACACAAAAAACTCTCGGCTCCGCAGGAGCGTCGCCCTCCCAAAACCGGCCCGCCGCATAGTAGGTGCGGTTTGCCCTCGAAGGTGGGGCGGACATTCCTGTCTGTCGGTGCCGCACGCTCAAAATACGGATCAGCCGTCGCGCCTGAAGAGAAAACCCGGTCCCCTCGTGCTCGCCAATAAGATGCCGCCCAACGCGATCACAGTCAGAACTTGTGGCAGAATCGGCGTCACTTTGGCAGCAGCCACTATCGGTGCCAGAACAACGCGTATCGCAGCTCTTATGGGCGCACGTGGCGCTATGAACCGCGCTACAGGCGGACTGAACCGGTAGTACGCTCTTATGAACGCGGCGCCAAAGCGGTTCGTCAGCAGATACCTATCCCTGAACTCGCGAAGCACACCGACTTCTTCGGCCGCATGAGTACCATACGCCGCCGTAGCTATGAAACACGAACCGCCGCGTGTATAGCCCGATGCCGGATCGTTCGGATCAGAACCCTGTGTGACTTCAGCACCGTCCGGTAACCCGTCCGCATCGGTATCTGCGTCAAGTGGATCGGTTGAGTATACGTAGACCTCATCCCCATCGGAAAGGCCGTCGCAATCAGTGTCAGGATCGTTGGGATCGGTGCCCGTATCCATCTCGTCAACGTAGATGCCCGTGTTGGTTTCCACCGAATCTGGCAGACTGTCCCCATCAGCGTCCGGGGGACCTTCATACTTCGCCACAAAGATGTCGTTGTCGCCGAGCGATGTGAGCATGGTCTCATTGGGCTCGCCGGGGCCGAATGTCACGATTGATCCGGGCGGCCACTCATTGCCTCCAAAATAGCCTGCTACCGCCACATGGCCGTCCTGCGATAAGGCGATCCCGCACGAACTGGCCGCTCCTTCTCCGCCGGCGCTTCTGGCCCACGCGAGGCTGCCGTCCGAGTCGTACTTCGCCACGAACATGTCGCCGTATTCGGCCGCTTCGAGCGTTGTCTCGTTCAACTCTCCGAGGCCGAATGTCGCTGTGCCGTGAAAATCCCCTGTCACAAGCGCGCTGCCGTCCAATGAGGCAGTAACATCTGTGCCGGCGTCATGCCCTGTGCCACCCGCACGAGTTGCCCATGCAAGCGCGCCGTCCGGCAAGTACCTGGCGAGAAAAATGTCGCCGCGCGAGCTTGCCGAGGTTAGCGTGGTCTCGTTCGGCTCGCCGGATCCGAACGTAGCTGCATCCTCGAAATACCCCGTCACAGACGCGCTGCCGTCTAACAGCACGGTGACACCCAAGGCCACGTCATACTCTGTCCCGCCAGCACGTCTCGCCCACATGAGCGTGCCATCCGGTCCATACTTGGCAACAAAAATGTCATCGCCGCCCAGTGATCCGAGTGTGATCTCGTTAGGTTCGTCGGGGCCGAACGTAGCTGCTCTCCAGAAAACTCCTGTTATCACGATGGTGCCGTCCGCAAGAGCCGCAATGTCCGTACCGGAGCTAAACAGGTCTCCGCCAGCGCGTTTTGCCCACGCGAGCCTTCCGTCGGATTCATATTTTGCTACGAAAACGTCTAACACGCCTTCCGCGCGCAGGGTGGTTTCGTTGGGTTCGCCGAGACCGAACGTCATTGTCCCGTGGAAGCTCCCCGTCACCGCGGCGCCGCCGTCTGAAAAGGCTGTGAGACTATATTGTGCGTCCACGTCGGCGCCGGGTCCCGCACTCGTAACCCACGTCAATTTGCCGTCGGGGCCGTAGCGCGCCAAGAAGATGTCCCACGCCGATCCTGAGTCGGTTAGCACGGTCTCGTTCGGCTCGCCCGGACCAAACATCGCATGCCCGTCGAACACGCCAAACACCAACGCGCTGCCGTCCGACAGTGCAGCTGCGCCCCCGCCCTCGTCCGACAGGGTTCCACCGGCGCGTTTTGCCCACGCCAACGCGCCGTCGGGTTCGTATCGTGCGATGTAAACGTCGGACAGGGACGGATACTCACCCTCCGGGGCCGTGAGGGAAGTCTCGTTTGGTTCCCCAGGACCGAAGGTCGCCGTTCCTTGGAAGTAGCCCGTGACCAGAAGGCCACCATCGGGGTACGCAGAAATGTCTCGAGCTACGTCCCGCTGAGTCCCGCCGGCCTGTCTTGCCCAGACGAGGTCGCCTTCGGCCGCCATTACCGGCTGCAGTATGAATACAGTCGGTGATATTCCAAGAACCGCTGAAAGAATGACGGTTCTTATCTGTAACCAGTGGTTCACGTTCCGGAGGCTTTCCCTTAGAAACGCCATGGCTGGTCACCTCCTAACCATGTGGTTAAAACGCTTCTTGCACAGGGGCATTACCTTAGCTTGTTCTAAGCCAAGCCCCGCCGGTAACCAGGTCGAGCGCGTTATTGGACTCCTCACTGAGTGGCTGGATTCGTCCCTCTCTTCGCGGCAATCAGAAAAGCGCTCGCCGCCAGGCTTGCGAGCCCGACCCCCGTTAGCATTAGC
>Ga0180437_10009788_pt1 | contig 11800 bp, 9 predicted proteins | sample SS_ome_4_FD_132410 | JGI IMG/M metagenome (GOLD analysis project Ga0180437, IMG submission 132410) | Hypersaline lake sediment archaeal communities from the Salton Sea, California, USA - SS_3_D_1 metaG | ecosystem: Environmental > Aquatic > Non-marine Saline and Alkaline > Hypersaline > Sediment... | reverse complement strand
TCACCTTGCTCTCGGCAAAATCTTCAATATTCTGTTTGAGGAAGCCTACCTTGCGTGGAAGGCTCACCGAGCCAGAGCTAGGCTCTTCTTGCCCCATGATGATTTTGAGTAGAGTCGACTTTCCGGCGCCGTTCGGGCCGGTTAGGCCGTAGCGGTGTCCCTCGTTGAAGGTGGTGGTCACATCTTCAAAAAGAAGACGCGTTCCCATTTTTTTTGATACAGAATTAAGAGTAATCATATAATCAAAGTAAGGATAACACATAATGGGGGCAAATGACAAGGCCATTTAGCAAGGCAAAGGGAGAGTTTCTCTCCCATTTCGAGAAGGTGAAAAATGCCTCGGTCCATACGGTGCGCAACTATGGGAACGATTTGGGGGCGTTTGAGCAGTTCCTTGTGCAAGAAAAAATTGAACTTGAGAGCTTGAGAGACATTGACAAGCACCTCGTTCGTCGCTTTTTGGCCCATCTCAACCTCCAAAACGTGGCAAAACGGACCCTTTTGCGCCGCCTGGCCTGTCTCCGCTCTTTTTTCAAATATCTCAAACGAGAGAAAATGGTCTCCCATAACCCGATGGAGGAGATTGATACCCCCAAACTGGAAAAAACCCTTCCAAAATCTCTCTCCTACTCTCAGGTGGAGCGGCTTTTAGCTCAGCCGGATGTACATACCTACCTCGGCTTCCGGGATCGATGCATCATGGAGCTCCTCTATAGCTCGGGCCTTCGGATCAGCGAGCTCGCTGGGCTCAATCGGAAAGATGTGGAGCTTTCAGCGTGCCGCCTTAAGGTGAGAGGGAAGGGGAAAAAGGAGCGGGTGGTTCCCATCACTGGCTCGGCTGCCAAGTGGCTCCAGGAGCTCTTAGACCACAAAGACCGAGGGGTAGATGGGAAAACGCACAAAGCCGAGCAGGATAAAGAGGCGGTGTTCCTTAGTAAGTGGGGGAAGCGGATCACCGTCCGCTCGCTAGATCGGAACTTTGCCAAGTATCTCAAAGTGGCCGGGATCTCTTCTGCAGTGACCCCCCATACGATTCGGCATACGATCGCCACTCATTGGCTGGAGAATGGGATGGATCTCAAGACGATCCAGCTCCTTCTGGGGCATAACTCCCTCTCGACGACGACAATTTACACGCACGTTTCGTCGAAGCTGAAACGGGATGTTTATGATGCGTATCATCCTTTAGCGCAGAAAAAGGGTTAGAGCATTAGCTCGTAGCAATTTTCAGCTGAAAAAAGTTTATAGTTTCCGATTTTCTGGGATTTATCCCCTCCGTAGATGACTGCCCCATCTTCAGCTCGCTGGGGTGTCTGTTTATGGAAGTAGCTTAGTCCCTCGGAAAAAGAGGATGAAAATGTTTTGCTGCTTTTGATTTCAATTGGAGTGAGTCTACTTCCTCTTTGATAGAGTAGGTCGACCTCTTTTCCTGTAACATCCCGATAAAAATAAAGGCGGGAATCGAGAGCCTGATTATAGCGCGTTTTCATGAGCTCAAGAATCACCCAATTTTCAAATAGGTTCCCATATAGCGCATCTTTCTTTAATTGATCTACCGAATCGATACCTAGAAGATGGCAGGCAAGGCCTGTGTCTGCAAAATAGAGTTTAGGAGATTTGATTAGTCGCTTGCCAAAATTTTCAAAATAGGGCTCTAATCTAAATAAAACGTAGGTCGCTTCTAAAACCGCAATCCACTCTTTTATTGTAACTGCTGAAATTCCCACGTCTGTGGCTAAGCTGGCATAGTTGATAAGCTGACCCACTCGTCTTGCAATCAGTTTGATAAATCGTTCGAACTGCATGATGTCTTTAACTTGAAGCAACTGGGGAACGTCTTTCTCCACGTAAGTTTGAAAATAGCTGCTATAAGCATTGGTGATTGGCAAATCTTCAGCATAAATTTTGGGGTACCCACCCTTAAGGATAATCGCATCAAGAGGGTCCTTGATTTTAGCTTCACGGATTTCTTGAATGCTAAGCGGAAGAAGCTTTAGAAGGGAGGTGCGCCCCGCTAGCGACTGTGATACTGCCGAGTGGAGTTCTGCTTGATGACTTCCAGTTAAAATAAACATTCCTTTTTGGTTAGATTCGTCGACCTGAACTTGGATATAGGAAAGAAGGTGTGGGGTTCTTTGGACTTCATCAAAAATCGCCCCGTCAGGATAAGCCATCATGAAGCTTTTAGGGTCTTCTGTTGCCAAAGCTCTATTTTCGGCATCTTCCAAATTGACATAGGGTTTATGGGGAAATGCAGCCCTTACAAGAGTCGTTTTCCCTGATTGGCGAGGTCCCATGACAGTCACAACGGGATATTTCTTTGCAAGTTCTTGTATATGAGTAGTTAAAGATCTTTTGAACATTTTGTCACCTTAGATAATCTGAAGTATAACTTTAGATTATCTAAAGTTCAAGCCGAAAGCTATGATGCTCTGGCAACTTGGATTTTGGAAAGGAGAGATAAAAAAAAGGGGGAGGGCGATAAGCCGGATTCTGTCGTGGGCAATCATTCCTCTAGAGCGAGTGTCACCACTTGCCTCGAGCGGCTCATGCTCTTTCCAGCGTGGGAAACGCTGTGGTGGAAAAAGCTCCTTGCTTCAGATGGGGTTTACATCGCCTTTGCCTCTCGGCAAAGGGGGCAGCTCTTAAAACTACCATTTTCAGCCTGTTGCCCGTGAGGGCACGGAGTATTTTCTGTTGCACTTTCCGTAGCCTTGCGGCCCCCAGCCTTTCGCTGGCATCCTTCCCTGCGAAGTCCAGACTTTCCTCTCCTGCAAATGCAGCAGCGATTGCCTACCCTCCCACTAAGCTGTCTTATGTACTAGCGACTCGGCGACGTCGACGCTTGGTTGAAACGACTGTCCCTTCAAGCTCTTCCGCTTCTTGCCAGTAGTGAATGCGCGAGCAGTGTTCGCAGAAGACGATGTTTTCTCCTTTGCGGACGATGTTCTCATGCTGGGCGGTCAGGGCGATGTGGCACCCACTACAGGTTCGATTCTCGATAGGAACGATGACTCGGTCCTTCTTGTTGCGCAAAAGTCGCTCGTAAATGTGAAGTGTATCGGCGTCAGCGTTCACGGCCATGGCATCACGAGTTTCTTTAAGCTGAGATCCCTCTTCGTTGATGAGAGAAATTCCTGACTGGATCTCTTTTTCAAGAGCGAGGCTGCTTGCTTCTGAAGTTTGGAGGCTATCTCGGATTTTTTCGAGGAGCTCTTGCTCCATATTTTTCTGATCAACGAGATCGGAGACTTTTTGCTCGATAGCGATCCGCTCACGCTCAGCACCGGTCATCTCTTGTGTAAGGGCGTTGAACTCTTCGATTTTTTTGATCTGCCCCTGTCGTTCTTCAAGGCCTTTGAGCTTCTCAGCTACTTCGGAGATTTTTTGCTCGAGGGCAGCAATCTCTTTGGTGAGCTTTTCTACCTCAACCTCTTTCTCTTTGAGCTGGTCGTGGAGGTCTTTGCGCAAATCTTCAATTTGCTTCAGCTCCTTCTTACGCTCCCGCCTGATCCTCACGAGACGGAGCATCTTCATGTCGAGATCTTGGATTTCAATTAACGGCTTGAGATTTTCTTTCATAGGGTAACCAAAAAATTCCTAGTTAATCACCATAGGTTACCTGGGTATGGATTATTTCTCAAGGAGAAAGGAGGGGCAATAGAAAAGATTTTACTTCAATTCTTCATAGGGGAAAAATAGAAAAATGGAAATAAAGGCCTACCAATGTCCCGAGAGGGGAGCAGCCCTCAGTTCATGCGTCTATGAGACTAAGGCTCTTCGCCCTGATGAAATTTATCTTCGGATCACCCACTGCGGAATCTGCCACTCCGATATCCATCTGATCGACAATGACTGGGAATTTTCCAACTATCCCCTCGTCCCCGGGCACGAGATTGTGGGGATCGTGGAGGAAAAGGGGGCTCTTGTCGATTCCTGCGAGATAGGAGACCGGGTGGGAATCGGCTGGCAAGAGTCGAGCTGCATGGCCTGCGAGTGGTGCCTTAAGGGGGAGGAGAACCTGTGCGCCTCCCAGGAGGCGACCTGTGTCGATCGGTTCGGCTTTGTCGACTTGAGCGATCCGGACGCGCTAGAGAAGTGCAAAAACTCTTTTGATTTTCTTCTCTACAGCTTGGTTACAGGGCTTGACTTAACGCCCTATCTAGCTACTCTGCGTCCCAAGGGGAAGGTCTGTTTTTCCGGGTGGGCTTTTTTGCTTGCAGATTTAGCCTGAAAAATGAGGTAATGGAGGAAACCTTTGAAGCGCAAGGAGGCCCACCTTCATCACTCAAACCATGACTTATCTAGAAAAATATTTGCAGCAAGTTGCTAAAGAAGATCAAACCCCAAGTGCAATCGCTTATCTCGCGTCACTCGATCAGATCGAGTTGTCATATCCCGAGGTGTCGCGGAGCATTATTCAAGAACTGAGGGATCAGCGAAGCACGCTGAAGATGATCGCCTCAGAAAACTATTCATCGCTCGCCGTTCAGCTTACGATGGGAAATCTCCTCACCGATAAATATGCCGAGGGGTATAGCCACCACCGTTTTTATGCAGGGTGTGGCAATGTCGACACAGTTGAAGATCTGGCGGTGAATGAGCTGAAGTCGATGTTCGGCTGTGATCACGCCTACGTGCAGCCCCACTGCGGCGCTGATGCCAACATGGTGGCGATCTGGGCCTTTCTCGTCGAGCGGGTCGAGAACAAGGAGATCCAGCGGCTTGGCAAAAAGACGGTTGAGGAACTCACTGCAGAAGAGTATGAAGAGGTCCGCAAGCTGCTGATGAGTCAAAAAATGATGGGACTAGGGCTTGGCTCTGGTGGCCACTTGACCCATGGCTTTAGACGAAATATTTCGAGCAAGATCATGCAGTCGGTCGCCTATGAGGTGGATCCAAAGACGGGAGTGCTCGACTATGCCGCCCTTCAGGAGCAGGTGAAACGGGAAAAACCCGACCTTCTCATGGTGGGTTACTCGGCTTATCCTAGGCTGATCAACTTTGCGAAGATGCGTGAGATTGCAGACAGTGTAGGCGCAGTGATGATGTCGGACATGGCCCACTTCTCCGGTCTTGTCGCGGGTAAGGTGCTCACAGGGGACTATGACCCGATTCCTTTCTCCCAGCTGGTCACTTCAACGACCCATAAAACGCTGCGGGGGCCTCGCGGCGGCTTGGTCATGTGCCAAAAAGAGTACAAGCCAGCAGTCGATCGGGGTTGTCCTTTGGTTCTTGGAGGACCACTGCCCCATGTGATGGCGGCAAAAGCGGTTGCCTTTAAGGAGGCAAATACTCCTGAGTTCTGCCAATATGCCCACCAGATCGTGGACAACGCAAACGCTCTCGCAGAGCAGTTGATGGCCAAGGGGAGCAGACTCCTTACGAACGGGACCGATAACCATCTTCTCGTGATGGATGTGATGGACTCATTCGGGATCACTGGACGGCAGGCCGAAACGGCCCTTGCCGAGGCGGGGATCACAGTCAACCGGAACTCGATTCCGCTTGATCCAAACGGGGCTTGGTACACGTCGGGCGTCCGGATCGGAACTCCAGCACTGACGAGCCGGGGACTTGGAACCGAGCAGATGAAGGAGATCGGGACGATCATCCATGATCTCTTGAAGGGATCTAGAGCTGCCTATTCTGAGAAGCTTAAAGGGAAGGGGCGCGCCAAGGTGGATATCGATCCGCAGGTGCTCGAGCGATCTAGAATACAAGTGAAAGATATCCTTGATGATTTCCCGCTCTACCCAGAACTGGTAGTTGATTAATTTTCCCCCCATGGGAATAATGAGGAAGAATAACCGGAGTAAGACATGGCACAAGAAACCGAACAGAAACTACACAACTCAGTCCAAGAGAAAATTGATCAGTCGCTCCTCGAGTCGCGCCGGATCTTTTTCTCCGATGCTGTAGATGAAAAGTCGACACGCGATGCGATCCGTAAGCTCTGGTATCTAGAGAAGGCAGATCCAGGCAAGCCGATCCTTTTCGTCATCAACTCCCCAGGTGGAGCAGTCGACTGTGGCTTTGCAATTTGGGATCAGGTGCAGATGATCACCTCTCCTGTCACCACGCTGGTGACGGGGCTCGCTGCTTCGATGGGCTCGGTTCTTAGTCTTTGTGCGGCAGAAGGCCGCCGTTTCGCGACCAAGCATGCTCGGATCATGATCCACCAGCCTCGCATCATGGGAGTGATCCAGGGGCAGGCAACTGATCTCGAGATCCAAGCCAAAGAAATCTTGAAAACTCGCGCTTTGATCGTTGATGTCTATGTCAACGCGACGGGAAAAGATCGGGCAACGATCGAGCGGGCGATCGATCGAGATACTTGGATGTCTGCGGAAGAGGCCCTTGAATATGGCCTGCTCGACAAGGTTGTCGGGTCCTATGCCGACATCACATAGCTTTAGTAAATATCACGGAGCAGGAAACGACTTCCTGCTTTTTCTAGACTTTGAAGAAAATTTTCCTATCTCTGAGGTGGCACGCCTGTGCGACCGCCACCTCGGCATAGGTGCCGACGGTCTTATCCTGGCGCGCGACTCGAAAGAGGGCGATTTCCAGATGGTTTTCTTCAACGCAGACGGGAGTTCGGCCGATTTATGCGGCAACGGGATCCGCTGTTTTGCCCACTTTTTGGCCGATCAGGGCTTCGGGCAAGAAAGATATCTCATCGAAATCGGTGGAAGGGTCTTGACCGTTATTCGAAATGAGCTCACAATTTCTACCTATTTGCCTCTTCCAAAGGTGCTCCACTGGCAGGTTCCGCTCGAAAATTCTACCCTCTTTGTGGTGGATGCGGGAGTGCCCCATGCGGTGGTCTTTGCACAAGAAGGGGAAGATGTGGTATCCAAAGGCGGGAGGCTGCGCCACCACCCTCTCTTCCACCCACACGGGGTCAACGTCAATTTTGTTTGGGAAATTGGCGAAGATGCCTTCGGGATCCGGACCTATGAGCGGGGTGTTGAAAAGGAGACGCTCGCCTGTGGAAGCGGAGCCAGTGCCGCCGCCTTTGTGGCCCATGAGCTGGGATGCTCTGGGGAAGTGGTGACTCTCCTCCCGAAGTCGGGAGAGGAGATCCAGGTGCGAGTGGGAAAAGAAATGAAAGTGACCGGCCCTTCAACGAAGGTTTTTGATGGGGAGGTGTCGCTGAAGACCCAATAGGGAATATGCGGAATTTTTCGAGAAAAGATACGGCTGATGCAAAGAAGCTTCTTGAGGAAAAGGGGGTGCTTTCCGTCCTGTTTTCTGAGGGGACCTATCAGATCGAGGTGCTCGAATCGAAAAAGCCGAAGAAAACCCTCTGGCCTTTCTTGCAGGTAAGTGACACGGGCGAGGTGATCGATGCCTTCTGCACCTGCGAGGCTGCGGAGCGGAAAGGATCATGTGTCCACCTTGTCGCTGCCTATTTGAGCATCATGAATGGAGAGCCTCTCCATGTCCGCTTCCGCGAGAGTCTCTGGCATGAGATCGGTCTCATCTGTCTCGAGCGGCACGGGGATAAGCCCGAAGCCCTCAAAAAAGTAAAGGGTCGGCTCGAAGGATATTCTCCGGAAGGGAAGCGAGTGTTTTCCCTGTCAGCTACCAAACCCAAAGCGGAAAAAAAGGTAAAGGAGCTCCTCTTCGATCGCCCTGTTGAAACGGAAGAGACCTCTCTGAAATTTTCTAACCTCCCCTCTGAAGAGCTAGCCCTTTGGAGAGATGGACGACCTTCCGAAAAATTTCGATTCGAGCTCAGCTTCTGGTCCGATCTTGCCAAGTGGTGGTTTCTGATGCAGAAGGAAGGGGAAGCCTACCAGATCTCATTTTCTGAAGAGATGCCCCCTGAGTTGCTTACCTTTTCGTTCCCTGGTCTCGAGGTAGAATGTCTACTCGAGTGGCCCCGGATCATTCCCTCTTTGAAGGGGGTCGATTCGCCCCTTCCAGTACACACTCATCCAATGGGAGAGCTCGAGAACGTTGTCTTTCTCCCTGAGAAGGGGAGCTTTGCTCTCGAGTTTGCAGAAGAAGGAGGAGCTCCGCTTCCCGATGTCGGGGAAGAGGTGGGGGAGTGGCTCCTGGTTCCAGGCAAAGGTTTTTTCCCTAGAGAAGTAGATCCTCTCCTTACCCAAAAAGTGATCAATCCAGATCAGGTAAGCCATTTTTTGGAGCGTCACCTGAAGCTGGTTCAACAGCTTCTCAAGGGCGTTAAAATCCACCCTACTCCCGCCTCACTCCAATACTCTCTCTCTTTTGACGCGGAGCACAATTTGCAGATCAAGGCCTATCTCTTTGAAAAAGGAGACCTGGCAAAGAAGGGAACCTACTACTATGGAAAGTGGGTCTATCTTCCAGAAAAAGGCTTTTTCCCACTTGAAAATCAACTCTTCGAGTCGGCAGAGGTAGCCATTCCCAAAGAAGAGATCTCCGACTTCATCGATCGGCACAGGGTATGGCTTCAAGGGTTTGATGGGTTTCAGCCCCATGTTTCCGGTGTAGAGTCTCACCTAGGCTTTGCGTTTGATCCCAAAGGGGATCTCGCTTTCTTCATCCGCATTGAGTTCACCGAAGAGAAAGAAAACATCATCGATCTGGGAGACTGGATCTTTGCGAAGGGGAAAGGATTCTATGCAAAGATCACCTCCCGCCCAGGTGCCTTTGTCAAAGCGGGGACTAAGGTCAAGGCAGGCGAAATCTCCAACTTTATCCATGAACACCGAGACGAGCTTGAGCCGATTCCGGGATTCTTTTCCCCCACCTGTCCTCTCGAAAAGTCGGGACTCGATATTGGGTTCAACGAGATGGGACGGATCAAAGTGACCCCTGAGTTTTTCTTCTCTGAAGGGACCTCAGCGGACGAGGTGAAGATCTTTGGTGACTATACCTTTGTGGAAGGAGCCGGGTTTGCATTGATCCCTCATGCCTCCCGCCTTCCCGAGAGCTACAAAAAAGAAAAAGTGGTCGACTCGATGGCCGAGCCCTACTTCGTGAGCTATGAGCTCGATCTCCTCTATCCCCACGTCCTCACGATCGACCCCAAACTCAAAAAACCGGAGGAGATTTCAATCCGCCTCCACCACCTTCAGAGACAACCCCGCGCAAAGACAGGGCAATGGGTGATGCAGCTCATGTACGAGACCGATGTGGGGGAGATCGCTCCGAATACCCTATGGGAGGGGATCTGGAAAGGAGCCTCCTACCTGTTCACAAACGGAGGGCTCGTTTTTGTCCGAGATAAGCAGTTCGATTGGCTCAGACACAAAACGAAAAAACAGTGGCTCAAAAACAAAACGGCTCTTCGGCTCACCACTCTCGAGTTCTTGCGCCTCTCCGCCTTTGAGGAGATCCTCGAGCCCGAAGGGACCTCGATCCAAGATCGACGGACCCGGAAGCTTCTCGCAGATTTCCTAGCGCTTAAAGCCCCTTCGGAGATCAATCTTACAGGGCTTAAAAGCGACCTTCGTCCCTACCAAAAAACGGGGGTCGAGTGGCTCTGGTTCTTGTACTCGTATGGGGTCTCGGGCCTCCTTTGCGATGAGATGGGGCTCGGGAAAACTCACCAGGCGATGGCCCTCATTGCAGGGATTAAAAATGTGAGCGACAAAGACCGTCCCAAATTCCTTGTTGTCTGTCCCACCTCAGTCATTTACCACTGGGAAAAACTGATCCACACTTTCTTGCCTAATGTCAAACCCTACATCTTCCATGGTGTAAATCGAAAACTCTCCCTATTCACAGAGGGTGGTTATGACCTCCTACTGACCTCCTATGGGATCTCCCGAACCGAAAATGAAGACCTCTCCAAAATCCACTTTGACCTCGTTGTTTTTGATGAACTTCAGATGGCAAAGAATGAAAAATCGCTTACCTATAAAGCGCTTCAGAAGATTAAGGCAACCATGCGTCTGGGCCTTTCGGGAACGCCGATTGAAAACCGCCTCCTCGAACTCAAAGCCCTCTTTGACCTCGTCCTCCCCACCTACTTGCCCTCGCAGGCAGCATTCCGAGAATTCTTTGTCGGGCCGATCGAAAAGTACCACGATGTAAAAAAACAAAAGCTTCTCGGTCGACTCATCCGCCCCTTCCTCCTTCGTCGGAAGAAAAGTGAAGTTCTCACCGAGCTTCCCGAGAAGATCGAAGAGATCTCCATCTGTGACCTTTCAAATGAGCAGAAAACTCTCTACAAAGAGATCGTGAGAAACTACCGTGAGCCACTCCTTAAAGAGCTAGCAGATAAATCCTCACCCCCACCCGTTGCCCACATCTTTTCGATGCTCTCGAAGCTCAAACAAGTGTGTAACCACCCCGCTCTCATCACCAAAGACATCAAAAACTATAAAGACCATTCTTCAGGGAAGTGGGATCTCTTCCTCGAACTTCTTAACGAGACCCGTGACAGTGGGCAAAAGCTCGTAGTCTTCTCCCAGTTTCTGGGGATGCTCGATATTATGGGAGCCCACCTCAAAGGGCAAAAAATTGGTTTTGCCGAGATCCGCGGTGCCACAAGAGATCGAAAAGAACAGGTCGAGCGGTTTGCTACCGACCCCAAGTGTGAAGTCTTTCTCGGATCGCTCCAAGCCGCAGGCGTCGGGATCGATCTGATCGCCGCCTCGGTGGTGATCCACTATGACCGTTGGTGGAACCCAGCCAAAGAGAACCAAGCGACCGACCGAGTCCATCGGATGGGACAAAAGCGTGGGGTCCAAGTGTTCAAGCTTGTGGCTAAAAATTCGATCGAAGAGCATATCCATCTCTTGATCGAAAGGAAGAAAAAGCTCGCCAGCGGAGTGATCGGCTTTGACGAGCAGGATCAGATCAAAGGCTTTGAAAGAGAGGAGCTCGTCGAGCTTCTAAAACTCCTCGAGAAGGACGCGGAATAATGGAGAGCATGTTTAAGAATTCATTTGGGCGGGGAATTTCCCCTTTTTCACCCCCAGTTTTCTGCTTAAATTGCGCTGAATGTATCCATTCAGCTCCATTCTCCGCAAAAAAAAGGAGGAAAAAATCATGAAATCCCCGCAACAAAGCAATTCTCAAACACCCTCTCAAACAATCGTCATCACTGGAGGCTCAGCTGGAATCGGAGCGGCAGTAGCCCGTCGCTTTGATGAGCCTGGAAACAACATCGTTCTCCTCGCCCGCCGTAAAGAGAAACTCAAACAAGTGGGGGATACCCTCACCAAGGCGCGAGTTGTTTTCCACTCCCTTGACATCACCTCACGCTCTGACGTGGAAGAGGTGTTTGCTAAGATCCTAAGCGATGTGGGACCAGTGGATCTTCTCATCAATAACGCAGGGGTGGCTTTTGGTCTTGACCCGGCGCAAAAAAGTGATCTCGAAGAATGGGAAAAGTGTGTCGACGTCAATGTGAAGGGGCTTCTCTACTGCACCCACGCCGTTCTTCCTAGCATGGTCGAGAGGAACCAAGGGCAGATCATCAACCTCGGTTCAACTGCTGGGAGCTATCCATACCCCGGAGGGAACGTCTACTGCGGGACCAAGGCATTTGTCCATCAGTTCTCCCTCTCGCTCCGCTCTGATCTCCTTGGAACAGCTATCCGGGTGAGCTGTGTCGAGCCAGGCCTTGTTGGCGGGACCGAGTTTTCGATGGTCCGCTTTCGCGGAGATGCTTCTAAGGCTAAAGGCGCTTACGAGAAGACAAAGCCCCTCACACCTGAGGACATCGCCGAGGTGATCTTTTTCACCGCAAGCATTCCGCCACACGTGAACCTCAACACCATTGAGATGATGCCGGTTTGCCAAGCTCCAGCTTCCCTTTCCGTTCACAAATCCTGAAGTGCGCCTCGAAGAG
>Ga0180437_10009786_pt1 | contig 11802 bp, 9 predicted proteins | sample SS_ome_4_FD_132410 | JGI IMG/M metagenome (GOLD analysis project Ga0180437, IMG submission 132410) | Hypersaline lake sediment archaeal communities from the Salton Sea, California, USA - SS_3_D_1 metaG | ecosystem: Environmental > Aquatic > Non-marine Saline and Alkaline > Hypersaline > Sediment... | reverse complement strand
TCGCGGCAATTGCCGTCAATGCGGTACCGGACGCGCAGCTTCGTCTTCATGGGTTCGATGTGAATGTCGCTCGACCGCATCTTCACGGCTTCGGCGATCAGCAACTGCACGAGCCGAATCATGGCCGAGTCTTCCCCGTCTTCCTCGAGTTGATCCTCGTTGCCGGTTTCCAGCCCGAGGTCGCTTTCGGTGAACTCGGCCAGCATGTTGTCTACGGTGGATTCCTCAATGCCGTAGTACTTGCCGATGGCTTCCGCGACGGCGTCCGGGGCGGCCAGGACGCACCGGACGTTACGGCCCAGGTAGAACCGGACATTGTCCATCGCGTACAGGTCGAAGGGGTCGGTGACGGCGACGACAAGCACGCCGTCTTCTTCGGCGACGGGGACGAGCTGATGCTTTCGAGCGATCCCCTTCGGCACGACTTCGATCACCTCGGCCGGAATCGGCGAGGCTCTCAAATCGACGAATTCGTATCCCAGCAGTTCGGCGAGCGCCTCGTAGATGTCGTCCCAGGTGGCCGCGCCCATCTCGACGAGGAGTTCCCCGATGCGAACATCGGGTTTTTCCCGCTGCGTCTCGATTGCCTGAAGAATCTGCTCCTCGGTCACGACCCCTTTTTCGATCAGCACCTGACCGATCGTTCGCTGTTTCTTTTCGGGCATAATCGTTCTCCGCGACGCGCGCGTTCACACCGGACGCGCCGCATTTCCCGTCACGACGCGGCCTGAACGCGCAGAGGCGCCATGTCGCAACTCGCCGGTTGCCGATGGGTTGTGCATTCGGCGCGCAAAAGAGCCTTCCCGGCTTGGCCGCCCCGCCAAGAGCGGCGGCCGGCCCGCCCGCGATCGCGCGGCCGGAAAGCGGGCCGGTCCGTATTGCAGGCCTTTCCAACCGTTGAATTATAGGGTGGTTCGGAAAGTCAAGTCAAGCCCGGCGTCCGCGAGCGGACGTCGTGTTTCGACATGCGTTTTCCCCTCGGCCGATTCGGCGCGAGGCCTGCGCCACCGTCGGGTTTTCGCGGCTAAACGCGGGGTCTCAAGCGCCTTTCGGCGTGGTCTCGAAAAGACGCCGGTCCTACACGATGCGATGATCTTCGTGCCAGCGCAGGCCGAGATTCAGAATCCGTTGGATGAGTTTCTCGTATCCGACGCCCGCGTGTTCGGCCGATTCAGCGTAGTCTTCGCCATAGGAAATCGCGGGGTTCGCGTTCGCCTCCAGCAGGTACGGCTCATCATTCGGCCCGAGGCGAAAATCGAGACGGGCGTATCCGTTCAGGTTCAGGATGTGAAAGATGCGGCGGCTGATCTTCTTGAGGCGTTCTTCGAGTCCCTCGGGCAGGTTCTCCGCGCGTCGTGTCTTCATCCCCACTTTCTTCTGATAGCGCTTGTCCCACTTCAAGCGCCGCGTGGCGAGGAACTGCCCATTCCGCGGGGGATTCTCCACAATCAATTCCCATGGCGGGAAGGCCTCGATGCGGCGATTGCCTAGCAGACCCATGTAGATTTCCCGCCCGCCGATGAATTCCTCGGCGATCGCGTCGGTCCCGATCTGTTCGTGAACGAAGCCGACGCGTTCGGCGAGCGCGTCGTCCTTGTCCACCACCGACCGTTGGCCGATGCCGGCCGACGCGTCTTCGATCAGGGACTTGACAATAAGGGGAAAAGGCAATGCCGTGGGCCGCCGGACCTTGGCCCCCCGCCGACAGACCATGAAGCGCGGCGTGCGGATGCGGTGGTAAACGAGGAGTTTCTTCGCGAGTGCCTTGTCGCGGGAAATCAGAAGGCCCGTCGGGTTGCACCCCGTGTAAGGCAGCCCGAGCAGTTCCATGAAAGCGACGACGTTCAGGTCGTAATGTACGACGCCGTAGACGTCTTCGAGCATGTTGAAAGCGATATGCGGCTTCCACTCCGCGTAGGCTTCTCTGAGCGGAGACAGGTCGCGCGTCATCCCCAGGGTGCGCACTTCGTGGCCCAGGCCGCGCAGCGTAACCAGCACGTCGTATTCGGTTTTCCACGGCTGCTCGGTGTAGTCGCCCTCGACGGTGTCCGGGGGCATGAGGTCCGAGTCCACGAGAAGAAGGACGCGCAGTTTCTTCACAGGCTTATCCACCTCCTGCCGCTGTAGGCGAATTCCATGGTGTTCACCGTGAGCATGATGATGACATCGAGCTTGGTCCGTTCGGGCGGGCCGATCAGCCGCAGCTTCAGTTCGCGGCAGCGCCCGATGACGTCCTTGAGGAGCAGGTCCAGGTTGTATTGGTTGTGTCCCGTCCAGCGCGATACGGTGCGGCGTATCTCCGGACGCGTCTTGCGCAGGAACGCCGCGGCGCTCTCGTTCTTACGGAATTCCGGCGCGTCCGAGAAGAGCTTGCGAATATCCGAATCGAGGAAGTCGGGGCAGTCGCCGCTGTAACGTTCTTTCTTTTCGGCGTAGTACTGCCGCAACGTCTTGCCGATTCGGCGCAACGGGTCCACGTGCGCGCGGGAACGCACCAGAGGCGGTTTCGCGGCGATCTCGCCCATCAACTCGTCCATGTACTCGAGCTTCCGGAGCGCGTGCCAGCCCGCGTAACGCTTGCGCCAGTTCGACCGTGGCGTCAACCAGACGGCGAACGTCTCGGCGAAATCCTCGTCCGGGTGGGCCTGGGCGTACCAGTAATCGAGGTGCTGCACGAAGGCGCGGCTGTGCGGGCGCGGCAAATACATCTCGGGGTAGGGCTTCGTCGTCCTGCCGAACAGCCGCTGGCGCTTACGCCGGAGGTGAAGGCGATACGCCGCTTCGATCGCGTGCCCCGTCTCGTGCCGGAGCACCCGCATGCACTCCCGCCGATCGCCACCTTCAATCTCCAGCATTTGCCGGCGTTCGAGATGCATCAGACGAGGATGGAGAAGGTAAAACGGCACGGCACAGCCGGGCACGTGATCCGGAACGAACCATTCGTCGGACACCCAGAAGTGCGGACGAAAGCGGATGCCGCGCTGGGCCAGTTCGCGATAGAGTTGCCTGATGCGCCTTTCGACCGGTGTGCCCTGGATCTTCACCTGAATGTCACAAAGACGCAGATCCAGCAGGCGTTCGGTTTTCCACGCGCCGTATCGCGGCGCGTACGGTCTCTTGCGGCGGCGCGAGGTTTTTCGGGTTTTCCGGGGCATGGCAAGCACTGGGAACGATCGCGAACGCGTCCAAGCATAGCGGGGGCGGCGGCGTTTTTCAACCGGCGGCGCTTCCGCCCGAGCGATTCGGCTTGACAAAGACGGGGCATGAAGGCATCGTGTTGAGCGATACTCAATGGCCTTGGAAACCGGAGGCCGAGCCGAGCCGTACGCGATTGCGCAAAAAGACATGACGCCTCCCTCCGTGGAACAGATGATCCGCGCCTTCCAGGCCCTGCCGGAACTCACTCGGACGGACGCTGTCCGCCTCACGCGGGACGCCTTCGGCATTCTGGTGAGGAATCTTCCCGGAGACCGGGCACGCCTGCTGCAACGGGCGCTGGTCGCCGAGGGGGTGGAAACCGACATTGTGAACCAGGCCGACCTGCCCGAACTGCCCGGCGTCAAGCGGCTTTCCCACGCCGCCGTGAGCGACGGGGGCATTTCCTTCAGCGACATGCACGGACGCTCCGCACGCGTGATCTGGAATAACGTGCTTCTCGTCGCCGCCGGGCGCGTGAACACGGGCCGGCGGAAATCCCGGACCCGTTACACCACGAAAGTCCGCGTCGGCTATCGCGGGAGCGTGACGAAAACCGTTGTCGCCGAGAAGAAATACGAGCGGGGAAGCGAGTGGAAACTGCTTCTGGATATTGTCGTCGCCAGGCCGCGCGCGCGGCTCCGCGTTCAGGGCGATCGGTTCAACTACGCTTATCTGGGCTCGCGGCGGCAATCGCAGCGCTGGGCGAACTTTTCGCTGCTCGGCCTCGATGTCGTCAACCGGTCGAAGCGTGCGGGGCTCAATATGGGCGCCGCGTCGCTCCTGGACGATCCGCGCACGACCTACGACTATCCCAACATCGGCACGTTCGAGGAAGAAATGACGTGGTTGCTCTGGAAGGGCGGGGTGTCTCTCTGACCGCCTGCGGATGCCGTTGAATCACACGGCGCATGCGCGCCGGGAAATCCCCTAAGGAAGAGAAGCGGAGGCGCCGGTATGAGACCCACGACTCGGCACTTCCTCGATCTCATGGCGATGGAGATCGAGGATATGAAGGAAGACATCGAGACGCTTCGCCGCCACGACGCCGAACGGCGCGAGCACCTCGAGATCAGCGATTACGTGAGCAAGGAAAACGACGCGGTGTACCGCCACATCGAGGCGGGGATCGAGTGCCTGCGGCACACATTGGAGCAGGTCAATGAGGCCGAGCATACCGACGTGCCCGCTCTGGTGACCGCCCTGCGCGACCTGTGCCATCAGCGCGCGAAGGAACTGGGATTGCGCGAAGGCATGATCCGGACGCTCCATCGGAAGATGGACAAAGTCGCCGCGTTTCTGGCGAACAAATAGCGTTTCTCGGATGAGCCTTTCGCAAAACTGCATTTCCTTTGACCGAAAGATGGAATTCTTGGCGCTGATAACGCGCCCAAGTTTGATGGGATGCTCCGGAAAATCGTGAAACATCCCCTCCCAACAACGTATTTCTTCGGCGCCATCGTCCTGGCGGTGGCCTCGCATTACCTCCTTCCGCTGCGGCGGATTCTTGATTTCCCCTGGCGGTGGGCGGGGCTGGCGCCGCTGTTCCTCGGCATTCTGCTGAACTTGCTGGCGGATCGCGCGTTCAAGAAGCACAGCACGACCGTGAAACCGTTCGAGAAATCAAGTTTCCTCGTCGCCGAGGGCGTGTTCGGGATCAGCCGCAACCCGATGTACGCGGGTATGACGCTTATTCTCTTCGGCATCGCCGTGCTCCTGGGCACGTTGTCTCCGTTCGTCTTCGCCATTGTGTTGCCAATCCTGTTCGACCGCGTTTTCATCCGGCGCGAGGAACAAATGCTGGCCGAGACGTTCGGCGATCACTTCGAAGAATACCGGGGGCGCGTGCGGAAGTGGATTTGACGGAACTCTTGGAGAAACGAGCGTGCAATTGCCGCGTTGCGCGCGGAACGGTAGACTGAACTTGGCAGTGAAAGACGTTGTAATGACATGGGCCTGCAGGGGTTGTTTCGATTGAAATGACGTTCTAATCCAGTGTGCATGGGAGGGTTCTCAGAATGAGTTGGCTCAAGGATATTGACGGGCTGCTGCGGGGACGCGACACGTCGACGAAGGTTCTGGACGGCGGCACATCGCATCTTCGATTATCGTCCTATGTAACGGCCATCATTCTCCTCGGCGCATTCTGCGGCGCGTGTATGGGCCTGTTCGGCGTGGTCAATCGGGAACAGGCCGAGCCGATGCAAATGCTGGCGTCCGCGGCCAAAACGCCGCTGTTGTTCCTGCTGGTTCTCGTGATTACGTTTCCTTCACTCTATGTTTTCAGCGCGCTTCAGCGGACACGATTGTCCTTCCTCGACATGCTGCGCTTGCTCGTGGCAACCTCGGCGCTCATGGTTGTGATCCTTGCCTCGCTGGGGCCGATCTCGGCTTTCTTCTGTCTGACGACGAGCAGCTATCCGTTCATGAAATTGCTCCAAGTCGCCTTTTTTGCCGTTGCGGGCTTGATCGGATTGAAGATTCTGTCGAAGGCCGTCGGCTCCTTGCGGGAGAAGCCCGAGGAACGCGAAGAACCGATTGCTCCCGCCCCGCCGGCAGATGCCTTGCCCAACGAGTCTCCCGGCGCGGAGGCCCGGCCGCCCTTTGGCATGTCTCCGTCTCCGGCATCCCGGACTCCGACGCCGTTCCCGAGAAAGACGAAGTCCGGCGAGTCATTCGTTTTCAGCGTGTGGCTGATCCTCTATATGCTTGTCGCTTCTCAAACGGCGTGGCTTCTGCGACCGTTCATCGGCGACCCGGGCCTGCCCTTCGCTTGGTTCCGGCCTCGCACCTCGAATGTATTCCTGAACATACTCCGCACGATCGGTGAGATGCTGAACGGATGAGCGGGAATACCCTGCGAGCGGTGGATGAATTCCTGCGCGGCGAGGGGCGCTTCGCGCCCGAGGCCGACCCGCGCGGCCGGACGCGGTGGCTGATTGCCATGACGGTGGTCTTTTCGGCGATTTACGGCATCGTGATGGGCGGGTTCGGATTCGTCGTGCGCGGCGAAACGCGGCTTCTCGTCTACCCCCTTCTTGTCGCCTTCAAGACGCCGGCGCTTCTGCTGATCACCTTTGCCTTGTGCGTTCCCAGTTTTTATGTCGTCAATGCCATTCTCGGTTTGCGCGACGATTTTGCACACGCCCTGCGCGCGGTGACGGGCACGCTGGCCTGCCTCTCTGTCGCACTGGCGGCCATGGCGCCGCTGACCTTGTTCTTCTATTTCTGCACGGATTACTATGACGCCGCCATCCTGTTCAACGGGCTCATCTTCGCCATCGGGTGCGGGGCGGCGCTCGGTGTCGTGAGACGATACTACGGTCCGCTGATTCGGAAGTCCGCTCGGCATCGGGCGGCGATGATGGCGTGGTTCCTGCTCTACATCTTCGTTGCGATTCAAATGGCGTGGACGCTGCGTCCGTTCATCGGCGACCCGAATCCGGAAGTTCCCATCGTCCCGTTCCGCAGCGGCGATATTGACAATGCCTACCTGGAGATTCTCCGCCTTTTCGGACAAGTCTGGCGCATGTGGCGCGACCTCTTCCGAATAGGGTAGTCGTCTGGTCATGCGACACGGATCGCGGGCAGTAACGGCACATCTTGCGCGGGGGCGCGGAGAGGACGGCAAACGGGCTCGTACACGCATTGCGCGAATTACACGAAAGCGGTCAGATCCCGTATTCCTTTAGTTTTCCCCCAATCAACCCCAGGGCCGCTTCGATAAGCTCTTCGCCGTGGGCGGCCGAAGCGTCGCGAGGGTCTTCGCCATTGACGCCTTGCGGCCATTGTTCGCGATTTGCCGGCAACCGCGTCAGGTCAACCAGTTCCGGCGCCAGCGCCATCATGATGGACGTCTCGTTGCGGCCGGCGTGGTCGGTTTGCGTCGGCCACGTGTCGGGAAAATCTCGTTTAGCCGAGATGAGTTTCAGGTGGAATTGCTTCTCCCAAGCGTCAGCCATCTCCGCCCAAGCGGTCCGCGACGGGCCATGACCGTCGGCCGCGATGCACTTGAAGCCGGCGCGTTTCGCTTGCGCCAGGATGTTTTCGATCAGCATCAGAAAGAGCCCTTTCGGCGCCCAGTACAGGCTGCCCGGCAATTGCCGGTTCGGGGCGGTCGTCTTCGCTGTGTCCATTCCGATGAGGGAAGGCCCGGCGTCTCGGCTCGCGATGCGGTCAGGCCCCACCCAGATCGGCGGCAGGACAATGCCTCCGAATCGCTTCGCGGCCCTTCTGAACAGGCCTCGCGCTTGCAGGAAGTCGGCCCCCAGGGCGTTCTGTTGTCCGTGCCATTCCAGAGTTCCCAGCGGCAGATACCCTACCGGGCAGCGCGCCAACCGCTCCTCGAACTCGTGAGGAAGCAGTTCTTCGTAGTCAACCTTTTCGTTCGCCGTCAATTGCGTTCCCTTTCGATTGTATTGGCTTCATATCGCTTCCTGACATACGATCTTGCTTGCGGCACGTACAAGCGGCGACTCCGCAGCTCAACGCAATCAATGCAACATGGTAACCGATGTCAATCCAAATGGAGTCGAAAACATAGGCGGGACTTGTCTCCGTGCGCGTCCAAAAGGCCCTGCAGCCGTAGTAGTGGAACAATGCGTTCGCCCCGATACCGGCAAGGATCAGCGAACCCATGAACTTCGTTCGATAGAGGCGAGGGGCCAAGAAACCACCCACGGCGAATGGGAGCGCTGGAAACGCCAGCATGCATATGCGTTTGCCCAACCAATGAAACGGCATGTGCTCATTGGCAAACCGACCCAACCAAAACGCGCAGAAACTCATGAAAGCGGTCAAGAAGCACGTCGTGAGAAGCCGCAACGCCTGAGAAGCTATCCTATGCACCAGGCTCATGGCTCGCCTTCCCCCTTTTGCGCTCCACATGTTCGCGGCGCAGCATGCCAAGTTCAATACCGGTAATGCTCCGGCTTGTACGGTCCCTCAACGTGCACGCCGAGGTAGGCGGCCTGTTCGGGCGTCATGACGGTCAGCTTCACCCCGAGGTGGCCGAGGTGCAGACGCGCGACCTTCTCGTCGAGAATCTTCGGCAGGGTGTAGACCTTCTTCGCGTACTTCCCGGATTCGCGTTCCCGCCACAACTCGATCTGCGCCATGCACTGGTTCGTGAAGCTGTTGCTCATCACGAAGCTGGGATGCCCCGTGGCGCAGCCCAAGTTCACCAGTCGTCCCCTGGCGAGGATGGTAATGCGCCGGCCGTCGGGCCATTCGACCTGCTCGACCTGTGGCTTGATGTCGTGCACCTTCAGGTTGGGGTCGTTGTAGAGCGCGGCCACGTCAATCTCGGAATCGAAATGCCCGATGTTGCAGACGATGGCCTCGTTCTTCATGCGGTGCATGTGCTCGCCCGTGATGACGTGGTAATTGCCCGAGGCGGTGACGAAGATGTCGCCCCAAGCGCAGGCGTCGTCCATCAGCACGACGGGGAAGCCCTCCATGGCCGCCTGAAGTGCGTTGATGGGGTCGATTTCGGTGACGAAGACCTGCGCGCCCAGTCCGCGAAACGCCTGCGCGCAGCCCTTGCCGACATCGCCGTAGCCGAGGACGACGCACTTCTTGCCCGCAACCATCACGTCGGTGGCGCGCTTGATGCCGTCCACCAGCGACTCGCGGCAACCGTACAGATTGTCGAACTTGCTCTTCGTGACCGAATCGTTGACGTTGAAGGCCGAGAAAAGCAGGCGGCCGTCGCGCTCCATCTGGTACAAGCGATTGACGCCGGTCGTGGTCTCCTCGCTGACGCCGACAATCCCCTCGGCCATGGTACGCCAGAAGGAGGGATTCTCGTCCAGCGTCTCGTTCAACAGGCGGTCAATGATGGTTACTTCCTCGACATCCGTCGAGACGGCCGGTTTCTTTCCGGTATTCTCAAACTCGATTTCCCGCTGCGCGCCGCGATGGACGAGCAGCGTTGCGTCGCCCCCGTCGTCCACGATCAGGTGCGGCCCGCCGGCCGGGTGCGACAGGGCGCGCTTGGTGTAGGACCAGTATTCCTCGAGCGTCTCGCCCTTGTACGCGAAGACCGGCACGCCCCGCTCGGCAATGGCCGCGGCGGCGTGATCCTGGGTGGAATAGATGTTGCAGCTCGCCCAGCGGACGTCGGCGCCGAGTTCCAGAAACGTCTCGATCAGCGCCGCCGTCTGGATGGTCATGTGCAGCGACCCGGTAATGCGGGCGCCGGTCAGGGGCTTGGACGGCCCGAATTCCTTCCGTACCGCCATCAGGCCGGGCATCTCGTGCTCGGCCATCCGAATCTCCTCGCGACCCAGCCTCGCCAAGCCAATATCCTTGATCGCGTGTTCAGGAGTCACTGTCTGGGTCATGGATGCCACTCCTTCTTCTTGTCGGTTCGGGGTTTTTACCGAAACGGTTTTTGTGTAAGCCACTGAGTTTACCGCGAAGAGCGGTTCGGTGTCAAAACCCAAGCGCGACTCTCTTTTCGGCGTTTCGGGCTTGACATGAACTGTATGTTTGGTATGATAGTATGTGATGCGCGAGAGATCCGGTATGCCGGGTCGCGACATCCCGCCTGACGGAGAACACTTGCCTGACGGACAACCCGCGCCTTGCCGTTTCGTTCGCGTTCAATCGTGAGGGACCGTCGGGTCATTGGGATGCGCGTGTCGGCGCCGGTCGGGTCCGAGGGTCGTCGGTCAACCGTCGCTTCGTTGGAAAGGCTCCCTTCGTCATCTTCCCGTCGAAACGAAATTAATAGCACAGGCCGGAATACATCGTAGTATTGCGGGCATTCGCGCTGGAGAACACAACAGTCAGGCCGCCGTGTGGCGGCGCGAGACTCCCTGGCGCGTGTGCGCCCGCGAATTAAGTCAACTATCCGAGCAACCTCATGGGCAGGAAGCTGTTCCTCGTTGACGGCCATTCCCACTTGTACCGAGCGTTCTTCGCGGTGCGGGGACTGTCCACGCAGGACGGACGGCCGACCAACGCGGTTTTCGGTTTCGCGAGCATGCTGCGCAAGTTGATCGAGTCGCACAGGCCCGACTATCTGGCCGTGGCATTCGACATGGCCGGGCCGACCTTCCGTCACGACATGTACGCCGACTACAAGGCGAAACGACAGGCCCCGCCGGACGAACTGATCGAGCAGATTCCCATGGTGCACAGGTTGCTCGAAGGCATGGAGATACCCGTCCTTACAAAACAGGGCTACGAGGCGGACGACATCCTGGGAACGCTCGCCCGCCTGGGCGAGGAAAACGGATTCGAGGTGACGATCGTTACCGGCGACAAGGACGTCAACCAACTGCTCGGACCCCGCGTGAGCGCGCTCGATACGATGAAGGATCGTGTGACCACCGCCGAGAGCCTACGCGAGAACCTGGGTTTCGGTCCGGATAAGGTCACGGACATGATGGCCCTTTCCGGCGACGCCAGCGACAATATCCCCGGCGTTCCCAAGATTGGTCCCAAGACGGCCATCAAGCTGATTCGAGACTACGGCGACCTGGAGAACGTCCTTGCCCATGCATCGGAGGTTAAGGGGAAGGCCCTCCAGAGGAATCTGAGCGAATACGCCGACCAGGCCCGATTAAGCAAGAGCCTGGCGACCATCGACACGCACGTGCCGATGGAGTTCGATCTCGAATCGCTTCGCTTCGCTCCGCCCGACCCAAAACGCATGGAACCCATCTATCGGGATTTCGGCTTTCACCAATTCCTCCGCGAGATGGGAGCGGCCCCGAGGGAAGAAGACACGACCTACCGCCTGGTGGATAACGAGAAATCGCTGAAGGAATTCTTGTCCGCCTTGCGCAAGCAGAAGCGCTTCGCCGTAGATCTCGAGACGACGAGCGCCTCGCCCATGGCCGCCAGAATCGTCGGATTCTCGTTTTCGTGGGCGGAACGCGAGGGATGGTACCTTCCCGTTCGCGCCCCGGTGGGCGAGAAAACGCTCGACGAGAAGAAGACCCTGGCCGCGCTGAAACCGATCCTCGAAGACGAGACGTTCGGCAAGGTCGGCCAGAACCTGAAATACGACGCGGTCGTCCTGCGCAATCACGGCGTGCTCCTGAAGGGCATCGTGTTCGACACCATGCTCGCCGCCTATGTCCTCAACGCCACGCGCCGGCGGTACGGCCTGGGCGAACTGGCGCAATCGTTTCTGAATGTCGCCATGACGCCCATCACGGACCTTATCGGCAAGGGCAAAAAGCAGATCACGATGGACGGCGTTCCCGTCGAAGTCGTTCGCGATTACGCCTGCGCCGACGCCGATATCGCATTCCGCCTGACGCGCATATTCGAAAAGGACCTCGCCGGTCAGGGCCTGACGGAACTCTACCAAACGGTCGAACTGCCGCTGATCGGCGTACTCGTCGAGATGGAGTTCAACGGCATCCGTCTCGACGCGGACAGGCTGACGGAGTTGTCGGCGTGGCTTGCCGGGCAATTGGAGACGATCGAGAAGGAGATTCAGGACGCCGCGGGCAAGGAGTTCAACGTTGCCTCGCCGAAGCAACTGGCGGCGATCCTGTTCGACGACCTCGGCCTTCCGGTCAAGAAGAAAACCCGCACGGGCCGGTCCACCGACAGCGAGGTGCTCGCGGAATTGGCCATCGGGCATCC
>Ga0180437_10009785_pt1 | contig 11802 bp, 16 predicted proteins | sample SS_ome_4_FD_132410 | JGI IMG/M metagenome (GOLD analysis project Ga0180437, IMG submission 132410) | Hypersaline lake sediment archaeal communities from the Salton Sea, California, USA - SS_3_D_1 metaG | ecosystem: Environmental > Aquatic > Non-marine Saline and Alkaline > Hypersaline >... | reverse complement strand
CTGCGCCCACATCATCTTCCATTGCTTTTTTTGCCATGCTCTCAAAATCAACATTGCGAAAACGGATATCAAAATCCATTAAAATAACCGCACCTGCTGTTGCCTTTTTGAGTAATAAATTCCTTGCTGCTGAAAGCCCAATATTTTTCTTTGTGTTGTCATGAATCAGAAGTGGAATATTGTTTTTCTCCAACCATGCCATGGTTTCGTTGTATATTCTCTTGTGCCGATAAAGCGGACAATATCGAACGATTAATACCTCAAATGGATTATTCATGTTTCAATTGTTTCCAAGTTGTTTTAATGCTCTGCAAATCCTCAGGCGCTATTCCATGCCGCACAAACCAATTTTCGCTCCAGGTCATAGCCCCATTAGCCGGTACAACAACATAGTAAACATCCAAACCCAACAACAGGCTACATGCCAGCCGATGTGCGCCACCCCTCAGTTTTCCATTTTTCCCGTATTCCAATGGATAATTCGGGTTAAATCCAAAATTCAGCATATCCTTGAGCAAGGTTTTACACACCGTTACATAATCCTCAATACTGCACTTCCAGCCACGCGGTTCTCGCCCCCCGGTTCGTTCCTCAATATGCCAGCAATACAATCGTTCTGAATCGGGATCATTGCCTTCAAGTAAATGCCGAAAATACATCCACTTAACCGCTATATCCAATCGCTCCGGGGTCAGCAATTTGTGCGGCGCGATCAGCGAAGGCGAGTAATTTTCTGGTGTTTTTAACAACTGAATTCCTAGTATCCAATTCAATCAATGGGATTCTGTCACGTAACACTTCCACTGCTATCCGTGTGGGCCTCTCCATAAACGGAACCATGTGAGACCGGTCTTTATTTCTTTTCACGTTGCGTTCTTGCACTGTTTCAACATCTGCGAAAAGAATGACCACGCCAAGGGAAACTGGCATAGCCTCAAAATATGCTGCAATTTCCTCTTGATCTTTCAGCCGCCAACCAATACCCAACCCGCGCTGAACAAGCCCTGTTTGAATATAAATCCTGTCATCTTTCATACGTGAAATAGTCGCTATCTTTTTGAATGATCGTTGAGTCATTGATTTACAACCAGCAAAACTGGGATGATCTTGAATCTTACTTAATAGCCGATTAGTCACCGCTATAAACTTAGCCCATTCTTTTGGATATGGTTTCTCGTCAAATTCAATGCAGCGTGGAGGCCAGAGGCCGTCCATCAATGTGCTTTTGCCTACTCCGGGTGGACCTGCTACATCAACCCATCTCATCTAGACAACAATCCTTTTCGCACGTTTAGCCAATTCAATTAAGCGATAGTCTCTTTCACATATTGGCTCATTTCGTGTTATATTCCATTTTGGCAATAGTGATTCTTTTACTAAAGAAATTGGGCGAGCCCTATGATAATGACCACTTGGGTTTTTTTGTTTCACCCTCAAGGAAAAAATAACTCTGGATCTGGATGCGTTTTGCATTTCTGCTAGGGCACGTTTGAAATCTTCCGGTTCAATTAAGTTTAGAAACCGAACACACAACACAACATTGAATTCTTTGAATAGCCCTATATTAAAAATGTTTCCCATTTCAACATCGACAACATCTCCGGCACGCTTTTGAGCTTGAGTTATCATATCGGGCGATATATCCACACCAAGAACTTTAAATCCTCTCTCACGATAGAATGGGAAAAATCGCCCCGTTCCGCAGGGTATATCTAATATTGATGTTCCCCTTGATAGATCATTCAGAAATTCCTTAACCTTCTTATCCTCGCCTATCCATTTATCTCTGTTGACACGTTTAGCTTCATAGTTTAGGGCATCTTTTCCAAGATAACGTTTTGCTGTTTTCTGGGCCTTAGCTGAAATTTCTTTCATTGAGGAAGTCCTTTCAACATATCAAGGATATAACGTGCATTTTGTTCTGCTGGCTGCGTGGCATCAATAACATCAACACGAATGCCCCTTTCCTTGAGTGCCCAGTGAGCACGGCTGAAATGTACAAGTGCCATATCTACCTGCCATGAACGATCATGATCACCGCCACGAATCTTATTTCTCTTTAAAAGCGTTTCTTTGTCGGCGGATACCATAAATACTACATCTGGGTTGGGCATGGTCTGCCAGAACTCTTCTAGGCTAACTTTAGATTTCAATTGCTCAAGCGCTAAACCACGCTGAACTAATCCACCATCAATGAGCATTGGTTTTCCTATGGATTTGGCAGCGATAAAATATTTGAAATATGTTCTATACAGAAATTCACCTCGTTGTTCTACGCGAGGTCCTTTTGCTGTACGCACAATGCGCTGAATCAATTTAGCAAACTCATCGTTTATCGGTATGCCGTGTAATGCTTCTGCTAGTGTTGGCCTTGGGTTTGGCGTAATATCATTCGAGTGCCTGATAGCATTATAAATCTCAGATTTACCAACTCCCGATGGTCCTGCTAATTCTGCTACGAACATTTCACTGCCTTATAAATTAGAAAATTCGATTTTCGAATCATGCGCACATCTTCAATCTGCAAACCTGCATCCATTCTGGCCTTATGGAATACATCCTCTTTGTGTGTAATGCTGCGATTCTGAATCACTTTTTGTTTGGCAACTTTCATCGAGAAAATCACAAGCTGAGATACAACACGCCCCAGTTCTTTTAGGGCAATAACCATTTCATCGGTATCAATCAGAGACAGAAGCCGGATACAAATGGCGATTTCTACCGCTGAATCAGATAATGGAATTTGCAAGATATCGCCATATCTGAGATCGGCTTCAGGTGCTTTCGTTTTTGCCTGATTCATCATTTCCGCTGAGACATCCATACCGATAACATTCAAACCGAGGGCTTTATAAAGTGGCAAAAAATGCCCCGTGCCCACCGGAATATCCAAAACCGTACCGGATGCATTGACCAGAAATTCACGGAGTGCCGCGGCCTCACGGCTACGTTTATCTGTTTCTGCATTCTTTGCATCGTAAACACGGGCTTTCTCGCCATAATATGTCGTTCTTGTTATTGCTGCATTTAACATCAGCCAAAGTAATCCTTAATCCAGGGGTGTATCTTTTGAATCTCCGGCATCCCCGGCTCTCTTGGGCCTGGAAAGAATACGATCCGTGCATTATCTGGTAACGTGGTTCTCACCCCCGGTGCTATATCTTTAAGTCTACCCGCACCATAGACACCATCATCATCAGTCCAATATGCTTCATCTGTCGTTGATAATTGCGTAGAAACCCACGCCTGATCGGTCCCGCCCAAATTCTTGCGAAGTTCTTGGGGGTGTTTGGCGGGGTTAAAGGTATCATAAAGATGTGGCCGGGTACCTGCATCCAGAAGCATTATACTTGTGTTATATCGGCCCCTTCTGTTCTTGATTCCATAATTGGGGTTTCTCCATAAGACAACATCTTCTATGCGGTCAAAAACAGGATCAAGGGAGCCGGTAATTACACAATCCAGGTCAATGTAGGCGATGCGTTTACCAATAATATCCCCAATGTCACGCCGCCAGAGCATCAACTTTGCATAGCGTGTCCCCGGCACAAAGGTTGTCTTATCTAATTCAACCGCCCTAATATTGAGCTCATTCTTAAAGATTTCTGGCTTATCCGTAACGACAACGAATTCATGCGGCAAGGTCAAATATTTATCGACTTGTTGCTTGGTTCGCCGAATATGATGAATACTAAACTCATATATATTCCTGCATTTAGCCCGATCATCATGCCACAAGAAAGTACAGATGGTTAGCTTTGCCATACGACCCCTATTCCGCCTCGTGATTTATCATAAGCAAATTCACATGATCGCTTACCCTCGGCAAATGCCTTAAATGTCGGCATAACCTGACACGTCCATTCTCTCTTTTTCTTGGTATAGATATCATGAAATCCAATGATTCTTGCCATAGGTCCATAATTTGCAAGATCCAAACGCACGCCGCGCTCTGTATGATCAGCATCGATAAATATTGCATCAAAAGGAGCTAAAGCCGCTACCTGTGAAACTATGCTTTCATCATGGCTATCACCAATAATAACGTGTGCGTCACGACCGTGTTTGCGTAAATCTTCACCTGCTCGCTTAAGATAACCAACGCTATCCTGATTCCTTTTACTTTTCATTCCTGCATTGTGTGCTGGTAGATCAACTGCGACCAACTTAGAGCCTTTGGGTAATGCCATACCTACTGCATGCCAGTTATCACCATAAAGACATCCGATTTCCAAATATGAAGTACAGCCCTCATCCTGCAATAATTTAATAAAGCCTTGAATCTCTTCCTTATTCTGAACCCACTTTTTGCCACTGAATCCAGACATTCTCCAGTTTTTGCGATCCATTAAATATATCTCCTGATCCACGGGCATTTAGCCTGTGTTTCTTCCATCTGTGGGGTCCGTTTTCCAGAAAAAAATATAATACGCGCATTCTCTGGAAGTTCTGTAGTTACTCCGGGAGTTCGCCATCCCTTTAATGAGCTAATAGTATAAATACCATCCATATCTGTCCAATGGGCCTCATCCCAACCTAACTTGTAACTTACCCAGCCTTGATCATCGCCAGTACAGAATTTTTTGAGTTCAGCAGGGTGCTGTTTGGGCTTAAATTTTTCATATAATTTTGGTTTTGTTCCAGCCGTAAGAAGTATGATACTTGTGTTATATTTAGTTCTTTTCCCTGTGGGTCCTTTAAACTTGGGATTATGCCAAAGTACTACATTTTCTGGTCGATCAACTATGGGATCAAGTGAATCTATAATTACGCAGTCTAAATCAAGATAAAGAATGCGATTTCCACCAATAATATCCCCAATGTCACGCCGCCATAACATCAATTTTGCGAACATAGTCCCCGGAATGAATGTTTTTCTGTCTAATGGTACTGTGTTAATCTGTTCATCAAATTGCTCTGGCTTATCTGTTACGCACACAAAATCATGTGGTATTGTTAAATTTCGCTTTACCATTCGTTTCAAAATGTAAACATGCTCGGGTGTATATTTATAAAATTCACGCCGTTTCGCCTTGGGATCAGACCAATAAAAGCAAGTCACCGTTAGTGGCCACTTTTCCACAACACACCTATCCCACCGCTGTCGTAATATGCAAATTCTTGGTGTTCATATTGCTGCTTCAATTCATTATATAGAGCAGCAGCACCTTTTTTCTCTGCATGAATATCATGAAATGCTATCAGGCTTCCCATCGGGCCATAATCGCGCCAGTCCGCCTTTACGCCTTCAGGACTATGATCTCCATCAATAAAAATAGCATCAAAGGGAGCAAACTCTTTCACTTGCGAAATAACTTCAGGATCATGACTATCACCAATAATGACATGAGTTATTTGCCCATGTTTTCTCAAATGCCTTGCTGCCCGCATTAACCACTTATCACTATTTGGACACTTGCCGCCCGTAGCCTTTCCAGAACGTGCGCCCGGAAGGTCAACAGCGACAAGTAATGAGCCTTTTGGTAACGCTAAACCTACCGCATGAAATGTATCTCCATGCCTGCATCCGACTTCCAGATAGGATTTGATACCTCTATCTTTCAGAAACTTTATGAAACTTTGAATCTCTTCTTGATATTGCGGCCATTTTGCGCCAGAAAACCCACGAATTTTATCGGGATGCGGTTTCCAGGTTGATTCCATTAGGTGTACCTCTTTTTCAAATGCTCCCAGGCTTCGCCGTCTGCAATTTCCTCAAGGAGCCATTGTTTATAGGCGAGGTCATAAAGCCATTGCATTCTATCAGGCATAAATTGCTCTAAACTAATTTCATGCCGGGCCATATCCCAGGCCATAGAGCCCCTATCCATTGCAATAGCGGGGATACCATTCAACACGGCATCCACGCTGGAATTGCTGTTATATGTGACGGCACAATAAGCCTGGCCGAAAGCCTCATCAAGGGCATCCCTTTCATAACCATCACAATTCAATCCCGTTTCCTGCTGCCGGGCTTTTGGGTGCGGGCGAAAGAAAATGGGCATATCCGTTAGGCTTTTGACTTTCTCAATCACTTCCTTGTACCAATCGCTGATATGCAGATGCCGCACGCTTTGATCACCCGATACCTGGCCCATAAGCAAGATATATCTCCCATCGGTTTTCCAGGGCTTGACCTCCACGCCATGTTTTTCCCACCTATCAGGCGGGCTACCCTCGGCATGGAATTCAGCATGGCCATTCAATCCGTTAAAACCAAGGCCAAAATATGTCATTCTATCCCTGAAATACCCCCGCTCTAATACGAGATAATCGCCGCCGTGCGCTTTCTGGCCCTGAATGATTTCCGGGAACCTGACACCCCAAATCACGGCCAAATCCGAGGGCTTGTAATAATGCTTATTTTTCCATTCCGCTTTAATGCCATGCCGTTTGAAACCATCCAAAAGGGCTTGAATGGCATTACCCGCATGGGGCTGAAAATTGCGCTGATAGATTTTAACGCTCAAGTTCATCAGCTATATCACCCATCGGAAATGCATCTAATGCACTTCCCGGACTGCAATTGATTACTTCAATTCTCCGTTTTTTCAGGTCGGGCAACATATTCTTGAAATGCTCAATACGGTGCTTCCATATAGGCCTTTGTTTGTTCGGGTGTTCTCCATGCCAATGGCTTAAACCGCCTATATTTTGCATGTCATATCCCACCAAAAGAATCCGTTTTGCCCCAAAATTCACCGCCAAGTTTATCGCCTGATACCCGCCTATCTTGCCATTCACAATCGAATCCTGCCGCTTTGATAATCCCTGATCGTGGGCCTCGCCCTCAATCCAAATCAAATCGGGAAAAGTTCTCTTTGCGCTAAGAGAGCGTGTAATTCTAAGCCCCTGAAAATCCGCCGTATCCTCATAGTGCCATCCCCACCAAACCCCATCACAGGCATAAAGTACATCCGCCCAGGGCGCGATCTGATAGGCATTGTTAATGGCAATTACGTGGACAATGCCTTTACTATGTGCCCCCTGTACTAAATCAATTTGATCCTGTGTTACGGAGGGGCCGCCGCCTATGATAACGGCAACCCCACCATTCCACAGCGGAGGCACTACATAGGAGACTAGGCCATCAGGTCGTCCATCCCCCCGAACGATTCGCCATCTTCCGTTTTTTTTCCTTCGGTAATAGCCTCATCACCCGGGGTTTTTTCGGTTACGGTCTCCTTGGTGGCAGATTCAGTACCATCAAACTCCACAACAACAGGTTCCGCGGGTTCCGTTTTCACAGTAACCGGTTTCGTTTTCGCGGTAATCTTCCGCCGCCTACCAACTGATTTAGTCTGCTTCGGCTTAGCGGATTTAGCTCGTTCCGGCCTCTCCACATATTTCTCAGCCATTCCCCGTCTCACCCAATGGTTCGCACTGGATATAACAAGCTCACGGATTGTACCCGCTTTAAAAACGGGTTTACCGTTGCCGGGGTCACAATTCTTTAAAAACTTGACTTTGACCCTCAGCGGAGCGACTGGCTTCGTCACTTTTTCTTTTCGCTTACTTGCAGCCATCAAAATTACCTCCACTGTCAACTAAGATTAATCTAAATCATCCTCAATTTCCTGAACCGATGTCAGGTCGGGCACATCAGCGTGACCCGGGCCATGCTTCGGACGGTAGCCGATAACGGCACAAGCCACAGCATCAGCCTCATTTGAACTACAAACGATGCCACCCTTGACATAGCGATCAGCGGGTGAGGTCCCACCAGCAAGATCATCAGCAGATATATTGATGATAATTTGTGTATTGTCATTGGCTGATAGAGACTCATCTAATGCGGTAGCCGTTTTAAAGGCTGCTACAGTATTTCCCGCCGAATTACAGGTCACAACGCGAGCGGTAATTTCAGCAAAATCAGCATTGCCGATGAGAAAATAAAAAGTTACCTCATCGAAATCCGACATATCAATCACATCGGTGAAAAGTTCAGTTGTAGAAAGCCTAATTGGATCAATCGTTCCGATTAGGGTTCCTATTTCATACCCTTTATCCATGCTAAATCTCCTTCTATTTCAGGGGAGAGAACTGAATCTCTCCCTTTGCTTTGATTAATGATTAGGCCCGGGCTTCGACTGCGATAAAGGCGCCGAGGGTATTGCTACCATCACGCGGATCGATTGCGCTCGATAACCAGCACTGACCACCGAGCCGCATAATGAACCGATATGCGGTCACATCGTAGTCAAACCACAGGTGGATGCTGACATCCTGCCTGATACCGATATTTTTCATGCCGGACCAGTATTGCGGCCATGATGCAAAAATGATATCGCCCTTGTCGCCGATCGTTTCACATGCCTGGGTAGGTATTACCGGACGGCCCATTAGAGTCCCATAAGGAGAACCAGCAAGGCCATTAGCGGGCATATAAGCCGGAACACTTGAGCTTGTGCCTTCAAAGCTCATGGTGAACAGTTGTGGCTCGATATCCTGATTAATCATCCAGACACCACTTGCTCGATAGGGTCCATACATCCGTGCCCACATATTCACGATATTCTCGAAAACTATCGTGTCCGCCGATTGGCCCGATTCCTTACTTATGGTTACGAGTGAGTTACAGTTAAGAACACCTTGGGGCTCGCCCACACCGGTTCCCTGAATCAAAGCCAAATTGACTTTGAAATTCATCTTCTCGGGAACCTTCTTGCTCAGATAAGAATCGAGAGCTGAGGCATCCTCAAGCAATTCGTCAGTAACGGGAATCAAGGTTGTCAACTTGTTTAGTCGCAGGGTTTTCTCTTTCAACGCGAGTTTGCTCTGGTCTTTCTGGCCCGCCTCGGATTCCCAGTAGGACAAAATCCCACCGGATGTTTGCCACGGGGTGGTTTCATCGGCAGGCACTACGATCTGATTGCTGGAGGTCTCCCACATATCGGTTCGGTTCAAAATGGTATCTTCGGCAAAGATACGCTTTACAATCGCAGTCCGATAATCGGGCGGCACAAGATATCCGCCGTCAGCACCCGTACCCTCGGTTGATATCGTGGTCGGTGCGTTGCGGAGCAATCGAGGATCAATCTTACCGCCTCCCTGGGGCATGGCCATTTTAACTGCCAGGGCAAATTCACCCAATGACCTAAAACCAAAATTCCGCTTTACCTCGGCGGGTTCCGTGATTCTTGCCCGTGCCTGTTGAACGGCATTACCCTTTGTGTCAGCAGCGCTGTTCACTACATCATCAGGATCACTCTGCCGACCCTGGCCTTTTATCAGCTCTTCATTGCGGTCCTCTACCCGCTCCAAATTCCTGATCTGTCTCTTGACGTTTTTGTATTCCACATCAAGCGCCTCTAATTTGTCGTTTTCCTCATCGGTGAGTTCATCACGTTCATCGGCTTGTACAGCCGCGACAATATTCTTACTTTCCTCATCGATATCGGCTAGCCTCTGGTTCAAGGCTTCAATGTCTAATCCCATCGTCTGTTCTCCATTTTCTAAACGGTTCACGGTTGAACGGTGCCGGCACCGCCCGCGATCCCAATGCTGGCAAAGGGTGCGGAGAGGGCAACAAAAAAGGAAGTCAAATAAGGTGGTAAGCCCTTACCGACTTCCTTTTTTATTCTTACGTTAGCTTTGGCCTGGCCGGGCCTCGGCTAAACCCGGTTAATTATCTAAACTTTGCTCTTTTGTTGAGCCTTTCCTGCCAATGATTTAACTTGACAGAATTCTTATTCGCTTTCTTTTTCTCCTGTGGCTTTATTTTTGCCTCTGTTTCTATTTTTTCAGGCATATTGCGAAATACATTCCTGTATTTATCCCGGTCAATATGGGCAGCTATTTCTTTGCCCTCGCTAATCTCATCAATAAATCCGTATTCCTTAGCCTCTGCTGCGCTCATCCAGGTTTCAGCATCCATAAGTTTGGCGATTTCCTTCTCTTCCATGCCGCTCTGTTTCTGATAGGCTGGCATAATCGAATTCTCTTTAACCTTGTTCAGATCCTCTATGGCTTTGGCAAAGTCATTCACATCCCCTATCACGAAACCCCAAGGGTTGTGAATCATCATGAGAGCATTCTCGGCCATACGGATCTCATCTCCTGCCATAGCGATAACAGAGGCAATAGAGGCAGCAAGAGCATCAATCTGAACAATTACCCTTGCCTTATTCCGTTGTAGGATGTTGTAAATAGCTACCCCATCAAAGACATTACCACCAGCCGAATTCAGATAGACATTGATAATATCAATCTTGCCTAATTTCTTGACTTCATCGGCGAATTCCTTTGCACTGAATCCGTCAAACCAGCCGGTTCCGATATTCTGATAAATCCAAATATCAGCAGATTTTTCCTTTGCATTTTTGACGACTTTCAGGCCAACGGGTTCTGCTTTCTTATTGTCAGTAGCATCCTCACCGGGACCGGGCCTCTCGGTCCGGCGCATGGTTCCACCGCATTCAGGACATTTCAAATCCTTGCAGTGTTCTTCCGAAGTCATTTGATGGCTACATTCAATGCACTCGCAATTAAATGTCTCATCCTTGGTTTTGTTTTTTTCTTTTTGGGCTTCTTCCCAATAGGATTCACATATTGCATAGGCCTGTTTTTCATCTTCAGCGGTTTCTTCCTCTAATACTATTGGAATACATCTTTCTATAAAATCATCATGCGATTCGTCTGGTTTTGGTTTTGGCATTTTCTTCTCCTGAAATTTTGATTAAATATTCAATTGCGTTTTGAAGTAAGTTAATATCATCTTTAAATAAACCTAATGCGGTATTGCAATTACTACACAATAAACCCCTTATTTTTTCTGTTTCGTGACAATGATCGATATGGAGACCATGTTGCTTACTTCCCTTTTTCGCGCCACATATCGCACATCCATAATTATATTTTTTTAGTAATCTTCGATATGCTACCTCATCAAGTTTATATGTATTTCGTATCTGTCTAGTTCTCCTACATTCCTTACATTCTCCCGCCAATCCATCTTTTGCACGGTTGACTTCTCCAAACGCAGAGACATCCAATGTTCTTTGACAAGTTCCACATTTTTTCTTTCCATTTTTTGCAAGCGTACCCTTCGCTATTTTTCGCTGAAAACAATTCTTGCAACCCCATTTTGCTCCATTCGAAGTAAATTGATAAACATATCTACTATAAATCTCTCCACAAATTAAACATTTTGCTTTTACTGTTTGATCCCCGTTTTCATTCCAAGTCGGATCGGATACTATTTGCCAATAACCGAAGGTATCCCCGTTTTTCACTTTTGGTTTGCGTCGTCTAGACATAATGAAACACTCTTCCCTTACGCGGTTTCGGTAATGGCATAATCCATCTCCTTTAACTTGTTGATTTCGGTCATTACTTGTTCGGCCATGTTCCATAGATACTCCTTCGAGCAATCGGCCAAATCATTTGTTTCCAAGTCAGATATATTTTGTAGGCAAATCTCCAGGGCACCAGCATCTTCTATTTCAATAGCCTTAGCGTACCCAATAAACACGGGACGCAATGCTTTAACTAGGTATTGAGCGTGATCCTGCCTTGCTTTTTCAAGCCATGCATCCAATTTATCTTTTGCAATATTCTTGTGTGCATGCTCTAGGCGTTTCTGGCTTCGATCATAAACCCGTTCCAGGGCATCATAAAATACATGTTGCCAGGCTGCTTTCGTTTCCCCTTCATCTTCGCCTTCTTCTGGTACCTCAATTTGAAATGGATTCGGTTCAGGGTCTTTGCCTATCTTTTCCAGGGTGGTATATTGCCCCTGCATGACGTATTTATCACCATCGGGACCGATAGGGTTCATATCTTCAAAAGCGCGAATTTCGT
>Ga0180437_10009784_pt1 | contig 11804 bp, 13 predicted proteins | sample SS_ome_4_FD_132410 | JGI IMG/M metagenome (GOLD analysis project Ga0180437, IMG submission 132410) | Hypersaline lake sediment archaeal communities from the Salton Sea, California, USA - SS_3_D_1 metaG | ecosystem: Environmental > Aquatic > Non-marine Saline and Alkaline > Hypersaline >... | reverse complement strand
GGCGTCGACATCGGGGAGCTGGAGGTCATGCCTGAAGAGACGCGTGCGGCTTACGGCGAGGTCGAGGAGGCGCAGGTCCGCGCCCTAAAGGAGCTGAAGAGGAGGCTGGAGCTGGTCGAGGGCAGGCGCCTAGAGCTCCTCTCCTTCGACGTCAGCGTGGACGGCGTCGACATAGGCTGCTCTGTGCGCCCCCTCGGGAGCGTGGGCTGCTACGTCCCCGGGGGGAGGGCCACCTATCCCAGCTCCCTGGTAATGAACGTAGTGCCCGCCAAGGTGGCCGGCGTCCAGCGTGTGATAGTCTGCACCCCCCCGGGGGAGAGAGGCGTGCCACCTGCCCTCACCCTCGTGGCCGCTGATATGTGTGGAGTGGACGCGGTCTACATGGTGGGGGGGATACAGGCCATTGCATCCATGGCCTTCGGCACGGAGACCATACCCAAGGTCGACAAGATCGTGGGACCAGGCAACATGTACGTAACAGCAGCCAAGATGGGCGTTTCAGGCGTCGTCGCCATAGACAAGCCCGCGGGACCCAGCGAGGTCCTCATCCTGGCGGACGGGGCCGCGGACGCCACGCTCATCGCCCTGGACATGGTCAGCCAGGCGGAGCACGGGCGTGGCGGGGTCTCGGGGCTCGTCACCACCTCCTCCCGGCTTGCCGAGGAGGTGAGCGAACTGCTCCAGGGGATGAAAGGCGTGGTTCCCAGGGCTGAGCTCGTGTCGGAGGTTTTGGAGGAGGGGGGCTTCATCCACGTGGTTGATAGCATTGACGAGGGGGTGAAGTTCGTGAACCGTTTCGCCCCGGAGCACCTGGAGATACACGCCGAGAATCCACGGAAGATAGCGGAGCTGATTTCAACGGCCGGACTCATCCAGATCGGGCCCTACACGCCCGTCTCCTCCACGGACTACTGCGTCGGTGTTAACCACGTCCTGCCCACGGGCGGCTACGCCCGCATCAGCTCCGGGATTACGGTGCTGGACTACGTCCGGCTCGTATCAGTCGTGGAGGCTTCAAGGCCCGGGCTGGAGGCGATACGGGGGCACGTGAGGACTCTGGCTGAGGCAGAGGGGCTGCCCAACCACGCCCTGGCCATAGAAGGAAGGTTCAAAGATGAAGCCGAGTGAGTTCATCCGCAGGTCCAGTGATCTTGAGACGTACAGGCCCGGTGAGCCGGTGGCCGTTCTGGCCGGGCGTCTGGGGATTCCGAAGGATGAGATACTGAAGTTGAACGCCAACGAGAACCTTTTTCTCCCCAGGTCGCTCATCCAAGGCACGGTGTTTGAGGCTTCAAGTGAGGTGGATCCCCGTCTCTACCCGGAGGATGAGGAGCAGGAGCTCATCGGGAAGCTTTCCAAGGTCCATGGCATACCTGCTGACAGTATCATCGTCTCGGCGGGGGGCGACCAGCTCATAGATCTGATCCTGTCAAGCTACTTGGAGAGGGGGGACACGGTGCTGGCGGTCACACCCACGTTCTCAATGTACCCCCGCATGGCGAGGATAAAGGGCCTGAGCATCAAGGCCTTTGAACTCGAAGGCGACTTCAGCCTGGATCCGAAGAGACTCCTCTCCGAATCGAGGGACGCTGAACTGATCATCATCTGCAACCCCAACAACCCCACGTCGAACCAGCTCCCGCCGGAGGATGTCCTGGAGGTCGTCGACGGCTGCGAAAAACTGATGCTGATGGATGAGGCATACTCAGATTTCGGCGGGTACACCCTCGTTGAGGAAGTGGCTGCAAGAGAAAATCTGATCGTCCTCCGCACATTCTCGAAAGCCTACGGCTTCGCAGGGCTCAGACTCGGGTTCGCTGTGACCAGCGCGCCCCTGGCCGCGACGCTTAGGGAGAGGTACATGATGCCCTATTCCGTCCCGAGCATCGTGCTCAGGGCTGGGGCCAAGATTCTGGACGAGCAGAAGGCCATCCAAGAGACAATATCGGAGATAAAGAACGAGCGCAGACAACTGATCGAGGCATTGAACGGCGTTCCGGGCGTGAGGGCCTTCGAGTCGGACACCAACTTCGTGCTCTTCAACACGGGGAGGCCGTGTGAGGAGGTATACGCCGGGCTCCTCAAGAAGGGGATAATCGTGAGGAAGATCGGGGAGGTCGCAGGGCACAGGGACTGCCTCAGGGTGACAGTGGCCCCCAGGGAGATGGCGGAGAGGTTCCTGAGCGCCCTCAGGGAGGTTTTGGGATGAGGCCGGAGTACATCGTCTACAAGGGAGTCTCGGGCAGCTCCTACGTGAGGTCCGACAGGGTCGGAGACCTGCGCCGTGTAGATGTCGTGGTCTTCGACTGCGACGGCGTGCTGCTCGACGTCAGGGAGTCCTACAGCAGGACCGTGGCCCGTGTCACCGGTATCCTCGTGGAGGCCCTGACCGGGTGCAAGGTACCGGAGGGCCTTCTCGACGGCAGGTTGAACTACGCCTACAAGCGAACGGGGGGGTTCAACAACGACTGGTCCCTCACCTACGCCCTCGTCATGAGGATACTTGCTGAGCTGCCCGAGGGGCAGCTGAAGGAGCTTGACGGCGTCGCCCGAGAGTCACTGGGATACGATAGTCCCTCGGAGAGGTTCGGCTTCCTGAAGAGTAACTTGGTGGCCTCCAGCGTACCCGTGGATCAGCTGTACGAGAAGCTCCTGGGGTTCGCCGAGGGGCTGGGCTCAGACGGCGTCGAGGGTGTGGACGCCAGGCTGCTGGGCAAGGTGGGACTCAACGTCAGGGAGGCCCTCTACGTCCCGTTCAGGGTTGGAGAGGGCGTAATCCCTACGCTCTTCGAGGAGACGTTCAGCGGAGCATCCCTCTTTCAGAGGAGTCACGGGATTCCGGCCGAGTTCACGGAGGACGACAGGGGCCTCGTCGAGGAGAAGAGGGTCGTTGTCACTGCTGGTACTCTGGAGCGGTTCTCGGAGCTGCTGGGCGGGAACAGGATGGGGATCGCCTCTGGAAGCCTCGTGGGCACCGCCAGGCACGCGCTCGGCGAGTTGATTGACCTGTTCAGCGATGAGGCGCAGGTCTGGCACGACACCGTGGAGGAGGCCCAGAGGGCCGGGGGATCCGTAGACCTCCACAAGCCCCACCCCTACTCCCTCCTCAGGGCCTCCGAGCCCTTTCAACCCTTCGAGAGGGCTTTGTACGTGGGGGACTCAATGGCCGACAGGCTCATGGTCGCCAAAGCCGGGGAGCCGCCCTACCTCTTCGCCGGCGTCTACGGATGCGTCCACGACAGCGAGAGGGCGAGGGACGACTTCCTGGAGCAAGGCTCGGACATCGTGGCCCCAACGGTGAACGACCTGCCAAGCATACTTGAGAGAATCGGAGTCGAAGCGAGATGAGAACCGGAAGATCTGAGAGGAAGACCCGTGAGACACACGTGAAAATCGAGCTGGACATAGACGGCTCGGGGAAGTCCGTGATAAGGACCCCGATCAAGTTCCTAAGCCACATGCTGACCAGCCTGTCGACCCACAGCCTGGTCGACCTGAAAGTGGAGTCCCAGGGCGACCTGAGGCACCACATCGTCGAGGACACGGCCCTCGTGCTGGGATCGGCGCTGAGAGAGGCGCTGGAGACCGACGGGAGGGTGCACAGGTTCGGCTACGCCATGGTGCCCATGGACTGCTCCCTGGCGAGCTGCGCGGTGGACGTTGGCAACCGGCCCTACTCGGTCGTGGACATTGAGACCGATGGGGCGGTCGTCGAGGATATGGCGGCGGAGGACATAAGGCACTTCTTCGAGTCCCTCGCCGTCTCCCTCAGGGCGAACATACACGTGAGGGTCGAGTACGGGGGGAACGACCACCACAAAGCGGAGGCCGCTTTCAAGGCCCTGGCGCTCTGCCTCCGCCAGGCGCTCTCCGTCGACCCGAGGAGGACAGGCGTCCCCAGCAGCAAGGGAGTGCTCTGATGGGCGTCGTGTCCGTCGTAGACTACGGCGTTGGAAACCTTTTCAGCATGACCAACGCCCTCAGGAGGACGGGGCTCGAGGCCGAGGTGGTCAAGGACCCGGCGAAGATCGAGGCAGCCGACGCCATAATACTCCCCGGGGTCGGGAACTTCGGGGCGGCGGCCGCCAAGCTGGACGCCTTCAAGGGAGCCATAGCGAGGGGGTATGAGAACGGAGCTCCCATCTTGGGCAGTTGCCTGGGCATGCAGCTGCTCTTCGAGGGGAGCGATGAGAGCCCGGGGGAGGGCCTGGGGCTCCTGGGCGGGCGGGTGAGGAGGTTCGGCGGGGGGATGAAGGTCCCGCACATGGGCTGGAACACGATAAGGGCCCTCAGGGACGACCCCCTCCTGGAGGGCATACCGGACTGCGCCTATTTCTACTTCGTCCACAGCTTCTACCCGTGCCCAGAAGAGGCGGGGGCTACCCTGGCGGTCACCGATTACGGCGGGGAGTTCACCTCCATAGTGGGGCAGAGCAGGGTCTACGGCACCCAGTTCCACCCGGAGAAATCTGGGAAAGCCGGAGCAACACTGCTCAGCAACTTCGCAAAGACGATCAGGAGGTGAAGGGGTGCAGCTCATTCCAGCCATCGATATTATGGGCGGAGGAGTCGTCCGCCTGAGGAGAGGGGACGAGAACGCTGTGACGAGGTACGATGCTGAAGGCACACCGCTGGAGCTAGCTAGGCTCTGGCGCGAGCAGGGCGCGGAGTACCTCCATCTAGTGGACCTGGATGCGGTCCTCAGCAGGGGCAGCAACGGGGAAATCGTGAAGGCCGTCATCGAGGACGTAGGCGTGCCAGTCCAGGTGGGAGGGGGCATCAGGAGCCTAGAGTCAGCGCGGGACCTGCTGGACCTGGGCGCGGGGAGGATAGTCCTCGGGTCCATGGCGCTGGAGGACCCAGATAGCGTAGCTGTTCTCCTAGATGAGTACGGCAGAGACCGAGTGGTAGTGGCGCTCGACCACAGGCGGGGCGTCGTCCTGAGGAGGGGGTGGAAGAAGCCCACCGGCTGGAGGCTGGAGTCGGCCCTGGGCGAATTCGCGGCAAGGGGCGTCGAGTGGTTCCTCGTGACCGACGTGGATCGAGACGGCGCCATGGAGGGGCCCGACCTGGAGACCTACTCTCGGATCCAGGGGGAGGCCTCGATAATCGCCTCGGGGGGAGTCAGGTCCCTTGATGACCTCCTCTTGCTGAGGGAGACGGGGGTGGAGGCGGCCGTCGTGGGTAAAGCCCTCTACGAGGGGCGGTTCACCCTGGCCGAGGCCATCGGCCTCCTGGAGGATCCGTGATGCTCGCGAAGCGGATAATCCCCTGCCTCGACGTCAAGGGCGGCAGGGTGGTGAAGGGCACCCACTTCCTTGACCTGAGAGACGCCGGGGACCCCGTCGAGCTGGCGCAGCGCTACAACGAGGACGGGGCGGACGAGATGGTCTTCCTCGACATCACCGCCTCGAGCGAGGGGAGGGGAACCCTCCAGGGCCTCGTCAGGGCGGTGGCGACGGAGCTGGACATCCCCTTCACAGTGGGAGGCGGGATAAGGAATGTGGAGGACGTCAGGGGCATCCTGAGGCGCGGCGCGGACAAGACGAGCCTCAACACCGCAGCCGTCGAGCACCCGGAGAGGATAGCCGAGGCGGCCGAGGTCTTCGGGTCCCAGTGCGTCGTCGTCGCAATAGACGCTAGGAGGAGGTACGAGGAGAGGGAGGACAGGATCACCGTGGAGACCCCCAGGGGCCCCTGCTGGTTCGAGGTCCACACCTACGGCGGGAGGAAGCCGACAGGCTTGGACGCCCTGGCTTGGGCGGCGGAGGCCGTGGGGCTGGGGGCTGGGGAGCTCCTTGTCACCAGCATGGACAGGGACGGGACGAAGAGCGGCTACGACAATCTCCTCTACGCGGCCCTCTCGGAGAGGGTGAAGGTTCCCGTCATCGCCAGCGGGGGGGCCGGGGAGCCCAGGCACTTCCTGGAGGCCTTTACTGAGGGAAGGGCAGACGCCTCCCTGGCCGCCTCGGTCTTCCACTACGGGAACTACCCCGTGCACGTGGTAAAGAGATTCCTGAGCGAGAGGGGAGTGAGAGTGAGGATATGAAGGAGACACGAATCGGTGACCTTAACTGGGGGAAGATGGGGGGGCTGCTGCCCGTGATTGCGCAAGAGGCCGGTAGCCTCGAGGTGCTCACCCTCGCCTACATCAATCTAGAGGCCCTGGAGAGGACGTTGGAGACGGGCTGGGCCCACTACTTCCGGCGGAGCCACGGCAGGGTGATGAAGAAGGGGGTGACTAGCGGGAACGTGCAGAGGGTAGTGGAGATATTGACGGACTGCGATAGCGACGCCGTCATCTACTTGGTTGAGCAGAAGGGGCCCGCGTGCCACTTGGGCGAGAGGACATGCTTCCACAAGAGAATCATTAAATGATATGTTTCATTCGACTTTCATTCTACGAATGCGCACACGCATCCGAACGCCGAAGAATTATTGTTAAGTACCATCGACGAATAAACCTGGTCAGAAACTCGTTTTCTACCCATCTTATATATTTAAATAAATATATTTGTAAACAATGGCTTCTGATGGTTTAAGAACTCATGAAGACGTGCAGAGGAGATTGGTTGAACTAGAGAAGGTTAGGCTGGGAACGGAGTTACCTTTCAGTCAGATGTTTGAGGAGATATGTTTCAAGGTAAAATGGTCCTTGACGAAGAGATACTGCTACGCTCTTCAAAGATTCTTCCCCGAGTTCGACCTGCATCGTCGCTTACTGAAGGTTGCACTCGTCGAATTGGATAGTGTGGAATACCTCTGAAGTCTAGAAAGGCGCAACCTCAGGAGAGCTTAGAAAGACATCAGTTAGGCCTATCACAGCGGGATAGGTCCATCTTCAGAGACTGAAGAATGCCTCTCCTAGACGACCTTGTAAAACTCGACTCAGCCTCTCAATATAATCAGTAAACGATTGCATATATTTGCGACATCTAACTCTGCGCGCTGGTAATAGCTCTAGAAAACTGAAACGAGAGGCTACCTCGCCGACTCCCTGGGCAGGAAGAATATACTCTACTCCAATGCTTCATGCTTGCATTGACGGAGCTCATCTTCGCCCTAGCCCCAGACGAGAGCGTGTCTGAGCTTCGTGACGTCGAGGTCGGAGCGCATAACGACGCCCTTCTCGGGGTCCCTGTACACCACCTCGAACCCCATGTCCTCGTAGAACTTCACGAGGCGCCGCCCTCTGTCGTCCACATCCTCGGTGTACAGCTCCACACTCCTGTATCCGACGTCGTGGCTGTAAACGAGGGCGAGGATCACCAACATTGAGCCTATGCCCTTCCCCTCTATGTGCGTCGCGACGGTGTCCAGGAAGAACTTGGAGACATCCACCTCATGCGTGTAGCCGTAAAAGAAGGCGGTCGGCTCACCGTCGCAGGTGAGCATGAAGAGGACGAAGCCCGTGCTTCCTATCCTTTCCATGAGCTCCTCCACGCTGTACTGTAGCTCCGGCCTGAACTTCTCGTGGTCTATCCTCTCCACTGCCCGGGTGAGCTCATCGCTCATCTGGGTGTGGATGGAGATCCTGCACTCCCTGCCCAGAGTCTTCCCCAGCTTGGCCTCTGCAGCAAGGATCGCGTCCTCGAGGAAGGGTACCAGGTCCTCCATGTCTGGGCCTTCCTAGTAGATACCGTACCGACTGAACGCTGCTTCGATCAGCTGCTTTATCATCTCGTCGTAGGTCATGCCGGAGGCGAGGGCCATCATGGGGTAGAAGCTGTACTCGTCCTCCTCCTCGACGGCGTCGATCCCGGGCAGCGGGTTCGCCTCAAGGAAGTAGAGCTCCCCATCGGCGTCCATCCGCCAGTCGAACCTCACCCAGTCCTTGATGTCCAGCGCCCTGAAGGCCCTCCAGGATGCCTCCTCCAGCCTCCGCCTCAGGGGCTCTGGTATCTTCGCGGGGCAGACGTAGTGCTCGGAGCGGTCGAAGATGGTCTTCGCCTTCTGGCCGAGGACGTTCCCCAGCCCCTCGGGGAAGAGGGAAAAGTCTATCTCCAGCACCGAGAGGAACCGGGGCTCCTCGTCGGGGAGGAAGTTACCCAGGAGCCCCGTGGTGAACTCCCGGCCGTCGATGTACCTCTCGCCGAGTATCGGCTGCCTGTAGGTCTCCAGCATCTCCGCCAGCTTAGCCCTGAGGGGCACCTCGTCGAAGACCACGTTGTCCCAGTTTATCCCCATGCTGGAGCCCTCGTGGCTGGGCTTCAGGATGAGGGGCAGACCGACGCCCGGCTCCAGGGGGTCGTCGACGGAGGTGAAGACCTGGAAGGGAGCGGTCTGGACGCCGTTGAACTCAAGGATCATCTTCGTCATGGGCTTGTCGAGGCAGATGGCCGTGGACATTATCCCGGCGCCGACGTAGGGGATCCCCAGCATCTCGCAGAAGGCCGGGATCTGGGACTCCCTGCTCTCCCCCCTCACCCCCTCCGCCCTGTTCAGCACCATGTCAGGCCTGAGCCTCCTCAGGCTGTCGTAGGCGGTCTCGTCGCCCTCTATGAAGAGGTACTCGTGGCCCGCGTACTCGATCCCCTTCTTCACCTTCTCTATCGTGTCAGGTGGGTCGTACTCGACGTGGAACTCGTCCTCCTCGCGGCGGGTGTTGCAGCAGAACGCCACCCGATATCGCTTAGGGGAGATCTGAAAGCGCCTCCTTGTATATGCTCATTGCCTTATCTCCTATGTGTCTGGGCATGGTTATGCTCTCGTGGAGGCCGAAGAAGGTCTTGTAGAGCTCGTCCTCCCTGTCCCTCGCCTCATCCAGGAACCTCCTCTCGAACTCCTGGACCAGGTCGCTCCTGTCCCCGTTCTTCCAGGCGAGGTAGAACCCGAAGAGCTGCTCGTCCCGCCCCCTCCCGGTGAGGGCGTATGTGTTGACGCTGCTCCCTCCGAAGAGGCTGTAGTAGTCCCTGCACTCCTTGGAGAACATGTTGCGGGTGAGGCCGACGTACGCCGGGTCGAATCCCGAGGCCTTGATGAGTAGGTACATCTTGCTGCAGACGGAGCAGTCGAGGCACCAGTGGTGGTCCCTGCCGGCCTCGGTCTCCACGAAGCAGGACATGTGGTGCTTCGCCACCTCGGGGTAGCGCTTGTAGAGGGCGTAGACGACGGCGATGTCGTTGAGGGGCTCTATGACGCTCATGTAGCGGACGCTCCCGCCGGTGAGCTGCCGGGTCATGGAGTCGATCTGCTTCGTCCAGATGTGGCTCTGGTCGTAGGCCGGGTAGCAGACGAAGCCCTCCCTGTCGTGGTAGTACTCGGCGCAGCTCTGCTCGTTCCCCATGAGGATGTACCGGGCCCCGTACCTGTGGGCGACGGGGAGGAGCATGAGGGCGTACTCCGTGGACTGGAGCCCCCAGCCGATCTCCGTCTTCCCGAGCCCCAGCATCAACCCGTCCCTGAGCTTCCCGGCGGAGTGGACTATCTTGTTCAGATTCACCCCGAACTCTCTGTGGAACCTCTCAGCGATGACCGTCTTGTGCTTCTCCTCGTAGGTGAGGAGGGGCTCAACGACGTAGCAGAGCTGGGGGTTCATCCCCATCTCCCTGCAGACCGCCCAGGTCAGGAGGCTGTCCTTCCCGAAGCTGATGCTCACCACTGAGGAGTCCTCCCTGGTCTCCTCCACGTGGTCTGGGAACTTGATGTCCTGGTCCTTGAAGGAGACCGTCGTGTTCATGAACGCCTTCAGCAGCTCCGCCGTCGACGTGCCGTCGACGTCCGCGCAGCTGGGGAAGTCCATCACCATGTTCTGGAAGAAGTATGGCTGGAAGTAGGGCGGCGAGGTGTTGTAGATGATCTCGTTTGTCTTGTGAGTCAGGGGCAGGTGGATGGTTTCGGCGTAGACGAGGTTGTCAAATAGGATGTCCCGGGCACCCTTCGGGTACTGCTTCCATATGTCGTCAGGATACTCGAGGACATACTTGGATCCTCGGAACAGGATCTCTACGCCTCTGTCCGTCTGCCTGGCCTCTATGGCTAGACTCTTCACTTAATCATTACCTTTGGATCAAAGATCCAAAACGCGTAAAATACTAGGTTATAAAAAAGCATATCTATACTATAAAGAAGGCAAGTTTAGTGAAATGAATAAAGATGAGATTAGACTTCATGAAATCGAATACATGATTTTTACACGTTCACGCAATATTGAAAAATTGCTTGATTTAGGAATATCTGCCTAATATTCTAGGGAGCCCGATCCGCTTGCGATCCTCTCACGAAACCCTCGCTGACTATACTAAGGACAGAGCCTCCGGCGACTAAAAAGAACGAAAATTTACTATGTTCTTATTGTTAAACTAAAACGTTCACAGGACCGGATAAGTTGTGTCCAGCTGTTCATTCAACTATACAGGCGTACGAGGAGTCATCTAATATCAGAGTGTAATATTTTTAGGGGGCTCTGCTTCTGCTAGGGGGATTCTTCCTGCTCTATCCAGAGGTCCCGGTACTGATCCTTCCAGACCTCGACTTTCATGCTCTGGTGGTTGAAGACTCCCTGGTGATACGGGTCGTTCTTCTTGTACTCTTCGTAGAGTCCCCGATAGTCTCCTCTCCTGGCCTTGTATGCCTCGAAGGCGGCGAGGCTGTCGTACTCCCAGATGACCAGATGGCGCTCCGACTCCCCGCCGGCGATGGTCTTCACGAAGTATCGGACGCTCCTCCACTCGGGGAACAGCTCCCGGTGCTCATTGACCCAGGTGAGCCAACGGCGCATGGCCTCCCCGTGCTCCTCCTCCCTGCCTTCTGCCACTCGCCAGCTCTCCACCTCGAAGACGGTCATTTTGATCACTTAGAATACACTCACCAATGGCTTTAGATTTTTCATGCAGGACTCGAATGAGAAGATCGAGCTATGGATAGGCGCAGCAGAGCGAGCTGGCTGTTAGGGCTTGACCATCGCCAGATCACGATATATGGTAATGGCGTCCCTTTTCTCCATCATGAGCGCGCAGGCACAACTATTGAGAAGGCACTCGGACTACATATTCGAGCGCATTGAGGGCACGATAGCGGGGCTCTCTGAAGACGAGTACCACTGGAGGCCTTACCGCGGCTCCAACGACATCGAGTGGATACTCACCCACATGGCGAGGATCGGGGTCGTCCTCATTCCTCAGGTCATCCAGGGCACCGTGAGGCCGGAGGGATGGGATGACGACTACGAGGAGAGGTCCCACACCCTCCAGGAGCTGACTCGAGACCTGAGAAGGGCGCGAGAGATCATCCAGGAGGGCCTGAGAGAGACGAGCGACATCGAGCTGAGCAGGCCCCTCACCATCTGGGGCAGGGAGACCGACAGGAAGGGCCTCTTGTTCCACCTGCTGGCTGAGCTGATACACCACAACGGTCAGATCGCCATGCTGAGGGCAATCTACCGGAGGCAGGAAAAAGCCCGGTGAGGGGAGCCCATCCCTCGTCCGGGGAGGAAGGCTCAGGAGACGAAGAGCCGGGACATCCTGCTGTCCTCGGCCATGCGGTCCATCTCCTCGTCCGTGGGCTTCCGCTGGAAGCGGCTGGCGGCGTCGAGGATCCGGGGCATGAGTCTGGTGTCAGAGGAGGTGTTGAGGAAGATGCCCGGCTGTCCGAGGATCCAGGAGGCGGCCCTGTCGATGTCGCCCTGGTCTGTGAGGGGCTCGTACCAGGTGGTGTGGGTGCGCCTCTTGCCCGCCCAGGGGCCCTTGGTCATGGATTTGATGGTCTGGACGGCTATGCCCTGTTCACTGCAGGTCTCCATGAGGCTCCGGAACTCCGCGGCGTAGCGGGTCTCCTTGGATAGGACGTAGTTCCAGGGGAGGAGG
>Ga0180437_10009783_pt1 | contig 11805 bp, 12 predicted proteins | sample SS_ome_4_FD_132410 | JGI IMG/M metagenome (GOLD analysis project Ga0180437, IMG submission 132410) | Hypersaline lake sediment archaeal communities from the Salton Sea, California, USA - SS_3_D_1 metaG | ecosystem: Environmental > Aquatic > Non-marine Saline and Alkaline > Hypersaline >... | reverse complement strand
TGTTGCTTCGATTATAGCGCCGCGCCGGCGTCCGCTGGCCTGCCCGCTCTCGCAGCGCGCCGCGCCGCAATAACACATCGGGTGACGCCGGTACATTTACCGCGCGAGCGCCGAAGTCACTCCGGTACCTGCCCCGGGAAGCCTCCGGCGCGCAAGGGTATCGTCAGTCGTCGTGAAAGACGCCATAGTGGTAGGCGCCTTCGATTACCCCGCTGGTGTAATAGCCGTTCAGGCCCATGAAATCACCTTTCGCGAAGTAGACGCGCAGGTCCGGGTCGGCCGCCACCGCCCTGGCTACGCCGGCAACGAGCTGGTCGTCCGCATTCCTCACCAGCACGCCGGAAAAACCCGCGGTCAACGGGAAGATGTCGTTGCCACTGTCACCGCAGAAAACCACTTCCGGCTTTGGAACCTCCAGCTCTTCGGCGACGAATTCCAGCGCTGTCTGCTTGGTGGCGCTGCGGGGCAGGAAGTCGAGCAACCCGTCGCCGGACTGGGAATCGAAGCTGTAGACGATCACCTCGTCGTATCGGTCCCGGACCCGCTCGTTGACCTCGCCCAGCACGGCGTCGCTGCGATCGTGCTCGACGTAGTAACTCTGCTTGAACGGGCCGCAATGTTCGCGCTCCTGTTCCACCAGTCCTTCCAGGCCCGCCACTGCGTCGCGAATCGCTTCCGCGTCCCATGCCGGGCTGGCACTCATCACGTGATCGATCCAGCCCTCGTGGACCTCCCAGCCCTTCGGGCCGGACCTCCGGATGGAGGTACCGACATCCCCGATGAGTATGTGCGGATGGCGGACACCGTATTCGCTGATGGCTTTTTCGGTCAGGTCCAGGTTGCGCCCGGTGACATAGACCACCGTGACCCTGTGCCTTTCTGTCAGTTCGTTGAAGCGAACGATGGCATCCGGATCCGCAGGCCAGCTGCCGTTCGGAAGCAGGGTCCGGTCGAGGTCGGTGGCAAGAATTCTCATACTGCGTCTCCGCTTGGAGTGAGGCAAACGCCGGATCAGGCGTGCAACGCGCTGCCGTTGGACCGAACACCGAAAGACACCAGGTTGGACCTCGCGGCATCATCCCCTGCGTACACTGTGAAGGAATGAGTGCGGAGGTCGGCCATCAGGGTGAGGGTCGCCTTGGGATGCCGCCAGGTGATGTGCAGTTCGTGCTCGGCGCTGTCGTGGATCTCCATCTCTCCCCGGAATGCCGGGGACTGGTTGCGCAGCCGGATCAGTTCGAGCTGGCTCTGCACCACCAGCCGCTTCAGCCCGGCCTCCACCGCCTCCAGCGTCAGCGTCGTGCGATTGATCTCCTTGTGGCCGGCCACGCCGCCGTTGTCCGCGGCCTCGTAGTCGTTGGGGCCGGCGAAGAGATCCAGGTACCAGACCTGGGGAATGCCCGGCATGAACATCTGGATGGCACGGGCAAGCAACAGCTTGCGCTCATCTTCCCCGAGGGCGCTGAAGAAGGTGGCGTTGACCTGGTAATAGGCAATCTGCTTGCCGTCGTGCCCGAAGAGGTTCTTGACCCGACCTCCCCGGCTGATGATCCGCTCCATCGCCGCTGCGATTTCCTCGTCGCTCAGGAGGCCCGGCCGGTATATGCCGTGCAACTCCTTGCCCCTGAGGTCCAGCACAGGGATCCCGTCATGGCAGCCCAGCATGTTGATGGTCTGGAGCCCGCTGGTGTTGATCTCCTCCAGCCAGCGCAGCAGGGCGCTGTTGTTCGCCCGGTCGAGTGCATCGATGACCAGTCCGGGAAAGAAAAAGTCGTAGATCGGAGAACCCTGCTCCGCCACTTCGGTATGAATTCCGCTGCCGTACTCCGCGTGGACCTCCGGGAATATGATCAGATCGTACTTCTCGGCGATCTTTCTCAGGCGTTCCAGGTAATTCCAGGTCCCCGGCCGGTTGAAGAAGTTGGCGGCACCCGGCTCCTTGTGCAAGTAGGCGAAGGCATCCAGGCGAATGATCCTGGCGCCGTAGTCACGCAACTTTTTCAGCGTGTCCTCGTAAAACTTCCAGACCAGTTCGGAGCGCGCGTTGAGGTCCATCTGGCCGAGGTAGTCGCGCTTGCGGCAGACGATGGCGAGCACTTCGTCGAGAAGATGCGAGAGGTCGCCAAGGTCCAGTTCCTCCAGGTCCTGCTGGCCCTCGATGGCCTTCTGAACCACATCGGCGATGAACGCGGCCTGCTCCAGGTCTATGCCCTCAATACCCACGAAGTCGATGGGCGCCATCTCGACGAACTTCACCTCCTGGTAAAAAGTGTTCCAGTAGAGCCGGCTCGACCCGTCCGGAAACCAGACCCGGAGGACAGGAAGCCCCGGCTTGCGCATGAAGAGCTTCTCGAGGTGTTCCTCGTTGGGCGTGACCGTCCCGTCCGGCCCCATGGTGCCGTGCTCCAGCCAGAACTCGTTCCAGTCGAGAAAGAAGTCCTTGTAGGGAGATGCGTCACCCCGCACCAGCAGGTCCTGGAACTGGGGGGAACGCACCGACAGGTGATTGAGCACGAGGTCAAGCTTGAGGGTGATGCCCAGGTCCTTCAGGTCCTGCAGGTCCCGCGGGCTGACGAGTTCCTCGTTGATATCGTAATCGATGATGGAAAAGCCGCGGTCCAGGTCACTGTTGAAGAAGGTCGGCAGAATGTAGAACAGCGAAAAGGCGCCTTCGAGCTGAGGACGCTTGAGCAACGCCATGGTATCGGACAACTTTTCTCCGATGCTGTCGGGATACGCGTTAAACATGACCCCGGAGGGAAGGGCTCCGGGGTTCGCATTCCTGTTCTTCATCATAACGCCAGTCTTGTTGGGGAATAAGCGGTGCCCCTGGCCATCGATGCCTGCCGTCTCACAGGCGATCGTCAACAGGGCGAACGTCGGCCACGTACTCGAGATCCGCGCCATCCCACCAAGCGCGCGACGCGCTGTCAAGGCTGCGGCTGTTCAGCAATGCCGATGCCGATGGTGCTTGCCCGCCCGTCCGCACCGGCCCCCGGGCAGCCGCCGGGGCCCTGCGTCGCCTCGCACAGACGATCCGCCGGTGAAATTGATTTTTGACGCGGAAAACCCCTGCCGGGAGTGCAAGCATTTTACTGGACCGCTTGACCAGGTCTGTATTTGACGGGAGAAACGACGTCATGAGGAGTTCATTTGTCACAATCACATCCCTGCTGCTCGCGCTCACCGCGTCAGCAGTTTTCGCCGCCGGCGGAAAAAACCAGATCCTGAACCCTATCTTCGGAGAGGACTGCATCGAGGTCATGCCGCCGGGCATCGACTCGGAAGCCTGCGAGGAGTCCCCGGCACCCGGTCAATCCGGGGTGAAGGTCTATTTCTGCGATACCACCACCATTGTCATCTGCCCGGACGAGGAGCCCGAAGACTGACACACGAACGCGGTTTTGCAGTCAGATCCTGAACATCGCGCTTGCCCTGGAGAGAGCGGGCAAGCGCGCTGCGCTCGAGGCAAAGACCGGCGGGATTTTTCCCGCGAGGAGCCTAGGGTGCTTGGCTCTCTCCCTGGCCGATGCTTTCCATGATCACGAGGGTGGTCAGACCATCTCCCCCTTCCGGATAGATCCGGATTTCCAGTGGCGAGGAAACCTGGGTGCCTTCGCCCTCCAGTGATTCGGCAACGATCGCAAGCACCGTATCCATTTCGCTGGCGGGGATCGTGACGGTAATCACTGCCATGGTGTCGGCCCCGGCACCGATGGTGGTCAGATCGAGGTCCAGGTGGGGAGTACCGACGAGGTTATCGCTGATCATGAGGTAGATATCGTCGGCGACCATGCCCTCTGCAGCATGGTGAGCACCGGCCGGCGAAACAGAATACGCCGCAACGATGGCGGCAACTGCCGCGAGCAAAATTTTCATCAGTGCATCTGCTGCGCGACGCGCGGGACACGCCACCCTGATATCCGCAGCAGGTTTTCGCTGACCGGTCCGGATGCGTGCGGCACGCCTTCTTTCGTGAACCCACCCAAACGCTAGGGCAGAAGCAGCCCCACCTCATTGAGGATCCTCACCCGGTGGTGACAATCGGCAGCAAAATTGAGATTTTTCGGAATCACGGCGGGCAGACACGCCGTGCCGTTGATCAAGCGCAGCTTGTTTCGCGAACAAAAGTACGCAGCAGAGGAATCCGCGGCGATGCGCTCAAGCCTCGCTGGCGACCTCCTCCAGGGCGGCGGTATCAATCTGCATGTGGTTGGAGGCCGAATTGACGAGATGGCCGAGCCGCGCAAACTCGGCGGTGACGCGACTGACCGTCTCGGTGGAAACGCCAATCATCGCGGCCATGTCTTCCCGTTTCGGCACGAAAAATGACTCACCACCAGCGTGCCCCTCGGAAAAACGCAGCAGCAGGCGCGCCACCCTGGCACGCGCGGTCCCTGTGGCAAGCTCGGTGAGCCATGCATCCGCGGCGGTGATCGCCTCCTGCCAGCGGCCCATCAACTGGCGATGGAAATGCGGCAGCTCGCGATTGAGATGATTGATGGTCCTGACAGGTATCCGGCAGACCAACACCGGGTCGATGACGACCGCATCGTGCCTGTAGGGCTGCCCCAGCAGCGCCTCGAGCCCGGCAACATCCCCCCGGGTAAGAACCCGCACGATACGGTCCGACCCGTCCGGTAGGGCACGTTCGAGCTTGATAGCCCCCTCTCGTACCGTGTAGACGTAATCCGGGACGTCGTTCTCGTGGTACAGCCGCCGGCCCTTGCCGAGCTCCATTTCGTCGATGGGCTCGTGAATCAGCGCGAATTCGTCCCTCTCCAGCGCAGAAAACAGGACAAGGTGCCGGATGCCACAGTGCTCGCACTGTGCCGGGCCGTGCCACGCCGCCTCGATTGCAGGATCGTTCATATCAGGGCTCCCTCGCTCTCCCAAGCGTCCCCCGATGAGAAATCTACCACCGCCCATACCTGCCGTCATTCAGCTTCGTTTCAGGAACCCCTCCTAGCCTTGCGCCCTGAACAGCCACACCGACGGAGCAAATCACCATGGCAAACCTCACATCCACCGAGACCACGATCTGGGACCCCGCAGTCCGCCTGTTCCACTGGACGCTGGTCGCCTCGTTTCTCGTCGGCTGGATTTCGGGCGACGAATGGCACAGCCTCCACGTGTACACAGGCTACCTCATCGGTTTTTTGCTCGCTTTCCGGATTGCCTGGGGTTTCGTAGGCCCCGTGTACGCACGTTTCTCGAATTTTGTCCGCCGGCCATCCGAAGTGCAGCGCTACCTCGCGGAGGCGATCCGGCTGCGGGCGCCCCGGTACCTCGGGCACAACCCGGCAGGCGGGGCCATGGTCGTCGCATTGCTGGGCGCCCTGGCACTCACGGTGATCTCGGGACTCGGCCTGTACGCAGCCTCCGATTTCAGCGGCCCGCTGGCAGGCCTGGTAAGGGGCGAGTTTGCCGCGGACGCGCTCGAGGAGATCCACGAATTCGGCGCCAACTCCGTACTGCTGCTCGTGGGGCTGCACCTCGCCGGCGTCCTGTTCTCGAGCCTGGAACACGGCGAGAACCTGGTTCGCGCCATGATCACCGGTCGCAAGAAGGCGTCAGGATGATGAAACACCTGATCGCCCTTGCAACCATGGTAGCCGTTTTCCAATCGGCGCCGCTCCTGGCCGACGCCGGCAAGGAACTCCTGGCCGAGTACGCCACCATCACCAGTGGCCCTTTCGACGCCGAACGGGGTCGCCAGCTCTGGCTTCAGGAAAACCCGTCACCCGACGGACCCCCGCGCACCTGCGCCAGCTGCCACACCGAAGACCCGCGCCAGCCTGGCGCACACCCGGTCACGGGCAAGAACATTGCGCCCCTCGCGCCCGCTGCGAACCCGGAGCGCCTGAGAGACCGCCGGGAAATCGAAAAATGGCTCGGGCGCAACTGCAAGTGGACGCTGGGCCGGGCGTGCACCGCCCGGGAGAAAGGCGACGTCCTGACCTATCTGCTGTCCCTTTGAATTCGAACCCCTCTACGAGGAACCCGACATGAAGAGAACCCTGATCGTGCTGCTCACCGCCACCGTCGGCGTCACCGCCGTCGGCCTGATGGCCAGCGAAGACCGCGATGACGACGCGTATCACCCCGCTAGCCGTTACGAAGAACACGGCCAAGGGGGAGGCGATGGATTATTCGCAAGGCTGTTCCGTGACGACGAAGATACGTGGCCAGAACGGGCCTGGCTGACCGACGACCGACGCACCCTGTACCAGGACGAATGTGGTGATTGCCACGTCGCCTATCCGCCGGGGTTGCTGCCTTCGGTATCCTGGCAGGCCACCATGGCCTCCCTCGACAACCACTTCGGCGAAAACGCGGAACTCGATCCCGGGACCAGGGCGCAGATACAGGATTTTCTCGGCGATCATGCAGCAAGTCCGGGCAATGGCGACTACGCCGAGCGCATGTGGCGCGCAACCCGTGGCATGGCGGCGCCGCTGCGGATCACCGAAACCGACTATTTCGTTGGCCAGCACCACGAGATCCCCCTTAACATGGTGACAGGCAACCCCGAGGTGAGAAGCTTCAGCCGGTGCGAGGCCTGCCATGCAGGGGCCGCAGGCGGGGACTTCGACGAGCACGACGTAAGGATCGCGGGCCACGGAAAGTGGGACGATTGATGCGTAAACCCGCTGCTTTTCTGTTTCTGGGCGCCGCCGGCCTTTTCGCCAGCGGCGGAATGGCGGACAGCGACCACGAGGAGGCATACCGCCTCCGGCAGGAGGCGGATATTCTTCCCCTGGAGCGTATCTTCGAGTCTGCAGGGCTGGGGCCCGAGGCGCGGATACTCGAGGTCGAGGCCGAGTTCGAGGAGGGGCGGAGCGTCTACGAGATCGAATACGTGACGCGCGACGGGCACATCATGGAAGTCGTGGTCGACGCGCGCACAGGCGTGGTCCTCGAACGAGCGAGGGAGCGCTAGGGATGCGGCTGCTGCTGGTGGAGGACGACGAAGTCCTGGCGGAACAGCTTCAGCCGAAGTTGCGGCACGCCGGATACGCGGTGGATCACGCGGCGGACGGGCAGGACGCGCTCCACCTCGGCAGGACGGAAACCTACGACGTGATCGTCCTCGATCTCGGCCTGCCCGGGATTCCTGGGCTCGAGGTGCTGCACCGATGGCGTGAGGAAGGGTTGACGGTACCGGTGCTGATTCTCACCGCGCGGGACACCTGGCGCGAGAAGGTAACGGGCCTCAAGGCGGGTGCCGACGACTACCTCACCAAGCCCTTCCATGCCGAGGAATTGGTGGCTCGACTGGAAGCGCTGATCCGCCGCAGTCACGGCCAGGCAAGTCCCGAACTGATCGCCGAGACCTTTCGCCTCGATGAAGAACTCCAGCAGATCCGCTTTCCCGACGGGCGCGTGGAGGCACTCACGGGTACCGAGTTCCGGCTGTTGCGATACTTCGTCTGCAATCCAGGCAAACCGCTGTCGAAGACCCGCCTCACGGAACATGTCTACGACCAGGATTTCGACCGCGACAGCAACCTCATAGAAGTCTACGTACGCCGGCTGCGCGAGAAGATCGGCGCAGAGCTCATCGAGACAAGGCGCGGACAGGGTTATGTCTTTCGCGGGTAGGCAGCCCGCCTCTCTCGAGCGCTCTCTGAACCGGACACTCGGCACCCTCGTCCTGGTGTCGCTGGTTGTCATCACCCTCGCCGGAACCTGGATCGGCCGCCAGGCCATGGAACAGTTCGTCGCCTCGCGACTGGCCCACGATGCAGAAGCCCTCATGGCCGCGCTGAACCCGGAAACCGGCCAGCTCTCTCGATCACTGCCACCCGTCTACAACCAGCCCCTGTCCGGGCACTACTTCATCATTCGGGGTACAGGGTCGGGACCGGTGCGTTCGCGCTCACTGTGGGACGCCGACCTGGAGACCTTCGACGCGGCGCCGGGCGAATCGAAGGCTGCCTTCGCCGACGGCCCACAGGGACAGACGCTGTTCGTCTGGCACGCGGGTTACGAGCTGCACGGGCGGCAGATTTCCGTGACCATGGCCGAAGACATCGCGCCGCTGCTACTGGCGCTTAAGCGATTCCTGATCGCGGCGCTGGTCGCGGCGCTGGCAGCTGCCGCGCTGATGTACTGGCTGCAGAAGCGGATCTTGCGGCGGGGTTTCGAACAGATCGACGCGGTACGCGAGGACGTGCGCCGCCTTTCCCTTGGCGAATCCGGCGAACTGGGAAGCGACGTCCCCGAGGAGGTGAAGCCCCTCGTTGCCGAGTTCAACACGCTCATCACCGCCTGGCGGGGACATCTTCAGCGCTCCCGCAACGCCATGGGCAACCTCGCGCACGCACTCAAGTCACCCCTGCAGGTCCTGCTCCAGCATGGCAACGACCGTCAGGACGAGACGATCACGGTGCAATCCGAGCGCATGCGCCAGATCATCGACCGGGAACTGCGCCAGGCCCGGCTCGCCGGAAACGCCCACGCCGGCCAGCGGTTCGTGCCCACCACCGACATCCCCGACCTCGTGGAACTCCTGTCGTCACTCTACCGGGACAAGGCGCTGGTGGTGGACACGGAGATCGATGCTCCCGGTACCGTATCCCTCGACCAGGAAGACATGCTCGAATTGCTGGGCAACCTGCTCGATAACGCCGCCAAATGGGCAACCCGGCGCATTCTGGTAACGGCGACCATGGGCGAGAAAAGCTTCAGCATCACGGTGGAAGACGACGGCCCCGGAACAGATCCCTCCGTCACCCACGAATTGCCAGCGCGTGGCGCCCGATTCGACGAAACAACCCCGGGATACGGCCTCGGCCTGTCCATCGTCTGCGACATCGTCGGGCTTTACGGCGGACAGGTGACTTTCGGTGGATCCGACCGCCTCGGCGGATTCTGCGCCAGAGCGCAATTGCCGATACGTTCCACGCCAGCGCGGCCCGTTAGCGCAAAGAGATGATGTCCGCCGTGTCCGCTCTGGCCCGGAGCGTGACGGGGTGATCGATCCGCAGCCCTGGCTTCCCGTTACGGATTCAAACGAGACGGATTGAGCATCCCTGGAACACCCTCCCCATCAACCAGGCAATGCAGGCATCCTTTCTATAGTTGCCCCTCCACGGGGAGGATTTCAATGAACCAGGAGATGAACCGCTGCATGCCGGTGCTGTCCGGATCCTTGTTGAAGCGAACCTCTTGTCCGTCGATCTCGGTGATCCAGAACAGTTTTCCGTCATCGCCCAGGACCACCCGGTAGCTGTTCTCGGCGCTTACGCCGCTCTCCATGTACTCGATAACCTGCTGTGCCAGTTGGGGGCTTTCCACGTAGAGCCCCGCTTCCGTGTTGATGTCGAGCGAACGCGGATCCAGGTTCAGGCTGCCGATGAAGACGTCCTCACGATCGAACACCACCGCTTTGGTATGGAGAGCCGCTTTCGACGAGCCTGCAACGAGATTCCTGTCGACGGAACCTGGATAGGCGCGCAACTCGTAGAGTTCGACGCCCCCGGCAACAAGGTCTTCGCGGCGTTCGGCGTAGCCCGCATGGGCGGCCAGCACGTCGTTGGAGACCAGCGAGTTGGTCAGCACACGCACCCGGGCACCGTCTTCCACCAGGCCCGCCAGTTTCTCGATACCGGGATCCCGCGGTACAAAGTAGGCGGATTCGATCAGGACCTCATCTTCCACAAGGGAGAGCCTGTTTGCGAGCCCTTCCATCAACCTGCTCGTCGAGCCCTCCTCGCGAATCGACGCCGGGTCGTCCCAGACGATCATTCCGGGAGCCCAGACGAAGTCATCGAACAGCGACGTGAGTGCAGATTTCAGCTCGGTGACATCCTGGTCCAGCGGGTAGGGATACTCGTCCATCGCGACCTGCTTTCGCAGCTGCTCGATGACAGCATGCATCTCCTCTTCGGTGGCGGGCTCGTCCACCAGGACGCTGATGGGAAAGGACCATTCACCGTTCCAGAAATAATCGAAGACGGAAGAGATCTCCGGCACCACGGGACCGCCGGCGGCGATGTCGAGGTCGCGGAAATTGGCATCGGTGGCCACGTCGAAATAGTGGTTACCGATATTTCGCCCGCCCACCAGCGCCAGCGCGTTGTCCATCACCATGAGCTTGTTGTGCATGCGGTGATTGACACGGTTGAAATCGGTGAGAAAACCGAGGCCCGGCTTGCTGCGATTGGCGAAGGGGTTGAACATCCGGATCTCGATGTTCGGGTGGGCATCGAGTGCCACCGCGTAGGCGTCACGACCTTTTATGTTGATGTCATCGAGGAGCAACCGGACACGGACACCGCGCTCTGCCGCGCGCACGAGGCGCTCCATCAGGATTCGACCCGTGGCGTCTGCCTCCCAGATGTAGTACTGGACGTCCAGGGTTTTCTCCGCCAGGTCGCTCATCGCCACGCGGGCAGTGAACGCCTGGCGGCCGTAACGGATGATGCCGAACCCCGACTTGCCCGGGTGCCGTGCCACGGCCCGCGCGAAGTAACGGCCGACGCCCGTGTTCTCGGGTTCGGAATATGCCGTGGACGATTCGCGTGGATAGTCTGTCGGAAGGCTGGCACAGCCCTGGAAGAACAGCGCCATCAACAAAACTAACGAGACGAGCAGCCACTCGCGTCCCCGCCGCCGAACCGATCGCGATGTGCCGTTCATCGTGCCTGATGCCTCCGGTCAGAAACTGCCCGTTGCAAGCCCAGCAGATCTATTACGCCCGGGCTACCGCCCCAGTCTGACAATAGCATAGCCCCGCTCTACAACGGACACCGCCATCCCCCTCGGGGGTGAGGTCGTCACCGCAGAGCGCCCGTCGAAATTCTCAGTTCACAGGGTGGCCAGTTCGTGCCGCACGTATACGACGGCCACCAGGAACAACCACAAAAGGATCCATACCACCACCGCGATACGGTTCGACTGGCGCGCCTTCTGTCGTTCAAACCAGGTACGCGGCTTGACGCCCTTCGCCAGGAAAACCACCTTTGCGGCGAGCACGACGCAGACCACGTTCACCGCCAGCAACAGCCCGGCCCCGGTGGCCAGCGCAGGATATCCGGCACCCAGCAACATCCCGAGGGTGGCGGTGGGCGGCAGCAGCGCAACCGCCACCATGACCCCCACCAGGGTGGCCGAGAGCCCCGTGGTCAGCGAAAGCACCGCCGCCGCGCCGGACGCCAGCGCCAGGGCCACACCATCCAGCCCGACGTCGGTACGCGCGAGGATCTCGCCACTGGTGATATCCAGCGGCCACGCCACTCCGATGCCGAAAGAAAGCGTGAACGCCAGGGCAAGACCTGCCAGGCTGGTCTTGAGGGCCTGCCATGCGAGCTCCCCGTCACCGAGGGAGGTGCCGAATGCCAGCGCGATGTTCGGACCCAGCAGCGGCGCGATCACCATGGCGCCCACCACCACCGCCACGTTGTCTTCGATCAGGCCGATGGCGGCCACCACAGTGGACAGCATGGTCAACAGGAGAAAGTTGCTGTCGAGCCGGGCGCCCTTCTCGATCTGGCTGTACAACTCTTCCCGCGTCGCCGCGGCGCGTCTACGGCGTCCCTCTTCCTCGTCTTCCTTCGGACGCGGCAGAACCGTATCCACCGGCAAAACGACGATACGGGCATCGGCGACCGGTCCCAGCAGGTTCTGCAGCGCGTCCATCACCGCCTGGCGCTTCTCATCGCCCACCAGCATGCGGAAACTGCGCCGTCCTTCCTCGCTCTCCGCGCCCCACCAGTAATCCGTGATCTCGTGCTGGTCGGCGATGCTTCGAAGGGTATCGGTGTGCCCCGTATCGGCAATGATCTCCAGCAAACGCAT
>Ga0180437_10009782_pt1 | contig 11806 bp, 12 predicted proteins | sample SS_ome_4_FD_132410 | JGI IMG/M metagenome (GOLD analysis project Ga0180437, IMG submission 132410) | Hypersaline lake sediment archaeal communities from the Salton Sea, California, USA - SS_3_D_1 metaG | ecosystem: Environmental > Aquatic > Non-marine Saline and Alkaline > Hypersaline >... | reverse complement strand
GAGATCGAGAACCGCGAATGGATTTTGGATATGGCCGATTACACGCCCGGAAACGCCGGGACCGCGGATTTTGAACCGTCCACATAAACCAAAGAGGGAGAACTAAATATGAATTCGACTCAACAGCCCGTCTTAAAGACGGAGTCGAAAACGATCGATGGAATGTCGTTCGAATGTACGGTGTTCCCGGCCATGTATGGGTTGAAGATCAAAGGCCGATTATTAAAGTTGGTCGGTCCGGCGTTGGGGTCCCTGGTACAGGGATTGAAAACGACCAAAGGCGGTTCGATTTTAGACGCAAATTTCGACATGTCCGTGATTGGTCCGGCAATCGCCACGATTACGGACCATTTCGACGACCCCAAAGTGGTGCAATTGATCCAGGACGTTTTTTCGTCCACGCGGGTGGACGGACAACCAATGTCCGAACCGGTGATGAATATCAAATTCGCCGGAAATTACACCATATTGTATAAAGCAATCATTTTTGTAGTCGAAACGAACCGTTTTTTCGGAAAAGGGAGTATTGGCGACCTAATCGCCGGGGCCAACATTCCCACAAAACCGACGACGTCGGGGACCAATTAGACCAGGAATTGCGGGACATGTGGCCCGCGTGGCGATTGGTGATCGAGAACGTCGCAACGTTGGCCGAATTGAAAACGTCGTATTCATACGACGATATGGTCCGGGCCAATGCCGTGTTGGATTTGAAAATCCACATGGAGGAAAAGGCCACCGAAAGGACGAATAAAAAGGCGCAAAAATGATCGTTCGGGAATTGATCAACAAAATCGGATTCCGTGTTGACGAGGCCGGTTTACGCCGGGCCGAACAACGGGTGAAGGCTGTCGCCCGTAATATGGAAAGTGTCGGAAAAAGGTTCTCCCTCGCCGTCACTTTGCCCATATTAGGTTTGGGAGCCGGTCTCCTCAAGACGGCATCAGACGTCGAACAATTGGAGGTCGCATTCACCACCATGTTAGGGTCCGGCGAAAAGGCCCAAAACATGATCCGCGATTTATACGATTTCGCGGCCAAAACCCCTTTCCAGATCGAGGATATCGGCCAGGTCGCCAAACAGTTGTTGGCCGTCGGCATCGAATCCGAGGACGTTGTGGACACGTTGCGGAGTTTGGGCGACGTTGCGGCCGGGTTGTCGGTTCCCATTGAACGGTTGGTATTGAATTACGGCCAGGTGAAAAGCCAGGCCAAATTGACCGGCCGGGAATTGCGCGATTTTGCGATCGCGGGTGTCCCGTTGACGGCCGAATTGGCCAAAATGTTGGGAGTGTCGGAGGCGGCAATAGCTGATTTGGTGTCCCGCGGCCGAATCGGATTTCCCCAGGTCCGGCAAGCGTTCAAAAACATGTCCGGAGAGGGCGGCCGGTTCGCCAACCTTATGACGAAACAAGCCAAAACGTTGGGCGGTTTATGGTCGAATTTCAAAGACGTTTTATATATCACGGCATCCAGAATGGGCACCATTTTGGTTAAGGCCACGAATTTGAAAAGGCATTTCGACCGGTTGATCGCGTCGTTGGGAAAATTCGTCAAATGGTTCGAGGCGTTGGCGCCATGGCAACAAAAAGTCATTTTCGGATTTTTGGGATTGGCGGCCGCGATCGGCCCGTTGTTGTTGGCCGGTGCGTCGTTGATCAAGATGTTTTTTTTCATCAAAGGCGCCGCATTTGCGATCATTCCGTTGTTGAAGGGAATCGGAATCGCCGTTGGGGCGACCACATTGGAATTTTGGTTGATCGCCGCGGCCGTTTTGGCGGCGATCGCCGCGATCGTGTTGTTCATTCAAGATTTGTACGTTTGGACCCAGGGCGGCGATTCGTTGATCGGCGATATGTTGGGATCGTTCGAGGATTTCAAAACGCGATTTGCCGAGGTTTTCGAGTCAGTCAAAGCCATTTATATGGACATTTGGGAAGGGTTGAAAACGTATTTCGTCGGGATTTGGGATTTCATCGTTGGTTTGTTCTCCGGCGATTCAGACCGCGCGGTCGAGGGAATGAAGGCGATTTTTTGGGGATTTTTGCAGTTTATGAAAGGGTTGTTCGGGTTGTTGGGGGGAATCATTGTCAAGTTGTTCACTGTGGTTTTGCCCACTGCGTTAAAGGCAGGATGGAGAGCCATAAAAGAGGGAATCCCGTTTTTGGGAAAGATTTTCGGAAATGTTACGGGTGTTGTGGGCGATATCGCAAAGCGTGGTTGGCAAAAATTGAACAAAATCGATTTGCCATTTTTGGAACCAATTTCGGAGGAAGATTTCCAAAGGACGTGGGGAATCGCGGGTCCGGGGATCGGCGGGCCGGGAACGTTGGCCAGGACCGGAGCGGGCGCCGTCAACCAGGTGAACGTGAAATCGGATATCAAAATGGAGATTCCGGCAGGAACGCCAGAATCCCAACGGCAATTTATTGAACAGGACGTCCGGCGCGTTTTTGAGGAGGAAAACCAAAAGATGATCCGCGGCGTCCAAACGAACAACCAGGCGGTCGAGGAATGAGCATCACGACGTTGATTTTGGGCCGGAAAAGTCCTGGGAAAATCGATCAAATCCAATTGGATTGTGTATTGAGGGAAAACCATTCGTTCCAAAACGAGGTCACGAATTTCCCTATCGAGGACGGTTCCCAAATTTCGGACCACATTGTCAGGCAACCCACGCGATTGACGTTGGACGGATTCGTCACCAATTCGCCGGTCAATTTGTTGGGGATTGCGTCGAATTTGATCAAGGGGTTGGGCCGGGAACGCGTCGAAACGGCATTGACCGAATTATTGGTGATCCAGGAGGGCGCGTTGGACAACGCCGGAAACATCACCCATAAATTGATCACGGTCGCCACCGGATTGCGGACATACAACGACATGGCCATGGTGTCGTTGAATATCCCCAGGGACCGGACGACCGGGGACACGTTGAGGTTTACGGCCGAATTTGTCCGGGTCAACATTGCGACGTCCGAAATCGTCCCGGTCGAAAAATTGAAAGCGTCCGTTTCGGAACAAGGGCCGTCCACCATATCGCGCGGCAAACAGACAGCAACGGACGCAAGCGACGCCACCAAAAACAAGGTATCATGGGCCAAACAGTTGGTCAATACTGGTCGGGAATTGGTCGGGAATTGATCATGGTTGTTATTCCATTCATCCAATACGCGTCGTTTTTTCAACAGGTCACGCTGGACGGAGTCCCGTATAATTACGAATTCAATTTCAATGGCCGCGGCCAGTTTTGGACAATGATAATTCGGAACACGGACGACGACGTTTTGGTGGCGGGCATCAAATTGGTTTTGACGTATGAATTGACCGCGCGGTTCCGTCATTTTGGAATCACGCCCGGCGAAACGTGGGGCGTCGATACGTCGGACACATTGGAGTCGATCGGGTTCGATGATTTGATTTCCAATGTCAAATTGGTGTATGTCCCGGACGCCGAATTGGAGGCCGCATAATGGCGTTATTCAACCGGGTGGTGGAATTGACGGTCGGACCGGAGGGTGGCCAGGGAATACAAATCACCGGGTTGCGCGTGACGTTCAAGATCAAAAAGACAGAAAAACGGGAAACGAATTCGGCCGTCGTCGAGGTTTACAACATTTCGCCGACTAATCGGACGCAAATAATCGATTTGGATAACCTCATGGTTTTGAAAGCCGGATATGTTGGCCAGGGAGGCGCGGAAACGTTGTTCGTCGGGAATTTGACCAATATCAATCATGTTCGGCAAGGCGCCGATATCGTCACAAAATTGGAAGTGAACGACGGCGAAAAGGCGATCCGCGAAACCAACGTAAAATTGACATACGCGGCCGGGACGTTAGCCAAACAGGTGTTGGACGATTTGGTGGCCAAATTTCCGTTGGCGACGTATTACATGGACCAGGCGATTGCGCCGGACGCCGAATTCAAAAACGGATTCGCATTTACAGGACAATTCGCCACGGCCATGGACAAGTTGGGCGCAAAATTGGGGTTTTCGTGGTCCGTCCAGGACGGCGAATTACAGGTTTTGAAAACGGGCAACGCGAACAAGGAACCAGCCGTCTATTTATCGAAAGCTACCGGCATGATCGGGACTCCTGAACGATTGCAGGATAAGGGCAAAGCCACATTGGTGATAGACCAAAACAAGCCAGGGTGGCGCGTTTCTTCGTTATTAATGCCGAAAATCAAGGTCGGCGGCCGAATATTGATCACAAGCCCACAAATCGAGCAAAAGACGCCGTTTCACGTTGTCAATGTCGAGCATACGGGGGACACCCATGGCAACGATTGGACGACACAAACGGAGGTTTCGGAAGGTGTCTGACATGGCGACGGCAATTCGGGAGGCGATCCAAAAGAATGTCGCCGAAATCCATACGGCGATTCCAGGACGGATCGAGAAATACGATTATTCAACCCAAAAGGCGGACGTCAAACCATTGATCAAAAAACGATATGTTGGCGGCGTTGTTGAGGCGTTGCCGGTGATATCAAATGTTCCGGTCGTTTGGCCGGGCAATTCGACGGCCGCGTTGACGTTCCCGTTGAAACGTGGGGACGGGGTTTTATTGATATTTTCGGAACGGGCGATCGGCGAATGGTTGTCGGACGGTGGGGACACCGAACCGGAGGATCCGCGGAAGTTCGATTTATCCGATGCAATAGCGGTGCCTGGGCTGTATGCGTTTACGCATACAAGCCCGGCCGCAAACAATGACGACGTCGCGTTGCGTTCCGGAACGACTGACGTTATTTTGAGAAAAAACGGCGACATTGAATTGAATGCAAAAGGCGTCGGCCATTTCAAAGTCGCGGCCAACGGCAAGGTGGCATTGGGGACCGGGTCCGTCGAGGTTTTGGACATTATAGACCAGGTGATCGACGCGTTGATCGGGTCCGTCACGGCAACGGCGATAGGGCCGCAATTGTTGAGCAAAACCATAGACGGGACGTTCGCAACGATTAAAGCAAATTTGGCCACAATCAAGGGGACAGTATAATGGCAATGATCGTCGGAAGTGTCGCGGGATCGAGTCCGTCCGGTTGGACCGGATTAGCTGGTGAAATCAAACGGGAAATGTGGTCCAGGTTGGAACAGCCCGGAACGGTCCATGAGGATTTCGACGACGTTTCCATTGGGTTGGCCACGGCATTGATTACGTATTTCAAGGCCAACATGGACGTGATCGGAGTCGCCACGGCCGTGAATACGACGGTCGCGGTTGCGTCGGTTTCAGGAGTCACGACCGGGCCGGGAGTTTCAGGACCAGGCGCCGGGACCGGATCCGGGACCGGGACACAAACAGGCGTTGGAGGCGTCCAATAATGGCGTTGTTGATCAACGATTTGAGATTGGACACCGTGACGCACGATTTGAAGATCGAAAATTTCGATTTGTCGATCGTGTCCGGCACCGATGTGATTTCCCAAAGATTGAAAATTCGTTTGGAATTTTTCCGCGGCGAATGGTTTTTGGATACGACGGTAGGCGTTCCGTTTTATGAGGATATTTTGGTCAAAAATCCAGATATTCCCAATATCGAAACGATTTTAAAAGCCGAAATTTTGGACACTCCCGGCGTGGTTGAGTTGTTGGCGTTCGAATCGTCGTTCGATGCCCAGGCCCGCAAATTGACCGTGACGTTCACCGTGTCAACGGATTATGGAACTGTAACAATAACGGAGACATTATAATGGCCGGATTAACCGAAAACGGTTTCCAAATCAAGAGATTGCCGGAGATCAAAGAGGATTTGGAAGCCGCATTTAAAGCCGAATTCCCGGACATCACCACGGACGCCGATTCCGTATTTGGCCAAATTATCGGCGTTGTGGCCAAACCGATTTCGGACATTTGGGAAATTTTGGAATTGGTTTATTTGTCCCAATGGCCCGCAAGTGCCGAGGGGTTTTCATTGGACAATTTGGTCCAATACATCGGGTTGACGCGATTACAGGCCACCCCAACGGAGGTTGTGGCGTTGTTGTTGTCCGACACGGATTCGACGCCGGTTCCGGCCGGAACGCAATTTTCGATTAGCATCACGGAAAAGGTATTCGAAACCACGGCCAACGCCACGATTTCCAAGGCGACGTTGCATCGATGCAAAGTGAAAATCGACAACGCGGTCGATACCCAGGAATACGGGGTCGAGATCAATTCCATTCCGGCCACATACACGGCCGGACCGTCCGACACCGTCCAATCGATCGCCATTGCGTTGCGGTCGGCGATAAATGCGGCCGTTGGCACTGTCGTGAATGCGGAAATCGACGCCGTGGACGACGACACGGTTGTGATCACGTCGTTGGATACGGACCAGGCCGACGACGGGTTGTTTGGCGCCGACATCGACGTGGCATGGACGGAAAACAGTTTCGCCGAATTTGGAACGCCGGTCGATTGCGACGCGCAAGAAACCGGACCGACCGAATGTTTGGTCGGAACATTGGACACGATCGACACGCCGGTGTCCGGGTTGGATGGCGTCACGAATTTGAACGATGGCGTCAAAGGCCGGGACGTCGAAACCGACACGGAATTGAGGATCCGACGCGAACAATCGTTGTCGGTGACGGGCGCCGGGACGTTGGACGCGATCCGATCGCGGATTTTGCAGGAGGTCGAAAACGTCGTGTCGTGTTCGGTTTTTGAGAATCGCACGGACGTGACGGATGGCGCCGGACGGCCGCCCCATTCGTTCCAGGTTGTCGCCCAGGGTGGCGCGGACCAAGATATCGGCGATAAAATATGGGAGGTCAAGCCCGCGGGGATCCAAACGTTTGGCGCGGTCGAGGTCGATGTGGAGGACACGAACGGAGATATCCAGGTGATGAAATTCGACCGTCCTACCACGAAATACGCATGGGTTAAAGTCCGGATCACGACCAACCCGGAGGAGGAATTCCCGACCGGCGGGTTGACCACGATCACCAATGCAATTTTGGCGTATGGGCAAACGTTCGTTTTGGGCCAGGATATGATTTACCAAAAGTTTTATTCATCGATTTATTCAGTCCAGGGGATCGCGGACGCGGATTTGGAAATTGCGTTGGAGGACGACCCAGGCGATCCCCCTTCGTATGTCCAAACGAATATCGCCGTCGGTGATACGCACATTGCGGAATTCGTCGTCGCGCGCATTGACGTGGCGTTCGTTCCATAATCGGAGGAAGGAATGGCATTTATTCAATATCACAAGGCAACCCACCGGAATGCTGGTCGCGTGATCGGCGTCAAAGACACCATGGCCGAATTTTCGGACGGGGAAAAGGCCCAAAACGAATTTTTGGAGATTCCGACCAGGACCGCGGCCCAGGTTTGGGCCGATTTGCGAAAACAAAATTTCGAATTCGACAAGGAAACGGAGCAAATCAAGGGGTTGCCTTATCGGGTCGTTGACGATACCAAAACGACCGTCGCCGGAGCATGTGAGGCCGTCGCGGTTGTTGATATAATCGATCAAAATGACGGCCGGATTGTCAAAGAGGTTAAAGCCGAATTGGAAGCGTTGGAGAGGTAAAAATGGCCGATTTGCATTTTTCAGCCGGAAGCGACACAAGCACCGACCACAAAACCGGGTCGCCCACCGTTTCGACATCTTCGGGCGTGGCCACATTCAGCGGCGAACAGACGGGCGATATTGGCGTCGGAATGTTCGTCGATTGGGACACGGACAACAAAATCATGGTTTTGGTGTCAAAGGTTGCAGGGCAAAAGGACGTTTGGAATGTCCAAACGAAAACCGGCGGGACGCCGCCCGATTTGACGGGCAAAACCGTGAATTCCATCAAACACGCATTTTCGAGCGTGAATAGCGCCGTCCAGAATGTCGAGGGGTCGAGTTATGCAAATTCGACGAATTGGGTGACAAGCCAATATAAGGTCCATGTTCAATGTTACCGGGATGGTTCAGACGACACCACGGCCGTGGTTTTGCCGGATGCGATCACATGTAACGCCGATTATCATTTGGTCGTCCGGACGCCATACGACACCGACACGGAATGCAACACCCGCCAAAGATTTGCCGACAAAAAATGGACGTCCGGCGCGTCGGTGATTTCGGTCGATAATGATTATGGTATCAACATGGACGGCGGCGGCCCGGAATTGACGTTCCAGATATTGGAGGGGTTACAAATCGAAATCGGCGGGAATACGTCGGCCAGAACTGCATTAATTGGATATAACAGTCACGACGCAATCATTCGGCAATGTTTTATCAGGCAAAAGTCAGGCGCGACGCAAAGCCACGACGGGACATTGATTCGGTTCACGGAACGGGTCCAAGTCCAAAATGTGATCGTGACCGGGTTTAATAATATTGGCGTCAATTTGGAGCAACCGGGCAACAGTTATGAACAGAAATACATGAATTTGTCCGTATATGGGAACGATAAGGGCGTTTATACCGGGTCGGCCAATACGTACCAATCTGGAATTCTGGACAATATCGTGGTTTCGGGCAATTCAACATACGATTGGGACAATGATCCTTATTCGGGATGGACAGGCGGCACCGGCAACCGTTGTGAAAACAATATCGACGGTGGCGCGAATGTCACGTCGATGAACAACCAGGCCAACAACCAGGTCAATAAGGCGGCCGGTGATATTTGGGTTGACCCGGCGAACGGCGATTTCACGTTGAAATCCGGGTCGCCCGCATTGGACCAAGGCAGGACCGAAACAGAATTTTCAGTTGATATTGGCGGCGAAACAAGGCCGCAAGGTTCGGCGTGGGATTCGGGCGCGATCGAAAACGAATATATCCCGACCGGCGGCGGCGCGGCCCAGGCATTCGGACAAGCGTTCGGGCAGGAATTAGGACAAGAATAACCAAATAAAGGGGTTTTATCATGGCATACGACGGAAAAAAATCGACCGACATGTGGTATCCGGTCCTACTCCTGGACGAGATCGATTTCAAAACGCCCGAAACCGGCAAGGTTTACGGGGACGTGACGGTCAAATATGAGGCCGTTTCGGCGACAAGTCAATCGACATACACCGTCGGGTCCGGCGATTGGACGGAAGCCGGGAACGGCGAATACAGTTTGAGGATTGGCGCGTCCGAATTCACGGCCGAAACCAAATATCAAGTGTCGGTCGCGTGTTCCGGGTGTTTGACCCATCGGTTCGTCGTCGAGGTCACGGACAAAACCAAGGCCGAAATGATAGACGACATCGACACGTTGTTGAGCCGTATTCCGTCCGCGTTGTCGATTTCGGGCGGGATCGTGGAATCGAATTTGAAGCAAATCAACAGTAATTCCGTTACGGGAAACGCCGCGACGTTGACGTTGAAACAATTGGATATCCAAAATTCGGCCGGGTCGGCGGTCATTGCGAAATCTACCGGCGGCAACGGGTCCGGTTTTGTGGTTGAGGGGAACGGATCAGGCCATGGCGTGTCGATCACGGCAGGAGCAACAGGCGACGCGTTGCTAATCACAACAGGTTGCGCCGGAACCGGAAGCGCGATCCGGGCGATATCTGAGGGCAACGACGCGGTTTCGTTCGAGTCGTGGGGCGGCAACGGCAACGGGTTGAATTTGTCCGGCAATGGATCGGGAAATGGTTTGAATTCAGTCGGTGGGGCCACCGGAATGGGTGGATTTTTCAGCGGCGGCGCAACGTCCGGCGCGGGTTTAATGGCCGTCGGTCAGGGCAACGATTCGGCATTTTACGGGACATGTTCGAACGCCGGTTCCGGTTTGAAATTAGAGGGCGGTTCGTCCGGAAATGGAATCACGATCACGGCGGGCGGCACAGGAAACGGAATCGATATCATTGCCGGTTCATCGTCAGGTGACGGAATCCAGATCACAACAACAGATGGACACGGAATTGGGATCGACGCGAACGGTTCTGGCAAAAATGGCATTCATTCGGTTTCGGCAAGTTCGGTTGGTATTCGGGCCAACGGCGGGACATACGATTTCCAGGGCAACATTGCCGGATCAGTCACAAGCGTGACCGGCGCGGTCGGTTCCGTGACTGGCGCGGTCGGATCAGTTACGGGCAATGTTGGCGGAAATGTGACGGGATCCGTCGGATCGGTTGTCGCGGGTGTTGATTTGGCCGACGACGCGATCACGGCGTCAAAATTCGACGAGACAACGGCGTATCCGTTGACGTCGGCTGATACCGGGTCCACCCAGGTGGCCAGGACGGGCGCGGACGGTGACACGTTGGAAACATTGTCCGACCAGGTGGACGGCGTCCAAACGTCCGTCGATGGAATCCAGAACAATACGCGGTTTGTGGCCACGGTTCCGACATCGATGTTGGTTCCGGACACCGGCACAACCATGTATAAAATCACGGCCCATTTTTACGACACGGACGGCAACCCGGAGGATCCGGACAGCGACGAAATCGACGTCCTTTATGAAGATGTTACCGGCGCGGACAAAGACGCGTTTTATGACGACTCCGCGGGAACGACGCCCGCGACGGCCGGGACGATCGACGCGAACATGTGGCAAATGGTCAGGATTTCGACGGGCGTTTATGAAACGTATTACAAATTGCCCAACACGGAGTCGGTGGCCCAATGGATCGCCACGTTCAAGTTGGAGGAGGCCACCACGTTGTTGAATTATGCCAGGTCCACAAACGTTGTCGAGGAAAACCCAGGTTCCACCACGTTGGCCGACAACGCGACAAACAAAGACATTATCGCGGAGGCATTGAAGGAACGCGACGTGTCAGGAACGGGCGCGGTTTCCGGGTCGATTTACAAGGATATCCAAGACAACATCGACGCCAACGAAACCAAAATCGACATTGTGGATGGAAACGTTGATTCGATTGTGGCCAAATTGCCGTCCAAAGCATATTTGGCCGGGTCAGACAATTCTGACGGCGACGTCGAATTGGACGACGCGACCGGCGCGTTGCCCGCGGGCGCGTTCACGAATCACCCGGACGTCGATTTGAACGCCGACCAATCGGGAGTCACAATCGGGACATGTACCACAAACACGGACATGAGAGGCACGGACAACGCATTATTGGCGGCGTCCGCGCCTGCGAATTTCGGGGATTTGTCAATCACGGCCACGACCGGAAAAGTCACGGTCGGGACAAACGACGACAAAACCGGATATTCGATTTCAGGGACCAAAACCACATTGGACGCGTTGAACGACATTTCGACGTCCGACGTGGACACGGCATTGTCCGACATCGGATTAGATCATTTGTTGGCCGTGGCCGTTTCTGGCGGCGACGTGACGGACGATTCGATCATTGCCCAAATGGTGTCGAAATCCGGGACTGCGGATTGGGATTCGTTCGACAACACGACCGATTCGTTGGAGGCGATCCGGGACCGCGGCGATGCGGCGTGGACGTCGGCCGTGGTTGGAACCGTTGACGCCAATGTCGTGCAAATCGACGGCCAGGCCACCAACGGCAACAATGCCACGTTGAATTTGAAACAATTAAACGTCGTAAATAGCACCGGGGACGCCATCGTGGCGAGTTCGACGGGTGGAAATGGAAACGGAATCAACGCGTCCGGGAATTCATCCGGGGCCGGATTCAAAGCGACCGGCGGCAGTACGGGCGACGGGATCAAGGCATTGGCCGGAAGTAGTGGCAACGGGTCCGGCATTTATGCAGAAAACCCAAATTCCGATCCATGCGCGACGGGTCATGGCATTTATTCCAAGGCCGCCGGATCGGGACATGGCCTTTTTGCCGTTGGTGGAAGTGAGGGCGGCCATGGTGGATATTTTTATGGCCTTGGGAGTGGATCCGGCATTTACGCAACGACGGCGTCGTCGG
>Ga0180437_10009781_pt1 | contig 11806 bp, 10 predicted proteins | sample SS_ome_4_FD_132410 | JGI IMG/M metagenome (GOLD analysis project Ga0180437, IMG submission 132410) | Hypersaline lake sediment archaeal communities from the Salton Sea, California, USA - SS_3_D_1 metaG | ecosystem: Environmental > Aquatic > Non-marine Saline and Alkaline > Hypersaline >... | reverse complement strand
TTCCCCGTAGCCAGCCAGGTGCGAGGCAATTGGGAGGCCAACGATTATTCCGATGACACGGCCATCAACGACTTTTACGAGAATGTGTGGGAGGTCCTGCCCCAGGGGAGTGTCCTCATCGGGCAGGGCGGCGTTTTCGGCTACGATATGTTCTACTGGCGACTGGTCTACAACGTGCGTCCCGACGTGGTCATCCCCATGATCGAGGGGCCCCGGCCTTCTCCCAGGGCGCTGGCCGGGGCCGGGGCTATTTACACCACCCAACCTCTCGATTCCCAGCGGCCTGGTCGCGGGCCCTGGTCGCCTCCCCCTGGTTTGTTGACGCCTGACAGTTGGTACATCCCGGTGCTCCTGGGGCAGGGTGGAACCTCACCCCGGGGTCACCAACGCCCCGGTCTGGTCCTTTATCAGGTCCGTGATGAGCCACCAGAGTTGGTGGTCCAACGGGTTCAGCCAGAGCACGTTGTAGGCCAACCGTTGGGTGGCCTGGAGCTGGTGGGCTACGATCTGGAGGACGATCAGGTCAGCCAGGGGGGACGCCTGCACCTGACCCTGTACTGGCGCGTGCAAAGGTCGGAGCGGGTCCTCATCGCCACCTCCCTGGGCGACACCGCCCTGGAAGCCCACGACCTGGGCCTGGGCAACTTGCAGCGCTACGTGGGAGAACACCATCCGCCGCCCCAGAGCATCGTGGTCGAGGATTATCTGGTGGTCGTGCCCTCCCACACCCCACCGGGTCCCCAGACCCTCAGCGTGAGCTTGCAGAGGCCCTTCCGTTTTGGAGAAGAGGTGGAAGAGGTGATTGAGATCAAAGAGATTATTGTGTTGGGGTGTTGGCCGGGATATTGCTTTCTCTATCCGCCTGTGGTATAATGCAAATAGGCTCTAGCTATCCGCATCAAGGAGAAGCATTTGGGCGAAAAGAGTTTCGTCGTTCCCTTGGGTGAGAGCGATCGCGATCGTTACCGTCTGTATTGCGTGACCGAAAAAGGCCAGGTGGTTGTCTTTCGGGTTCAATATGAAGCTTTTATTGATGGCGAGTGGCGGCCAATCATTCGCTACGATACAGCACACGGATTTCCCCACTGTGACTTGCTCCACCCTAACCAGCCAGGGGAAAAGATGGAATACCCGGAATGGTCCAATGCTGAGGTGCTTACTTTTGGGCAGGAAGATATCAAACGCAACTGGCGAACCTACCGCGCACAGTATGAGAAGGAGATGGGCAAATGAATGATCTCTTTGCCACAAAATACGATATGTTGTTGACCGAGTTCAACAACTATGTTCTGACGCACCCCGAGTTTCTGGCCGATATCCCTGATCAAGCTCTTATCATATTGATTGATCCGAATGACCCCCAATTCAGTTATTACAATTTGGAACGGGTGCAAGCCTATCAGCGTAACGACGACAAGCCTGACCGACCTGTGGTCTATGTGGACATTGGTGAGCTGGCGCCAGTGCAGTCGCGTTTAATCAAGCCACGTGTCCTTTCGCGGCTGCCCGACACGCTGGCGGTAGCTTGACGATGTGGCAGTAGAACATGCCCTTCAAACTCAACGACGCCCTGGCCCAACTGCCTCACCTGCCCAGGGCGTTTGCATTGGTCTGGACCGCCGCGCGCTGTTGAACGGTGATTTGGGTGATTGATCTGCTCCAACCGACCCTGACTCCAGCGCATCATTGTAACGAAGGTTGACGAAAGCAAGTCCTTGTCATAGAATTGGGCTAGCACTTGCTGCAATATGGGGTAATTTGTAAATCATCAGGAACGTTCAAGGATTCGTCTAGGACGACAACACGCAGGTGGCGATCGTGGCACGGAGATTGCTTCACAAGGGTATCAAGCACTGGAAGCTAGAGCATGCGCTTGAGCTTTATCGTGAGGGACGTATATCCAAAGCACGCGCGGCGGAGATAGCCGGAGTGTCTATCTACGAGATAATGGACCTTGCCCGCGAGCAAAGCATTCCCTTGCAATACAGTCTGGAAGAAGCAATGGAGGACATCAAAGCGATGTTAGAACAAGCTGGTGAGCAAGGGATGCTCCGTACTTCCATTCCACATTGAATCAGCCTCGGCCAATTTGGAGATGCGCATGTCCACAAGTCAGAAACTATTGATTGCCGGCGGTGTGCTCATCGTGGTGGTCATTGTCGCCATCGCCGCCTTTTCCCTGGGAGTGTACGTGGGAGAGCATGGCTGGACAGCAGGGCCACCGGCGATAGCCGGGCCAGGCGCTCCCCCTCAAGGCCCCGCCGGTGGTCCGCCTCCGGGCCAGCTTGATCAGCCAGAGCAGCCGTCGGGGGGAGGCCCCGTCCAGCCGCCACCCGGTGGCCAGCCGGTTCAACCACCGGGAGCAAGCTCTGGCCAGCCATCCTTCAGCCCGCCCGGTGACCTGCCCCCTGGCAGGCCGGATGTGATCGGCCGGGTGCGGAGCATAGCTGGCGACAGCATCACCCTGAATACACCTCAGGGCCCACGGCTGGTCACGGTCAACGAAGAGACAGAGGTCAAGCGGGCGGAGGGAGAGGAAGAGGCCAGCCTGGGAGACATCGAGCCAGGCACGTCCATCGCTGTCTTTGGCCAGTTCAACGGTGGGGGCAAGACCCTGGTGGCCCAGGTGATCGTCATTTTGTCGCCCCCACCCCCAAAATGATACATCCGTAGCAGTTGGACTCCCGTCTTAGCTGAAGTGAGATAGAGGTTTTTGGCGATGAGCAATAGCGTCGCAGAACTGCTTCAACAACTTACGGATAAGAACAGGCAGGTGCGTGAGGCAGCAGCCAGGGCCTTGGGGGAAATGGATGACAGACAAGCCGTGCCCCACCTCATCCAGGCCCTCAGCGATAAGTATGCCCAAGTGCGCGAGGCGGCAGCGTCGGCGTTGGGGCGCATCGGCGATGAACGCGCTGCGCCTCACCTCGTTCAGGTCCTTGGAGATCCAAACGTACAGGTGCGCTCGGAAGCGGTCAAGGCTTTGGGGCAAATCGGTCCAGCGGCTGTGCCCCACGTGATCCAGGCCCTCGACGACGAACGATGGGAGGTGCGCGAGCGGGCGGCGTCGGCCCTGGGCCGCATCGGGGATCCGAGTGCCTTGCCGCAGCTTGTCCAGACTCTGAATGATAGAAAGGATGCGGTGCGCACGGCGGCAGCATCGGCCCTGGGCCAACTTGGCGATAAGCGGGCCGTGCCTCATCTCGTCCAGGCTCTCGACAGCAAAGGTAATTCGCACTGGTGGGCGGGCCGGGCCCTGGGCCGTCTCGGTGCCCTGCCCGAGCTGGTCCAGGCTCTTGATGACAAACGATTACAGGTCCGCGAGGGGGCAGTGAGGGGGCTGAGTGAGATGGGGGAGGCGGGCATACCCCACCTTGTCCGGGCCCTGGGCGATGCCAGCAAACAGGTGCGCAAGCGGGCAGCCAGCATACTGGGTCAGAGGAACGATCAGCGAGCTGTCCCCTATCTCCTCCAGGTTGTCAAAGACCCCGATGTGCATGATTGGGAGCGTAGGGTAGCAGCGCAACTCCTGGGCCAACTCGGTTATCGGCTGCCAGTTCCTATTGAAGCCATGGTAGTGGATCTGAACACAGTCGTCCTGAGGAGAATCAGTCGGGACTTTCCACCCGAGGATCGTGAGTACGTGATCGAACAGTTGAAGCGGTATCGGGGAGATTCGGTGCAAGGCCGCAAGCGGATCCATCTGGCGATTTTGAAACTGAGCGAAGGCAGCAAAGAGAAGGTGGCCCACCTCGTAGAGGTCGCCCTCCGCGATTATCGAGACATCCTGTATTGGGAGCAGCTTGCTTCGCAGAAGAAGCGCGGCGGCTGATGCGCGAGACCTTGGGAAGTCAAAAGCAGTTGCACAAAGACCTCCGAGGTTTAGGGTTAAGACCTCGGAGGTCTGAAAGCTCAGGCAGCCTTGGCCAGCTCCACCTCGGAAGCTTCTTCCAGTCCTGCTTCCAGCACCTGATCTATGGTCTCTGCCAGCACAAAGGTCATCTCCTTGCGCACATCCTCGGGCACATCGTCCAGGTCGGCCTCGTTGCGCTGAGGCACGACCACCGTCTTGAGGCCAGCGCGGTGGGCAGCCAACACTTTTTGCTTGGTGCCACCGATGGGCAGCACCTGCCCCTGGAGGGTGATTTCGCCCGTCATACCGACATCAGCCCGCACGGAGCGCTCTGTCAACAGGGAAACCAGGGCGGTGACCATGGCCGCGCCAGCCGAAGGGCCGTCCTTCGGAGCGGCCCCCGCCGGCACGTGTAGATGGATGTCCTTGTCTTCAAAGAACCTGGGCGGTATTTCTAATTCGCTGGCCTTGGCCCGGACATAGCTCAGGGCAATGCGAGCCGATTCCTGCATCACATCCCCCAGTTGGCCAGTCAAAGTCAACTGCTCCTTGCCGGGCATCTGGGCGGCCTCAATGAAGAGGACCTCCCCCCCAACCGGCGTCACTGCCAACCCTGTCGCCACACCGGGCCGCGCCGTGCGCAGGGCAGCCTCGAAGAAGAACTTGGGCTTGCCCAGGAACTCGCGGACCTTCTCTGGCGTAACCGTGAGCGAACCATCAATCTCACCAGCGGCCACCTGGGTGGCCACCTTGCGGCAGACGCGGCCAATCTCCCGTTCCAGGTTGCGTACCCCAGACTCGCGGGTGTGGTCGCGGATGATGGCCCGCAGGGCTGCTTCTTCGAAGACGATTTCGTCAGGACGCAGGCCATTGGTCCGGACCTGGCGTGGGATCAGGTAGCCCTGGGCTATTTTGATCTTTTCGTATTCGGTGTAACCGTCCAGGGTCAGGATCTCCATCCGGTCGCGCAAAGGCGGTGGGACGGGCTCCAGCAGATTGGCTGTACAGATGAACATCACCTGAGAGAGGTCAAAGTCCACGTCCAGATAGTGGTCGCGGAAGGTGCAGTTCTGCTGGGGGTCCAAAACCTCCAGCAAAGCCGAGGAAGGGTCGCCCCGCCAGTCGGCGCCGATTTTGTCCACCTCGTCCAACATAAAGACCGGGTTTCTGGTCCCCGCCCGTTTGATGGCCTGGATAATGCGGCCGGGCAGAGCTCCGATGTAGGTGCGGCGATGGCCACGGATCTCAGCCTCGTCGCGCACGCCTCCCAGCGACATGCGGGTGAACTTGCGTCCCAGAGCGTGGGCTACCGACCGTCCCAGCGAAGTCTTGCCCGTTCCCGGTGGCCCGACAAAGCAGAGGACGGTAGCCTGAGCGTCGCGGTGCACAGGTGAAAGCTCGGGCCCCTCTTCGGCCGCCTCCTCCTCGTCAACACCTCGTTCCAGGCGCAGCTTGCGCACGGCCAGGAACTCTAACATGCGGTCCTTGATCTCGGTCAAGTCGTAGTGGTCTTCGTCCAGGACCTTTCGGGCGTGGGCGATATCCAGGTTGTCCTCTGTAAGCGTTTGCCAGGGCAGGTCCGTCAGCCAATCCAGGTAGGTCTTGATCACCGAATACTCGGCGGCCTGGGGTGGCATCTTCTCCAGGCGACCCAGTTCCCGCAGGGCCTCCTTCTCCGCCTCCTCAGGCATACCTGACTTGGCGATTTTCTCACGATACTCCTGGACTTCGAGAGTCGTCTCGTCTGCCTCGCCCAGTTCCTTGCGGATGGCTTTGAGTTGCTCCCGCAGGAAATATTCCCGCTGGGCCTGTTCTATCTCGGACTGGGCTTCGGTTTGGATCTTCTTGCCCAGTTCCAGAACCTCCACTTCTCGAGTCAGGGTGGAGATCAGCTTTCGCATTTTTTCGGCTATGTTGTCGAGGGCCAGGATCTCTTGAGCTTCTGCTACCTCGATGCGGAGGTTGGCCGCAATGAGGTATATCAGGTAGCGGGGGTTTTCCACCCGGGTAATGAACTCCATGATCTCGTCAGGCAGTTGAGGGGTCAGGGACACCAGGCGGCGAGCCAGGTCTAAAAGGCTTCTCTGCAGGGCCTCGACTTCAACCGTTTCCTCGACTTGCTCCGGCGCGAGCTCGATGTGGGCCTTCAGGTAGGGCTTTTCCTGGGTCCACTCCTCGATCCGAAAGCGTTCTATGCCCTGAATGATCACCTGTAGATTCTCGTCAGAGTCTTTGATCAATTTGTGGATAAAGCCTACAGTCCCAACCTCGTACACCTGGCTTGGTCCAGGCTCTTCGATATTGGGGTCTTGCATGGCTACCAGGCCGATCAGGCGGTTTCCCTCGACCGCCTCCTCGACCAGTTTGACCGAGCGAGGGATGCCCACCACGATGGGCGTCACAGCGGAGGGAAAAATCACGGTGTTGCGCAAGGGCAAAATGGATAACTCGCGCGGAATGAGCTTTATAGTATCCTCTTGGCTACTGAAAAGGTTAAGCCAGGGTAACACTTTTTCACATCTCCTTGACTAGGGTTTTCTACACAACTTTATTATACCACATCTTTCAAATTCGTGCTGGTTATCTGCTAACGCTACCAGGACGCTTACCTAACGCTACCGTAAGCTTTTGCTCCTGCCCATCACGCAAGATGGACAGCTCCACTTCTTGTCCCGGCCGCGTATTCTGCGCCAGGTAGGCAATCACATCATCCATATCCCGTACCGGCGTCCCGTCAATGGCCAGAATGATGTCGCCGCCTGTTTCCAGAGGGCGACCTTTGCTTTCGACGGTCTCGGTGCTGCCTCGCAGGCCAGCTTTATCAGCCGGGCCTTCCTCTCCCACTTCGATCACCAGAGCGCCCCGCGTGCCAGCCGGCAGGTCCATGGCCTCGACGATGGCCGGTGTCAGGTCCGTGCCAGTGATGCCCAGCCAGGCATAGTGATATGCCCCTTCCTCGATCAGGACCGGCACCACGCGCTTGGCCATGTTGATGGGCACAGCAAAGCCGACACCGGAACTGGAACCGGAACGGGAGAGGATCAGGGTGTTGATGCCGATGATCCGTCCCTGCGAGTCCAGGAGCGGCCCACCGGAATTGCCAGGGTTGATGGCCGTATCGGTCTGGATCATCTCCGGGATGGCGAAGGGACTGCTTTCGGGCCTGAAGGTGCGCCCCAGGGCGCTGAGGATCCCTCGCGTCATGGTGCCCGCCTGTCCAAAGGGGTTGCCAATGGCAATGGCCATTTGCCCCACCCGGAGTTCATCCGAGTCGCCCAGTTCCACCGGATGCAGCTCGTCAGCGGGCAGGTCCACCTCGACGACTGCCAGGTCGCTGTCGGGGTCTGTGCCGATGACTTGGCCTTCGACCACAGTGTCGTCCCAGAAGACCACCTCCACCTCATCAGCCCCTTCCACCACGTGATTGTTGGTCACGATGTGGCCCTCCTGGTCCCAGACAAAACCAGACCCCTGCCCTTCCTGGTAGAGTTCATCGGGTGTGAAGGGTGTTGCCTGCTGCTCTAACCGTTTGATCACTCGAATGTTGACCACAGCCGGGTTGACGCGCTCGTAGAGATTGACGAGCAGCTCCTCTTCAGTGAGCCCCACTTGTGTCATGGCAGGAAGGGCGGTGTCCTGAGCCTGTCGAAGGGCCTGTGGAAGGGGGGCGGGCATCGGTGCAGGCGTCGCCGTCGGCGCAATCTCTGCTACCTCCAGGGGAGTCTCCGCACCCCGAGACCCAAGGCTCACCATGGTCAGGGGGCTACAACTGATGGCCGCCAGGCTTAGTGCCAGCACGGCTGTCAGAAAATATCTCTGATAAGAAACCATTCTACTCATTACATTTCACCTCACCAATCGTCTCTTGAAAAGCCAGTCAATGTGTATCTCGAATTCTGGCGGGCACTTTGAAACACGAACGTCACGAAGGGGCGAAGGACACGAATTGGGTTCGCAATGAAAGAGCAATGTTCGTGAAACTCGCCCCTTCGTGTCATTCGTGATTCCGAGTTCCGGCCACGTGGACCCTGGCTGGACGCAGAAGCTGATCCCGGTAGAGGTAACCCTTCTGAACCTCTGCGACCACGGTATCCGCTTCAGCCTCTGGAGTGGGAATAATAGCCACGGCCTCGTGGTACGAGGGATCGAAGGGCTGGCCTTCCGCTGTGATCCGCGCCACGCCTTCCTGAGCCAGCAGGTTCTGTAGCTCTTGATAAGTAAGCTGAATCCCATCGCGCAGGCCGTCGTCGTTGAGATCGGCGTGGTTCAGAGCTCGCTCCAGGTTGTCGGCCACCGACAGGAATTTCAAGATCAGATACTTCTTCTCTTCTTCTATCTGCTCTTCATAGCGGCGCTCCAGGCGTTTTTTAAAGTTGGCCATCTCTGCCTGGGCGCGGAGATACTTGTCCTTGTACTCGTTGGCCTCTTGCTGAGCCGCCTCCAGCTCCTCTTCCAGCTCAGCGCAGCCGATCTCCGGCTTCTCGTTCAGTTCGTCTTTGGCTTCCCTTTGCTCGGGTATCGCTTCTTCACCATTCACGGTGACGGGGATGCGGATTTTGCTGTTGTTCATGATAGCTCACTCGCGCTTTTCAGGATTTGTAATGTCGCGAACCCTGGCGAAGGTTTCCAGAACCTTCGCCAGGGTGCCTGGATGTCTCGTTTGCTTGCATCACTATTTTAGAGGACCAATATTAGAAGGACATTAGAGGAGTGTTAGAGTTTTGTTAGAGATTGGGGATGTTGGGCTTGTCCATCAATGAACGAGCCCCCTTTCTCCTCTCATCAAGAGGGGAAAGGGGGCTTTTTATCTCATAGGCAACCTTTTCAGTACTCGCAGCCCCGCAGTGTTACCCACTTGCTGGGCTTGCTTTCCTTCTCAACGTCGGCCTACATCTCGCCCTTGTAAATGCACGATGCTAAATCTCAGCTTAAATCTGAGTGGCGGTTCTACAAAGACCAACCCACCGGAGTCAGTCCGTTCCTCGATAGCTTGGCAAACTGAATGTTCATCACAGACTCTCAAGACATGAGGTCTCTCCTTCCTCCACGTCCATCTCCATCAGCTCCCCCGTGACGGTAAAGACCACCCGCTCGCAGATGTTGATCACCCGGTCGGCAGCGCGTTCCAGGTTGTGGGCCACCCACAGCAAGTAGGTGGCCTGGTCTATATTGCGTGGGTCGTTCATAATGAAGGTGAGCAGTTCCCGATAGACCTGATTATAGAGGGCGTCTACTTCATCATCCTCATCGGGGATGGCGCGGGCCAGGTCCACATCCCGTTGCACAAAGGCCTCCAGGGCCCGATGGAGCATGTCGCGAGCCTTCTCCGCCATGCGGGGGATATCCACGAGGGGCTTGATCAGGGGTTCTTCCCCGATCATCAGGTTGATTTTGGCAATGCCTTTGGCGTAATCCCCAATTCGTTCCAGTTCGCTGATGATGGCCAGCACAGCGGCGAGGGTGCGCAGGTCACCGGCCATCGGCTGCTGGGTAGCGATCAGAACCAGAGTGTCGTCCTCAATAGCAAAGCGCTTCTCATTAAACATACGGTCCTCGGCAATCAAACGCCGTGCTTTTTGCCGATCTCGCTGCTTGAGGCTCTCCACTGACTCGATGATGGCTTCTTCTACCATGCTGCCCAAGACCAATACCTCATCTTGGAGACGCTGCAGGTCTCGCTCAAAAGATTCTCGAAGCATGGGAATCCTCCTTTGTCCGCCTCTATCCCGCTCTGCCGGTTATGTAATCTTCTGTCAAATTGTGGCTCGGGCGGGTGAAAATGGTCTGAGTGGCGCCAAACTCTACCAGCTCGCCCAGCCAGAAAAAGCCGGTCCAATCGGAGACGCGCGCGGCCTGTTGCATGTTGTGGGTGACGATGACAATGGTGTAATCCTTCTTGAGCGTCTGCATCAGCTCCTCGACCTGCAGGGTGGCGATGGGATCCAGGGCCGAGCACGGTTCGTCCATCAGGATGACCTCGGGCTTGACGGCAATGGTGCGGGCGATACACAGCCGCTGCTGCTGACCCAGGGACAGGCTTAGCGCATCTTGCTTGAGATTGTCCTTGACCTCGTCCCATAGGGCTGCTCCGCGCAAGCTCTCCTCCACGATGTCAACCAAGTTGCTGTCCTTGGGCAATCCCAGCACACGCGGACCGAAAGCCACGTTGTCAAAGAGGGATTGGGGAAAGGGGTTGGGACGCTGGAATACCATCCCTATCCGTCGGCGCAGGTCAACCACATCGGTGCCGGGGGTATAGATGTCCTGGCCGTCGAGCAACACCTGTCCCTCCACCCGGATGCCAGGGATAGTGTCGTTCATCCGGTTGAAACAGCGCAGAAAGGTGGACTTGCCGCATCCCGACGGCCCGATCAGTGCCGTGATCTGCCGGTCCCTGATGACCATCGAGACGTCCGACAGGGCAGGTTTTTCGCTGTAATAAAAATAGAGATGTTCTACTTTGATTTTGTTCATATCGCGCGTTACATTTCACATATACAGGCTATCCAAACCGGCCGGTGACATAGTCTTCGGTGCGCTGGTCGCCGGGGGCAGTGAAAATCTCCCTGCCAGGCCGATGTTCTATCAGTTCGCCCATCAGGAAAAAGGCAGCATAGTCGGCCACGCGGGCGGCCTGCTGGATGCTGTGGGGCACGATGACGATGGTATAGTTTTGCTTCAACTCGAACAGGGAGCCTTCTACCTTACCGGTAGAGATAGGGTCCAGGCCGGAGGTGGGTTCGTCGAGGAGCAGGACCTCAGGCTCCAGGGCCAGGCTGCGGGCGATGCACAGCCGCTGTTGTTGTCCACCCGACAACGCGCTGGCCGGGTTGTCGAGGCGGTCTTTTACCTCGTCCCACAGGGCAGCCTGGGTGAGGCTGCGGACCAGGATTTCGTCCAACCGGGTCCGGTCCCGCACGCCAGCCAGTTTAGGGCCGTAGAGGACGTTTTCGCGGACAGTGCCGGGCAAGGGCAGCGGCAAAGCAAAGACCATACCCACCCGCCGTCGCAGGCCGGTGATATCGGTGCCGGGAGTGTAAATGTCTTGGCCGTCCAGTAGAATGCGCCCTGACATCTGGGTCCCCTCCACCAGGTCGTTCAGCCGGTTGATGAGGCGCAGCAGCGTCGTCTTGCCGCCGCCGGCCGGGCCAAAGAATACGGTAATGGCATCGGCCGGCACGTCGAGCGTCACGTTGCGCAGGGCCGACTTGCCGTCGTAGGCGTAACTCACGTTTTCGATGCGTAACTTTGTTTCACGTTCCACGTTTCACGCCTTCCCGTTTCACATGATTACCACTGTCTCCGCCGCCGGAAATAGCTGCGAGTCATCGTCGCCACCATGTTCATCGAGAGAACCAGTGCCAACAGCACCAATGCCGTGCCATGCTGAATCTCCAGGGGCATGCCCGGCACCTGGGTACTGATGACGTAGAGGTGATAGGGCAGGGCCATGGTCTGGTCGAAGGGGGACTGGGGCAGGCGTGGCAGGAAGAAAGCGGCCGCGGTGAAGAGGATAGGCGCTGTCTCACCTGCTGCTCGGAGCAATCCCAGTATGATGCCGGTGATGACGCCGGGCAGCGCCTGCGGCAGCACGATGTTGCGGATGCCCTGCCAGCGCGTTCCCCCCAGGCTGGCGCTGACGGTGCGAAACTCGGTCGGCACGGCGCGTAGCGCCTCCTCAGCGGCGCTGATGATGACAGGCAGCGTCATAATGGCCAGAGTCAGCGAGCCGGCCAGGACAGATGTGCCAAAGCGCAAGAAAAGCACAAACATCCCCAACCCGAACAACCCGTACACGATGGAAGGGATGCCAGCCAGGTTGATGATGGCCAAGCGGATGGCGCGGGTAAACCAGGTGTCGCGGGCGTATTCGGACAAATAGATGGCACCTCCCACACCCACCGGAATGGCCGCCAGCGCTGTGCACAGGGTGAGCAGCAGCGTGCCGACGAT
>Ga0180437_10009778_pt1 | contig 11807 bp, 9 predicted proteins | sample SS_ome_4_FD_132410 | JGI IMG/M metagenome (GOLD analysis project Ga0180437, IMG submission 132410) | Hypersaline lake sediment archaeal communities from the Salton Sea, California, USA - SS_3_D_1 metaG | ecosystem: Environmental > Aquatic > Non-marine Saline and Alkaline > Hypersaline > Sediment... | reverse complement strand
GAGCGGGTGACGTCGGCGGTGCGCTTGAAGCCGCCGGAGATGGCGGTGGGGTAGTCGAACGAGACGAGCGCGTAGTAGACCTCGTCCATCGCCGCCAGTATTCCCTCGCCCCACTCCAGCTCGTTGTGCCGGATCCGGTCGAGGGCGTGGCGCCTGAGCTCGCCGACGGCCTCGCCGAGGCCGTTCAGGTATGCTGGATACCCGACGCCGAGATCGTCCGGATCGGGCAGCGGCTCGCCTCGAATGAGGGCATAGGTCTGACGCGCCTCCGCGTATTCCTTCTGGCCGTCCTGCAGGAAGCCGGCGTAGTAGACGTCGGGGTACTCGTTGAGCGCTTCGTCGGCCGCCCGCAGCAGGTCCGCGTTCTGGTCCATCAGGGCGGCGGCGTCTTCGTATTCGCCCCGATGGACGGCGCGAATCGCGTTCGCACTGTTGCGGATGACCTCGCGGGATATGGACAGGCCCTTCTCCCGCGCCGCGTCCTTCGCGTCGAACACCTTCCGAATCTTCTCGCAGATAGGCTTGAGCTCGCCAAGCGGGCTCTTCTCCATGATGCCCTTCCTCCTCACACGATGTCGATTCGACGCATGGCGCGGAGGCCCTCCGCGGCGACGACAACGGGGTCCTCCTGCCAATAGGCTTCGTTGTGCAGCTCCAGAGAGTAGTAGCCGCCATAGCCCTTGGCCCGTATCGCCGCCAGCAAGGGCTCCAGCGGGATGGTTCCCGCGCCCGGGTAGAGCCGGTGTCCGTCCTCCAACTCCCGCTCCGGCAAAGGGGGAGCGTCGCTCACCTGCACGAGGAGGATCTTCTCCGCCGGTATGGACTCCAGCATCTCGACGGAAGATCCCCCCTGGTGAAAGTGAAAGGTGTCTATGACGAGGCCGCCATTGGAGGCCTCCGCGCCCTCGACGATCTCCCAGGCGACGCCGAGGTTGCCAACGTGGGGAGAATGTCCGAGGAACTCGAGCCCGACGTGCACAGCAAAGGGCTCGGCCGCGCGGCACAGCTCCGCGAAGTGAGTGGCCGCCACGATGAGGTCGAATTCATCGCACGTCGGCCAGGCCACCACCGCCGCGGCGCCAGTCTGCGCGGCCAGGCGGAATGTCTTCTCTGCTTCGACGAGGGCGAGTGTGCGGCTGGTCCGGCGGGCGTCCATCCAGCCGGAGCAGCCCGTCACCTCCGCGGTCGACAGGTCGCTCATCTGAAGCTCGTCGAGCCCCTCTTCGCCGGCCTCCTCCATCTCCTCTCGGCTGAGGCCGACGGCGGCGAACCCGGCGCGCGCGGCGGCGTACAGCTTCTGCTCGAGGTCGACCGGCCCGAGTGTGGCCAGGTTGAGCGCTGCCGAGCTACGCACGGCCGGTTCCCGGCTCTGTCGCCGCAGCCTTCAGCTCGCGCGCGAGTATCGTTCGCAGGCCCTCGAAGTCGCTCTCCAGCGCATCGATGAGCTTGGCCTGATGAAGCCCGGCGGCCGGATGGTAGAGCGGCACATAGAGGATGCCGCTCATGCGCCTCGGCTTCCCGTGCTCTCTGGTGATGGAAAGCCTCTTGTCGATGAGCGTCTGCCCGGCGAAGCGCCCCAGTGTGCAGATGACCTTCGGCATGATGAGCGCGATCTGTGTGAGCAGGTGCTCGTTACAGGCCGCGATCTCCACCGGCTCGGGGTCGCGATTCTCGGGGGGGCGGCACTTCACAACGTTCGTGATGAAGACCTGGTCCCGGTCGAGGCCGGCGGACTTCAGCAGCTGCGTCAGCAGGCGGCCTGCAGCACCGACGAACGGGCGTCCCCGCTGGTCCTCCTCTCCTCCGGGGGCCTCCCCGACGAACATGATGTCCGCGTCGAAGGCTCCGTCGCCGGGCACGGCCTTCGTCCGGCTGCGGTTAAGGGGACACCGGCGGCAGCGGCGGATCTGCGCGTGAAGCTCTTGCAGCGATTGCTCGGCGTCAGAGAATGCCAAGCTTGGCCAGCTCCTCTCGCACCACGGCGCGGCAGCTGTCCGTGGCAGGGAGCAGCGGAAGGCGTACTTCCGCGGAGCAGATCCCCATGAGCTCCATGGCGGCCTTCACCGGGGAGGGGTTCGTCTCGCGGAAGAGGGCCCGCATAATGGGGAGCAAGCGGAAGTGGATCTCCCTCGCCTCCGCAAGCTTTCCGGCCGCTATGAGCTGCACCATGCGCAGCCACTCGCCAGGCATGACATGTGCGTCGGCGAGGATCCCGCCGACGCCGCCGAGGCAGCAGATCGAGAAGGTCATGTGGCCGTCGCCGCTGAGCACCGCGAAGCCTGCTTCACAGGAGCCCAGGATCTCCGCGATCTGCTGGAGGTCGCCGCTCGCCTCCTTGACGCCGACTATGTTCGGCACCCTGGAGAGTTCGGCGGCGGTGGCGGCCGCCATATTCACCCCCGTGCGCTTGGGGATGTTGTACATGATGATGGGCAGCGATGTGGCCGCCGCGACCTGCGTGAAGTGCGCGGTCAGCCCGGCTTGCGTGGGACGGTTGTAGTAGGGGCAGATGACGAGGGCGCAGTCGGCCCCCACGGCCTCCGCGTGCCTCACATAGTCCACGGCCTCGGCCGTGCAATTCGAGCCGGCGCCCGCGATGACCGTCGCCCGACCGTCGACGTGCTTCACGGTGAGCTCTACGACGCGGCGGTGCTCTTCAGGGGTCAGCGTGGCCGATTCGCCCGTGGTCCCGCACGGGACCAGGCCGGAGACGTTCTGCTCCAGGAAATAGTCGAGCACGCGCCGCAGAGCAGCTTCGTCGACGGCTTGAGCGGAGAAAGGCGTCACGTTCGGTGCGTAGACGCCCTCGAGTTCCAGCGCCATAGCTACGACCTCCCGGCTAGAGAACGAGGCTCTTGTGGAGAGAGCTCACGGCCTGCTTGCGCCGCGTCTCGGGCACGAGGTAGGAAAGGCTGATGTCGTCGCGGGCCGTGCCGTGGATCTCGATGCCGTTGTCCTTCAGCACCCGCCCGGCGCGATCCGCCCACGCGTCGAGTCGCTGTCGAAGCCCCTCTCCGACCACGGACACGAGGGCGAAGTCGCCGGCGTTGATGTCCGCCGAGGCGCCCCGCGCCGTCAGGACATCGCTGACGATGTCCGGTACGTCGCGGTACTTGAGCGGCCGCACCGCGAAGCGAGAGCCGGTGTCCCCGCCCGACACCTGGTAGTAGGTCAGCCGCTCGCGGGCGAGACGCTCCGCAATCTGAAGCGAGAGGCGGGGATTCGCCTTCTCAAGATCGAAGACGAGGAGATTCTTCTGGTCAACGATTGCCGTCGCGCGGTCGTCCTCGGCGTATTTGGCGGCCACGCCGATCTCGCTGCGCGGGCTATCGGCTTCGCGGAAGTTCCGCACGACGACAGGGATCTTGTACTTCCGGGCCATCTCCGCGGCCTGCTCCTGAAGCACCTCCGCGCCGAGGCGGGACATGGTGACGCATTCATCATAGGTGAGGCTGCCGATCGTCTGCGATTTGCCCCCAATCTCCTCCTCGACGCTGTCGGGGTTGGCCGTCATGATGCCGTCGACACCCTTGAAGATCTGGAGTGGCTCGACGTCGAGCTGCTCGCCGAACGGAAGCCGCGGGGTCTCCTGGATGACGTGCGAGAGGGCCACCGCGGTGTAGTCGCTGCCGCCGGCCCCCAAGGTGGTGATCTGATGGTGCTCGGTGTTTCCCTGGAACCCAGCGACGAAGACCATGTAGCCGTCTTGGAGCGCGCGCAGCATGGGGGTCGGCTCGATGCGCACGATGTGGGCGTGGCCGTAGTACCCGTCTGTGATCAGGCCCGCCTGGCCCCCGCTGAAGGCGATGGTCTCGTAGCCCTTGCTGCGCAGCAGGTGCGCCATCGCCACCGTGGAGATGATCTCGCCGCAGGACATCAGCAGATCGAGCTCGCGCGGCTCGATGCGCGAGTAGATCCGTCGCACCGTGCTGACGAGCTCCACCGTCGAGTATGGTTGGCCCTGGCGGCCCATGGCGGAAATCACGGCCACGGGATAGAGGCCGCGGTCCTTCGCCTCCATCATGCGCTCGGCCGTGAGGAGCTGCCGGTCCTCCGATTCCACACAGGTGCCGCCGAATTTCTGAACGACGACCTTCATCGCGCTGACAGCCCTTCGGTGGAGGCGTGCAGAAGACCCATTTCGATCATCTTCTCCCCTATCTGCACCGCGTTCAGCGCCGCCCCCTTGCGCAGGTTGTCGGAGACGATCCAGATGTTGAGTCCGTGCGGCACCGTCGGGTCCTCTCGGATCCGGCCCACGAAGACCTCGTCTTTGCCCGAGGCGTCGAGCTGCATCGGGTACTGTCCATTGGCCGGGTCGTCGATGACAACCACGCCGGGCGCGCTCGCTAGGATCTCCCGCGCCTCGGCGGCGGAGATGGGCTGCTCGAACTCCAGGTTTGCTGCCTCCGCATGGGAGTTGAACACGGGCACGCGCACGGTGGTCGCCGTCACCCTTAGATCGGGCTCTCCGAGGATCTTGCGCGTTTCCTCGACGAGCTTCATCTCCTCCTTGCAGTAGCCGTCCTCGAGGAACCTGGAGATGTGAGGAATGCAGTTGCTGACGATAGCGTGAGGAAAGAGAGTCGCGTCAGAGCACAGATCGCCCGTATTCTGCTCCGCCGCCTCGATCACATCGTGCAGCCTTTCCTCGGGCTTCCCCTTTTCGGCGAATGGCGCGAGCCGCTCGCTCAGACTGGCCATCTCCCAACGAAGCTGCTCCACCGGATCGCTGCCCTGTTTGGAGGTGCCCCTGCCCGACACCGCCTGATACGTCGCGACGACGGCCCGCTTCAGGCGGGCCGCGTCGTGCAGGGGCTTCAGCGCCACCACGAACTGAATCGTCGAGCAGTTCGGGTTTGCAACGAGGTTCTGGTGGTCTCGCAGCGCCTCAGGATTCACCTCCGGGACGATCAGGGGCACGTCGGGATCGAGGCGGAAGGCATCTCCGTTATCGATCACGAGCGTCCCGCGCTCGGCAGCGACCGGCCCAAAATGGCCCTCCCGTTCGTCGCCCCCGGCGAAGAAGGCGACGTCTACGCCATCGAAGGCGTCCTCGGAGATGATCTCGACGTGGTAGCTCCGGCCATCCACGGAGATGTCGCGTTCGCGGGTCGCGAAAACCCGCAGCGTGTCAATGGGGAACCGGCGCTGGGCGAGGACGCGCAACATCTCCCGTCCCACGGCCCGGGCACCGATCACCGCAACACCGTAGCTCGCGGGTGCACCTGTCATCGAATCTCAGATTCTTCCTCAGGGATTTCGGCGATGATAGCATTCACTCTTCTGGAGTGTCAAGCAAGGGGGCAGCAAGGGCCCCTTGTCGCGGCCGCATCGCGCATCGCAACGCCCCTGAGCGATCCGAGTGAAGGTCACTTCAGGAGGCGCTGTCCTTCGCCTTCGGGAGGGGCTTGATGCCCTTGCACTCCGGGTAGCCGGTGCATCCGAGGAAGAGCCCAAACCGCCCCTGGCGGACGGCCATCGGCCGGCCGCACTTGTCGCACTTCGCTCCTGCCGCGGCCTTCTTCGCGGCGGCCTCGTCCTCCGGAAGCGGGCGGGTGTTCCGGCACTTCGGAAAGCCCGAGCAAGCGAGAAAGCGTCCTCGGCGTCCGGTGCGAATCACCATCGGCTCGCCGCACTTCTCGCAGACTTCGTCGGTGGGCTCGGGCGGCGGCTTCTTGCGTGCTTGGCGCTCCTCGGCGCCCGGAGCCGGTCTGGTGCCGCGGCATTCGGGGAATCCGGAGCAGGCGAGGAAGGGCCCGCGCCGGCCCACCCGCAGCAGCATCGGTTTGCCGCACTCCTCACAGATCTCGTCGGTTTCCTGGGCCGCGATGGTGACCTTCTCCATCTTGTCCTCGGCCTCGCTGACGGAGTTGGCGAAGGGGCCGTAGAAGTCGCGGAGCACCGCCACCCACTCCGCCTTGCCTTCCTCGATCTGGTCGAGCTTAGACTCCATGTCGGCGGTGAACTCTGTATTGATGATGTCCGCGAAGTGGGCCACGAGCTGATCCGTGACCGCGAAGCCGAGGTCGGTAGGCCGAAAGCGTCGGTCCTCCAGGTACACATAGCCGCGATCCTGGATCGTGCTGATGATCGGCGCATAGGTGCTGGGGCGGCCAATGCCGTTGGCCTCGAGGGCGCGGACGAGGCTTGCCTCGGAGTAGCGCGGCGGCGGCTCGGTGAAGCGTTGGTCCGCGGAAAGGCTAATCAGGTCCAGCCACGCTCCCTCCTTCACATCCGGCACCACAACTTCTTTGTCGCGCGTCGCATAGACGACCGTGAAACCGGGGAAGACGATCTTGATGCCGCGGCCGCGGAGCAGGTAGCGCCCGGCGGCTATGTCGATCGTCGTGACGCGCAGGCGAAGGTGGGCCATCTGGCTGGCCATGAACCGAGTCCAGATCAGCTCGTAGAGACGGCGCTGCGGCTGATCGAGGAAGGGCGCAACATCGTCGGGGCCGTAGGCGGGCGCGGTGGGCCGGATGGCCTCGTGCGCCTCCTGCGCGCCGCGGCGGGCCGCATATCGAGGTGGGCGAGGGGGCAGGTAGTCGTCCCCGAACTGCTGAGCGATGACCTTTCGCGCAGCGGCCTGTGCCTCGCGCGCAACCCGCGTGGAATCGGTTCGCATATACGTGATCAGGCCGACGTGGCCTTCGTCGCCCAGCTCGACGCCCTCGTAGAGCTGCTGGGCGACGCGCATGGTCCGCCGCGCGGAGAAGCCCAGCCTGTTCGCTGCGTCTTGCTGGAGAGTGCTCGTGATGAAGGGAGGCGGCGGGCGCCTGGATCGATCTGATGACTTCACCTTGGCGACCCGCAGGGGCGACTCCCAGATGTCTGCCGAGACCTGCCGCGCCTGCTCGATGTCGCCGATCCGCAGCTTCTTCCCGTCCCTCTCAGCGAGCTTCGCAGGAAACGCCGCATCCAGCGGGCCCGGGGTCACGAGGGCGGCGATGTCCCAGTACTCCTCCGGCACGAACGCCTGAATCTCGCGCTCTCGCTCGCAGATGAGCCGAACGGCCACCGACTGCACCCTCCCCGCGCTCAGCCTCCACTTCCGCATCTTGCTCTGGAGCAAGGGGCTCAGCTTGTACCCCACGAGACGGTCCAGGATCCGCCGCGCCTGCTGCGCGTCGACGCGGCGCATGTCGACGGAGCGCGGATTGGCGAGGGCCTCGGTGACCGCGGTGCGGGTGATCTCGTTGAACTCGATGCGGCGCGGATCGTCTATCTCGAGCGCCTGGATGAGGTGCCAGGCGATGGCCTCTCCTTCGCGGTCGGGGTCGGTGGCGAGGTAGACGGCGTCGGCCTTCGCGACGGCATCGCGCAGCCTGCGGATCATCGGCGCGCGGTTGCGAACGGTGACATACTCCGGCTTGAAATCGTCCTCCACGTCCACGCCCAGCTTGCTCTTCGGCAGATCGCGGACGTGGCCCATAGATGCCTCGAGCCGGTAGTCCTTGCCAACAAACTGCCGGATCGTACGCGTCTTCGCCGGCGACTCGACTATGATGAGCGACTGAGCCATTGGAGTGCAATCACGTCTCGATCGGTCGGTCTCGGGGGCGGCCGAGGCCCCGTGTCTTGAAAATACCACGAACGGCGCGAGTTTTCGAGGGCAGAGCGGGGCACGACGCAGGCCATGTGGATCGAGGGAGCCATGCGGACACGTGCAGGGAGCGCAGATGTGCCCGGAGGATCAACGGACGCGCATGAACATATTGCCGGGCAGACGCCGCACCAATCCCTTCAGCTCCAGCATGAGCAGGCTCGCGCTCGCCCGAGGCGCAGGAAGACGACATTCCTGGATCACCTCATCGACGTGCCGCTGCTGGAGAGAGAGGGCGTCGAGGATTGTACGCTCCTCGGCCGTGAGGTCGGATGGCTGCGCGGCCTGGGCTTCAGCCTGCTCGGCGTCGCTCTGGACTGCGGGCGCCGGGAGCGCCACCTCGTCGAGGATATCCTCCACCGACTCGACGAGCCTGGCGCCATCGCGGAGCAGTGCATGGGTGCCGCGGCTGAACTCGCTGTCGATGCTCCCGGGCACGGCGAAGACCTGCCTGCCCTGTCCGGCCGCCAGATTCGCGGTAATGAGCGCTCCACTCCGCTCGGGCGCCTCCGTGACCACCACCCCGAGCGCGAGCCCGCTGATCAAACGATTGCGGGCGCGAAAGCGCCCCCGAAGCGCCGGCGTGCCCAGGGGAACCTCGGACATCACGGCGCCACGACTCACGGCCTGCTCGCGGAGCTCCATCGTATCGCGGGGATAGGCCACATCGATGCCGCACGCCAGCACGCCGATGGTGCGGCCGCCAGCCGTGAGCGCGCCGCGGTGCGCGGCCGCGTCGGCCCCGGCGGCCATGCCGCTGACGACGGTCACTCCCTGCGCCGCCAGGTCTCGACCAAGCGTCTCAGAGACCAGCCGACCGTACGGCGTGACGCGCCGAGTGCCTACGATGGCGATTGCCCTCTCGTCCGAGGGCAGCACTGAGCCCCGCACGAAAAGCATCGGGGGCGGGTCGTAGATCTGCCGGAGATTGGTCGGGTAGTCGTCATCCCGTATCGATAGGATCCGGCAATCGAGCTCGCCGAGCTTCCGGAGGGGTGCGCGATAGTCACGCTGCTGCGCCTCTGCGAAGCGTGCGGTCTCGGTGGGCGAGAGCCGCGCGGCGGACTGCGCGGCGGAAGGGCTCGCCGAGGCGAGCGCGACGGGGGAGCCGTACTGATCGAGCAGTTCGAGGAGGGTGCGGGGCGGCAGCTCCGCGGCGTTCAGTGCCAGCCATGCCTCGCGTTCGGTCACAACATCCTCCGGAGATGGATACCGCCGTCCGAGCTCCGACGACCTGTGCGAACGGCCGCCCCTACCGGCCCATGCGGCCCGAACTGCGGGCACGTGCCCCGAAGCCGGTCTGCGGCTGCGCTCTCCCGGGTTCCTCCGGCTCTGCCGCGATGCTCACGTCGCTGAGGAAGCTCCACTCCGCGGACCCCAGGTTCCCGCGGTAGTCCCGGGCGCTGATCTTGACGATATGGGATCCGTCGGGCAAAGTGGTCGGCCGCAGCGAGGCCGTACCGGTGACAGCGTCGAACGTCACCTTCGTCGGGCTCCCGTCGATGCTGGCCTGCAGTGAGTCCGAAGCGACGCCGCTCCCGTCATCCGTCACCGCGAAGGTCACCGCGACCGAGTCAGCGCCCGGCACGGCCGATCCCGGCTCCGGCGTCAACTCCGCGAACCGGGGGCCGAAGGCGTCCGGGGCGGAGGAGGTGAAGCGGTAAAGGTCGCCGGTACCGGTGCGGCAGTACAGCGAGCCGCCGTCGCTCTGGAGCGGAGCATACAGCCCGAACTCTATCGCCTCGTCGACCGGCTGATCCGGCGCGCGGCAGCGGTAGACCCATGCGACGCTGCCGGAATCGCGCTCGAAGACGTAGAGCAGGCCCGTCGCCGTACCGGCGGCCACAATGTCATCGGCAACCAGCGGGCTGGCCGTGAGCGCGTCGTCGACCCTGTACGTCACGCGGCGCCGTGGGGCGCCGGAACGCGCATACATCGCATAGAGCTGCCCGTCCACGCAGGGCACGTACAGCAGCTCGCCCTCGACAGTGGGAGACCCGCCGACCGCGGCAGGCATCTCCGCGGTCCACGAGATGCCGCCGCTTCGCGCGATGCCGTACACGAAATTTCCCGTCGCGACGATCACCCGCCGCTGCCCGACGACCGGGGCGAAGACGCGAGGCCCCTGCTGGATCTGGGCCGACCAGCGGAACCGCCCCTGTCTGCCATCGACGCACTGCACGGAACCGTCTTGCCCGAGGAAGTACAGCATGGAACCATCGGACACCGGGCCGGAGCGGGCGGCCGAGGCGAGAGAGCAAATCCAGTCGGCCTGCCCGGTCCGCGGGTCGATGGAGTAGACCATGTGCTCCGCCGCGACCATCAGCATGTCCTCGAGAATCGCGGGGTCTGGGCAGATCGCAGAGGCGCACAGTCGGTCCCACCTCTGGCGGCCGGTCTTCGCGTCGAGGGCATAGAGCTTCGAGTCCGTCGCTCCGACGATGATCAGCTCGCCCCAGAGGACGGGCGAGGTGCTCACGGCGCCGTTGTCCGGCCGGAAGTCCCACTGCTCTCCGCCCGTCTTTGTGTCGAGGCACCGCAACGCTCCGAGGTGGCTGAAGTAGACCGAGTCCTCGGTGAGGACAAGCCTGGTTGTGTTGGCAGAATCGGGCTCGGCGGAGAAGGCCCACTGCACTGAGAGCGGCGGGGCGAGATCGGCCGCCGCGGAGCCGACGAGGAACGCGGCAAGCCCGAGCACCACGCACAGAGCCGTGAGAGTCGGGCGGAACGGAGTCGCTTTTGCGTGCATAGCAGCCTCCCGTGGCAATGCAACGCGGGATTATAGCACAGGGCCGCGCCGACCGGCAAGCAACCTCCCACGGCACGGCCGCCGCCGGCGAGTCTTTCGTCCTAGGGGGACATGAAGAGCGCCGCTGCGATCACCAGACCCAACGCGCCGGCGGCCCATACATATGGGATGGTCGTCCTCAGTACCCTCTGGACGTCGACGCCCACGTAGTTCGCGATCCAGACGTTGTGGGTGTTGGTTGGGTCGCACACGCCCTGTATCTGACCGACGGACAGCAGTGCGGCCATGACCGCCGCCGGCCCCAGACCCGGAGCGGCGGCCATCATGTTGGCCAGGCCGAAGCCCATTCCCCAGATGTTCAAGGGCCCGCGGTAGAGCGCAAGTGGTGCAAGGACTGTGAACACGAACACGTAGCCCACTCGGGTGCTGGGCAGCGCGGCCGCCAGCAGCGGCCGGACTTGCTCCAGCACGTTGGGGTGGGTGACGGCCTTGATGAGCATCCCGATGCCGAGCATCAGCGCCACCGCGGGCGCAACCGCGCCGATGCCATCGATGGCGCTGCGGGTGAGCAGTTGAATGCGGCCCTGCGGCGGCTTCGGAGCGGCAAGCAGCCCATAGGCGATGCCGATCACCATGGCCGTGATGATGGGGAAATCGAAGCCCTTTCCGGGCCCGGAGATCAAGCTGTGGACGCCGAAGCCGAGCACCGGCAGGAGCGGCACGAGCGGCGTGAGCAGGGCGTACCAGGGGGCGAAGCGGGGAGGCTCGGCCGGCTCAGGCTCTTGCCAGTATCGGCGAAGCCTGCCCGGCCGGAGCTGGACCACTGCGAAGGCGATGGTGGCCCCCGCCATGAGCGCCCCCAGCGGGGCGGCGAAGGTGAGGATCGTGCCCGTCGAGAGGCCCAAGCCCTGCTTGTAGAGCTGCCAGTTCGTGAGGTTGAAGATGCCGCCGAGGCTCATGCCCAGCAGGAAGAGACATCCGACGGTCAACTGCGGCAACCCGAGGGCCAGCAGCACGGGAAACACGATCGTCGCCACCATGATGACCGCGCCGAGCCCGCCCAGCGTGGTGAACAGCAGCGCAACGACGCCGGTGAGCACGAGGGCCAGCACGATCGGGCGGTCGCCGCCGAGCTCGGCGGCCTTCTTCACGATGGTCTCAGCGATCCCGGTCTTGGAGACGATCTCCGCCAGCACGGCCCCGAGGATCGCCGTCGCGTAGGCCTTGTGGAGAAAGAACGCGCCCTCGCTGACGATTCCCGCCAGGTCGGCCCAGCCGACGCGGCCCGCCAGCGCAATGGCGACGGCCATGATCGGCAGGGCCACAATCGCGGGCAGGCGGTTGAGGTACATCAGCACCGCCATGATCGCGAAGATGGCCAGCAGCGCGAGTGCGAGGGTCATGAGGGCATTTCCCCGGGGAGGGTTAACGGATTAGGATTGCGCCCGGCAG
>Ga0180437_10009777_pt1 | contig 11809 bp, 8 predicted proteins | sample SS_ome_4_FD_132410 | JGI IMG/M metagenome (GOLD analysis project Ga0180437, IMG submission 132410) | Hypersaline lake sediment archaeal communities from the Salton Sea, California, USA - SS_3_D_1 metaG | ecosystem: Environmental > Aquatic > Non-marine Saline and Alkaline > Hypersaline > Sediment... | reverse complement strand
CGCAGCGTGTACCTTCCCGGCGGCAGAGCGAAGAGAAAGGGATGGGCCGAGACGGTGGTGTGCATCTCGATGCTCGCGGCGAAACGCTGCTTGCGATACTCGACTGCGGACCCCTCCGTGGCGGCCGAACGCGCGAAGAACCACTCGCCGCCCTCGGCGCGAAGGTAGACCCGCGCCGGCAAAGCACGCCCTGATGAAGCATCAACTACCTCGCATCGCAAGGTTGTCGACGTCCGGGCGTCAGCGGCGGGCGAGGCAGCGATGGGGCAGAGGGAAACGCCCACCAAGAGCGAAAGCAGTCGCATGGCAATTCTCCCGCAGCAAGCCGCGAAGAACGGAACCGTCGCTTGGCGGTGATTCTATCCGACCCTCGCGGGGGAAGATATAGCCGCCGGATTCGGGCCGCTTTTCGGTTTTCCCCTCTTGCCGGCGGAACCTCAATTGCCGAGAATATACGAAGACTTATCAGGCTGATCATGAGCACCGGCTGTTTCGGACCTACGGCTCTTTACCCTTTTCTCGAGGAGGTTCGCCATGCCGCTGTTTTCGATCATTGAGACCGAGGGCGGGCTGACGGTTGCGGAGCTCGAGCCGGGCACGGGACCAGAGGAGGCGGCTCTCCGGCACGGCGGCGTCATCGTCGACCCCGGCCCCTACAAGAGCTACGAGGACGCTTACGACGCGATGCAGGCGATCCGCGCGTTGGAAGAAGACGACAGAGAATAGCGACCATGCAGCGAAAGCGCCTGCGGATCGGTTTCGTTTCCACGCGTCTTGCGGGGACCGACGGGGTCTCGCTCGAATCGGCCAAGTGGTCGGACGTTCTGAGCGAGCTCGGCCATACGTGCTTCTATTTCGCCGGCGAGTCGGATCGCCCCGCCGAGCGGAGCCGCATCGTTCCCGAGGCCCACTTCCAGCACTCGCTCGTCCAGCAGATCGCCGTCGATCTGTTCGACGATTATCGGCGGCAGGAGTCGACCACCGAGGCGGTTCACAAGCTGCGGCGGCGGCTGAAGAGGGCCTTGCACGCGTTCATCGACGACTTCGGCGTCGAAATGCTGTTGGTGGAGAACTCGCTGGCGATTCCGATGAACGTGCCGCTCGGCCTGGCGCTGACCGAGCTGGTCGCCGAAACGAACATCCCGACGATCGCCCACCATCACGACTTTGCCTGGGAGCGGACGCGTTTTTCCGTCAACGCGGCGGAGGACTTTCTGCAGGCCGCGTTTCCGCCGGCCTTGAGGACGGTGCACCACGTGGTGATCAACTCCTATGGGGCCGAAGAGCTGGCCCGGCGAACCGGCCTCCGCTCGACGCTGATCCCCAACGTGATGGACTTCGACGATCCACCGGAGCCCGACGACGACTACGCCGATTCGCTTCGCCAGTCGCTGGGGCTGGCCGACGGCGAGTGGCTGCTCTTGCAGCCCACGCGGATCGTGCCGCGGAAGCGGATCGAACGCGCGATCGAGCTGGCCCGCTGGCTCCGGCATCCGCTCAAGTTGGTGATTTCACACCAGGCGGGGGACGAAGGGGCCGAATACCAGGAGTACCTGCGAGGGTACGCGGAGGTGGTGGGCGTGCCGCTGCTTTTCGCCGCCGAGCAATTCGCCTACGAGCGGGACAGGGCGGCCGACGGCCACAAGATTTACTCCCTGGCAGACGCGTACCGGCAGGCGGACCTCGTCACCTATCCTTCGGCCGTGGAAGGCTTCGGCAACGCTTTTTTGGAGGCGATCTATTACCGCCGCCCGCTCTTAATGAGCCATTACGAAATCTTCAAAACGGATATCCGGCCCAAGGGGTTCGAGGTGATCGGCTTCGACGAGTTCATCACGCCCGACACCATCGTTCAGGCCCGGGAAGTGCTCTCCAACCCGGCCAAGGCCGCCACCATGGTCGAGAGGAACTATGAGCTGGGCCGGAAGTACTACTCCTACACGGTGCTCAAGCGGCGGCTCGCCGCCCTGATCGAAGACAGCCTTGAAGCGGCGTTCTGAGCCAAGGTTCTCAAACGCAGCCTTTTGTCTGCAGTGCAGAATGTTAGGACCCATTCGGCAATGGCCGGGCCGGCAGGAGCTGGTCGTTCTCTTGGGCCTGCTGGTAATCGTGGGCGGGACATGGGGCTTCGTCGAGCTGGCCGACGAAGTGCTCGAGGGCGCCACGCAGTCGTTCGACGAAGCGATCTTGCGAAGCTTGCGAAAGCCCGACGATCCGACGACGCCGATCGGTCCTCCCTGGGTTGAAGAAGTCGCCCGCGACTTCACCGCCCTGGGCGGGGTCGCCGTATTGATGACCGTGACGGCGGCCGTCTGCGGGTTTCTCTGGCTGGATCGGCGGCGCGGAGCGATGTGGTTCGTGCTGGCGGCCACGCTCGGCGGCAGCCTGGCCAGCGCCGTGCTGAAAGCGTCGATCAGCCGCCCGCGGCCTGCGCTCGTGCCGCACCTCTCGCACGTCTACACCAGCAGCTTTCCCAGCGGCCATTCCATGATGTCGGCCGTCGTTTACCTGACGCTCGGCGCGCTGTTGACGCGGTTGGTGGCCGGACGGAAACTGAAGCTCTACTTCCTCACCGTGGCCGCGCTGCTGACGGCGATGGTCGGCGTCAGTCGCGTCTTTATGGGCGTGCACTATCCGACCGACGTCCTGGCCGGCTGGACGGCAGGGCTGGTCTGGGCGACCACCTGCTGGCTCGCCGCTCGCTGGCTGCAACGCCACGGCGTGCTCCAGGAACGGGGCCGGCCGGAAGACCGAGGGTCTTCCATCCGGGCGTGACGGCCGCTAATCTTGAGGAAACGGCCGGAGTACCACCACTGTCATATGCCGGAGAGACGCGCCATGCGGACCACGCTACTGTTGGCCGGGCTTTGCCTGACGGCGGCTTGGGCATACGCCGAAGATGCCGCCGGTCCGCCCACCCGGGAGGACCGTGAAGAGGGCTTCGTCCCGCTCTTCGACGGCCGGTCGCTCGACGGCTGGCAGGGGGCCACCGAAGGATACGCCGTCGAGGATGGAATGCTGGTGGCCACCAGGGACAGCCGCGGCAAGATCTACACGAGCGGGGAGTACGGCGATTTCATCCTCCGCTTCGAGTTCCGTCTCGAGCCGGGGGCGAACAACGGCGTGGCGATTCGCGCGCCCGCCGTGCAAAAGGCCCCGGCCTACGAAGGCATCGAGATCCAGATCCTTGACGAGGCGTCGCCGAGGTGGGCGAACCTGAAACCCTACCAGTACCACGGCTCGATCTACGGCGTGGTGCCTGCCAGGCAAGGGCAACTCAAACCTGCCGGCCAGTGGAATGCCCAGGAAATCACCTGCCGAGGCCGCCGCGTGACCGTGCGGCTCAATGGAGCCGTGATCGTCGACGCCGACCTGGACGAGGTGGAGCCGATGGACGGGCGCGACCATCCGGGGCTGAAGCGCAAGAGCGGTCACATTGGCTTTCTCGGCCATGGCGACTGCGCGGAATTCCGCAATGTCCGCATCAAAGAGCTGAAGGAGCCTCAGGCTGCGGGGATTGAATCCCGCCTCACGCCCCGATAGGATGGTTTCCGCCACAATTCATGGGTGGAGCGGTCTCCGCGGAGTGGCATCAGGACAAGCTCGGAAGGGAACAACCATGTCGACTGCCGTGCGCTACTGTCTTGTCGCGGCCGTGCTGGCTGCATGCGCCCCGCTTGCTTGGGCAAACGCGAAAGCGGCCGGGGCTGCCGACGTTTTGATGAACGCCGGATTCGCCGAGCGGGACATTACGCCCGAACTAGGAATGGAGCAGCCCGGCGGATACGGCAAATCGTTTCACAAGTCGCTGCACGACCCCTGCAAAGTCCGCGCGGCGGTGCTGGACGACGGCCGGTCGCGAGTGGCGCTGGTGGGCGTCGACGCACTGGTCGTGCCCCGGTCGCTGGTCGTCGGTGCTCGCGAGGAGATTCAAAAGAAGTGCGGCATCCCGCCCGATGCAGTCCTCATCGCCGCTTCGCATTCGCACTCCTCCGGACCGACGGGCATGATCTTGCCGGGCGAGTACGACGACGCCTCGCCGCTGGTCAAGACGCTGGCGTACGAGAAGTCGTCGTGTGCCGACGCGGGCTACCTGGAGCGGGTCGAGCGGGAGATCGTCGCCGCGGTTTGCCGGGCGGATGCGGCCCGCGTGTCGGCCCGCTGCGGGGTCGGCAGCAGCATCGAGGACCAGGTCGCCTTCAACCGTCGCTTCCGCATGAAGAACGGATGGACGTACACCCACCCTCGCCAGGGCAACCCGGACATCGTCGAGGTGGCCGGCCCCACCGATCCCGAGGTCGGCGTGATCGGCGCCTGGGATGAGGAGGGCCGCCTGCTGGGCTGCGTGGTCAATTTCGCCTGCCACGCGACGACGAGCCCCGGCGGCATCTCCGCCAACTACATCTATTACCTGGAGCAGGTCATCCGCGGTGCGATGGGCGCGGAGGCGATCGTGGTCTTTCTGCCGGGGGCAAGCGGCGACGTCACGCAGGTGGACAACCTTAGCCCCTACATCGGCCGCCGCGGCGAGGATTCGGCCCGCTTCGTCGGCGGTCGCGTCGGCGCCGAGGCCGTCAAGGTGCTGCTTGCGATGGATACCGGCGTGCTGGCGCCCCTGGCCGCTTGCTCCACCACGTTGAAGTTCCGGCACCGCGTGCCCAGCCCGGAACGGGTCAAGCGGTGTTACGAACTGGTGCAGAAAGACCCCAAGGAGGTCGGCGCCACCGAGTGGACGTTTGCCAAGGAGATCGTGCTCCTGGACGCACGGCTGGCCAGGGAGCCGACTGCCGAGGCAGAGGTGCAGGCGATCCAGGTGGGGCCGGCCGTGTTTCTCTCCGATCCGGCCGAGTACTTCTGCCAGTTCGGGCTGGACTTGAAGGCCCGGTGTGCTTTCCCGTTCACGTTTCCCGTTTCGCTGGCCAACGGCTGCGTGGGCTACGTGCCGACCGAGGAGGCCCTCGGCCCCGGCGGCGGCGGCTACGAAACGCGGCTCACCAGCTATAGCAACCTCGAGCCCGCCGCCGGCCGCAAGATGGTCGACGCGGCGCTGGAACTGGCGGGAGAGCTTAAGCCGGGCCAAGTGCCGACGCGGCCGCCGGCGCCGCCTTTTTCCAGCGAGGGCTGGTCTTACGGCAGCGTGCCGCCGGAGCTGGAATGAACCCGCCCGCGATCGTCCGGCGTGGAGCAATTACCCTGAGGAGGAATTCGATGAGGCAACATTTCGCCGTACTGGCCGCGTTGGCATGCACGGCCGCTCCGTTGACGATCCGCGCCGACGAGCCGCAGCTTCCCACCGAGGCCGCTGCCGCCCTGGCCAAGGCAACCGACTTCTTCGTCAACAAGGTGTCCGCCGAGGGCGGCTACCTGTGGAGATACAGCGAGGACCTCAGCCGAGGCGAGGGGGAGGGCAAGGCGAGCAGCACGACCGTCTGGGTGCAGCCGCCGGGCACGCCCACCGTGGGCATGGCGTTCCTGGACGCCTATCGCCGCACGGGCGAAGGCTATTGCCTGGATGCCGCCAGAAAGGCCGGTTACTGCCTCGCGCGAGGGCAGCTTCGCTCCGGCGGCTGGGACTACCGCATCGAGTTCGACCCCAAGAGCCGCAGCCGCTACGCCTATCGCGTCGATGCCGAGGGCGACGCCGCGTCGCGGCGCAACACGAGCACCCTGGACGACAACACGACCCAGGCGGCCTTGCGTCTGCTGATGGAATTGGATCGGGCGCTCGATTTCCAGGACCGCCGGATCCACGAGGCGGCCGAGTATGCCCTGGCCGCACTGCTGGCCGCCCAGTACCCCAACGGGGCCTGGCCGCAACGGTTCGACGAGCCGCCCGATGCGGCCAAGCATCCGGTGAAGCGGGCGAGCTATCCCGAGTCGTGGTCGCGAACCTTCCCCAGCGACGACTACAAGGGCTACTACACGTTCAACGACAATGCCCTGGCCGACGTGATCGATGTGATGTTTATCGCCGCCGGCATCTACGGCGACTCGCGCTACCGCGCGGCGGCCGAGAAGGGGGGCGACTTCATGCTGCTGGCGCAAATGCCCCAGCCCCAGCCCGGCTGGGCTCAGCAGTACGACGCCGACATGCATCCGGCCTGGGCGAGAAAATTCGAGCCGCCGTCGATCACCGGCGGCGAGTCGCAGGGCGTGATGCTCGCGCTCCTGCAAGTCTACCGCCATACGGGCGACAAGAAGTACCTGGAGCCGATTCCACAGGCGGTGGAGTACTACCGCAAATCGCTTCTGGACCGCGGCCAGCTCGCCCGCTTCTACGAGCTCGAGACCAACCGGCCGCTCTACTTCACCAAAGACTACCAGCTCACCTACAGCGACGCCGACATGCCCACGCACTATGCGTTCAAGGTGGGCCAGAAGCTTGACCGCATAGAAGACGAGTACCGGCGGCTGCTGGCAGCTAAACCGGAAGACCTGATCGCAAAGCCCGGTGTCCGGAAAACGGCGAGCCGGCCTTCGGAACGGATGATTTCCGAAGTGGAAAAGGTGATCGGTGCGATGGACGAGCGGGGGGCCTGGGCCGAGGCCGGCTCGCTCCGCTACGACGATCCCGAGCGGCCGACCAGGCGGATCATCGACTGCCGCACCTTCATTGCCAACGTAAACCTTTTGAGCCAGTACCTGGCGGCGACGGAGTAGCCGGGAGTTCGGAGCCGAGAGTCGGTAGTTGGCCGGACAGCATCGTAGGGTGGGGCGAGCGGAGCGCAGGCCCACCGCCAAGAATTAGCGGAGGTCTTGGTGGGCCTTCGCTTCGCTCGCCCCACCCTACAACCGCCATAAACCTTTCCGCAACAGAAACTGATACGTCTCCGGTCGTCAAGCCGTAGCCCCGAGCCTCATTCAACTTCAGACATTCATCCATGTCCACGCTCCTGCTATCCCTGCTTCTTGCGGTTGCCGATGAAGGTTTTGAGTATCCCGTGTCGCGGCGAAGCGACCAGGTAGACGTCTACCACGGCACCACGGTGGCCGATCCTTATCGTTGGCTCGAGGCCGACGTCCGCGAGTCGCCCGAGGCGGCCGCCTGGGTCGCCGCCCAGAACAAGGTGACCTTCGCCTACCTGGAATCGATCCCCCAGCGGGAGCCGATCCTGCGGCGGCTCACCGAGATGTGGGACCACGAGCGGTACTCTCCGCCCGTGAAGATCGGCGGTCGCTACTATTTCAGCAAGAACAACGGGCTTCAGAACCAGTCGGTGCTCTACGTGCTGGACTCGCTCCGCGACGAGCCCCGCGTGCTCATCGACCCGAACACGTGGTCGCAAGACGGCACGATCGCGCTGGCCGGCACGGCGCCCAGCGACGACGGCCGGCACATCGCCTACGGCGTGGCCGAAGCGGGGTCCGACTGGAACACGTGGCGGGTGATGGAGATCGAGTCGGGCGAGGTTCTCGAGGACGAGATCCGCTGGATCAAGTTTTCCACGCCGGCCTGGACCAAGGACGGCAAGGGCTTCTTCTACAGCCGCTTCGACGAGCCGGAGCCCGGAAGCGAGTACCAGGGCCTCAATCTCAACCAGAAGCTCTACTACCACCGTCTCGGCAGACCGCAGTCGGACGACGTGCTGGTCTACCACCGGCCGGACCAGCCGCTCTGGGGCTACGAGCCGACCGTCACCGAGGACGGCCGCTACCTCGTTATCACCGTCTGGAAGGGGACCGACGACAAGTACCGCATCCTTGTCAAGGATCTTGAAGAGCCTTACGGCATGCCGGTCGAGCTGGTCGACGAGTTCCGCAACGAATACACGTTCGTGGGCAACGACGGGCCGGTGCTCTATTTCATGACGGATCTGGACGCCCCAAGGCGCCGGCTGATCTCGATCGACGTCCGGGCGGGGAACACCGAGGGCTGCGCGGAAGTCATCCCTCAGGCAAATGAGACACTCGAACAGGTAAGCTACCTCGGCGGGATGTTTGTCGCTTCGTATTTGAAGGACGCGAAGACCCAGGTGAAGGTTCTTGCCCGCGATGGCCAGCTTATCCGCGAGATCGACTTCCCCACGATCGGCTCGGCCGACGGCTTCGGGGGCCGCCAGGAATACCGCGATACGTTCTACGCGTTTTCGAGCTTTGCCACGCCGCCGACCATCTATCACCACGACGTGCTCACCGGCGCGAGCCGCGTGCTCTTTCGGCCCAAGGTCGACGTGGAGCCGGACGCGTACGAGGTCTCCCAGGTCTTCTATCGCAGCAAGGACGGCACCCGGGTGCCGATGTTTCTGGCCCACAAGAAGGGCATCGAGCTTGACGGCTCGAACCCGACGCTGCTTTACGGCTACGGCGGCTTCAACATTTCCTTGACGCCGTCGTTTTCCGTGAGCCGGCTCGTTTGGATGGAGATGGGCGGGGTGTTCGCCATGCCCAATCTCCGCGGCGGCGGCGAGTACGGCCAACGGTGGCACGAGGCCGGCACGCTCACCCGCAAGCAGAACGTCTTCGACGATTTCATTGCCGCGGCCGAGTGGCTCATCGACAATGGCTACACTTCGCGGGAAAAGCTCGCCATCGAGGGGCGGAGCAACGGCGGGCTGCTGGTCGGTGCCGTGATGACGCAGCGTCCCGACCTGTTCGCAGCCTGCCTGCCGGGAGTGGGCGTGATGGACATGCTGCGATTCCACAAGTTCAGCGCCGGGCGGTACTGGGTCGACGACTACGGGTCGGCGGACGATCCGGAGGTGTTCCCGGCGCTGCTGGCTTACTCACCGTGCCATAACGCCAAAGAGGGCGTCGCCTATCCCGCCACGCTGATCACCACGGCCGACACCGACGATCGCGTCGTGCCCGGCCACAGCTTCAAGTTCGCCGCGGCGATCCAGCATGCCCAGGCCGGCCCCGCGCCCCTGTTGATCCGCATCGAGACCCGCGCCGGCCACGGCGCGGGCAAACCGACCCGAATGATCATCGAGGAGGTTGCCGACGGCTGGGCGTTCCTGGTGAAAAGTCTCAACATGAAACTGCCGTGAACATCGCAGTCGAGAGGAAAAACCGAAGAGGAATTCACCACGGAGGCACGGAGCACACGGAGAAGAATGGGATTGTCGAAGATATCGAACGTGATAGTTCGTTTTCGTTCTTCTCCGTGTTCTCCGTGCCTCCGTGATGAGTTGTGACACTGAATCCTGCGTGCCGCGCTGTGTTCCTCCTCTACTGGTGAACTGCGAAATGAGGTCCCTACCCATGTCCAGATTGCTGATGAGCTGTTGGATCGCCCTTTTTGCCGCTGCCTTCGGCTTCGCCGCGGAGCCGATCGCCGAAGGCCCGCTGCCGGTTGAAAAAGCCGACGGCTACCGCGGCATCTGGTACTACAACCAGCCGCAAAAGGACGAGTACGTCTACAAGTACAGCGGCGGGCTGGGCACGTACTGCGCCAAGCACCGGCCGCTGGCCGTCTACGCTCCCGAGGTGAACAAGACCTTCTTCTGTTACGGCGGCACGCTCAAGGAGAAGAACCAGCTTCTGCACATGGTTTCCTACTACGACCACGCGACCGGCAGGGTACCGCGGCCTACGGTTCTCCTGGACAAGCAGACCACCGACGCCCACGACAACCCCGTCATTGCGCTGGACGGCAAGGGGCACGTTTGGATCTTCTCCAGCTCGCACGGCACCAGTAGGCCGTCGTACATCTCGGTGAGCACGGAGCCGTAAACAAAAGACGAAATTGAATGAGTGCGGAAGACGAACTTCTCGTATCCTCAGCCCTATTGGATTCCCGGCAGGGGTTCCTCTTCCTTCACACCCGCTACGGCGGCGGCCGCCGTCTCTACCAGATGACCAGCCCCGATGGCCGCACCTGGAGCGAGCCGGAGCTGATGTCGGGCGTCGAGGAGGGGCACTACGAAGTAAGCTGGCGGCAGGGCGAGCGGGTGGGCACCGCCTTCAACTTCCACCCCCGCGGCAAGGGCGTCAACTGGCGGACGAATCTCTACTATCTCCAGAGCGACGACTTCGGCCACACCTGGCGGAACGCCCAGGGCGAGGCGGTCGACCTGCCGCTGGAACAGATCCAGAACCCCGCCCTCATCCACGACTTCCAGTCTAAGGGGCTGAACGTCTATCTGAAAGACCTCGCGTTCGACGCGGACGGCCGACCGGTGATCCTCTTTCTCACCAGTCGCGGGTGGGAGTCGGGGCCGAAAAACGATCCCCGCACCTGGCGGACGGCCCGCTGGACGGGAAGCGAGTGGGAGATCCGCGGCTCGATCACGTCGGACAACAATTACGACATGGGCTCGCTCTATATCGAGGACGACGGCACCTGGCGGATCATCGGTCCCACGCAGACCGGTCCGCAGCCTTATAACCCCGGCGGCGAAGTGGCCGTCTGGACGAGCAGCGACCGGGGCGCGACGTGGAAAATGCTGCGACAGCTCACGCACCAGAGCTCGTTCAACCACACCTACTGCCGCAAGCCGATCGACGCCCACCCGGACTTCTACGCCTTCTGGGCCGACGGCCACGCCCGAGAGCCTTCCGAGTCGCGGCTCTACTTCTGCGACAAGTCAGGCGAGCGTGTGCGGATGCTGCCGCCGTTGATGCACGGTGAGTTCGCCAGCCCGGAGTGATTCGACATGAGCAGGCTTCTTATCTTTACGTCTCTTCCCGGCAAATCCGGGTCGCTGCTGACCGTAGGCGGATGGACGATCCTGGCGATTCTGCTGGTCGTGACCTTGCAGGTGTCCGGCGCCGGCGCCTGCTTTGCCGTGATCGTAGGGCGGGAGGCCTCGGTGGACGGCTCGGTGCTGGTGGGGCACAACGAGGAGAACCGTGGCCGGCAGATCGTCAACTTCCGCCGCATCCCCGCCCGGCAGTACGACGAAGGCGCCGAGGTTTCGCTTCATCGGGGCGGCACGTTGCCCCAGGTCCGCCGGACTGCGGCACTGCTTTGGAGCGAGATCCCGGGGCTCGAGTTCAGCGATGCCTACCTCAACGAGTGGGGCGTGGCGATTGTCAGCGACGCCTGTCCCACGCGGGAAGACGACTACGAGACCCTCGTCCGTGCCGGCGAGATCCGCGACGGCGGCATCGGCTACATGCTCCGCCGGCTCGTGGCCGAGCGGGCCCAGTCGGCCCGGGACGGCGTCCGCATCGCCGGGCAACTGATGGAGCGATTCGGCTACGTCCATTCCGGGCGGACGTACGTGATTGCCGACCCGGGCGAGGCTTGGCTCTTCGCCGCCGTGCGAGGGCGGCATTGGGTGGCCCAGCGGGTGCCCGACGACGGGGTCGTCGTGCTGCCGAACGTCCACATCATCGACCGGGTCGACCTGGGTGACGCCGACAACTTCCTGGGCTCGTCCGATCTGGTGGAGTACGCCGCCCGCCGGGGTTGGTTCGATCCGAACGGCAAGGAGCCGTTCAGTTTCTCAAAGGCTTACGCGGCGCTAGGCGCCCCGCAAATCGACCCGCGGCGATGGCAGGGCCAGCAACTGGTCCGTGGCATTCGGGACGAGGCACCGCCCGGCGAGCCGCTGCCGTTTGCCGTGAAGCCGTCTTCAGGACGAAAGCTCTCCGTGGCGGACGTGGCGGCGATCCTTCGCGACCGATCGGGTCCGATCCCGCTGTTCAAGCAAGACACGCAGGAGTCGGCCGTGTTCCAGCTCCGCGCCGGGTTGCCCGCAGCGATCGGCTGCGTCTGGTGGCGGACCACCGCCCGGCCTGACGTGGGTGTCTACACACCTTGGTATCTGGGCATAACCGAGACGCCCGAGGGCTACTATCGACCTGGCAGAGTTGAGGACGTGCTGCACGTGGATTATCACTTCGCTCCGCCGCCGGACACGTG
>Ga0180437_10009776_pt1 | contig 11809 bp, 7 predicted proteins | sample SS_ome_4_FD_132410 | JGI IMG/M metagenome (GOLD analysis project Ga0180437, IMG submission 132410) | Hypersaline lake sediment archaeal communities from the Salton Sea, California, USA - SS_3_D_1 metaG | ecosystem: Environmental > Aquatic > Non-marine Saline and Alkaline > Hypersaline > Sediment... | reverse complement strand
GAAGGAGAGTCCTAGTCCAAGAAGAGCTGTTTGTGTGACTGTATTTACAATTTGACGCTTCCTGGATATGTCCATCAATTGCTCTTTCACAGTCAAGGGCTTTTGGGATATCCCAGTCCGTTCTGCGACTTGCTGTTTCAAAAACCTAAGTGGCGTTTTCAAAAGGTGATAGAGTCTGTCTAGTACAGGAGCGAGCAGATATCCGACAAACGTGAGGATTACGAATATGAGGTAGATGTTTCGGTCAGGGATTAGAATCAGAAGCGAGAGAGTAATTGGCAGCCATATCATTGATGCAGAGAACGGAACATGCTCTCCTGTGCCACGGATCATTCTGGCAGAAGAGAATATCGAGAAGAATGGTACGAACACTACAAAATAGTACTTGAACACTCCTCTTGGACCTAGAATGTTCACAATAAAGAGCATCATCATCGCCATGAACAGAATACGACGCAGGTAGAGGCGCTCCTCACCAATGAACCTGTCCTTGAGCACCATCAACCCAGTACAGACAATTACTCCAAAACTAAGAGGACCACCCGATAGCATGACTGTGTCTAGGTTCTGTGCAACTCCAGGCAACCCAGCTATTATAGCTAGGACCTGTATTCTCATTGGCATGTTGTAGGGTGGAGGATCAACGAAATTTCCTTCAAAGGAGTATGAGCCAAGAGCAAGCCGCCAATAGTCTAGGAAATGAGGTTGAGCGATCAGATAAGGAAGCATGACTGCTCCAACAAAAATCAGAACCAGCAACACACTGACCATGAAATTCCGGAGGTCAAAATAATCAATGAATGGCTGCAAAGTAGATCGCATGCGGGCGTAGCGAGTACTCTCCTCTTTGTTGCCCTGTGATGTTTCAGTTCCTTCTGGTTCCTCATCAGGATTCTTTTTCCTCTCTCTGGGTCGCACAAGCAGGTATATTACAAGTGGTATTCCAAGAAACCATGCAGTCTGTTTGAACAGAGCCGCGGATACAATCAGAAGAGTCCCTGTGAGTCGTTTTCCTCTAATCAACATATAGAACCCGAGAAAGAAGAAGAAGACAAAGGGGGCGGGATTGAACCATAAGAAGTCTGTGTGATAAAGCATCAATGGGTTCAACAGATATGTCAACGCAGCCACCTCACCAACCCGTCTGTTTGAGGACAGCTCGCTCGCAATTCCATAGACCGGGAGTGCAGTGAGATAACCGAAAGCAGCAATTAGTAGTCCAATGCCCCAGTTTTTCCAGCCCATGAGATTTCCGAGAGCGATACCGACTCCATAGAGGTAGCTGGTGAAGGGCGGGAACATATGTGCACCATTTTCGTTTGTGAAACCATTGAGCTCCAAGATTCCGTACTCAGGGGAATAGGGCAACACTCCATAGAGTGTGTTGTATCCCCAATGGACATAGTAGAAGGAATAGTCACTGTACCCTTCAACTTGGTATGGAATTGTAAAGCCAAATAACTCCACAGTTCCGGGATCTGGAATGGGACCCAACCATGCAGTCCGGTAGGCCCAGATATTAGTGTTGACATAATCTATGACGGCAAAGTGGAATACTATCGACCAGACAATGAAACCAATAACGAGCACAGATAGGAGGTAGCGGTAGTCAACCAGAAATCTTGCAGCTTTGCATCCCATCCGAAGAAGCCATCTATCAACTCTATTGATTACGAGTTGAGTGCTACGTGGATTGTCTTCAGATGCATGCATAGTTCCTTCGATGTCAGTTCACTGATTAATATATGTTCCAACGTGTGACACAGGTCACATCTCGAGGGTTGCATTGCTGGAGGTGCCAGTTTTCGACACATCGATAACAGGAATTCCCTCCCAGCCTTGAACATCAGTATGCGTTATCAAAAGAATCTGTTCGAAGCTTTGGTCGTTGACCAAGTTCCTCACGACTGCCTCACGTCTAGCTCTATCCAGACCCCCGAGAGGTTCATCAAGAAGGACGGAGCGCACACGAGGAGTCACAATTGGACTGTCCTTTAGTGGACGAATACTACTCATCGTACGACTGATACCCATCCGCAATCCCAAACTGATGGCAGTCCTGTCACCAAAGCTCAACTGAGATGTCTTCTTCCAAGCCTGATCACGTTCGTCCCAGATTCGGAGTATTAGTCCTGGACCCGAACGACCCTTTGCGGGTGTTGGCTCTAGGTCGATTGCTGTGTATTGACCATTGGTGAATGATCGCACATATGGGTTGGTCGCTCCTCTTATGATACCAAGTAATCGCTTCTGAAACACATAGTCCGTGACAAATCCACTTACGAGTTTTCTTCGAACATATTTTGTGTGTTCATTCATTTTCTCAAGCTCTGCAATTTCAAGTCCAATCCGCTCCATGTCCAATTTTTTACTCTGAAGCACTGAGATTGTGTCCTTCTCTCTCTGAATGTTTTCCTCTGTATCAGATGTTTCGTTACGAAGCGCCTTCAAGGCTTCTTCAAGACGTATCACTTTCTTTTGAAGTTCTAGAAGGTTCTCCACATTGAGTTTCTTGAGGATGGCGTCCAAGCTACGGATATTGTTCTCCTTCAGAAGGGTGGAGAGTTCTTGTTCAGCATACGTAACCTTCTCTCGGGTCTGGTCAATCTTCTTCTGCCCCTGACTTACTCTTTTAACTGCATCCTCGCTCTTAGACATCCTATTGAGCTGATCATCATAATCATCAGAAGTTGCCATGAGTTGTCTTTTCTCACCCTCTAATGCGCCTTTTTTGGCTTCTCCATCATTGATGGTTGCATTGTAATCAGCCACAAGTCGGTCTCGGTCTGCTGCGGTCAGGGGTTTGCCACATGTCGGACATTCGATGACTTCATCAACACCTGCATTAGTTAGAGTCTGTATCTTGTCATCTAAGTCCCGATTTGTTCCAATAATCAGTCCAATTTCCTGATCAAGGACTTGAACCCTCCCCTTGATTCCTCTTCGCTCGCTCTCTATTCGTTTTCTGCCCTTCTCAAGAGCATCCAAGCGAGCATTCAATATCTTTGCACTAGCTTCTACAACCCCAGCTTGTGAGAGATCAGCCTCCAGACCCTCACTCTTGACTTCAAGCTCACGCTTGAGGGATTCGATATTATCTTTGGCTTGATGGATTTTTCTAAGGACTTCAGCATCTGGGAGGTCCTGAAGCATTTTTTCAGTGGAACGTATCTCCTTTCTCTTTGTAGTTAATCCAGACTCAAATCGGTTTATCCGATCTTGACACTCTTCAATCTGTTTCTCAATCTGCGCTGGTCGAGTGTAGTCAGACTCTAGGGATTTCACCCTAGATTCAATATCCTTCTCCAAACTCTCTAGGTGACTAGCCATCTGATGAAGAAGATCAATATCATAGACCTTCACAAGAAGATCTCTCAGTACCGAGGGCGTGGCATTTGCTATGACTGCAACCTCTCCTTGACGGACAAGCAGAGTGCTTAATGCCTGTTTAAGCTCAAGGCTCAGGATTTCGTCTAATTTAGTACTGACAGACTTACTCTTGTCAGCAATTCGTTTCCACGAGCCTTCACGATTTGCGAATAAAACCACAGCCATCCCATTGGCTGGGTCATAGGAACGATCTATCTTGTATTGAGTGCCTGCAACCTGAAAGGTAAGAATCACCTGACAAGATGTGGATCTGAAATTGATGAGCTCGTCATTAGTAAGGTCGACTGCCTCTGCACCCCAGAGACCCCAAAGAATAGCCTCGAAAAGAGAGGATTTCCCAGTTGAATTTGGACCCCTTATCAGAACAAGTCCATCCGGTAGCTCAGCATCCCCCTCCGGTAACATGAGGTTGCCAAAGGGTTTGAAGCTACGGAGTTTCAGTTGGAGGATTTTCACTGTTCATCCTCCATGATTGAGTCTATGTTTAATCGACCCTCTTTCTTTCCTACAGCATGTTCAAGAGACCGTACAGCAATTTTGGTCAGAATATCCGTGTCTAGGCTCTTGTCAATCTCTAGTGTTTCTAGATAGGCATGAAAGTCTTCCTCAGGGTCTTGAATGAGGTACTCTGACTCTATCTCAGGATATGAGGCTGCAGCAAACTCTTCATCAATAGATTGACGAACAAGCCAGACAAACTGTGTAACGTTGTATTCGGAGTCTTTCCCGAGAACCTTCATCCTTAGAGACTCAAGAGCCATTCCAAGATCAAACGAACTCACCCGTGTTGCCTTGCCTTCGAACACAAGGCGAATTCGCGCTGCGGTCTTTGGATCCCAGGATGTTCTTACTCCTTTTTTGTCAAACAGGACGAAGACCCTGTCTGAGATTGATTCAACTGTATCATCGACTGCTATGGTCACCTTCTCATTGATGAAGGACCGGTCATATTCAAGAATGTGTGGTGTGACCACTGGTTCTGACCCGGTCTCAATGTCTATGACGAGGAACCCTTTCTCATGACGGCCCTCATCAAATCTCCATCTCTCAGGAGCTCCTGCGTACCATGCTCGTTTAGAATGCATATGCTGATGATGGTCATGCCCAAGCGCAATGTAGTCATAGTCCATTGAAAAGATACTCTTGTAGAGTGTCTGGTCAATCTCCATCCCATGAGCAACTGCTATTGATGGTCTTGACCGAACACGGGTCTGATGTGTGGTAATCCAATCATCGAAGCTTGTTATCATATCTGCTGACTTTAACACAGCATAGTCCATGAAGGGAAAACAATAGACATCCAACTGCTCATAGGAGCGGACAAGTGGTTCCCCATCTCTGACAGCTTGCTTCAGATCTTGCTGTGTTGCAACATCGAGTCCCGGGACTGCCAACTTCAGACTATCAAGGAGCGAAACCTCTAGTAATCTGTAGAGACCATGGTTACCCTCGATTACTAAGACAGGGATTCCAGTCCTCTCAATGAAGTCCTGAAGAACAGTGATGGCGGTCTCTTGAGCAACAACTGGAGGCTGTGAGGGATTTCCTTCCCAAGGAGAGTTGTATAGGTCACCTGAGTGAACAACCAAGTCCGCAGGGGGATTTAGCTCTGCAATCTCTTTGAAGATCTCTCGGAACCGCTCATAGAAATCGTTCTCAAGAAGTTGAGACCGCATCTCCTCTCCCCAGACATTCGGGCGGACACCATCCCTTGGTCTTGTGCCAAGATGGGTATCAGAAAGGTGAGCGATTCTTACCATAGTCTGTTCTTCCTCAGAGAATGTGTTCCTCTTTTTTCTTGGAGCCTTTGTCCTTGTATCTGTCACGGTCCCTACTAAATATATCATCGAATAGAGGAATCCTCACAGGCAATGGCAGTTCTCTATAGGACTGAGTCACAATTGCTTCTCCTCGAGACATCACACGAAACTCGTTCTCAAAACCGAAGATATTCACACTAGCATTTTCAATGCAGGATCTAATCTCCCGCTCATTTCCGAGTCTGAGGTTGATCTCGGTGTTCATTTGACTGAGGATGACATTATCAAGCACACTGACTTGTTGACTAACGACGAGTAAGCCAATATTGAATTTCCGACCTTGTCGTGAGATGTCCTTGAAGACTGATTGACCTCGCATCAGTTCTGGATTGAGAATAGATGGAGCCTCCTCAACAGTCACCTGAATCACTGGTAACTTTCGTGGGTCCTGAACAGGAGTGTCATCCTTCACGCCTCCAAGACCATAGAAGCTTCGGGCTTTCATCCTGACATTTTCAAAGAAGGGGTTTGGCAGACGCATTTGACCCTGATTCTCAAAATCACCCAGATTGCCGCTACTCTTGAGAGCTCGCCTCATATCGGACAATGTTCGTGTTACAATTGTAGTTAGGAGAAACTGCTCCATATCACTCATCAAGCTTGTATTGACAACAAGAATTCTTCCAGTTTCCATGGCAAAGAAGATATCACTCAAGATAGAGGTCCCTTTTTCGATGAAGATTGGCGACCTGTCAAGAAAGCTAAGCCTTCGTTTTACAGCTCTCAGAGTACCTGCTGGTACTCCAGCCTCATCCTCCTCCATGTTGATGATTGTTTCTATCCAATTCTCTTTGTTTGAGAAATACTGTGCATCAATGAAGGATGACATCTCTGGGGTGAAGTCCCTTATTGAGTACAGGTCTCTCGGCTGGATCTCAGACCAGAGAATTCGAATCTCACGAGCATAGGCCCGAATCTCCCTTGTTGTTGCCCGTTTATGAGTTGTTAGATAGTAGAAATCACCGATGACCTCAGACCTAGTGGCAGGGCTCATCTCCTCAACCACATGGCGAATACCATACTTGTCAACTCCATTAGCAAATTCATCGTGAGGATCAATGCAGAATGCAGAAATTCGTTGCAACCCCTGTTTAGGGTTTCTGAATGCATTCAGATTATTGTCAATGACTGACTTAATCAGCACCATCATTAGATTGCTTTTTCCTGCGCCAGTGGACCCAAAGATTCCGACATGCATAGGCAGATATTCCGCTGGAATCTTGATTGGAACATCTAGTGTGTTTTCTCCGATCTGGAGGTCCCCCACATAGACTTCGCCATCAGTCTGGCTCTCCAAGACGGTTCTGACAAACTCATCAGATGTACCAGGTTTAGGACGGTACACCGATGCTAGATGGTCAGGGAGTCGTCTTGGAGAATGAAAGACCCACTTCCCATCCTTCTCTTCTGCATAACCGAGCATTCGACCACCAACAGAGAGAAGCATATTCCGTTCGATTCCTGAGAGGTAGGCATCTCCCTCAACCATGAGAGTCCCAGCCACCCTAGAGAGATCATCAACTTGTCTGAGATAGTTCTCCAGACCGAGTACTCTGAAGAAGAATACTCTTTCATGACCATCACGATGTGAATAAATCATGAATATCTCTCCAACACTGATGTCACGGTTGTTTCCCATTATCCCAAGTGAGGTCTGGTCTCCCACACCCACCTTTCCATAAAGCTCTCCAAGTTTGTCTCTATCTAAACTCATAATCTATTCCTCACCCTACAAATCATAGTCTGCACGGAGGGGCTGTGCATCTCGTCGTTCCAGATTCATCTCGGACCTAACATCCATGCATACTTCCTTTGCAAGTCTTAGGTCTTCATAGCTCAATTTACAGGACTCATGAGCCAAGGCAAGTGCTACAGGGTATCCATACCACCTTGCGTCTCTTGACATGAACTCAAGCTCGGCAAAGAGCGCCTTCTCATTAGCACGGGTTGCCCCAGGGTCACCAGGGACAAATATGTTCTCAAGCCACCAAACCCTATCAAAATCAATCCTAGAAGGTCTGTTGTCACGCGAGAAACTGTACAAGTAGGGAACAGCCAACATAGGAGGTATGTAGGTCCTGTCATCGTATATGTGAAGACCTCCCTCAGGGTCCTCGCTGCTTGGGAGATGACAGAACCATTTTGCATTATCTCCAAATACATCCCTCGCCATCCCAGCAATACGATGTGCGAAGGGGATTGTATGATTCTTGCTTACTGCACACAAGATTGTTTTCTTTCTTCGCGCTAGAGTACATAGGTCTCTCAACAGGAATCCACTTGGCATAGAGGGATAGTGCCGAACGAAGTGCATGAAGACTGATAGCGCACCATCCAAGAGGAGGTACTTTGGTTGAATGTCACTCATCAACACCTTTCGTGCAGCAGCATACTCACTGGTCTTTCGAATCTCTTCATGAACAATAGGATTGGTCAGCAGCTGTTCTCTTGAGATAAGGAACTCCATCTCTCTCAGGCGTGGTATATGCTTCTCATACTCTGTTTCTGCAAAATCAGAAAATGATGTAATCTTTCCTCTTGTGAAGTCTTGAAAGAATGGAAGTGTAAGACTGGCTATATCCTTCAAGGGGTAGATGTTTGAAAGTGTTTCAGCAAGTTTGTCACGGGCGTCATTCCGAACACCTGAATGCCAGTGGATGTCTATGTGTGGTTGATCACCAACTTCAAGTTCTAGTGCCTTTCGTTCGATTGGTGAGAAGAGATTCTCAGACCGGGTGTTTGTGTCCACAACTATGATGGATGTGCTGACAAGATGAATGCGAATGTCATCGAGTGTCATTAGGCTGTCAGTCCCAGATCCATCAATCGCAGCGACACGGTAATCGTTCTCTAACACAATATCTGAGGGATATGGTGTGAAAGTATCAAGAAGACGCTCTTTGATACGTGTCTCGTCCTTTGCAAACTCTTGTTCATCACGTCGGTCCTGTTGATTTTGGATGTCGGTGAAGACCATCTTCAATGTTCTTCTGAATTTCTCAGTGAGAATCTTATCTAACATAGAATCCAACTCACTCTACATACTTCCACAGGACATGTAGACCTCTGAAACTTAGTCCTGCCAAAGTCATAAAAAGCTAGCACTCAATGAACTAGAGTGCACACCTATTGGAACCAAGAATCACTTCAAATGCGCAATTTGTTAGTGACCCTGCATAGGTTCGAAATTACCTTATTAACAAGAACCTCCCCGCTAGTAGTGCAGCAGTCATTCTGGCTTGACCGTGCCAGTGCGCATTGACGGGATGTGATTGGTTGCTCAAAATTGTATACTTCGGAAAGACTTCATTCGCACTCGAACATAAAGAAACGACAGTTCTTCTGAATCCCGGAATATGGAATGGAGAGTTAGTTGTACCAAATGATTTCAGTGCAAGAGTGGTCATCGCGACCAATCAGTCAGACGATGCAGTTGGCAATGCAGCAACTATCGCAGTCGAATCAAAGGCATGGTTCCTGGGTAATCAAGGAGCAGCTGACAAGGTTTCTGGACAAGGTGTCAAACCATGGCTACTTCACGTTCTGAAACCAGAAGTCCCTTACGAAATTCCAGATGTTAGAATAACTCCTTATGCTCTGACTCGAATTGACGAAGCAGAAGGTGGGCATATTGAGAACTTTGGATTGTATATTGAGATGGGGGACATGAAGGTTGGATACCTTGGCGACTCAATAATCAGGGGTTCATTCGAACACCTTGACATGGATGTCCTCATTGTGCCAGTTGGTGGTGATGGTGTCTTTCCTGTGAAAGACGCTGTCAGTTTATGCATCGATGCAAAGCCACGAGTAGGGATTCCCATGAGGTGGGCATCAGAAGATGATCCGAAGAAGTTCACTAAATATGTCCAACAATTCGGGCAAGGAACTGCTCCTGTAGTCATGGAACCAAACCAAGTCCTAACGCTCTACTGGGCCGCAGGGAATGAATTCAGATACGAGCTAGACTGATATTCTCCTGCGAGGTCGACACAACAGCTAGAAGATTCCATTAGAAAAAGAACATAGTCAGTGGGTGTGCATTGAATGAGTGAAAGAAAAAAGGTCGTCATAGACCTCGAGGAATCGGAAAAAGTCCAACTTGGAGGACTATCCGAGTTGAATAGTATAGATGCTTCGGGAGTCTTGAGCGTCAATAATGTATCAGAGAGAAGCCGAATCTGGAATGTAAAAGTCCTCCTTGATGAGAGCCATGACTCGACAGATATCAGAGAAGATACACTTGTTGCAGGGGAAATAGATGCAGGAGGAAAGTGGGAGGCTAACTATGGTGTAAAGGTAAAAGCACCAATACTGACTCTCAAGGAAATTTTTGATACTTGCGGAACCATTGAAACAGAGGAACCACACTGGGCATATGTGAGTGGGAAGGACAACCCTGTGAAAATCACAATTACTATCACAAATGAAACAGATGGTGAACTAGACAACATCATTGTGAACAAGACTGTTCCTCCAGAGCTTTCCAATGTGAAGATTGCATCCGCTAAGTCAGGGACAGCTGAGTATGATGAAGGCACAAAACAGGTGGTCTGGAAGGACTTTGTAATCTATCCACGTGAGTCCTCCTCACTGGTCATCAGTGCAACGGGTCATGTTGAAGACACCAAGCCCAAACAAGCAGGAGATATTGTCATCACCTACAGAGGAGAGGGACAACAGAGGTCTAATCTTGATCCAGACCTATCTGCATTGACAGAGTTCTTGACTGGAATTGAAACTGCTGAAACTGAACCGAACCATTGGCAATGCACACTTGAATGCTCAAATGAAAGTGACCTTATTGTGAAACTAGACAAAGCTCTAGTCTTTCTCATGCCTGAGGATGGTAGTGAAAAAAAGAAGATGATAGAGGAAGAGCCTGGTGTCGAGATGGCACCGGATCAGGAATGGACATCATCATTCGAGGTTAAAAGTAAGTCAACTCCTAAATGTAAACAAGACATTGTCTATACTCCTTCTAGAGCTGTCACAAAGAGAGTGCTTGGAACCATAAAGAAGGAGTCTCAGGAAATCCCAGTGTGTAGCATTGATTACTCAAAGACATTTGATCCGCCAGCAGTGAGCAGCTTTGATAAGACACCAGTTGAAGTCACAATTGAAGTGACCAACAATGGTTCTGCGAAACTAAATGAGATTACAATTGAGAATAATCTACCTGATGATGTCATGCCCCCAAAAAGCGAACATGTCACTGTTTGGATTAGGGGCGAGGAGTTCACCGGGCCTTATGAGTTTCTTATCGATCCTGAAGATCAAGATCCAGAGAAGCCTCATAAGATAACATTTCGGGTTGAAGGCTTGAGAGAATCTGGTGGAGAACTCGAACCTGGCGAAAGTCTCAAAATAAACTACGCCATCATGGCTTGGCGAAATAGACCAGAGAAAGAATATCCTTCACCAATTACTTGTACTGCAAACACAGAACCAGCTGGAATCCCAATGGTGGTTGAAAGTCCGAGTGACGGGCACAAGCTTGGGGTGATATACAAGAAACGGGCAATCTCAATCAAGAAAGCAATCAACAAAGGATCTGGAGCTGGAGAATACGTTGTGATGCTTGTGGTTTCAAACAATGGCGAAGTGACTACTGAGAATATCGAGGTCACAGATTGGATTCCTGCTGGATTTGAGTATGTGTCCACGGACCCAGAAGACGAAGGTCCTGAGGTGTTTCCAGTTGCAGAGGGCGGAAACTACATGGTCTGGACTTGGCAGCGAATGAATCCAGGTGACAAGAAGAAAATCAAGGTTACCGTACAGGGTGAGGGTGAGTACGAACGTCGCGAGCCAGAAGTCACCTCAGTCTAAAGAAACCACTCCTCAGGATTGGGTTGTGAGGTTTCCGCATGACCCATTCTGAGTTCTATTCCTTTTCTTCATTCTCAATCATTTCAATCTCTTTACGGGTTTCTTCCAACTCTGCGTCGATGTCCTCAAGTGGGACATAGTCATCTTCCCCATTTGATAGATGTGTGTCTAGATTGTAGAGAACCTTGAATCCAACGAGTGTCTTGTGTAAGGCATTTGAAATCTCAAGAATGGCACTCCCAAGGTTGGCTTCGGTCATGTTATCAGTTCTGTGTTCATAGACAAAGTCATATGCCCCTCTCACTGGCTTAAAGCCTAGGTCCATGAGCTTGCCCATTACCTGAGAGGGCGACGCACCCTCACTGTAAAACCAAACAGACACTCGTGTGACATACTGATTCATACTGAATCACTCCACTTTCTCAAAACAAGAAACGGCGATTTCACTTTATTTATGACCTTTACCATAGGGCGCATGTTCATCTGTGAACGACTAGTGAAAAGTCCTCGTGTTTCAAGACATGCTCCCACTGGTTGATACAGTCACAGCTCAGATTCTGGATTGCTGTTGGATCTTGTTTTAGTGAGAACCTACGGATTGCCTCCATGATATCACTATCACACTTGCCGCAGTTATGAGCGCCTCTTGGTTTTCCGCCAGCAACGGGGTCACACACAATCTTCATCCATTTGTCAGAGGTGCTACTCCCTCTACGGAGTACTTCAAGCACACTCCAAAGCCATGGTGGTCTATAGTTGCCCTTTAT